>WNFZ01006611.1_pt1 | contig 17185 bp, 12 predicted proteins | sample 5400081 | NCBI WGS metagenome assembly WNFZ01 (sample SAMN13153365, study PRJNA577476) | soil metagenome | isolation source: 80 cm soil or saprolite under grassland replicate 1 | place: USA:California | collected 2016-06-15 | reverse complement strand
TGGGCGCGCTTGTAGAGCCGGTGCAGCGGGTGGTCCCAGGTGAAGCCGATGCCGCCCATGCACTGGATGGCGCTCTCGCAGGCCGCGACGGCGGCCTCGCCCGCGGCGGACTTGGCGCCGGCGCAGGCCCGCGTGGCCTGCTCGTCGCCGCTGGCCACGCACCAGGCGGCCCAGTAGGCCAGCGACCGGGCCAGCTCGACGGCCGCCCACGCGTCCACCAGGCGGTGGGAGACGGCCTGGTAGGAGCCGATGTAACGGTCGAACTGCTGGCGCTGGCCGGCGTACTCGAGGGCGAAGGCGATGGCGCGGTCGGCCACGCCGACCGCCTCGCAGGCCAGCAGCGCCAGGGCGCGCCGCCGGGTGGCGGCGAGCACCTGCCCGGCCTGGTCCGGGGCGACCAGCAGGGTGGCCGGGGTGGCGTCGAGCGTGAGGTCGCCGAGCCGGCGGGTGGCGTCCATGGTCGAGCGGGCGGTCACCACCTCCCCGTGGGCGGCCAGGTCGACCAGGAAGAGCGCCAGCTGCGCGTCCCCGCCGGGCGCGACCCCGTCGGAGGCCTGGGCGGCGACCACCGCGCCGGCGGCGATGCCGGCGTCGGGCACCAGGGTCTTGGTGCCGGTCAGCGTCCAGGCGTCCCCGTCCCGCTTGGCCCCGCAGGCGCTCGCGCCGGCCTCGGCGATGGTGCGGGGACCGTCCGGCTCGGCGACGGCCAGGGTGGCCGAGCGCTCCCCGGCGGCCGTCGCCTCCAGCGGCGCCGGGTCGGCCGCTGCCGCGAGGGCCGGCTGGGCGAGCGCCACGGTGGCAAACAGCGGCCCCGGGTACAGGGCGCGGCCGGCCTCCTCGAACACCGCCGCCTCGTCGACCAGGTCGCCGCCGGCGCCGCCGCGCTCGGCGGGCAGCGACAGGGCGAGACAGCCCAGCTCGGCCAGGCGGGGCCAGGAGGCCGGGTCCCAGCCGGCCTCGCCGTCGGCCAGCTCGGCCACCCGGTCGAGCGGCCAGTTGCCGCCCAGCAGGTCGCGGACGGAGCGGCGCAGCAGCTGCTGCTCTTCGGAGAAGGCGAAGTCCATCTGTGTCCTCCTGATTCAGCGGCTGCGGGGCAGGCCGAGGACGCGCTCGGCGATGATGTTGCGCAGCACCTCGGAGGTGCCGGCCTCGATCGTGTTGCCCCGGCTGCGGAGCTGCTGGTACTGCCAGTAGCCGCCCCAGGCGCTGTCGGGCCCGTCGAGCTGGGCCGCGGGCCCGAGCAGCTCGAGCGCGAGCTTGGTGAGCCGCTGGTTCGCCTCCGACCAGTGCAGCTTGGCCACCGACCCCTCCGGGCCCGGGATGCCCGTGCGGACCAGGCTGGTGAGGGCGCGGTAGTTGGTGTAGCGCAGCCCCTGCAGGTCGACCCAGAGCCGGGCGACCTGGTCGCGCACCAGCGGGTCGTCCGCCGGGCGCTCGCCGGCCGCGTCCGCCGTGCGGGCGAGCTGGACGAGCCTGCGCAGGGCGACCTCCATCCGCACGGTGAGCGCGAAGCCGAGCGTGCCGCGCTCGTGCAGCAGGGTGGTCATCGCCACCCCCCAGCCGCCGTCGACCTCGCCGACCACCTGGTCGGCAGGCACGCGCACGCCGGTGAGGAAGATCTCGTTGAACTCCGGGTCGCCGGTGAGCTGGCGCAGGGGGCGCACCTCGACACCGGGGGCGTGCATGTCGACCAGGAAGAAGGTGAGCCCCTTGTGCTTGGGCACCTCCGTGTTGGTGCGGGCGAGCAGGATGCACCAGTCGGCGATGTGGGCGAACGAGGACCACACCTTCTGGCCGTCGATCACGAACTCGTCGCCGTCGCGCACCGCCCTGGTGCGCAGCGAGGCCAGGTCGGACCCGGCGCCCGGCTCGGAGAAGCCCTGGCAGAACACCTCGTCGGCGGAGAGGATCCGCTCCAGGTGGGCGGCCTTCTGCGCCTCGGTGCCGTGGGCGATCAGGGTGGGGCCGGCCATCGCGAGCCCGATGATGCCGACGTGCTCGGGCGCCTCCGCCCGGGCGATCTCCTCCAGCAGGATTGCCTGGTGGCTGTAGGGCGCCGCCTGCCCGCCGTGCTCCTTCGGCCAGGTCAGCCCCATGTAACCGGCCTCCCAGAGCCGCCGGCTCCACGCCTTGCCCTGCTCCACCCCCCAGCGCTCGCGCCGTGGGTCGCCCTGTGGGTCCCACTCGGTCGGGCGGTTGTCGCGCAGCCAGGCGCGCAGCTCGGCGCGGAAGGCGGCCTCGTCGGGCGTGTCGCGGAAGTCCATCAGCGCCTCCGGTGGACGGCGGTGTACGGCCACGGACGGCACGCCACCGGGCGAGGCGGCTGGCGCCGCGCGCTGTGCGCGGACGCCCGCCCTGGCAGCCGGCGTTACGGGCCGTCACAGTACGTGCAGTCGCATCATCCCGTCGATCGGCCCCGGCTGGAACCCCCGCTGCTCGGACCGATCGGCCGGCGCCAACGCTTCCCATGCTTGACGGGGTTGCTGTGATGACAGAGGCTGACCAGGTCAGCACTTTCCTGGTTATCTCCTGATACCTGTCCCTACTGCGTCCAAGCCGGATTTCGTAACTGAGCAGTCGATCGTCGCATCGCGGCACCGCGAAGCGAGATCGCAGTTGGGGCCGATGGGGGGTCGACCGCCACCTGCAGGTGGCGGTCGCGACGACGGCGGCTGACTGCGTGCCCGCGCCCTTGCTGGCGCGGTGCGTGCACGTCCGTGGCTGGTCGCCCCCGGTGGGGAGGGCCATACATGGACGTGCCATCGGACCAGCCGACGCTGACCGGGGCCCAGCGGACCGGGGCCCAACAGCTCGCCCCGCCTCCCGTCCAGGTGCGGCGTGCCCAGCGTCGGCGACGGCCGTCCGGCGAGCCGCCGCCGCTGCCGCGCAAGCTGCAGACCAGCGGGGTCCGATGGCTCGTCGTCGTGGTGGTCGTGGTGGGGCTGTCGGCGGTGGTCTTCGGCCGCGGGATGCGTGGCCTCGCGGTGGGCGTCACGGTCGCCGACGACGCCGTGGTCAGCTGGCTGCGCGGGCTCAACGCCCCCGGCCTGGTCGGCGCCGAGCGCGCGCTGGCCGCGATCGGCTCCTGGTGGGTCCTCAACGGGCTGCTCTACGGGCTCACGCTGGCGCTGCTGCTGCTGCGCCGCCCTGGTCGTCGAGCTGGTGGGCATGATGGCCAGGCGGCCGCGGCCGTTCGGGGTGGACATCCAGGCGGCCTGGGGTGGCTGGGCGCTGCCACCGCACCAGGTCACCTACTTCACGGCCACGCTGGTCGCGGTCCTGTACACGATGGTGCCGGTGGGCCGCTGGCGCAACCTCGGGAAGTGGGTCGCGGTCGCGCTGGTGACGCTGCTGGCCGTCGGGCGGGTCGCCCTCGGCGCCGACGCCCCGAGCGACGTGCTCGTCGGGGCCGTCCTCGGGGTGACGCTCCCGCTGCTCGGCTTCCGCCTGTTCACACCGAACGAGTTGTTCCCGGTCGCCTACCGGCGCGGCCGCAGCGCGCACCTGGACGTCGGGGGAGCGCGCGGCGCGGCCATCCGGCGGGGGCTGTCCGAGCAGCTCGGGCTGGTGGTCGCCTCGGTCAAGCCGTTCGGCCTGGCGGGCTCGGCCGGCTCGACGCCGCTGCTGATCACCGTCGAGGGCGCCGACGGCCAGGAGCCCAGGCAGTTGTTCGCCAAGCTGTACGCGCGCAGCCACATGCGCGCCGACCGCTGGTACAAGCTCGGCCGCGAGCTGCTGTACGGCCGGCTGGAGGACGAGAAGCCGTTCAACACCGTGCGGCGGCTGGTGCAGCAGGAGGACTACGCGCTGCGGCTGTGCCACGACGCGGGCCTCCCGAGCGCGGAGCCGTTCGGCTTCGTCGAGCTCACTCCCGACTGGGAGTACATGCTGGTCACCGAGTTCTTCGACGGCGCCGTCGAGCTCGGCGAGGCCGAGGTCGACGAGGCGATCATCGACGACGGCCTTGCGATCATCCGCCGGCTGTGGGACGCGGGCCTGGCCCACCGCGACGTCAAGCCGGCCAACCTACTGGTCCGCGACGGCCATCTCCTGCTGATCGACCCGGCCTTTATCGAGACCCGCCCAAGCCCCTGGCGGCAGGCGGTCGACCTGGCCAACATGATGCTGTGCCTGGCCCTGCGCTCCAGCCCGCAGCTGGTCTACCAGCGGGCGCTGCGCCAGTTCAGCGTCGAGGAGATCACCGAGGCGTTCGCCGCCGCCCGCGGGCTGGCGCTGCCGTCCCAGCTGCGCCGCATGATCCGCGCCCAGGGCCGCGACCTGCACGCCGAGTTCGTCCGCCTGCTGCCCGCGGCGCCCCAGCCGATCTCCATCCAGCGCTGGAGCCTCCGCCGCGTCGGCCTGCTGGCGCTCGTGGCGCTGCTGTTAGCGCTCGTCGTGGCAATGACCAGCAACTCGATTTTCAACAACAAGGTGGCCGTCAGCACGCCGCTCGACGTCGACCGCCTCGACTGCGACGGCCAGGTCGAGCCGCTGCTGCTCATGGCCCAGTCGGTGCCGTCGGCCAGCGAGCTGCCGTGCCTGCGCAGCCCGCTTCCCGGCTGGTCGGTCGCCGAGGTGAACGTCAACGATGGCCGCTCCAAGGTCACCCTCGACCACGACCGGGCCGGCACGGGCGCGGTTGTGCTGCGGCTGACCGCCGCGTGCGACACCGGCGCGGCGGTGGAGACCCCGTCGCAGGTCCAGGAGGTGCGCCGCTACGAGACCGTGGACCAGCTCGGCGGCGGCGGGTACGCGGCCACCTGGTACGACCGCTTCCCGGGCGGCTGCGTGACCTACCGGCTCCACTCGACCAGCGACCCGACTGGACAGTTCGCCGTCGAAGCGCAGGTCCTGCTCGGCTTCACCAGCCGCCAGGAGCTCGCGCGGACGCTCGAGCAGCGCTCGGACGGCCGGCTCCACCTCGACCCGGGAACGGCGCCGTGAGCCGGTCGTGGCGCGGGGCCCGAAGCGATCACCATCATGACTCTGCGCTGATGCTCGCTCTCTGACGCCAGCGGCCGAGCACCGCGGTCGCATCCGCCCAGGAGCCGTCCACCGGACAAGCCGTTCCTGTAGGCAGCAGGCCGCCCGGCGGACCCAGCAGGCCACCCTGGGGCATCGGGGCCGCAAGCGTGATCCGCTGTACCGCATCCGCAAGCTGCTGCTGACGGCCGCAGAGCAGCTCACTGGGCGGGGACGGGCGCGGCTGCGAGCTGGCCTGGCGGCTGGTGATCCCAGCGGTGAGGTGGCCGCGGCCTGGCAGGGCAAGGAGCTGCTGCGGGCCGTCTACCGAGCGGTCGGCATGCCGGCGGCCCGCGCCGCAGCGTTGACTCCACGCGGCATCAGCCGCAGCCGGGTCACCTGGCCTGGGTAGGCGATCACGGTGTCCTTCCACCCGTTCTCCCAGGACTCGGGTGGGGTGGGGCTGCCAGTGAGCTGGACCGGCTGGACGACCTCGCCGTTCTCGTCCAGCGCGAGGGCTTGCCGGTTGACGACCTGGAAGGCGACCTCATGGATGTGCATCGGGTGGGCGTCGGCGGTGGCGTTGTAGTACTCCCACACCTCGGTGTCACCGACCTTGGGGTTCTCGGTGATGGGAGCCGCCCACTCCTTGGGGCGCAGGGTCCCGTCATCGTTGACAACGCCCAGCTGTGCCTCGGCCGGCCCGTCGGTGGCCGTCGACGCCTTCTCCAGCAGGGCAAGCCGTCGGGCCGTACCACCGGTGAGCCGGGTCAAGGCCGGCAGGACCAGGAACTGGGGCGGGGTGGTCGGGTCGGCCGCCACCGCCGGCACGACCCGGAACTGCATGACCTGGCCGGTGCTGGCCGGGTCGGCCGGCTCGAAGTCCACGCCTGGGGTGCCGCCGCCGAACGGCTCGTCCGGTCCCACGTTGCCCAGGATGTGGTTGCCCACCGGCACGTTGGTGAAGTCCACGATCAGGTCGGCCCGCTCGGCCAGGCCCAGCAGCAGCCGGTTGCCGTTGGTGGCGGTCAGGTTGACCGGCGCGGCCAGGAAGCCGCCCTCGTTGCCGATCTGCCACACCTCCACGCCGGAGATGTTGCCGAAGTCCAGGATCAGGAACCGCGACTGGCAGCCGTTGAGGAACCGCAGCCGGTAGCGGCGCTTTTCGACCTGCTGGTAGGGCCAGGTGTTGCCGTTGACCATGATCATGTTGCCGAAGAACTCCGGGTTCCAGATCGGCGACACATCGGTGAAGGGGATGTAGGGGCCGGCGTAGCCGTCGAAGAACACCCGCGAATCCGGGTAGAACAGCGACCCGTTGGTGTTGAAGGAGCGGTCCTGGACCGCGATCGGGATCTCGTAGTAGGTCTTGTTGGGCGGGAACATGTCGCGCTCGTTGGGGGCCGGGCTGGGCAGCACCGCGGTGGTGCCAGTGCGGCTGTCCAGCACCGCCTTGTCGCCCTCGGGGCCGCCGCGGACCAGGTAGAACCCGGCCGGGCCGGCGTAGACGTTCAGCCGGGTCATGCCGAGCGCGTGGTCGTGGTACCACAGCGTCGACTCGCGCTGGTCGTTGGGGTAGTTGAAGACCGCGAACCCCTTGCCCCAGGTGACGCCGAACTTGGACTTCGCCTTGCCGGCGAAGAAGTCGTACCAGGTGCCCTCGGTGGCGTAGCCGCCGGGGATGTTGCTGGCGGCGGGCAGGAACCAGGCCTCGGCATAGCCGTCGCTCTCGTCGCCGACCCCGGCCGCGCCGTGCAGGTGGGTCACGATCGGCAGGTGGGTCACGATCGGCACCGGACCGGTGTAGCGACCCGGCGTAGAGGTGAACGTCGGCCGCATGTCGCGGCCGTCGACCCCGCCGGGCGGGTTGGCCCAGTGCAAGGTCTGATCGACGGGCAGCAGGTGCGGCAGGTGGTTGCCGTTGGCATCCACCAGCTCGTTGATCCACTTGATCCGCACCGGCCGCTTCCAGGTGGACTCGATGGTGAGCGAGGGCGCGTGGTAGACGTTCACCAGCCCCTGGCTGGTCGCCGACTTCTTGGCGCCGTAGCCCCACACGGTCGTGGCCGGCATGCCCGCGGGCAGGATCTGCTGGGAGAACTGCCGCATGGAGATCTCGTAGTAGTCGGCCGGCTTGCCGCCCGGCATGGTGATCGTCGCCGCCCGGGGCATCACCGGCGGGATCAGCATCGCGGTCTGGAACTTCTGCACGTCGGCTGGGTTGAGCGTGCCGCCCGGAATCGCGGCCATGGCCCGCTGCATCCAGCCGGTCTGCGTGGCGACGTACCAGGCAAGCGTTGAGGCGCCGGTGAGCTTGAGGAAACTCCGTCGTGTGGGCATGGTCCCACCCCCCAATGGGTACCGCGGTTGGCTGCCAGCAGCCTCGTGCGCCGATTCCAGGCGTCGGGTCCGCAGCCTCATGTGGCAGACTCCAAACAGCGAGACTGCGAGGTAACTCACCACGTTTTCGTGGCGAAGAGCCCGTAAACGAAACGCTCCGTCGGCTGATCGGATCGTCTGTCGTGGTCGGGCCGGCGAGCGTGTCGCGCCGCCACGAGCGTCCGTCTCGGATGGCCGTCAGCCGACGGAGCGGGACATCGAGGCCGCAGCGGTGGGCGGCCCGGCTACAAGCCAGGGCGGGGTCTGGATCCGCATCGCCTCCTCCGGTCGAGCCGACGAACCCGGGCCAGCGCACGGTCCCTTCTGCCAGTTTGGCCTGGCGCGCCTTGTGCCTGCTGGCCGACGCGCCGATGCTGCCAGGTTGGAACGCCGCCGGGAGGGGCCTTTGGGCCCAACTTCGGCGGGACCCACGGCTGCTGCCGCACCGTGCTGGGGAGCGCGACCCCAAGCGAAGACCCCTGGTGCGTCTGGGGCTTGCCCTCTTGATGGCGCTTGGCCACCTACCGTTACACCGCTCCAGAGACGCTACCGTCAGGTGGCAGACTCACCGGACCGCAAGACTGCGAGGCCGCTCACCACGCTTGGTGGCGTAGAGCCCGATTCCGAGGTCGTCAAGACTCGGCCATGGCTTCTTTCGGCCCTCGCCACGGCAGAGGTGCACCAGGACAACATCGATGAGGCCCGCCGGCTGGGCGTCGACGCGCTCAAGCTCGGGGAGCAATAGCAGGTCGGTGACGATTCCTCGGGAGCCAACGGTCAACGTCGCGGTCAACGAGAACCCTGCCGACCCCTGCCGATGCTTGCTCAGCCAGATGCCATCTGACCAGCACCGTCACCAGGTCTGCCCCTTGCTGCACACCGGGACCAGCGACTGAAACCGCAAGGTCGGCGGTTCGATCCCGTCCCTGCCCACCAGATTTGTGCAGGTCAACGGCCCGTCGGGCGGTCTTCCCCTCTCCAAGGCCGTCCGCGATTGGAGCATCCTCGGGGCAGCCGCCCTCCCAGGACATGAATTCTGGGTGCTGCGGATTCAATGTGCTATGTTCCCGCACGCTCTATTCTGCTCGAACGTCACGGAGGGCGTGCGGGCGAACACTCTGGTCATCCTCACCATCACTGTCGCCGGGCTGGCGCACGAGCTGCAGAAGGAGCGCGATCTGTTGGCCGCACGCCTGGCGGACGACGGATAGAAGCGACGGGTCATCTTGCCGAGGGGGACGGGATGGCGTGGACTCGGGCGAGGCGTCGCTGGGCGTGGGCACTCGCGCTCATGCCGGCGGCGCTCGCGCTCGTGGTCCTCCTCACCGTGGAGCGCCGGCACGAGCCCGCGCCGCTGGGCACCCCCGTGAACGTGCGACTCGACGATTTCCATGTCCGGCGGGACGTTGCCGTCGTGCCAGCCGGCCCCGTCAGCTTCCTCATCCTCAATCAGGGCCCGACCACCCACCAGCTCCACGTCATACGAACCGACCGTGCCCCTGACAAGCTGCCGCTGCAGCGCGACGGACTCACGGTCAACGAGGACGCGCCCGGCCTCGACCATCTCGGCGAGGCCCAGGGCCTCGACATCGACGACCGCCGGACCCTGGTCCTGCGCCTGGCGCCAGGCCACTACGTCATGTACTGCAACCTGGAGGGCCACTACCTAGGTGGGATGTATGCGGCGCTCACCGTCCGCTGAGGCGGGAGCCGCGAGCGCGACCCAGCGCAGGGCGGCAGGCGGCCGGTCCGGCATCGGCCGGTTGGTCCCGCGGCTCCCGATCCTTGGCGACCTGCACCTGGGTCGCCGGCTCGGCTGGGTCATCCCCGTGCTCATCGTCCTGGTGACCGCGATCCTTGGCTACAACGCGCGAGCCATCGACCAGCAGCGTGGCTCGGCGCTGGTTGTCACCATCGCCGCGCGCCAGCGGGCCCTCGTGGAGCGCTATACCAAGGACGTCCTGGTCGTGGTCGACGGCTTCCAGGCCGACCCTAAGGAGAGCGGTGCGGCCGTGCGCCAGCCGGTCGATGTGCTTCTGGACGGCGGCAGCGTGCGCGCACCGCAGGGCGATGGCTCGAGGGTCCAGATCCCGCCCGCCCGCAACTGGAAGGTCCGCCGCAAGCTCGAGCAGGACCGCCGCCTGATCGACGAGCTGATCCGCACCGGCGACCGCGTCATGGACGGTGGCCGCGCCGACCCGGGCTACGCCGCCGGCGTGACCAAGCTGCGGGTGCTGAGCGCGCAGCTGTCGAGCGTCTCCAATGACGCCGCCCAGGAGATCACCCAGCAAACCGAGGCATCCCTCAGCCGGCTGGTCCGGATCGAGATCGCCCTTGGGCTGCTCAGCGCCCTCGCCGCCCTCGCCTTGGGGCTGCTGCTGCGGCGGGCTGGCGCTGAGCAGGCTGCCCAGTTCCGCTCGCTGGTGAACAACTCCTCGGACCTCATCACGGTGCTTGCGCCCGACGGCACGATCACCTATCAGAGCCCCTCGGTGGAGCGGATGCTCGGCCGGCGAGCTGCCGACCTCGTCGGCACCGCCCTGGGCGACCTCGTCCATCCCGACGACCAGCACCACGTCAACATCTCCCTCACCGAGCTGGTCGAGACGCCGGGAGCGACCGCCAACCTCGGGTGCCGGCTGCAGCACGAAGACGGGTCGTGGCGTCACGTGGACAGCATCTGCACCAACCTCGCATACGATCCCCGCGTCAACGGGCTGGTGCTGAACATCCGCGATGTCACCGAGCAGGCGGCGTTGCGCAAGAGCATCGGCGACCTGTACCACAACCTTGCCAGACGTAGCCAGGGACTGGTCGACCTGCAGCTCGAGCTGATCGAGGAGCTGAAGCGGGGTGAGGTCGACCCGGACCGGCGCGAAGAGCTGTTCCGCATCGACCAACTCGCCACTCGCATGCGGCGCAACGCGGAGAACCTGATCGTGCTCTCGGGCGTGGAGCAGCGCCGCCGCTGGAGCGAGCCGGTACCGCTGCGCGACGTGGTCAAGGCCGCGCTGGCTGAGGTCAAGGCATACTCCCGCGTGCAGGTTGCCGGTATCCATGACCTCACGCTGTCCGGCCAGGCCGTCAGCGACGTCGCCCATCTGCTCGCCGAGCTGGTCGAGAATGCCACCTCGTTCTCCCCGCCCAACACCACGGTGCAAATCTCCGGCGATCCGGCCGGCAGCGGTTACGTGCTCGAGATCGAGGACCGCGGGATCGGGATGAGTGACGCCGAGGTGGTCGAGGCCAACAGGCGGCTGGCCGCGCCGTTGGCGGCCGACATCGCCGTGTCGAGAATGATGGGCTTCCACGTGGTCGGCCGGCTCGCATCCCGGTACGGCATCAAGGTCCAGCTCCGCCACTCCTGGTTCGGCGGGGTCTCCGCGCAGGTGCTGCTGCCGGCGGTCCTGTTCGCCTCGGCTGGCGAACGCCCAGCCGCGGCACCGTCGGCGCCGGCCGGTGGCGTGGTCTCGCCGGATCCGCTCCTGCCGGCTGAGATCACGGGGTCGGGCTGGCGGCAGCGCGCGTACCTGCCGCTACGCCGGCACGCAGCGCCGGCACCAAACCGTGGCGGGGACACGGATGCTCCCGCTGAGGCAGGCGAGCCGGTCGAGTAGGCGCCGCGATCACGATGGGTGGCTCTGAATGAGCGGCAGCCCTTGACGTGGAAGAGGTCCGCGCCCCGCCCGCCGGTGGTGGAGGGCGGCGGGCGGGGCGCGGGGAAGATGGGTCAGACGGTACGGAGGGCGTCGGTCGGGGGCATGCGGGCGGCGCGCATGGCGGGGTAGAGGCCGGCGACCGCGCCGATCAGCAGGGCGGCGGCGAGGCCGAGGGCCATGCCGTAGGCGGGGATCACCAGCGACCAGGAACGCGTCGAGGCGTAGACCGCGGTGACCGCCGCGCCGAGCAGGACGCCGCCGCTGCCGCCGAGGAGGCCGAGCAGCAGGGACTCGCCGAGGAACTGCCCGCGGACGTGGCCCCTGGTGGCGCCGAGGGCGCGGCGCAGGCCGATCTCCGAGCGGCGCTCCAGCACCGAGATCACCATCACGTTGGCGATGCCGACGCCGCCGACCAGCAGCGCGACCGCGCCGAGGCCGAGCAGCAGCGAGGTGAAGGTGGTCTTGGCCGCCGCCTTGGCGGCCAGGACGTCGGACGGGCGGCTGACGTCGACCTCGTTGGGCTGCCGCGGGTTGGCGGTGCCGGGCAGCACGCCGCGGACCGCCTCGATCTGCTGCTCGTCGGCGCGCACGTAGACCGTGGACGGGTTGCCCTCGTAGCCAAGGAGGGCGGCCGCGACCTGCTCGCCGATCAGCGCGGCGGTGTCCAGCTCCGGCGCGAGGGTGGCCTCGCCGAGGATGCCGACCACAGTGAACCAGCGGTCGGCCAGCCAGACCCGCCCGCCGACCCGGTCGATCCCGAGGCGCTCGGCGGTGGTGGCGCCGAGCACGACCGCCGGGTAGCGGGCCGTCGCCCGGTTGAGCCACGCCCCCTTGGCGACCTCGACGCCGAGCGTCCGTGTCAGGTCGAGGTCGGTGGCGTAGACGACGATGCCGCCGGTCTCCTCCTCGCCGATCTTGTCGCTGCGCCGCACGGTGCCGTCGACGCCACCGATCGAGGAGACCTGCTGGACCGGCCCGATCCGGCTGATCATGCCGGCCGACTCCTTGGGCAGCTTGGCGTCCTCGCCGCCGAACGTCTGCCCGGGAGAGACCCGCAGCAGGTTGGTGCCGAGCGCGTCGAGCTGTGCCAGGAGCTGCGCCTTGCTCGAGGCGGAGATGCCGAGCACCGCCACCATCGCGGCGATGCCGATGGCGATCCCCAGCGCGGACAGCCCCGCCCGCAGGCGGCGGGTGCGCAGCCCGATGCCGCTCACGCCGACCAGGTCGCGCGGGTGCAGGCGGCTGGAGGCTGGCAGGGTCTGGCTCATGGCAGGCTCCTGGACGGCTCGGGGCCTCCCCGGGAGGCCGGGACGGGCGCGCCCGGCCCGGCGCTGTCGCCGACGATGCGGCCGTCGAGCAGCTCGATGCGGCGCGGCAGCCGTGCCGCCAGGTCGCGGTCGTGGGTGATCACCAGGATGGTGGCGCCCTCCTCCGCGTTCAGGTCCTCGAGGAGCGCGAAGATCTCCGCGCCCGAGGTGGAGTCGAGGTTGCCGGTCGGCTCGTCGGCGAGCACGATCGCCGGCCGTCCCATCAGCGCGCGGGCGATCGCGACCCGCTGGCGCTCACCGCCGGAGAGCTGCGCGGGCCGGTGGTGGAGCCGGTGGCCGAGCCCCACCCGCGCCAGCGTGGCCGCGGCCTGGCGGCGCCGCTCCCCGGGCGGCAGGCCGCTGTAGAGCAATCCCTGCGCGGCGTTGTCGAGCGCGCTCATCCCCTCCAGCAGGAAGAACTGCTGGAAGACGAAGCCGATCGAGCGTGCCCGCAGGGCGGACAGGCGGCGGTCCGACAGGGCACCGACGTCGTGCCCGGCGACCCGCACGGTGCCCTCGCTCGGCCGGTCGAGCGTGCCGATCAGGTGCAGCAGGGTGGACTTGCCCGACCCGGACGGCCCGACGATCGCGGCCATCTCGCCCGCCTCGACGGTGAGACCGACCTCGCGCAGCACCTCGAGCGGCGGTTCCCCGGAGTAGCGCTTGGCGACGTCGCGCAGCTCCAGCACCGGCTGCCCGGTCATTCGGGCACCACCACGTTCATGCCGGCCCGCAGCCCGCCGCCGCCGACCTCGACCAGGCTGTCGGCGAACAGGCCGAGCTTGACCGGCACGAGGTGACGGGCGCCGCCCGCCTCCTGCACCTCGACGGCGTAGCCGCCCTCGGCGAGCGCGAGCAGCGCGTTCACCGGCACCGCCAGGACGTTCCTGGCCGTCTCGGTGGTGATGTCGACGTCGACGGGCGCCTGGTCGAGCGCGCCGGTGTCCTTGGGGCGGTCGAGCGAGACCGTCACCGCGACGGTCGTGGTGGTGTCGTTGCCGCCGCCCGCGCCGGAGTCGTTGCCGTTGGAGGTCTTGGCCACCTTGCTGACGAAGGAGACCTTGCCGCTGGTGGTGCGCCCGCTGGGCAGGGTGATCTCGACCTTGTCGCCGACCTTGACGAAGGACTGCTTGGCCGCGTCCAGGTCGATCGAGACCTCGCGGGTCGTCGAGGTCATGGTCAGGACCGTCTGGCCCTGCCCTGCCGGCGCGCCGACGCTGGTCTTGTGCTCGGCGACCCGCACCGCCCCGGTCGAGACGCCGACGTCGCCGGGCCTGAGCACCCCGGTCTTCTCCAGCCCGCGGTCCTCCTGCCACTGCGCGAGCGCCTCGCGGGTGGCGGACGAGAAGTGGTCGTCGACCGTGCCCGGGTCGTAGCCGAGCGCGTCGAGGTTGCGCTCGAGCTGGGTCACGTCGTCGCCGTCGCCGACCCCGACCGACAGCTCCCGGTAGAAGGGCAGGTCGCCGTAGAACAGCGGCACGGGCTCGTCGTCGACCTTGTAGAGGGTCTGGCCCCGCCCGACCGTCGCGCCCTCCGCCGCCAGCCAGGTGATGGTGCCCTGGCCTCGGTTGACGAGGTCGTCGTCGCCGGCGAAGCCGAGCGTCCCGTCGACCGTCTCCTGACTGTTCAAGGTGCGACGGACGACCGGCGCCGTCGCCGTCCTCGGGCCGCTGGCCTGGACGCCGTCGCCCGTGCCTGACCGGCTCGCCTGCCACCAGGCCCCGCCGGCGCCGAGCGCGCCGACCAGCAGCAGCCCGCCGAGCCGGCGCGGCCAGCGCCGCCGGCGGGACGGCCCGCCGCCACCGTCGGTCGGGGTGGCCTGCTGGCCGTCCAGGTCGGCCGGCCGGGGCGGCGCCTCGGCCGGCTGGAAGGTCTGCTCGTGCGCGCTCATCAGCCACCGCTCCCCGGCGCCCGCGCCTCGGAGGCCTTGGGAAGGAGCTGCTCGCAGGCCTTCTGGGCCGCCTTGAAGGCCGGCGAGGAGGGGTCGATGCCGCTGTCCGGACCGATCAGCAGGCCGCCGCCGCTCTGGGGGTCGGGGAACTTCGAGATGCCGTGCTCGCGCATGCACCTGGAGAACTTCAGCGCCGCCTCCTGGAACTTGGGGTCGACCGGCCCTCCGCCGCTGCCGAAGGGGCCACCGGTCGCCTCCTGGCAGGCCTTCTGGGCATCCTTGAACTTCGGGTCGTCGGGGTTGCCCCTGATGCCGAACTCCACCGTGCCGTTGGCGCCCATCTTGGGGTCGGGCACGTCGACGCCGTGCTGGCGCATGCACTTGGCGAACTTCAGCGCCGCCTCCTGCGGGTCCCGGCTGCTGTTGGCCGACCCGCCGTTGCCGCCGGTGGTGGTGGTCGTCGCCCCGGCGACGCTGGCGACCTTCGCCCCGTCGCCGCCCCTGCCGGCGCAGGCGCCGGTGCCGGCGGCGAGCAGCCCCACCGCCGCGACCGCCAGGCAGGTCATCCGGATCCGGTCTCGCATCTGATCTCCTTTGTTGAAACGTCGGTGGCCCTCCGCCGCTTTGTGCGCCGGCTTCCCTCGTCGCTCCTTCGTCGCCTGCGGCTCCTTCGTCGCTCCTCAGTCCAGCCGGCGCGCGGCTACGGGCCACCTCCTACTTCGTCCTGCTTCGTCCTACTTCGTCGCTCCGCTCCTCAGGCCGGCCGGCGCGGCGGCGGCGGGCCACCTCCTACGGCCAGACGCGCAATTGCTACGCCGCGGCCTGTAACGCGGTCGTTGCCGGATTTGGTTACGCGGGGATTACAGGCGCGGCGGCAGGCTTCTCCCGGGAGGAGAGGGGGAGCCGGGTGCGCGTGCTGGTCGTCGAGGACGAGGAGGTGCTGGCGGCGGCGATCGCGCGCGGGCTGCGGGAGGAGGCGATGACGGTCGAGGTGAGCCTCGACGGCGGCGGCGCGCTGGAGCGGCTCGCGGTCGACCGCTACGACGTGCTCGTGCTCGACCGCGACCTGCCAGGGGTCCACGGCGACGACATCTGCCGTGCCCTGGTCAGCCGCCACGGCCGGCCCATGATCCTGATGCTGACCGCCGCCGGGGCGATCGCGGACCGGGTCGACGGGCTCACCCTCGGCGCGGACGACTACCTGGCCAAGCCGTTCGCCTTCGCCGAGCTGGTCGCCCGCATCCGCGCGCTGGCACGCGGCGCGCGCGACCCGCTGCACCCGCTGCCTCCCGTGCTGACCAGGTACGACGTCACGCTCGACCCGGCCAGGCGGGAGGTGACCCGTGGCGGCCACTTCGTGCAGCTCTCCAGGAAGCAGTTCGGCGTGCTCGAGGTGCTGATGGCCGCGGACGGCGCGGTGGTGAGCACCGAGGAGCTGCTGGAGAAGGCCTGGGACGAGCAGGTCGACCCGTTCAGCAATATCGTCCGCGTCACGCTGATGAAGCTGCGCCGCAAGCTCGGTGACCCGCCGCTGATCGAGACCGTCCCTGGCGTCGGGTACCGCCTGTGAGCGTGCGCCTGCGCCTCACCCTGCTGTACAGCGGATTGTTCCTGCTGGCCGGTGCGCTGCTGCTGCTGTTCACCCTCGGGCTGGTGCGCTCGACCTTCGACCTGCCGTTCACCATCCCGATCCCCGCCCCGGCCGACTCCCCGGGCCGGGGCGTCTTCGTCCTGATCGGCCCCGGTGTCCTCGGCGCGACCCCTCCGGGGCAGGACGCCGCCGGCGGGACCGTCGCCGCGCCCACGCCCAAGCTCCTCGCCAGCTACCGCCGCAAGCTCGACGACGCCGTGTTCCAGCAGCTCGCGAGCCGCTTCGGGATCGCGCTGGCGGTGATGGCGTTGGGCTCGGTCGGGCTCGGCTGGGTGGTGGCAGGACGGGTGCTGCACCCGCTGCACCAGCTCACCGCGACCGCCAAGCGGCTGTCCGACCGGAACCTCCACGAACGGATCAACCTCGACGGCCCGAAGGGCGAGCTGAAGGAGCTGGCCGACACGTTCGACGCGATGCTCGCCCGCCTGGACGCCGCGTTCGACAGCCAGCGCCGCTTCGTGGCCAACGCCTCCCACGAGCTGCGCACCCCGCTGGCGATCGCCCGCACCGAGCTGGACGTCACCCTGGCGAGCCGGCGTGCCGGGCTCGGCGACTTCCGCTCCATGGCCGAGCGGGTCCGCGACGCCACCGAGCGCAGCGAGCGGCTGATCGAGAGCCTGCTCCTGCTCGCCGCCAGCGAGCGTGAGCCGCGCGTGCACGAGCCGGTCGACCTGGCCGAGGCGGCCGCGGAGGCACTGGCCCAGCAGCAGGCCGGGATCGCGCGGCTCGGGCTCCACCTCACCGAGGCGCGCACGACGGCACCGGTCGCGGGCGACCGCCCGCTGCTCGAACGGCTGGTCGCCAACCTGGTCGAGAACGCGGTCCGCCACAACCAGCCAGCGGGCTGGGTCGAGGTGGCCACCGGAGTGGCCGCCGGCCGGGCCGAGATCATGGTCAGCAACGGCGGCCAGCCGATCCCCGCCGACCAGGTCGACTCCCTGTTCGAGCCATTCCACCGCCTGGGCGGCCGCGCCGGCGCCAACCGCGGCGCCGGGCTCGGCCTGTCGATCGTCCGCGCGGTCGCCTCCGCGCACGGCGGCACGGTCGCGGCACGCGCGCTCCCCCACGGCGGTCTGGAGGTGACCGTGAGGCTGCCCGCGCGTCCCGCGGAACGGGACGGCAGCGCCTAACCCAGTCGGCGCGGCAAGGCTGGAGTGGTCGAGTGGTGACCGGCCCTCACACGCAGACGGCGCCTCGAGCTACGAGGCGCCGTCTGGACGCCCGGCCCCCCCTGCTGGCTGGCCGGTCACGCGGGCCGAGGGGCCTAAGTGCCTGCCTCGACGCCGCGGAGCAACTGCCGGACCTCGGTCTCCCGGTAGCGGCGATGCCCACCCAG
>WNFZ01002571.1_pt1 | contig 17188 bp, 18 predicted proteins | sample 5400081 | NCBI WGS metagenome assembly WNFZ01 (sample SAMN13153365, study PRJNA577476) | soil metagenome | isolation source: 80 cm soil or saprolite under grassland replicate 1 | place: USA:California | collected 2016-06-15 | reverse complement strand
AGCAAACTCACGGAGGATTTATGCGATACGTTGATGGATATGTACTACCTGTCCCGAAGAAGAACGTGGCAGCCTACCAGCGCATGGCGCAGAAGGCGGGCAAGGTCTGGCGCGATCACGGCGCTCTCGAGTTCATCGAGTGCGTCGCCGACGACGTGAAGCCGGGGAAGCGCACGTCGTTCCCACAGAGCGTCAAGCTCAAGCCCGGCGAGATGGTAGTGTTCTCGTGGATTGTGTTCAAGTCGCGCGCGAATCAACGCCAAGGTCATGAAGGACCCGCGCCTGACGAACATGATGGATCCCAAGACCCTGCCTTTCGATGGCAAGCGCATGTTCTGGGGCGGATTTAAAGTCCTGGTCGACGCTTGAGCTTGCGACCCACGTCGCCAAGCGCCCGTGCCCGATAAGTTGCGCGGCCAACGCTCGCAAGAGATCTTGACGGGCTCGTCTCCAAGCACCTCAAGGTGCTCGAAAACGCGGGGCTGATTGGGCAGCAAGACCCACCTCACCCTGCGAATGCTCTTTCCGTCGACCGGAACGCGACAAGACTGTGGAGTTTGGGGCCGTCGAGGGCGGGATTCAGACCCTTGATCGCCTGGCGGAACATCTGGCCAAGATATGAGTCGGCTCACGCCGTCTTAACGTGCCTCTTCACGAGCGAAGATTCGCAATGAAGATGTCCTGAACCTCTCTTTTCGTTCGTCGTAGAAGTGAATCGAACAAAATAGCTGACCGAAAAGCCATGGCCACAATAAAAATAATCCGGTCCTCAGGTCTCGAAACCATCTCATAACCTCACGCCAAATCTGAGAAGAGTCACTATGCTACAAATAATCCTCAGCGCTTTCGCAGTGATCGTTATCGTATTGGTCATAGTCGTTGCCATGTAGCCTTCGGAGTTTCGCGTCGCGCGGAGCGCCACCATGTCCGCCCCCCCACCGGCGGTATTTGCGCAGGTGAACGATTTCCATAAGTGGGAATCATGGAACCCGTGGGGAAAGATCGATCCGGCAATGAAGCAGACCTACGAAGGCGCGCCGGCCGGCGCCGGCGCCATTTACACGTGGGTCGGCAACAACAAAGTGGGCGAAGGACGCATGACCTTGACGGAGAGCCGTCCGAGCGATCTCATCAGGATCAAACTTGAATTCTTCAAGCCCTTTGCAGGCACCAACATCGCTGAGTTCACCTTCAAGCCTGAGGGCAATCAAACCGCGGTGACGTGGAGCATGACCGGCAAAAACAATTTCATGGCCAAGGCAATTCACCTTTTCATGAACATGGATAAAATGATCGGCGGTCAATTCGAGACGGGTCTGGCGCAAATGAAATCGATTGTGGAAGCAGCGCTCAAGCAATAGCGCGGCGACTTTTACCCCAACCCCTAAGGAGGAGACGCAATGCAAATCCAACCCTATCTGTTCTTCGACGGCCGCTGCGAGGAGGCGCTCGAGTTCTACCGCGGCGCGCTCGGCGCCGAGGTGACGATGCTCATGCGTTTCAAGGACAGCCCTGACCCCCATGAACCCGGCATGATCCCGCCCGGTGCCGAGGACAAGGTGATGCATATGAGCTTCCGCATAGGTGATACAACGGTGTTGGCCTCCGATGGTCGATGCCTAGGGCGGCCGAGCTTCCAGGGCTTTTCGCTGTCGCTCACGGTGCCTAACGATGCCGAGGCCGAGCGGCTGTTCGCTTCTCTGGCCGATGGTGGGCAGGTGCAGATGCCGTTGACCAAGACCTTCTTTTCCTCGCGCTTCGGCATGGTCGCTGACCGCTTCGGCGTGTCATGGATGATCTACGTGGCGCCTTGAGGGCCGTTCCCTGTCCGAAATTCCCGGCGCGTTTGTTGAGTCACTGAACGAACAATCAATCAACCGCCAAAACGGCAAACAAAGGAGAAAAAGTGATGAGCTCGAAAACAACGACAACAGAAAACCTCGACGCAAAAACGACCACCGAAACAACGTCGTCGGACCGGAAGCTCATTATCTCACGCATCATCGACGCGCCGCGTGAACGCGTGTTCAAGGCGTGGACCGATCCCGAACTCCTCAAGCAGTGGTTCGCGCCTCTGCCCTATACGACACCGGTCGCGGAACTTGACGTCCGGCCGGGCGGCGCCAACCTGATCGTCATGCGCGACCTCGCAGGTAACGAATTTCCAAACAGGGGCGTTTATCTCGAAGTCGTCAAAAACGAGCGGATCGTCTTTACCAATGCCTACACAACGGCATGGGAGCCGTCGGAAAAGCCGTTCATGACGGTAATCCTGACGTTTGAGGACGAGGGCGGCAAGACGAAATACACCGCCCGCGTGCTTCACTGGACGGTTGCCGACCGCGAAGCGCACGAAAAGATGGGCTTCCACCAAGGCTGGGGCCAGTGCGCCGACCAGCTTGTGGCGCTCGTGACGAAGAGCTGAACGGGGGACACCATGGAAACGACCACGACAATTCACGCGAGCAATTCAGAGGCGCAATCCGCTCCTCTCTCGAAGGGGAGACTCTGGACCGGGCGTATCATGAGCGCCCTACCTGCGCTGTTCCTGCTCGTGGATGGCGTCGCAAAACTGGTGAAACCCGCGCCGGTCGTGCAGGGAACAGTTCAGCTCGGATATCCCGAAAGCGTCCTTCTCGGTCTCGGAATCGTTCTTCTCTCCTGCACGGTTCTCTACGTGATTCCGCGCACGGCGATTCTCGGGGCGATTCTTTTGACTGGCTATCTCGGCGGCGCCATCGCCACGCATGTGCGCGTGGGAAGTCCGCTCTTCAGCCACATCTTGTTCCCGGTCTATCTAGCAGTGCTGCTTTGGGGCGGGCTTTACTTGCGCGACGAACGGCTGCGCGCCCTCATTCCTCTGCGGCGTTAGCTCGCGCTGGGCGCTGCGCCGATTCGTAAGCGGGAATTCGGCAGCCAGGATGTCCTGAACGTCGCGCTTCGTTCGTCATAGATATGCACCGAAACTAAGTCAGGAGACTATATGCAAAAAAATCACCCCATTCTTGTGGTTCGATGGCAAAGCCGAAGAGGCGATGAATTTTTATGTCTCCATTTTTAAAAATTCAAAGGTCGTGAGCGTTACCCGATATGGAGAAGCAGGGCCTGGGCCGAAGGGAACGGTAATGGCCGCGACTTTCCAACTCGACGGACAAGAATTTTACGCACTAAACGGTGGTCCAATGTTCACCTTCTCGCCCGCTATATCGTTCTTCGTGAAGTGCGAGACTCAGCCGGAAATAGATGAGATGTGGGAGAAGCTTTCCGAGGGCGGAGAAAAACAAAGATGCGGCTGGCTCAAAGACAAATATGGCGTGTCATGGCAGATCGTTCCGCCTGTTTTAGGCGAGATGTTGAATGACAAGGACGCCGAGAAATCGAAAAGAGTCATGGAGGCAATGCTTCAAATGGATAAGATTGACATAGAAACTTTGAGGCGTGCTTACCTTAACAAGGCGCTGTAGCTGACGGGGACTGCATCACTGAAGGAACGCGGTGACTTTGAATTCGCGGATCGTTAGATTTTATTATAGGAACACCTTACATAAGGATAACCCAAATGACACCATGTACGCTGCCTAGTCGAGCGGAAACGGCGGCGAGTCACCACGGAGGAAACCGAACATGAACATAGCACTGTGGATCGCTCAAGGATTGCTCGCGGCCGTCTTTTTGTTCACCGGTGGCATGAAGCTGGTCCTGCCGATCGAAGAGATGACAAAGCAGATGCCGCTGCCGGGTTTGTTCCTGCGGTTCATCGCCGTGTGCGAGCTACTCGGCGCGATCGGCGTGATCCTTCCCTGGCTCCTGCGCATTCGGCCGGGCCTGACACCGCTGGCCGCCGCCGGGTTGGTGATCATCATGATCGGCGCGACGGTGACCACACTGATGACCGCTGGTGTCGCTGTGGCTCTGTTCCCGCTGGTGGTTGGAATCCTAGCGGCGTTCGTCGCCTATGGCCGCTGGCGGCTAACGACGCAGCGCGGTTAGATCAAAGCAGTGACAATGTCCGAGCTTATCGCGCAAGCCCTGTCGAATTTGGAAATCAGTGACGCAAGGAGGTAATACTATGTTTAAAGACACTAAAGCATTTAGCGGTTTTTCGGTAAACGATATCCAAAAAGCGAAGGAGTTCTACGCTCAGACACTCGGGCTGGAGGTTTCTGAAACTCATGGCCTATTGAATCTGCACCTTGCGGGCGGCACTAAGGTGCTCATCTACCCCAAGCCGAACCATGCTCCGGCAACCTTCACCATCCTAAATTTCCCTGTCGATAATATTGAGGAAGCCGTGGACAAGCTAACTAAGAACGGTGTGCGCTTCGAGCGCTATGAGGGTCAGCTCAAAACGGACGAGAAAGGAATCTTTCGCGGCGGCGGGCCATTGATCGCGTGGTTTAAAGACCCCGCCGGCAATATCCTGTCCGTGCTCGAGGAGAAGTGATCCTAGAGAGACAAGACCCATGAGTTCAACCGGCCACACTGACGAGCCGCACATGAGTTGGGACTCATCGGATTATGCGGTCGTGGGATCGATCGAAAGATTCTTTAGATATCTAGGCACCGGCCCCGAATTTCTCGGCCCGTGATAAGATTGTTATACCCGGTCGCGTAGCCTTGGCTCCGCGCGAGTGGCGGGCGCTCTAACCCGGCAACCGAGAAGCAGGTCAAAATTCCATCAGGTCTTTGGCGACTAGCACCTGACCGGAAAAATGTTTCTTCACCTCCTCGGCCCATGGCGTGTAATCGTCAGTGCCGACCCGTTGGGTCAGGTGCGTCAGCACCACGGTATTGACGTTTGCGCGTGTTGCCATTTTCCCGATGACGTCCAGGGTCATATGACCTTGAGTGGCCTGTCGCATGATGCCGGCCTGCTCGGCTGGGCTCATTGCTTGCCAGCGACCGTCGTTGATCATCGCTTGCTTCCGATCCTCGCACGAACAAGTTTCGGTGACGAGTAGATCGGCGCCTTTCGCAAGTTCAGTGACGGCATCGCTAGGACCAGTATCTCCGGTAAACACAATCACGCGATCAGGCGTTTCAAAACGATAGGAATAGGACTTGTGCTTGCCGGCCGCCGGGCCTTCATGGAAAGCAAAATGGCTGTTTTCGACGGCCGTCACCTTGATGTCCGCGTCCTGATAAATCACCCCGGTGCCGACATCATGACCGAAGAACACCTGGGCTATCGGTACGGTGCGACCTCCGTCGGCAATCCTGATCTCGGCACTAATGGTGAAATACTGCACAGCGGCATTGACCAGCTCTTCCGTCCTGGGCGGGCCATAGACATTGATCGGCTTCGTACGTTGGCGATCCCATGCCAAGGACATCAGCGTCCCAAGGCCCGCTGTGTGATCGTCATGATGGTGCGTAATAAAAATCATTCCGATCTCTCGGGGATCGATACCAGCTTTCGCAAGACGGCGTGCGACGCCGTCGCCGGCATCAATGACATAATGCGTCCCCTTGACGGTTAGGAGATTGGACGACTGCGCCCGGTCCCGTCGCAGCGACGGACCAGCCGCTGTGCCGAGCGTGAGCAGTGACGATAGCTTTTGCATGTTCCCCTCAGCGTGGCAGGGCCGCAATATTCTTGTTCCTTTTCTGCTTATGCCCTGCCTACGCAACATAGGCCGACATACCTAAGAATAGCAATCTGGTGCCAAGCGCGAATCAATGGGATTCGCGAATCAGTTTTTTGTTTGTTTAAAAGGGCAGGGATAGTGTGTCAGACTTCGATCACTCGACTACCTTTGTTGCTTTGCCAGAACCTGAGCCTGCATCCCGTCTATGTCCGTTAGTAAATCGCGGCAAGCGGAACGGCCAAAGTTTATACGGAATTTGCGGATCAGATAGTTTTCGAGCTACAAGGTAGAGCAGCAGAAACCGAAGGATTGGTAAAGAACGCGTAAACTTTTACGACCTAGCCTAATGGAGGGCCCATTGCTGAAGATCGTCCTAGCTGTCGTGATGGTTTTTGGTCTCAGCCTTAACGTCTGCGCTGCTTCTGCGCCGACAAGGGTTATCATCGCCTTTGCGGCCATGAATGCGCGAACAGCGCCGCTCTGGGCCGCTCAAGACCAAGGCTTTTTCAGCAAGCACGGCATCGATGCCGTGACGATTTTTGTGAGCGGCGCTCCGATCCTCCTCGCCGGTATGACATCCGGCGACATCCATATCGGCTATACCGGCGGAACCGCTGTGTTGGGAGCAGCTGTCGGCGGAGCGGATTTAAAAATTCTCAGTTCGTTTACCAACAGGGTTACCTATGATCTGGTGGCGCGGCAGGGGACGAAGAGCCCTGAAGATTTACGAGGGAAATTTATCGGAGTCACGAGCATTGGCGGAACCAATTGGATGGGGACGATCTTAGGGCTCGAGCACCTAGGGCTGGACCCCAACCGCGATAATATTAATTTCCGGATCGCCGGTGACGATTCAGTCCGGGTCCAGGCTCTGCTCACGGGAACGATCGATGCGACCGCTATCGATGGAGTTTTTAGCCGTCGGCTTCACGAGCGGGGATTTCCCATTCTCGCGGAGTTTAGCAAGTTTAACCTTCCGATAATCAGCACCGGGGTCGTGGCACGTAAAACCTACATTGAAAAGCAACTCCTGGCCGTTGAGAATGTTTTGAAAGCGCTCCTGGAAGCCAACGCATATGTTCTGACGCCCGCCAATAAATTTTCCAGCCTCAAGATTATCCAGCGACACCTTAAAGTCAGTGATCGGGAGGCCGAGGAAGGATACAAGGATATGACGATGGGCCTCGAGCGTAGGCCCTTTCCCGCTGCAGAAGGGCTGCGAAACGCGCAGCGGCTAATGAAGCTCCGCAATCCCAAGGTAGAGACGGTGCGGGTCGAAGAGTTGATCGATGACCGCATCCTGCGCAGGTTGGATGAAAGCGGATTTATCGATCGGCTTTATGTTCCTGCCGGGGGAAAGTGAGAATAATTTTAAGACGGTCAATATCTATAAAGGAGCAAAAATGGCTGACTATAAAGTGATCGATACCGATGGGCATGTTTTAGAGTCGATGGAGGGATTGCGCAAATTATTGCCACCGCGCTGGCGCAGGGGAAGCATGCGGGCCGGCGATACGTGGGACCGCAACCTGAGAGGAAAACTCGGTCAGGAGCCCAAAAGTCCGCAGGACCAACTGGCGGCGTTGGACCAGGACGGGATCCACGTCATGGTGATGTATCCGACCTCTTGCCTATCCATTGGAGTGATCCGCGAAACCCCTTTTGCTACCGCGCTGACCCATGCCTACAATGACTGGATGTCTGACTTCTGCCGGGCGGATGCAAAACGGCTCAAGTTCGTCGCCTTGGTTGCGCCGCAGGATATCGACGAAGCAGCGAAGGAGCTGCGCCGCGCTGTCAAAGATCTGGGAGCAGTTGGCGCGACGCTTCCCACCTATGTGCCCAATCGTCCTGACTGGTCCGACCGATACTACGACCCGCTCTACGAAGCGGCACAAAAGCTGGATGTCGGCCTGGGTTTCCACGCCACCATGCTCGAAACGGTCGGGGCTTTACGTTTCAACAACTTCATCAACGTGCACTCGGTGGGCCATCCCGTCGAACAGATGATGTCGCTGTGCAGCGTCGTGGTCGGCGGAGTGTTGGAACGCTTCCCAACACTGCGGGTCGCTTTCCTTGAGTCCGGGATCGGCTGGGTGCCTTTCATGATGGACCGGCTCAATGAAGAGATCGAAAAGCGCGGCGAGGAAGAAGCTCCCTGGCTCAAGGCCAAGCCCAGCGAATACCTGACCAGCGGGCGGTGCTTCTTTGGCGTGGAGTGCGGCGAGAAGACTATTGCAGACGCCGTTCGTTGGGGTCTCGAAAACACGCTCCTCTATTCGTCCGACTATCCCCACTGGGATGGAGATTGGCCGCATACGGTAAAGACGGTCCGGGAGCGAAAAGATCTCTCTGACAGCACCAAACAAAAAATGTTGCACGACAACGGGGCGCGTTTTTACAACCTCGCCACTGTTTGATCAGCTACAGTGGAGAAACTCAAGCTCATATATGAAAAACATCTCCGGCAAGGAAGGCAACAGGCTGTTCACGAGAGAGACGGTGCGTCATAGATTTTCTCGTTAATCTCGACGTTGATGATCTCGAGAAGGCCGCCCGCTTTTACGGTTCTGCGTTTGGATTGAAGGTCGGCCGTCGCTTCGGAGCCTTTGGAGTAGAGATGCTCGGGAGTTCGGCCCCAATCTATTTGCTCGTCAAATCAGCTGGGACGTCGGCCTCGGATCCGACCTCGCAGCGTCGCAGTTACCAGCGGCATTGGACGCCGGTCCATCTTGATTTTGTCGTTGATGAAATCGAACCGGCAGTTCAGCGAGCTGTGTTAGCTGGAGCGCGGCTAGAGCAGCCTATCGCTACGCACAAGTGGGGCAAGCTCGCGCTTATGGCTGATCCCTTCGGCCACGGGTTCTGTTTCGTCCAGTTCCTTGGGCGCGGCTATGACGAGATCGCAGAGTAGCGGTGGAGTTTGTTCCGTGTTGGCTCCAGTCGGCGCTCCCAGTTCGCGCGAATGTGCGTGAACCTGGGCGTCACGGGGGGAAGCGCACATGACTAAGACGCGAGCTGTCGCTTTTCTGTACGGACTAGGCGTTCTATAGTCAGAAATAGGAGGCAATTTCGATGGCAAGCAAATCTGATTTCACGACGGAAGAATGGAAAACAATTGTCGCCGCTGCGCCGATGGTCGGACTAGCGGTTACATGCGCCAGTCCCAATGGACCATGGGGCGTTATGAAGGAGATGTTGTCCATGGGAATGGCTATGGCGGAAATGCTGCAAAAGGGCAGTTCCAATCCGCTTATTGCCGACCTGGCCGCGGATCTAAAGGCGCGGCAAACGAAACCAGAACCGCCCCAAGGCATGAAGGATCCGGAGCAGTGTAAACAAGCGGCGCTGAATCACGTGCGAGCCGTGAACGATCTCTTGGAGCGCAAGGTCAAGCCCGAGGAAGCCGATGAGTTTAAGAAATGGCTACTAACCGTCGGCCGCCGTGTGGCCGAAGCGGCGAACGAAGGCGGTATCTTTGGATTCGGCGGCGAGTTGGTGTCAGATGACGAAAAAAATGTGCTCAGGCAAATCGCCTTCGCCTTGGGGCAGCCGGCGAGTTGATGTTCGATGAAGTGGCAAAAGGTCAGGAAGTCGGACCAGGGTTGAATAGGTGAATAAACGTCCCAAGCGCTGCCGCACCGTTTACTTATTCACTCATTCAAGCCTAACCCCTCTGCGATGCAGGCAATTCAGTTCTTCATGTTCTTTGAGGCCGCCGCATTCATCGCTGCTGCCCTAACCCACTTCGGTCTGCTGATCGACGGCTACGGGCATCAGAAGGCCGGTATCGCTGCGAGCGTGATAGCCGCCGTGCTTCTTGTCGGTTTGGCATTGACTTGGATCCGTCCGGGGTCGACCCACGGGGCAGGGCTGGCGGCTCAGACATTCGCGCTACTTGGGACTTTGGTCGGTATTTTCACGATCGCGATTGGCGTCGGTCCCCGCACAGTGCCCGATATCGTCTACCACATCGCCATGGTCGCCGTACTGATATTCGGTCTGATCCTCACCGTGCGCGCGAGAAAGTCGAGTCATAGAAGTCCGACCCCGGCGCTAGATCTATGATTTGATTGTAGAACGAACTATCTAATGGAATTTGCGTTGCCTGCTTCGGTTCTGTTATGGAACGCGCGTCATCGTCAAATGAACTCGCTTGATCCTGAACTTTGTCTATAGCCGTTTTTGAAACCTGATTGCTTCTTACCACACAGCCGCTATCTAAAATTCGGAGGATAGGATCGTTCGATGTCTAGGTCAGAAATAGCGCCTTCAATACCTCAAGCCGATACTGTGTTCATGAACGGAAAGATCGTCACGGTGAATTCAAATGATGATGTCACCGAGGCATTGTCGATCCGCCGTAACCGGATATTGCGCGTCGGAGATCGTGCTTACGTTGAAAAAACCGTTGGGCCCGATACGAAAGTCGTCAACCTAAATGGCCGGACTTTAGTTCCCGGCTTCATCGAAAATCATATCCATATGACGAACTCGCCGCAGCGCCTATGGGCGGACTGTAGCTATGCAGTGTGCCCGTCAATCTCGGATATCGTCGAAAAAATTGCCGAGCGAGCTCGGGCTGCGAAGCCGGGCGAATGGATACTCGGACGAGGTTTTCAATCGGCTCGCCTGAAGGACCGACGTAATCCTAATCGTTTCGATCTCGATGCGATATCGCCGAATAATCCCGTCGGTATTGCCAACCGCGAAGGCATGGGTTGGACATTCAATACTTGCGGATTACGCCGGATCGGCGTGGAGGATCATACGCCGGATCCACCCGGCGGCCCCATGGAACGCGACCATGAAGGCCGACCTCTCGGACCGATGTGTGACAACACGCGCGAAGTTTTCATTAAACCCAACTTGCCAAAGTATCGTGTCGAGGACTTACTCGAAGGCTATCGTTGGATCGCCGGCGAACTAAATCGTTACGGGATCACGACAGCATTCGAGGCGGCAATCCGAAACGTAATCGAGACCATTACATGGCAGCGGCTTCGGCTCGAGCATCCGCTGCCGCTGCGCGTCGTATTGGGTCCTTATCCAGTTTATGGAGATAAATGGGAATCGAATACTACCGGCGGAAAAATGTTCGACACCGGTTTCGCCACGGGATTTGGCGACAGTTGGCTGAAATTTGGAGCTGTCCAAATTGGCATCGACGGAGGCGTCATCGGGCAAACCGCAGCTCTTTCAGAACCGTATAGCAACGACCCGAGCGGTACGCAGTACGGTAGCTTCAGACTTGACCAGGATACGGCGAACCAATTGATGTTGAAAGTTCACTCGAACAATTGGCAAGCCGGTCTCATCTGTCATGGCGACCGAGGCATTATGCGTGGCCTCGATGCAATCACTTACGCGCGCAAGCAAGTGCCCAACCGCCATCTGCGTCACCGTCTCGAGCATGCCTATCTTTGGAATCCTGAGGCGATGGATCGGATGGCCCAGTTAGGGGTGATCTGGAACACGCAACCTGTGCTCTTGGAAATTGTCGGCCGAGAGGGAGTTTATAGCCAATGGGGAGACCGCGCGCGGTTCGCCTTTCCTTTTAGATCTCTGACGAAACGCGGCGTGATTATCTCCGGAGGCTCGGATTGGCCGGTTGGTCTTTACAATCCTTTGATCGGCATCGATATTCTGGTCAATCACCGTTTCGGTCCGGAAGAAAACTCCGAGGTGCTGAATTCAGAAGAAGGTCTGAGCGTTCTGCAAGCTCTGCGAGTCCACACCTATAACGGAGCATATACCGCGTTTGAAGAGGACGAGAAGGGATCGCTCGAAGAAGGGAAACTGGCCGACATGGCTGTTCTGTCCGATGACATCCTCGCAGTGCCACCGGCAAAAATTCGAGAGATAAAAGTCGATCAGACCTACGTTGACGGCCGTCTCGTGTTCGAGCGCACGCCTGATTAATTTTGTAGCAGTTCATTACCTAAGAAGGATATCGCGACAATGAAAGCTAGAATTCTTTTCTTTGCGTTAGTCTTTGTAATGGTGTTTTCCAACATGCCCCTTGCATGGAGCCAGGCCGACCACACCAAACGCCTTATCGAAGGAGCAAAGAAAGAGGACAAGCTTGTTTGGTATACGGCCTTGTCGATTCAAGATGCTGAATTACTCACCAAACGGTTCGAGCAGGCCTATCCTTTTATTAAAACCGAAACACTTCGACTTGTGACCGATGCTTTACTGACGAAAATTCTGACCGAGACTAAAGCAGGCGTCTATAATGCAGACGTGATCGAGATACCGGGCATCGCCGGGAATATTCTCAAAAAGGGAGGCCTGTTCGATAAGTACGCTTCGCCTGAATCAAAAGCTTACCCGGCATCGATGAAAGATTCTGGTGGGACTTGGACGAGCTTTTTTATTCACACACTTGTGCTCGTCTACAACACACAGCTTGTCAAAAAAGAAGAACTGCCTCGCATCTACGAGGAGCTGATCAATCCTAAGTGGAAGAACAAGATCGTCCTCCGAGACGAAGATTTTGAGACCTTCGGGATGATGCTGAAGGTTATGGGCCGAGAAAAAGGAATGAATTTTATGCGGCGGTTAGGATCTCAGGGTGCGGATCTTCGTAACAGCTTTACTCTGGCCGTCCAGGGAGTAGCCACCGGCGAGATTCCTTTAGGGATGAACTTATACGGAACGCACACTGAAGAATTCAAGAAAAAAGGCGCGCCTATTGATTGGGTGCCGATGGAATTCGTCCTCACCACGGTCGAGCCGCTGGCAGTCAGCGCACGGGCACCGCATCCCAACGCGGCCCGCCTGTTCGTTGATTTTCTGCTATCGAAAGAAGCTCAAACTATCATGCGCGATCGCAGCCGGATTTCATCCCGCCCCGACGTGCCGCCGGATCCTCCAGAGCTTACCAAGGGGTTGAAGCTGATCCCCACTGATTTGTCTTTGGCCGAGCAAGCAAATGAGCTTGCAAAGGAATTCCGCGCGATATTCAAAGCTCGTTAGTGTTAGTTCAGCTCGAGTCGCTAATCCGGATTTTCTCTCGGGCGCCGTTCGCGCCGCGGCGTGATGAGGTCACGTCGCGATTTTACTACGCGTCCCGCGCCATCAAGGCACTGCTCACCCTCTGCTGCGCGAAGCGGGTTGATTTTTTCCAGCGCGATCATCTCAGTTCTTCTTGACACGGCGATTGTTGTGGATTTGCGCAATTGAGCAAACGTGCAAATTTCATTGTCATGGAGAGGTTTCGCGCTGAACGAATGACAAGAAGTCGGCACAGATTGGAGAAAGCCGATTGAGATTTCCGGTCGGATTCAGTTGTTTAGATATCCTTGCCTGACCATTCCTTTTTTATTTTTAAAATCCAGACTCAGGCCCGACCCTCTGACTTTCACCTCTGACTTTCACTCCAGCGGCGCTTTCAAATAAGCAGGACTTTTTTGTTTTAGCCGACGCAGAATATTTTGAGAATTACAGCAAATACGTCAAGCTGTTGGATGAAATCTTCATGAGACGGAGCTGACCGGAGGTGGTTCAAGGATTGGATTCGAGAAAGGGTCGCCCGATACTTCCAAAACTACGGCGAACCTCTCGATGCGCGATCTGCAACCGGCCGCGTTGAATAGCTACGCGCTCAGAAGCATTAGATTGATCGGCATCATCTGTCTTATTGGCAGTCGTTCTGCCCGCCCCGAGCGATTCTAGGCGAAGCAAGACTTGTCTATACCCCGCCCAAACTTCAACCCGTGAAGGTCACCAAAGATCAAGACAGTTTGTTAGCCGATGATTAAGACAAGGCATTTCGCACTGCCGCCGGCCTTGAGAAACTCGCTCAGCGGCGTTTCTAATACCATAAAGCCAAGAGATTCGAGCCCTTCGCGAACCTTTGGGCAACCATCGTTGATTACAATCGAGTCCCCGGCAACGATTGCGTTGCATGCAAATCTTGCGGCTTCGTCGTCGGGCACGGCGATCAGTCCAGGAATGTTATCTTCCAGAACTTTACGCGCATACGAATCGAACGCAGGCGGATAGAACAAGGCCTGTCCCTGGCGCAGCGGACAGAAGCAAGTATCAAGGTGATAGTACCAGTCGTTGGTCAATTCGAGCGACAGGATTTCCTGCTCGATAATTTCCGCGATGTTTTGATGAGCGATGATATCGGATCGAATGTGATAGCCGGCGAACCAGGTGTCTCCGCATTTCAAGAGATCTCCTTCGCCTTCAAAATACATTTCCGGGGGCAACCGGGTCACATTGAATCCCCAATTACGGAACCACTCCTCGAAATGAGCGGCTTCACCTCGCCTAACTTCATAGCGAAAATTGCTTACGATAAACTTGTCGTCCCAGACCAGGCCGCCGTTCGCGGTGAAGACCATATCTGGGAGCCCTGGCTGCGATTCAATTAACTGGAGGTCGATGGCCAATTGTTCTTGCAGCAGCCTGCGTAACCCATCCCACTGCGCGTCCGCCTCCCGGGGATTGCTCTGTTGACTCCGGCTCATCCATGGATTGATTTCGTATTCGATGCCGTAATAGGTGGGAGGACACATGAGAAGCTTCATTGCAGTCTACTTAGTGCGCCGCACGCGGTTCGACACTGGCCAATTCCAGTTCTAGACATTGACAAAGCTCCCTTAGAAAAGGCTCGACATCCGTGACTAACCCCAGCGCTTGAAATGTGCCCCGGTCGGTGAGCTTCGTGACCACGGCCGGATTAATATCCACACACACGGTCTTAACGGTGGCCGGGAGCAAGTTGCCTGTGGCGATTGCGTGCAGAGTCGTTGCCATCATCAGAGCGAGACTCACGCCGCGAACTTTCTCGCGCATCACTTCTTGAGCTTGCAGTGTGTCGGTAATGACGTCGGGAAGCGGTCCGTCGTCGCGAATCGATCCGGCCAGGACGAAGTCAACACCTTTGTTGACGCAGCTATAAAATATTCCACTCTGAATGAGGCCGCTTTCAACCGCTTGCTTGATGTCCCCCGCCCGCCGTACGGCATTGATTGCCCAGAGATGATGTTCGTGACCTTCACTCGCGCGAATCTTTTTGTCGAGATAAACACCGAGGGAGGTGCCGTAAAGAGACGACTCGATATCGTGCACGGCCAAGCCATTGCCTGCGAACAAGACCTGAACGTAATCAGCTTCGATCAACCTGACAAGATAGCGCGCGCCGCCGGTATGCACGAGCCCCGGGCCCGCCACAACGAGAATACGGCCGCCTTCCCGCCGGACTGTCTTCATCGCCGCGGCGATTTCCTGAATGAGTAATCCTTTGGGCTGCTCGGTTGAAACCGCGCTCGACATGAACTCGAAACCGGCGCGCGGAACTTGGCGTTCGACGGGTTGAATTCTTACACCGTGATGACCGACGACGACCAAAGTACCCTTCTTGACGCGATGGATCGGAATACATTCAGCCCGCATCGTTTCTATGTCTACGCCGATACCACAATCCATTTCGCTGCGTTCAACCTCAACCCAACGGCCATCGACGCTTACCCAGGTTAACAAATTGGTCGTCGAGTAAAATCGATCAGGGAAGACGCCGTCCGCAGGCGCGGGTTCAAGCTGCGCCGATTCCAGTTCGTCGTTTAAGGGAAGCGCACCATGTTCCTTTAGTTTGGCTAATACATGGTCAAGTAGTTCGGGTGTTAGAGCATCGATCTGGACACGCGCAAAGCTGCGATCCGCCCGGCGCTGACCGACCTTAATGTCAAGAATTTCAAACTCGGCACCGAGGTTAAGGATAATGTCCAGGACCTTGGGGAGGATCAGGGAATCGATGATATGACCGGAAATCTCAACGATGCTCCGCGCCATACAAACCTCTCTTTCCCGTCAATTCTAATCGCCGTGGATTTCGTACACAAGATGTTTTTTGGTTAGCCTGGCCCCGTTCCTCACTTGTTTGTTTTCAAAGTTCCGCCACTCGATCAGCGTCGCCGTCCGCCCCCCTCGTCGCAGTGCCTTTGATTCGGCTTGGCCCTCACGCATGACCGTGCGGTAGCAGTAGCAATCGGTTCAACGTTCCGCGTTCAATGTTCAAGATTAAAAGCCGAAAAATCGGAATTTGGATAAAATGGCGTTGGACGAAACCGACGAGCTACACCTAAGTTGTGAGTAATCCGATTATGCGGTCACGGCGATTGATCAAAAGATTATTTAGATATCCAGGCACGACCCGGAATACGCCCCCGAATATCTTAGCCCGGCGACGAAAAACTCGACAAGGTTTGCCTGACCCCCAAACCTGACCCCAGGGGCTTCCGCCTGAGTGGGACAAAACTCTATCTGGTTTTGAAACCAATTGTGTCAGGGTCAGATGCGAAATACATCTCGGACAGTCAAATCATGGTCCGGTGAACTTCGCACGCAGCCACACGGTCCTCGAGGAAGCGGCGCTCCATGGGGTTGCGCGCCAGGGCGAGCGCTTGGCGGAAGTGCTCGCGCGCGTTCTCGAGCCGGCCGCTCCGAAGCTCCATGTCGCCGAGCGCCGCGAAGTAGAAAGGGTATTCAGCGAGGCGGTCGCTGTTGACAATCGCCCGAATTTCTTCGAGCCCGCGCTCGGCACCCGCCTGCTGCGCGATGGCAATGGCGCGATTGAGCGCGACGACGGGGGAAGGACGTATGGTCATTAACCTGTCATAAAGTGAAACGATCTGCCCCCAGTCTGTTTCCTCCGTACGTTGCGCGACGGCGTGAATCCATGCGATCGCCGCTTCGATGTGATACTCGGTCAGCTCCGCGCCGGCGGCCGAGAGTTCGAGGAACTTCAGTCCCTCGGCCACGAGCTGCGCATCCCATCGGGATCGATCCTGGTCGAAAAGTGAGATCAGGTTGCCGGACGCGTCGACGCGCGCTGGTAAGCGCGCCGCGTGGAGACACATGAGCGCGGCAAGAGCGTGCGTCGCCGGCGTCGCCGCAAGCGGGTGCTCGAGCAACAGTTCTACGAGACGCATGGCCTCCCGGCAAAGCTCGGTGCGCACGGCCGACTCGGGGGACGCGCCGTGGTAGCCTTCGTTGAAGAGCAAGTAAAGTGCGCGCTGGACGGCTGGAAGGCGCCCGGAAAAGTCGTCGGCGCCCGATACATCGAACAGCCTCTTCGATCCCGCCAGAACTTTCTTGGCCCGCGAGATGCGCTTCTCGATCGCGGCGTCACTGCTCACGAAGGCGCTGGCGATCTCGCTCACGCTAAAGCCGCATAAGATGTGGAGCACGAGCGCGACCTGCGCTTCCTCGGGAAGCCGGGGGTGGCAGCATGAGAACATCATGCGGAGCTGATCGTCTTTGATCGCGTTTGCTCCAAAAAGCTCCTCGACGACGGGGACGACAGTCCATTCGCTATCGAGCAGCTGCCCTAGCTCCGGTGCGAAAGTGCGCGCGGTGCGCTCGCGCCGCAGGACGTCGAGAGCGCGGTTCTTTGCGGTGGCCATGAGCCACGCAGAGGGGTTCTCCGGCAGTCCGCGGAATTTCAACACCTCAAGCGCACGGCAGAAGGCGTCTTGCACGACGTCTTCCGCCAGTGCGAGGTTGTGGACTCCAAAGACGCGCGTCAAGGTGGCGACCATGCGCCCCGCTTCGCGCCGAAACAGATGATCGCTGGGATCTATCAC
>WNFZ01003332.1_pt1 | contig 17198 bp, 13 predicted proteins | sample 5400081 | NCBI WGS metagenome assembly WNFZ01 (sample SAMN13153365, study PRJNA577476) | soil metagenome | isolation source: 80 cm soil or saprolite under grassland replicate 1 | place: USA:California | collected 2016-06-15 | reverse complement strand
AAAACGCGCCCATCTTCAACTCTTTGATCTTGTCGGCGCCATAGATTTCGCACTTCAGACCGGTTTCTTTCGCCATTGCCTGAGCGCGCTGGGCAAGCATGTTCGGCGTCATGTGGTTGGAGGGCTCGTTGACCAGTTCGCGCGTGAAGTTCTGCGACTCGGCGATGATGCGAGCTTGGTCGAGCCCGCGTTGAAGTGTGGCCTGATCGCCGGATGCAACGACTGTGAGCGCGTCGATGCGCTGGTCTTTGCGGTCGCTCTTGTAAATGTCAGGATCGAAGTCGCCGACGAAGGCACCTTCGACGATGGCTCGAACGGCCTGATCCGCCGGGATCACGTCGGGCACAACAAAGGCCAGGCTGCGCAGACTCCGAGGCTTGAGCGCACGCACGGCAGCACCAGCCAGCTTACGCAAATCTGACGCCGCGAACTTGCCGGCCTTGCCGCCGCCAATCAGAAGCAGGCGCTTGGCCTTGAGACCTGCGGGCTTATGGAGCCATGTGGTCTCGAAAGTCTTGGCAGCGACGTCTCCGGAAGCAATCACGTCCGCCGCGGCTTGCGGCACGGCCTTGTCGGCTGCGGAAACATAAGCTTCGGTTTTGTCCTTTTCACCGCGGGCATTTTCAGAACGATCGAGCACCACGGCAACGAGGCATTCAGTTTCAAGCTGAGCAGCAGGAGAGAGAGAAAGATTCGTCTTCATATTTTGTTTCTTCGAGAATAACCAGAATAACCAGTATGAGAGGCGGGAAGGGAATTGCGCAAGCGGGGCGGAATGACATTTGGACTCGCGGTTCACGTACGGCTGCGCTGGGGCAGAATCATGAACTTCTTGTTTCCAGCAAGACGATAGGTTTCAAAATCGTCATGATCGATGGTGAGAATCAGACGAAGGGCTTCCCGGTTCGCTACATGGACGAGGGTAGCGTCTGCAAAGTCCATGGGCCGATCTTTGTACCGCCGCATCAACATTTGGATTTGCGCAAGATCGGAATCGGTCACAGGTGCCAAAGTGACCGCTCCGGAATCAACCCAGTCCCATGCTCGCTCCATACCTCGAAAGTCACGGGCGACCAGGTGGAACACTTCCGTGAGGACCGCTTCGGTGGTAAGCAGAGGGAGGCGCACTGCCCGCAGGGCATCAACGCAGGCACGATGCCACCGGTCGTCACGGTCGAGGTAGCCGAGAATCGCGCCGGTATCAATGAGAGCCGCGGGCATATCGCTTGGCCAGAGATTCTCGTATGCTCTTGGAGGCGTTGGAAGCGCGATCCGCATCGCCACCGGAGAGGGATCCGGCCAACTTCAACACCCTCACCCGAAGCTTTGCTTGTTCCGCTTCATCCTCCGCGAGAATGCGACGCTTTTCCTCGAGCCACTGTGAACTGATCTCATCAAGAACTTGGGCCACCGATTTGCCTTCCCGGCTGGCCTCAGACTCCAGGGCGAGCTTCTTGTCGTGCGAAACCCGCCAACTGTAGACTTGAGTTTTCATGCACTACAGTGTAGTGCATACCACGGATCGATTTCAAGGTTTTCTGTGATACTGCACTCTTCTGCTGTAACATGCTGTTTTCAAATGAGATGGGAGACAAAGAAATGCCGGTGGCAAGAGCGCGGCGATTGGTCAGCTTACTCGTGTCGATTGTCCTGGCAGCAGCTGCCTGTTTCGCGCAAGCGCCGGAGAAGATCATCATCGACACTGACATCGGTGACGACGTTGACGACGCCTTCGCGGTGGCGCTGGCGCTGCGCAGTCCGGAGCTGCAGATACTTGGAATCACAACTAGCTTTGGAGACACCGAAGGGCGGGCCAAGATTGCGGACCGATTGCTCAGCGAGGCGGGGCGACTGGACATCCCGGTTGCGGCCGGAGCTTCAACCAAGACAAACAATCCGATGAGCCAGCGCCGCTACGGTGACGGCGGACACTTTGCGCGTGGGTCGCATCCGGCGGCGGTTGATTTCATTCTGGAGGACATTCGGCGGGATCCGGGCGAGATTACGCTGGTCGCGATCGGGCCGCTGGTCAATGTTGGGGCGTTGATTGACCGCGATCCGCAGACATTTCGCAAGCTGAAGCGAGTTGTCATTATGGGTGGCTCGGTTGATCGCGGATATGGTGATCCGTATGCTGCGGCCACTCCTCCGCAAGCGGAGTGGAACATCATGAATGACATTCCTGCGGCGCAGAAGCTCTTTGCATCGGGAGTGCGGCTGTACGTGATGCCTCTTGATTCGACGCAGTTAAAACTGGATGAAGTGAAGCGCGAGTTTCTTTTCAAGCAAGGAACGCCACTGACAGATGCGCTCACGCTGCTTTATCACCAGCGGGGACAGCAGACGCCGACTCTGTTTGATCCGATGACGATTGCATTTATCGATGATCCGAAGCTGTGTCCGGTGCAGTCGATGAACATTGTTGTGGACGAAAAGGGAATGACGCGGCGAGGAACCGGGGCGGCCAATGCGCAGGTGTGTTTGAGGTCCGATCCGGAGGCGTTCTTCAGGTTTTATCTGGGGCGGCTGACAGGGCGATAGTTTCCACGAACGTCTTCGCGAGGTTATCGAGATCAGGGTACAAGGGTGTGCCCGGCAGAAGATGAGAGAAGCGTATCGCCAAAAAGCCTAGTTGAAGTTGCCCCTAGAGCAAGCACCCGGCCCGCGTGGGTCGCCGCAACTTCCACACGGTCCAGCACTTGGAGCAATGGAAGCTGATTTGCTTGATACCGCGAAGACCGACAGTTGCGGTGCAAGCTTCTTGCTTTGGCACTTGGGACAAGCCGCTTTCTCGTTCCCGAATACAAGGGCTTCGAAGTGGCTTTCGCATTCCTGGCAGATGTACTCGAAAATTGGCATACTAGCCTTCCTGCCTAAGAGTATACGATGCAGCCCTGCGTGTTCTACAGTGCCGACAGGATTCCCACTTTGCGGGTCCGATGCTAGAGTTTAAACAGTAAGATTGAGCTTCCCAACAAAGCTCTAGAAAAGAGGCGCCTTACTCCAGCAAGGCGCCTTTTCTTTCCCTACGCAGAGGGGTTCTATACGGGAGCGTTTTACCACATGGTGAAATTGACCTTGTCGAGGTAGACGTTGTAGTCGTACATACCGCTGTTGCCGTCTTGCTGATAGTTGACGGTGATGCCGCTCCAGCTAGTTTTGCCGGGCGCCTTAGTAATGTTCAAGGTATGAGTGACTCCGTTAAGCGTAATGGACTTGTACAGCAAGTTCCCTCCAGAGGTCCTCTGGACTTGGATTATGAGGTGATTCCAGGCATTGTTCTTCGGATAGCACGGAACTCCCGTCGGCACCCATTTCTTATAAACATTGCTATAAATGTCCCACTCGTGGCCGCTGGCGATCCGGCATTCGTGGCCCCAAATGAAGCCCTTTCCATTCGCCGAACCCGTGAACTGGTTAATATCGAACTCAAGCGCTTGCGAATACGAGATGTTGGAAACGTAAAAGTACACCTCGTAAATGAAGTTGTGGGCGTTGTTGGTGAGCGTATTCTTGTAATCGGGAAGTCCCTGAGTAGAAAACGAACCGACCAAGTGATCGTTCCACAGGATGTCGGAATAAGGCCGGGTGCCTCCGATGTGTTGCCTGGACGCGCTGCCGGTCAGCGAGGGAGAGGAAACGCCTCTGTTTCGATACCAGTTCAGGGTGCTCGAAGTAGATGAACAGGAGCTGCAGATGGACCAACTCGGCGAAAGCAGAGCATATCCGGGGCCCCAGCTGTTCTTTTGCAGATTGGTGAATTTATGGTAATACGGGCTGCTAGTGTTCTGAGCGAACGCTGTATTCAAGCAGAGCACCATAAGGCATAGGATGGCAAAGGGATACAATTTCATGGCTAAGGTTTCTCCAGCAAATACTGTATGGGTGTGGCTTGCCGTGAGAGTAGAGAGTTAGCTACTTACGTTCAACAAAATTCGAAAGAAGAAGGCCGATTTGAGTCACACTTTTGTAATCGAAGGTACACGCGAAAATCTTACGAAGCGAGAGTAGGTTATTACACTGAGTTCCGGAAATTCCTGCTCAGTGAAAGCTAAGGTGTTTTTCCTAGCCAGTGTTGTGCAGGCCGGCGGCGATGCCATTGATAGTGGCGCCGAGTGCGTAGTTCAGGTCGGCGGAGTCGTCGCCGAGCTGTTTGCGCTGTAAGAGCTCTACCTGAATCAGGCTCATCGCATCAACGTAAGGATTGCGAAGCTTGATGGAGCGGGAAAGCACAGGATTCCGGTCCAGCAGACGTTCCTGTTTTTTTACAACTAGAAGCATGCGGCGGGTCCGCTCGAACTCCTCGACAACCATCGTCCACACACGATCGCGCAGCGCGCGGTCGCGTACCAATGACGCATAGAGTCTCGCAATGGAGAGATCAGCCTTCGACATGGCCAGCTCGACGTTGCGGATCAAGTCGTAAAAAAGCGGGAAGCTCGTTATCATTTCCTGCAGCCGCTTCTCGTGGGGGCTGCCTTGCGAGACGTAGCTTTCAAATGCATGTCCGACGCCGAACCATGCAGGAAGCGCATGGCGGCTTTGCATCCAGCCGAACACCCAGGGGATGGCGCGCAGATCTTCCAGCTTGCGGCTCTGAGAGCGCCGCGTCGGGCGCGAACCAATCTGAGCATGCTCCAGTTCGTTCACCGGTGTTGCTTGCTCGAAATACTCCAGCACGTCGGGGTTATCGGCGATGTTGCGACGGTAGAAGCTGAATGCCTCTGCCGACATTTGCTCCATGACTTCCGTCCATGGCGCGTCTGATCCCGGAGTCGGTCCTTCGGGACGTGTCAGCGCTTCGAGACACGCTGCGATCATGATTTCCAGATTCCATTCCGCGAGGACAGGATCGGAATACTTCCAGTTCAGAACCTCACCTTGTTCAGTGATGCGAATCTGGCCCGAGAAATCCCCCGGAGGCTGCGCCAGAATCGCATGGTGTGTAGGCCCGCCACCGCGCCCTACCGTGCCGCCGCGCCCATGGAAGAGTCGGAGCTTCACGTTGTGCTTGCGCGCCGCCCCATGCAGTGCACGATGCGCCTTGTACAGCTCCCAGATGCTGGTGAGCATGCCCCCGTCTTTGTTTGAGTCGGAGTACCCGATCATCACTTCTTGCCAGCCTGACCACGAATCGAGCAGACGCCTGTACTCTGGCTGACTCCAAACGCGTTCCATTACGGCGGCAGAATCCCGGAGCGTGTGAATGGATTCAAACAGCGGCACAGGCATCAGGCCCGGATCGTCCGGAGAGCCCTCGACTCGCACTCCCCCTGCTCTCGCGAGTTCCAGAACGTCGTAGATGTCGCGCTCAGACTCAGCACCGCTGATGACGTAATTTCGAATGCAGCGGGTGGGGAAAACTCTCTTCCATTCGGCGATCTGCTCAAACACCGCAAGAGTGCTCGGAGCTGTATCTCCGGCGAGTGCAGTGCGCGGAGCGGTTGCGCCCTCGCCACCACGGGCAGCAAAGGCAGAAGCCTTCCGCATTTCCAGGAGCGCGTCCCGATGCACGTTAGCGTGCTGCCGGATATCTAGCGTGGAGAGATGGAATCCAAACGTGCGAACCTTGCGGAGCAGCGGGTCGAGCAATGCATAAGCTAGCCGTTTCCCACGATTCTGTTCGAGGCTGCGACGCACGACACGCAGATCGCTTTCGAATTCCGCCGCTGATTTGTAAGCCCTTTCGTCTCCCACGCTCGTGTGGCGCAGACGGATCATCACAAAGCTCAAAAAGCGGCGATAGAGTTCCGTGCTTGAAATGCGGGCCAGACGTGCAGGTTCTTCGCCCAAGTGCCGCGAGTAGTCGTCGTGCCGTTCCTGAAACGCGCTTGAAACTGAAACCTGCTTGCAGGAAGAGCTCAGCTGCTCACTGACGTGCTCTAGTTCATCGATATAGTGCGCGAGGACCGTGTTTCGCGCACGCTCCAGCGCTTCGCGCGTACTTTCGACGGTGACGAATGGATTGCCGTCACGATCGCCCCCGATCCACGAGCCGAACGAAAGAACTTCGGGAACGTCATCGGCGCGCAGCTCCAGCCCGTACACCTCGCGAAATGAGTCACGAATCTCGATGTACAAACGCGGCAGGCTTTCGAAAATCGACATCGGGTAGTGGTCGAGCCCCATGCGAATTTCATCGGTGACGAGCGGCTTCTGCACACGGACTTCGTCGGTCTGCCACAGCGCCGAGATCTCGACGGCGATGGCGTTTTCCAGCGCTAACGCGTCCGCTCCGGGCAGCGGAAGCCGGTCAAGATGTTCCAAAGCGCGTGAGATGCGTCGCCGCTTTTGCAGCACCGTGCGCCGGGCAACTTCAGTGGGATGTGCAGTGAAAACCGGCAACACCTTCACCTGCCGGAGCGCCTCTACTGCCTGCTCTGCGCTCATCCCGGCGTTGCGCATGCGCAGCAGGGTCCCGCGAAATGATCCCGGCTGGGTGGCCTGGTCGGGATGAATCTTTCCCGCGCGGCGGCGCCGCTTGCGATGGTTGGTCTCGGCAAGGTTGGTCAGTTCGAAGTAAATTGCGAAGGCTTTCGTGATCCAATACGCTTCCTGAACGCTCAGGCCTTTGACGATGGTCCTTGCCTCTTTCATCTCGCCATCGTGCAGATCGGGTGCGGCCTGTGCTCCCGAATTCACTCGGGCCTGGATCAGCAGTCGTCGGAGCTGCTCGACATTCTTGAATACCGGTTCTCCGGCCTGCTCGACCAGTACCCGCCCGAGCAGAATCCCTAGGGAGCGCACATCGCAGCGGAGAGGGTGTTCCTTCGCGCGGTCATCGGTGCCGGCGGTTAGCTCCGCCAGTCGTGCGGCCTGATCTCTAGATCCCCACAAAGGTTCCGGCATGATCGGTGAACATCCATACTAAACGATTGCAGCCAAAGACCCTCGCGGTTCAGGCCTGCCATAAATCGGTCAAATGGAGGGTCGAAAGATCAGGCTCTGCTTGCAGCCAAGGCAAACAGCCTGAATAATGAAGAAACCAATGAGCCAAGGAAAAGTGTTGATCGTAGAAGACGAGGAGAACGAACGTAGCGGCCTCGCTGAACTAGTCTCTTCGTGGGGCTATGAGGCCCAGACTGCAGCTGATGGACAGGAGGGCTATGAAAAAATATCAACGTGGTCGCCCTCAATCGTCATCACCGATCTGAAGATGCCGCGAATGGGCGGCATGGAGTTGCTGGAACGAGTTGCTGGCGATAGCCAGACGATTGCCGTGATTGTTGTTACCGCCCAGGGCACGATCGATAGCGCCGTCCAGGCCATGCGCATCGGCGCATACGACTACGTCAGCAAGCCGATCGATACCAGTCGCCTGCGCACGATCCTGCAGAATGCTGCTGCACTGCTTGGCACACGAACCGAGCTGGAAGTCACGCGCCGCAAATTGCGCGATACGGGGTCGCTGGGGTCGCTGGTTGGACCTTCCAAGAAGATGCAGGAGATCTTCCGGCTCATCGAACTGGTCGCGCCCAGCACGGCATCGGTACTGATCACGGGCGCGAGTGGGACGGGCAAGGAGTTGGTCGCGCGAACGATTCATGAACTCAGTCCCAGGAAGTCGAAACCATTCGTCGCGATTAATTGCGCCGCCATTCCCGAGACGCTCATCGAGAGCGAAATTTTCGGCCACGAGAAGGGTGCATTCACCGGAGCGTTGGAACGCCGGACGGGATGCTTCGAACTCGCCGAAGGCGGAACCCTGCTGCTGGACGAGATTGGCGAAATGCCGGTTGCGACCCAGGCCAAGCTCTTGCGCGTTCTTGAGGATCGAAAACTGCGCCGGCTGGGCAGCAAAGTCGAGACCACCGTCGATGTGCGCGTGCTCGCCGCCACCAATAAAGTCCCTGAAGAGGCGGTGGCGCGCGGGGAATTACGCAACGATCTTTACTACCGGTTGAATGTTTTCAACATTCACATGCCCGGGTTGCGCGAGCATCGCGAAGACGTTCCCGACCTGGTTCACTCGCTGCTCGCGGCGATGAGTTCGAAACACGGACGTCGCATCGCGACCGTCAGCGAGGCGGTACTGAATGCATTTAAGAATTACACCTGGCCGGGCAATGTTCGCGAACTTCGCAATACATTGGAACGCGCAGTGATCGTCTGCGAAGGGCCGATTATCGAAACCAAGCACCTGCCGCCGGGTTTCGGCCACGCGCCCATTCGTCCGTCGCTCGATGATGCCGACTCGATCCGAGTGGGAGTGGGCACAACGGTTGGCGAAGCTGAGCGGTTGCTCATCGTCAAGACGCTCGAATCTACGAATAACAACAAGACGCGAGCGGCCGAGATCCTTGGCATCAGCTTGAAGACGCTGCATAACAAGTTGAAGGAATATGGGAGCGCGAGTTCTGATAGCGCGAACCGGTCCGAGAAGGAAGATGCGGAGGAACTAAAAGAGCCGTAACGGGTTTGAGCGGGTTAGGGACGAAAACGCTCGGACGAAAGATCGTGGGCTGATTTCATGCGCCGTAGGACCAAAATCGTACTTGCCATCACTCTCATGGTGGCCGCGCTGGTTGCGGGCGCGTCGTACATCTACGTGTCGCACATGCTGCGCCAGCACGTCGCCACGACGCATGACACAGCGATGAAACTTACTTCGCAGATGGCGTACCTGGCATCCAACGCCACCCCCGATCTGACCAGTACACGTGTGGACACGAACAATCCGGACGCGGTGCGCCGCGGGGTCGCATATTATCTGGGGACGGATCGTGACCTGAACACGATTCTGGACTCCGTGGTCGGGAGCTGGTCCGAGATTTACGACGCGGCCATTCTAGACTCCGATAGCAAAGCGATTCTTCACACGGATCCGAATCTTGTCGGCAAGAAGGTCTCTGAACGGCCCGACTTCGCCACACTTGAGAACGCCGGATTTCGGCGCCAGCTGCAGATGATTTACAGTCCCCCGGCAGTGTACGAAGTTCGAATGCCGCTGCTGTTGAACGGCAGTGTATTTGGCGAGATTCGTGTTGGGGTTTCGACGGTATTCCTGCGTAGCGAACTTACTCCGCAGTTGAAGAGCGCGATCGAACTCTCGGGTGTCGCAATTTTCTGTTCGCTTCTCGTCGCGGCTCTATTGTCACACATCGCGCTGGGACCTCTGGAACACATCAGCCGAAGTTTGGACAGCATGACCGAAGCGCACGGAGGAGATGCCAAACCGGTTGAAGGCGAGCGCGATGAATACGGCCAAGTCACGGAGAAGATCGCAACTCTCGGCAAGCAGATGAGGGATGCGCGCGAAATATTCTCGGCGCTGAAGAATAACGTCGATCAAATCATGTCGAGCCTGCAGGACGGGCTGATGCTTTTCACGCGCGATTCGAAAGTGGTGCTGGTCAGCGCGTCGGTAGAGCGCTTCATGGGAAGGTCGCGGCGGGAGCTTCTTGGGCGGAATGCCAAAGACATTTTTCCAGCCGAGGCGCAGTTGGGCGCGCTGATTCTGGATGCGTTCCGCCTGCATCACAGTATTGAACAGCACGAAGTCGAGTCTCCGAACGGGCGCCGCATCGAGGTGTCGCTGGACTTTATCCATGAGAAGGGAACGCAGATTGGAGCACTGCTGACCATGCGCGATGCCGAATCGGCCCGCCGCATTGAGGACGAGATTGAGCTGTCGCGCCGAATCTCCGCAAGCGGGCGGGTGACTCGGGGTGTGGCTCATGAGGTCAAGAATCCAATCAATGCGATTGTGCTGCATTTGCAACTGTTGCGAAATAAAATGCAGCAATCGGATCCCGACACCGGGCGCCACGTCGACATCATTGACAGCGAAATTCACCGCCTTGACCGGGTAGTGCAGATTCTTGTGGACTTCACGCGTCCGCGGGAACTGCACATGGAAGATGCCGATCTGCGTTTGGTGCTTGACGAAGTCGTTCTGCTTGCCAGCCCTGACGCTGCCCAGCATGGCGTCAAGGTGGTTCGGCAATTGCCTGACGACGCGATTCCGGTCAAGGTTGACGTCGATCTGATTAAACAGGCGGTCCTGAATGTGGTATTGAACGGCGTGCAGGCGATGCCCAATGGCGGCGCCCTCACCATCAGAACCCACATCGAGGACGATGCCGTTGTGACCGAAGTGAGCGACGAGGGGACCGGCATTCCAGCCGCCGTGCAGGACAAAGTTTTTGAACTCTATTTCACGACCAAGAAATCGGGCACTGGGATCGGGTTGGCGCAGACATATCAGATCATGCAGTGGCATTACGGCGCTGTGGACTTCGAATCTCGCGAGGGAAAGGGAACGACATTTCGGCTACGTTTGCCTTCGTCCGAGACGCACTCGCCGGAAACTGAAGACGTCGCACCAACTGCTGTGCTGACGCGGAAAAGTTAAGATGCCAAGCAAATCCAAATCGCTAGTGTGCACTGCAGCACTTCTGCTGGTCTGGCTTGGACTCGCAGTTGCACAAGAGCCGCAACCGCCAAAGAATGAATCTCAGCCGGAGGCATCCTCTCCCAATCAGCCTTCTCCTGAAAAGGCTGCGCCCCAAACCACAGAACCTCAAGGCACAGAACCTCAGCCGGTTGCGCCGAGTCCCGCTAAGCCGGACGCGCAAGCGCCGAAAGAGCAGACCACTCCGGCTCCGCAGGAACAGCCGCCGGCAACCGTACCCGCTGCGCCACAACAGCAGGCGCCGAGTGTCCACAGCAAACCTCACCCAGCGCGAACTGCCTCGTCAAAAAAGGCCCCAACGAAGGCAAAAAAGACGTCAAGAAAAACAAGCGCTACTCGCTCAAGGGCGAGTCAGGCACAGAAAACCGGCACTGCTCAGCCGGACAAGGTTGTGGTTCGAAACGGGAGCGTGAAAGATTCTTCCGTGCTACTGTCGCCCGCGTTGAGTCAGGAGCAGAATTCTCACGATCGCAAAAATACGGATCAGTTGCTGGCTACGACGGATGGCAATCTGAAGCGCATGGAGGGACGGCAACTCACGGCGTCACAACAGAGCACGATCGATCAGATCCGCTCGTACATGCGACAGGCTAAGTTAGCTGCCGACGCTGGAGACCCCGCCCGCGCCCACACTCTAGCATCCAAGGCACACTTGCTCTCGGATGATCTTGCCAAGCCCTAGCAGCTTACGGCAGAACTCATTCTCGTCAGTTCGGATTTGAAAAGGGTTCGGCTTACAGTCCGCACCGCTACATCGAAAACACGCGATTTACGGCACGGCCGAGGCCGCGCCCTCCCAAAGCGAAACGGTATTGGAAGTTTTCCGCAACCTCCTAGTGCTACTTTCCAGCCGCCCGAGCAGAGTTCACTTTAGTCAAGAGGTCATTTGTGGGGCTCTGCATGGGGCCCGGAATTGCGGCCGCTTCGGTCAGGATCGCCCTGGCGTCGGAGAGTTTGTTCAGCTTGGCGTAGTCCCAGCCGAGGAAGTAGGCAGCGACTGCGTACTGCTGCTCATCCTGGCCTTTCAGCAAAGTCGTCGCCGATTTAAGCTCGGCAATCGAGGGTAGCGTCTTTCCTTCGTTGGCGTACGCGCGACCCATCACGCAATGTGCGATGCCAGCGGAAATCTTCTTCGATTTGTCGGCGTCCGGTTCATCCGCCTTCACCGAGACAATCACTTTTTGGGCATAGGTCATTGCTTTCGCCGCCGTACCAGGGTTCTCAAGATACGAATTGGCGAGCATCAAGAGCGCGGGCACATTTTCGGGATCAGCTATCAAGATCTTTTCCGCGTAGGCAATCAGGCGCTGGTTGTCCTTCAACTCAGAGAGCGACATCATCGCATAGGAGGCAAGCTGGTCGTCCATCCCTGATTGCGGAAATGTCGAGGTGAACTTCTCGATGTAATCCATCCGCGTCTTGGCGTCGGTTTCTGATGCGATCGCATTGAACGCCGCACCTTTGAAATACTCGTAAGAGTTCCGGTTCATGTCTCGGTCGACCTTAATATTCGTCTGGAAGATGTCATCGGGCATGTCAGCAGGTTTCGGCTGCTTATCGATGGAATCGTAACCATCTCCACCGCGGATCGCGTATTTGAAAATGCCTGCGTTGTCCTTGAGTTGCTGCGCGATCATTGCCTGCGACATGAGAATGTCGAGGTTGCGGGGAGAAGCTGCTAAGGCCTTGTCGCCCGTCTCCTGCGCCTTCTGCAGGTCACCCGCCACCTGATAGGTTTGCGACAGTTGCAAGTTACCGTACGCAACCGCCATGGGATTCGCCGAATATTTCTGCAGATAATCCTGGTAGAGCGAGATCTTCTTCTGGTTGTCCTGCTCGTTGCCGATCGAGGTGAGATCTTTATCCTCCGGACTGCCGGCGGTCAGGGCGATCTTGTCAATCTGAGAATAGGAAAATGAAGCTATGAGGACGAATATTGAGACCATCAAAACTCGAGTACGTGGCATAAAAGGAGACCTCCTGCCCGGCGCCCGAATCCTAGCTCCGAATGCGTCAGCCTTCAAGCAACTTTTTGCTTCTGAGTGCCGCCCAACTATGGAAACCGATCCTTGCATGCGATAGTCTTGCCCAGTGAACTCACCTGACACCGTTCTGCAGCCAGGCGCGCAGAATCTGCAGCGCGAATCTAGGGGCTCAACCAAGGGTCGCCATGCATCCCTTTTGCTGATCGTGATTGTGGCCTTCGCGCTTCGCCTGCTTGTGATTGCGGTTGGGCACACGTATCGCATTACGCCGCGGCGCGACCATTTTCAGTTTGGTTGGGAAACAGGACGAATCGCACGCTCGATCGCTCTGGGACAAGGATTCGCTTCTCCTACCGACCTGACGACAGGCCCGAGCGCCTGGACAGCGCCTGTTTATCCATATGTGCTGGGTCAGGTGTTCAAGGTTTTCGGCATCTACACGAATCAGTCCGCATGGATCATTCTGGTCTTCAACAGCATTTTTGCGTCACTGACCTGCTGGACGTTGTATCTGATCGGGGAGCGGATCTTCGGGCCATCAGTCGCTCGCGGAACCGCCTGGACCTGGGCGGTTTTTCCGTACGTGATTTATTGGCCGGTGCGGGTGGTCTGGGATGTCAGCCTGAGCACATTTCTTCTCAGCTTGGCGTTATGGTTCGCGATTCGTTTGCGGGACCGTGCAATTACACGCGATTGGATTGTGTACGGCCTGCTCTGGGGGCTAATCGCGCTGACTAATACAGCGCTGCTGATTTTGCTGCCCTTCATGCTGGCATGGATTTGCTATCCGCTGCGAGGAAGCGCTTTGAAGGGTGCAACGCTGTGTCTCTTCATCGTCGCGCTGTGCGTCACGCCGTGGACGATTCGAAACTACCGCGTGTTCGGACGGTTCGTTTTCATCCGCGACAATCTGCCGCTCGAATTGCACGAAGCGAACAACGACTCTTCTGCTGCACTTTGGACTCGCACCGAACACCCCGGCAACGACCCCGTGGCGATGAAGCGGTTCCGGGAGCTGGGAGAGATTCGCTACATGGATGAAACCAAGAGCGAATTCCTCATCTTCGCGCGGGAACACCCGGGAAAGTTCGCAATGTTCACGGTCGAGCGCGTCTGGTACTTCTGGGCAGCCCCCCGGCAAGCGACCATTGTCGCTGGATACGATTTGTGGGTGTCGCGGCACGTGCAGTTTCTGCTGGCAGGTTTGTTTGCCTTTGCGGGATTGATTTTGATGTTTGTGCGCAAGAACCCCTACCGCTGGCTGCTCGCTTCTTTTCTGCTCATTTACCCTCTTCCGTACTACCTTGTGAATCCGTTTCCGCGCTACAAGCACCCGATCGAGACCGTGATGGCCATGCTTATTGTGTATGTACTGTGGGAGAGCCGGAACGTCAAGTTGAACTGGAAGTTGCGTCGGATCGGCTGAACCGTGGACAGCTATTCTTCCAGGTCCGCTACTGCTGCCGAACTCCTGGATGATGGCTCGGCTTACGGGGAGCTGTCACGTAGGCGTGCGGATCTTCGGGAGCTTCAGGTTCACGGCGGCTTCCGAAGAGGCCCTTAAGACTTTCAACAATCTGTCGAATCTTGCCTGTGGCCATTTGGAAACCACTCCCTGTACCGATGCTACACATCGCTCCTGATTCCCCGCGAAACACTGTTCGACAATAGCGCGCGCCCGAGTACCTCATTTACAGTAGCTCATGCGATCGATTTTGCTCAGGAAGGGCCTGCGTTTCATCCTTATCGCCAACGTGGTTTCCATGCTTGGCAGTGGGATGAACGCCACTGCGGTCGCCTGGCACATTCTCCAAGTCACGCATTCTGAAATGGCCCTCGGCACGTTTGCGGTTGTGCAAACGCTGCCCGCCATTCTCCTGCTCCCGTTCACCGGCGTCATTATCGATCGCGAAGACCGTCGCCGTCTGGTGATGATGCTCGATGCGCTCCGCGCAGTCATCATCCTGGTCGTCGCTCTGCTGGCTTTTGCCGGCAAGGTAAAAATATGGGAACTGTATGCGATGAACATGCTGGTGGCGGCTGGCTTCTGGATGTTCTGGCCGACGATTACCGCTCTCATCCAGGAACTGACGCCGGGAGGCGAATTCGTCCACGCCAACACGTTTCTAATGGCCGGCGTTCAAGGCGGCTGGCTGATCGCCGGTTCCATCGTCGGATTCGTTTACAACAAGATCGGCCTCGGCGGGGTGCTGCTCATCGACGTCAGCACTTACGTAGTTTCGTTTTTGTGCTATCTGGCCGTGCGCAAGGGACGTCACGTGGTTCCGCGTCCGGCAGAGTTGCATGCCGACATAATTGCCGCCGAAAGCGCATTTGCGAAATTCTTTCGCGAGATGCGTGAAGGCATCGAGTTCCTGCGTGCACATCGCGAGATCGTGGCGCTTGGCCTGAGCTGGGCGTTGTTCCTCTCCGCAATGATGACGGGGGTTGTGGTGACGCCGCCACTGAGCGAGGATGTGTATCAATCATGGGTTCGGGGCGGGGAATCACGGGCGTCGCCATGAATACCAGTCTCATGGAGCAGATCCCGCAGCACTTCATGGGACGGGTGCAGAATACGTTCTACGTTGCCGGCACGATGCTGCAGGTGCTGCAGTCCTACGTAGTGGGTGCCGTGGCGCAACGCAATCTGATTGCGGGATTCTCCGTCATCGGCATGGTATATGCGATTGGGTTCGTGAGCGCCACCTGGCCAATCCGTGCGCCACAACCTGCTCAGGCCGGACAATCTGACTGAGGCCGAACTCGGTGCCCAAACGTCGCCTATAATGATCGTCTAACGTTCTTTTTCGAGGTTTGAACTTCATGCCTTCCGCGAATGGACATAACGGCAATGGCAACAATGGTAGTGACGGAGCTGGTGCCAACCGTCCGCGCGCCGAGTGGATTTCTCTGCGCAAAGCCGAAAATGCGGACGGCAATTTCTCGCAGATGCACTATGCCCGGCGCGGAGTGTTGACTGAGGAGATGGCTTATGTCGCGCAACGGGAAAAGCTCGGGCCGGAACTGGTTCGCGATGAAGTCGCTCGCGGTCGAATGATCATTCCTGCGAACATCAACCATCCTGAGCTTGAGCCGATGTGCATCGGCGTGGCCTCGTTGTGCAAGATCAATGCGAACATCGGCAATAGTGCAGTTACTTCCGACATCGCTGAAGAACTCAAGAAGCTGCACACCTCGGTCCATTACGGCGCCGATACGGTGATGGATCTCTCCACCGGAGGAGACATTCACGACATCCGCGAAGCCATTTTGCGCCACTCGCCGGTGCCGATCGGCACGGTGCCAATCTACGAAGCAATTTCGCGGGTAAAGCGTATTGAGGACCTCACGGCGAGCATCATGCTTGAGGTGATCGAGGAGCAAGCTGCGCAAGGCGTGGATTATATGACGATTCATGCCGGCGTCCTCATTCAGTACCTGCCGATGGTTTCGAAGCGGATCACGGGGATCGTGAGCCGAGGTGGCGCGATTCTCGCGCAGTGGATGGCCCACCATCACAAACAGAACTTCCTCTATGAGTGCTTCGACGACATCTGCAAGATCTTCGCGAAATACGACGTATCGTTTTCGCTAGGCGACGGTCTGCGCCCCGGCTGCATTGCGGACGCGAGTGACGAAGCGCAATTCGCGGAACTGGCAACGCTGGGTGAATTGACCAAGAAGGCCTGGGAGTACGACGTGCAGGTCATGATTGAGGGCCCGGGCCATGTTCCGCTGGACAAGATCAAAGAGCAGGTCGAGAAAGAAAATGAGCTGTGCTACGAGGCTCCGTTCTATACGCTGGGACCCTTGGTCACGGATATTGCACCCGGATACGACCACATTACGTCAGCGATTGGAGCGGCCATGATCGGATGGCATGGCGCGGCGATGCTCTGTTACGTCACGCCGAATGAACACCTCGGATTGCCGAATGAAAAGGACGTGAAAGATGGGATCATCGCTTACAAGATCGCAGCCCACGCGGCGGACTTGGCGCGGCATCGCCCCGGCGCTCAGGACCGCGACAACGCCCTGAGTTTTGCGCGCTACAAGTTTGATTGGGAAAAGCAGTTCGCGTTGTCGCTCGATCCAGAGACCGCGCGCTCCATGCACGACGAGACTCTTCCCGACGATTACTACAAGGAAGCTGCTTTCTGCTCGATGTGCGGGCCCAAGTTCTGCTCGATGAACTACTCCTCCAAGGTGGACGAATACAATCGCACGGTTCACGGCCTGGAGAAGAAAGACTACTCAGATGTTGTGGACCGCCTTGTCACTCTGAAGTGAGCGACTAGCGCAGGGGTTTGCCGTTACGTCCGTAAACGACGTACGTGTCCTTGGCGACGTAGTCGTCGTCTTCGCTGTTGTGCATCTTCCGGTTAGGTCTCGTACTTGGAGCGGGCTTCGTTGACGCCGGCTTGGCTGGTTTTGGAGCGGCAACTTCAGTGTGCTTTTCCGCAGCATTCATCTGGGTTCGCAATGAAGGGCTGGGTCTCTGAACCATCGACGAAGCAGCTGCTTTGGATACCCCCGGCGGTGTCGATGCCAATTCAGCGGGCTTGATGTTCGTCGCGGTATCCGGTGACTGCGCCCCAACCACGGCGGGCGAACTGCCTGGCTGGTAACGACTCAGGGTTGAGATGACGCCCACAGCCAGCAGCGCGGAAAGTCCCGCCATCACCATTGACATCCACAGCCGCGAGTCACGATTGACAGCCTGTCGCGCTCGATTCCACGGAACTCTCACCGCGGAGATTGCCGCGGCAATTCTGGCGAAATCCTGGTGTGGAATT
>WNFZ01002569.1_pt1 | contig 17199 bp, 12 predicted proteins | sample 5400081 | NCBI WGS metagenome assembly WNFZ01 (sample SAMN13153365, study PRJNA577476) | soil metagenome | isolation source: 80 cm soil or saprolite under grassland replicate 1 | place: USA:California | collected 2016-06-15 | reverse complement strand
CCGGCTTGCCGTCGCAAAGGATGATCCCTTCCGTGGGCCGGATAAATCCGGCGATCGCCTTCAACAGCGTCGTCTTGCCGCAGCCGCTGGGACCGACCAAGGTGACGAACTCGCCGGCTCGGATCGACAGATCGACCTTCTCGGTCGCCTGAACCGGCCCGTCAGCCGTGTCGAAGAAATGCCGGAACCCGGCAACGACGATTTTCTCGCGCGGGCCCGATGCTGCCATCGTCTTCATCCGATCTCGGGCGGCGCCGCGGCGCGCCGCGCCACGTGCGGCGGGTTCAGTCCAGCTTGCCCTTGCATTCGGCAAGCGCTTTTGGCAGCGGAGAGAGGTCGGAGAACAGCTCCGGATACTTGTCCATCACGCGCTTGAGCACGCTGTCATCATAGAAGTCGTTCGGCACGAACGGCTTCGACATCTTGATGAGCCCGCCCTTGACCATGTCATTGCCCGTCAGCACCAGACCGTGCGCCGTGCACACCGAGATGCGTGGGTCCCACTGCAGGAATTTGATTCCCTCCATGGCGTCGGCGAGGTCGAGGCCGTCGAGATAGCGGGTGTCGATCTCGGCCGCCTCTCTGGGAGTCTTGCGGATGAATTGCGCTGCCTGAGCGATACCGACGGAAAATTTCTCGATCAGGCCGGAGTTCTGCTTGATCCAGTCCTCGTGCGCGACCACGCCGATGAGATCGCTGACCAGCCCCGCCTCGCCGCGGCTCACCACGACCGCATTCGCGCCGAGCTCGCGAATCGCCTGCGCGGTATAGGGCTCCCACGGCGCGATCGCGTCGACCTGGCCCTGCACGATTGTGATCGGCATGTTCTCCACGGGCACGCTGACCAATTGCGACTTGCTGATGTCCGCGCCGTTCTTCTTGAACCACTCGCGCATGTAGACTTCGTTCGTGCTGCCGCTGAGATGCGCAATCTTTTTGCTTTCCATCGACTTCGGGTTGGCCGCGTCGATTCCGCGATCCTTGCGGCCGACAAGCGCCCGCCCGCCCGCCTTCGCCACGTATTCGGCGGCGTTGTAATAGGGGATGACGCCCTTGAGCATGTTGCCGCTGGCGCGCGCCGAGGCGATCGTGGTGCTGAACGCCGCATGGCCGAATTGCGCCTCCCCAGCCTGCAGCGCCTGGGTTACCTGCCGTCCGCTGCTGGTGAGCTTGAGCTTCACGTTGAGTCCCTGCTGCGCCCAATAACCGTTTTCGACGCCGACGAATGCCGGCGTGCTGAACAGGTTGTTGACGACGAAGAAAGTGATCTCCTGCATCGGTTGGGCGACCGGCAGCCCGGTCAATGCCGCGATGCCTAGCAGCCCGCCCAGCACCGACGCGCCCAGCGGCCGCGATACGACTGTGCAACTCATGGAAACCTCCCTGAACCCTTACTTCGTCGGCGCCTGGCGCAGCGCAAGGTCGAATTGTGCCGGCCAGGGTCGTAATGCGATCAAATGCGGCTGCGGATGCAGCGTCAATCCAGATCCTGCCCATCCTGCAGCTACGCGTTTACTGTGGAAGGGGATTACCTCCGGTAACATTCAATTATCAGAGCTACACTCCGTCCCGGTATGGCCCCGCTCTGACTTTTGGGGCAGGTCGTCTGCGCTGGGCCCTCATCGATGCTTTAACCAGAACTGCGACAAGGACCCCTCACCCCTCGCTCGGGCGCGGGCGCTTAAGTTTTTGGTGAGGGGCACCGCGCGACGATCCAGTTCTAGTTTAGGGACCAGAAGGGGATCGCGATGAGCGCACTTCGCAGGGCAAGGAACCCTAACGTATGCACCTATGAGGCCGGCAGCTTCGAGTGGGCCGAAGCGGTCTTGGCGGATACCGACCGCCTTACGCCGGAACAAGTGGCGTTTGTGCTGGAAAGAAATCCCGACACGCCATTGACCAGGACCTTACGCGCGTACCTGATCAGGCTGAAGCGCCGGGACCGAAGACCTGGTGTAAAGCCGAAGAACGCTGCCGCCTGGGAATTCGTTCTCTTCGACGCTAAGGCTCTGTACGAGACGAAGCTGCAGGAAGTCCGACGCGAACAAAGAAGCGCATTCATCGACCGGCATGATGAACAAACCTTGGCTACTGAGCGAGCGTACAAAGCAGTGCTCCAAGAGATGAAAGCCTGCAGTATAGATTGGATGACATTGCGGAACCTCCTTTCGCTGCGGAGGCGTGAACCCGAATTGTTCTTCGATTTAGACACTCGTCAATCGGAACTCATTCCGTCCCAAGCAGGCGCCGAGAAAAATCTGACATTGCCACAATTCATCAATGATAATGCCGGAATCGGGGCCTGAGCATGGAAGGAAGCCGTGCCGCCTCAACAGCTGAGCACCAATGGCATCCTTATTCCAGGTATGAAGACGGATCATGTTCCTCGAAGAGATCTTATAATAATTAATGGGCTTCTGTCTAATCCATCTGCCGAAGCTCACTGCCGCCAAACTCCTCAACCGCCCCTACAACAATACGGAGCCGACAAGTTCCAAGAATAGGATCTGTGGCTGTTAGGCGGTCTGTGGCGGCCTTTGATTCGCGCGCAAGTCAAGCAGGATTCTGTTCCGGATGCAGCTCGATCGTGGCACACTCGGACGGCAGCCGTCCCGAAACGTCACTCACTTTTCCGATAGGCTCGTGGAAGCGCTCGCTCGAAGTGCCGTGATGATCTGATCGCTATTACCTTTGTCGCACAGCTGGTAATCCAAAAAGGCCTGTTCCGGCTGCGACATCCACCAACTCAGTGAGACGTCCTGCATAGCGGCCGTGATCTTCGCACCGCGGACACCGGCAACCAGAGACTTTCGGCATAAGCTGCCGTCTATCGATTGGAGATTCCGCACGGTAACATGAAAAAGCTGATCGCGCCCGACGACCGATTTGGCATATTCCACATCCCCATTCTCATGTCCCGAGCGCGTGGCAAAGAGTGCGCGGCCGATCACAGTGTAATCTTCAAATAGTGAACTATCCTCCGCTCGCGGAAGCAGCAGGTCGGGTTGATCGGATTGCTTCATCCGCGGAGGCGGAAGCGATCCGTTCTCTTCGGGCTCCGGATCATTGGTGATGAGGATGATCAATGGGTGGAGGCCAAATTCTTTCAGAGCGTCGGCGACATCAGCTCCGGTCGCAAGGCCGTCGTTTTCGAAATAACCGCCATCGACGATTCGATCGACAATCCGGTACGTGTTTTTCACGCGTGCCCGCAAGATGCCGTGGGGCGAAATTATCGGAAAACGCGCGCTCATCGTGAACGCGGTCGAGAGCATGACGTCTGATTTTGTTTCAGCCCCGGTGCATGGGCCGGCAGACCTAATTTCACACAGGTCATAGGCCAGCGGGAATAAGGATTTTTGACTCTTCGGGCGTGGCGAGGCGGCAGCCACCTCGCTCGCTATGATACGCTGTCCTGTTTCAACCGATGTTCCGTTGATGAATACGAGAGGGTGCCAAACGTGGATGTCTGATGGGACAGGATGATAGCCAAAATGCCGGCACAAACCTGTCGGCCTAGTATCTTCTTCCGCGCAAATACCGGCAGCGCCGGTAACTACGCGCTTGTAACGTCGTTCCAAAGCCTGTTCGAGCAGAACCGCGCGATCGCTCCACCAGGGCTGTCCGGTAACCGGGTTCCCCATCGGAAAGGTGTCGCGATAGATGAGACCGACCAGCACAGGCGACAGCAGATCACCAGCCAAGATTTTTTGCAGACAATCGCGCCAAGATGCGGTTTCCGAATTGTTTTCTGACGCGGCGAGCCATGCAAAATCCACCGGCCCCTTTTGGCATGGTGGCCGGTCGGGTGAACCGACCTCTTCTGCGTCGCGGAGCGCTGCGGTGATAACCGCGGCTGCGACGGAACTGCCGGAAACCGTCGATAGAGCGAAAATGCGTTTGCGCACGTCTCTAAAGTCGGCACTCGAGGGATTGCTCAGGTCCAGGATGGCGCCGACGACTGTCGCGGTCATGAAGGCTGCGCGACTGCCGCCCCCCGATCCGGCAATGATGATCGGTCGTGGACAGTTCTTTATATCCGGACATTCATTGGCGAACTGCCACTGCTTGACCGCCTCTTGGATACTGATCTGGCGATGGCCGCCCGCGCGCTCGACCCAACGGACATCATGGAATTGGCCCACCAAGAATTCCAGAATGCCGCCGGCTACGATGAACAGCAACAACAAAGGCGCACGCCACCGCATCGCATAGGCACCGATTTCGGTAAATAACAGAATGCTGCTGCCAAGCACGAACGGAACGAACACCGCGCGCGGCAAAACCGATGCGATGGAATGTGGGAGCACCAATGAAAACAAAAAGAGCACCGTAACGGCGATCGCGATCGCGAAGATGATTACATCGACCCACGCTGTGCGTTCCGCCGCAGCGGCAGAAAAATTGGTTCTGAGACGGCGAAAATCGAGGAAAATCGCTTCTTCGCCCGTCAGCAAGGGCCCGTCTGTCAGCGGCCAATGTTGTCGTTTCCCTTCCATGGCTTGGTTTAGCCAAATGTTGATCCTTCTCCGCCGCCAGACCAGGAAAAAGAATGTCGTCCCAAGGATGATAGTCACTGCGATAAGAACGAATAGCAGTCTCAGTGCGCGATCTACTTCCGGCAATGCCTGTGCAGGTTCGAGATTGCGATAGGCGCGCACCATGGCGATAGCCATAAAGACAAATACCGCAACCCCAAGCAATCGCGGAATCGCGATCGCCGCACACTTGTAGATCTCTTGCAGGTCCGCCCGACGCTGAGGCGAAATTCCACCAGGCACGTGGGCCTCGGGCACCCAGTCATCCAGACGCAACACGTGGCGCCCGGCCCAATGCACGATCCATGCCCAACCCAAAGTGATCAGGAAGAATAAGGCCCAGTACCCCCATGCCAAGCCAAGGTCAGCAAACATATCCCGCGTCTGCGCGAGCGAGGCGACGAACAGGCCGCCTCCGAGGGCACTGATCGCCGGAACGCGACATACCCAAAGTACGCGTGGTGCTCGCCAAGTCATACTTCCGAAACAGGCAAAAAAAGACCGTTTCGACATTGGAGATCCCCTATTGATCGCGTTGGCTCCGTGACCAAGATTTCGATGCGTCAGGCTTCCAGCGCGCCGTGATGTCGTAAGGAACTTGCGATTCAGCGCAGCTCATGAACTAGAGTCCCCAAGAGCCAAGACACGAGCAAGACGATGAGCTGCAACACACCGATGGTAACGGCAGTAAATTTTAGACGCGTAACCGTTTGTGCGAGCGCAACGGATCCATCGGTGACCGTCGTTGGCCTGAACATGAGGCGTGCAAGTAATATGTTCTCGACGATATCGCACACACCATAGAGAACAGGAAAGATTGCGAACACCCAAAGCCATCCCCGAGCCCAATGCAGGGTTTGGCATGCCGCTATCGACGCGACCGCAAGGAACCCGGCTAACGTCGTCGAGAACAACAAGTCGAGCGGGAACAGCACCGGAAACGCGTAACGACGTGCCTGCGACGGATAGTGCATAACCCAATTTCGCAGCCCCTCCGCAGTATAGTCGGGGGTGACCTCAAGAAAGCGCTTGCGAACATCGGCCCCGCTGCATTTTGCAAGCTTTCCGGCGATGATTCCGATGGCCACGACACCCACCAACAACACGGCAATTGTCAGCGTCAAGGCTTCCTCCGATCTATGCCGTGACATCTTCATGCCGATCACATTCCAGCTGGTCCGAGAGCTCGGTGGAGCCACTAGCCTGGCAACAGGGCATTTTTTCAGCATCCTCTACGATAACATCGAACGCCTTTTCACTGATCATGTAGACTGCGGTCACAATGAAATGCCCGGGAATTTTTGGAAAGACTGACGCATCGACGACCCGGAGGCACTCGGTTCCGCGCACTCGAAACCTGCTGTCCAATACCGCCATAGAGTCTGTACTTGGACCGATCTTGTTGGTGCATGACGCGTGGTGACCCCATGCTTCGTTGGCGATGAACTCCATCAATTCCTTTTCTTGGGCGTATTTAGACCCTGGAACCAACTCCCTCGCAAAGCGTGACCCCACTTTGCCGTTCAGCTTCCGAACGAATTTGACACCCTCGACGAGCGCATGAAGATCGTGCTGGCACTCGTCACTGCCCGTATCGAAATAATTGAAATTGACGCATGGACGTTTCGTCGGATCTTTGCTAACCAGCGTAACCCGCCCAGCCGTGTTACTTGTATACGCTTTTAGAATGATCCAAGTGAATTTGTTGCGGAATCGCTCGAAGTCTTTGGAGTAGCCGCGTTTGTATCCCCGGAAGAAGCCAGGCAAGCCAAATATAAAGAGGTCCGGCTCCTGAAGATCAGGCCGAGACCGCTTCATAATTGCGATCAGCGATCCGGTCGAACAATAGAGACCCTTGCCCTGCGCCCACAGTTCGAGAAAAGGGTCGGCTGGCGCATTCGGACTGACTGGCGGCGCAAATGTCGCCTCGGGAGGCAATAGCACGAAGGGCTTTGCGGACTCGCTGACTACGGCGATTTCATACCGGTCCTGAAGGTTCGAACCGACGCCTGGAAGATTTACGAGGCAAGGTATTCCTAAACCTTTTAGGTCCTCTCTTGGTCCAACCCCTGACAACATTAGCAATTGCGGGCTGTTGAAGGCGCCCGCTGCAACAATGACTTCGCGGCACGCTCTGAATTCCAGCGGATCGCGTTCCTTTGGCTGGTAGCACGGAGACGCTTCATAGAGCGCTTCGTCTCTCTCGCCTCTCAGCACCTGGACCCCGACAGCCCGCTTGCCTTCAAAAACGACTTTAGTCGCCAACGTATTCAACATGATGGTCAAATTACCCGGCTGTTCGCGGAGGGTGCGCATCAGATACTCCCGCGGACCTTGGCGTTTTCCGTTTTGGGTCGACAGCGTCGTGAGCACCAAACCCTCCGGGCCCTCCTCCGAATTGCGAATATCGTTGGCGTCGAATGCTCGCAGGAGCCGGGAAAACCGTACCAACCCCAGCCAGACGCAAATCCAGACGGTGTTGAACAATATTTTGATGATCTGCCAATCGGGGAGCACAAGCTTCGCGTTCGGTCTATCTGTAGACAGCCATCCCTTGAACCCATGCCCAGATGACCACTTCATCCAGGTTTTCGAGCCTGTCAGCAGCCCTACCGCGGAGGTGAACAAACGGTCCAGAAGATAACCGAAGGTCCAGGGCGGTGACTTATATCTGCAGCGTTCGAGGCGCGTGAAATATTTGTACATGTTGTCGGCGCCCCAGCTCCAATCTCCTGTCAGATGGGCAATCATGTCCCAGTCGATCGCTTGTGGCGTGACTGTGATCATCGCGTTGTGCACTGTGCACCCGCCGAGCGCTCCGACACGCGGATACCAAATTCCCCCGCCCTTTGGATCGTATTTGCTATCGCGCTTCTCGCGAGTGGGGTCGCAGTAATGGTGTACGAAATAATCCCAGCTGCACCTTTCGTCCTCGCTGCAGAGGCCGTGGAATACCGGAGCGGAATAGAGGAGGCGGCCCTGGTCATCCGTGTCCATCAGGTCGCCCCCCGCCTCGATGAGGAGAACCTTGAACCCGTGCTGGGCGAGGTTCGCAGCCAGTGGGCCGCCGCCCGCTCCGGAACCGATGATGATGTAGTCTGCGTCAGCCATGTTGAATCTCGCCCGCTGAAAGCACGGCCGAAAAACCCTACGAAAATGGATTCGGCAAGGGCGTGGGGCCCTCCGCGTCAGGAACTGTAGGTCGTGCGCCTCCCATTCTTCTCGCGTTGTCCTTTGCAAAGTAGCCGAGGTTTCCAAACCGCGGTGTAAGCCACATCACACAGTTTGGCGCGATTGCGCGCTACATATCGCCTTTGTCCAACAGACAAAGCTCGTGGAATCGGTTCTCGGCCGCGCCACGACCATATAGATGACCATATAGATAATGCTACCATGTGTGATACATTTCCGCTAGTCAACTGACCTGATGCAATTGACAGGGGGGCGGCAGCGTGGGTCGGGTCACAGGGTCGGTCAAACCGGGGAAGCAAATGGCACTCAGTTTGTTTGAGCGAACGGCTACCGCCATTTTTCGAGCCATCAACCATTTCTGTGTGTGGTATCAATTGCCGTTTCCCTTAGCCGTAGCGAATCTGCTCTGTCTACGCAGTGACTTGCGGTGGCAAAACGTCTTTGCCACGGAGACGGCGCCGGAAGATCCCGGCGTGGAACCGGCCAGCTTCGACGTTCGGCATTGCCGGACCGCCGATGGAAGCTTCAACGACCTATCAAAGGTCTGGATGGGCAGGGCGGAAACGCGCTTTGGGCGTAACGCGCCGCTGCCATTGACGTTCGGCGAAATTTCGCCCGGGATTTATGAACCCAATCCTCGCCGAATCAGCCGTGACCTCCTGGCACGCCGCGAGTTTGTGCCAGCAACCACGCTGAACGTGCTGCTGCCGGCTTGGTTGCAGTTCATGGTTCATGACTGGTTCAGTCATGGCCTCAACGACACGACCGCGCATCCGCATCGTTTTCCGGTACCGGCCGGCGATGACTGGCCGGATCCAGAGATGAAGATCAATCGCACGCGCCTAGATCCGCGGCGGTGCCCGAAGGACGCTGGGCGGCCGGCGACCTACAGGAACGTTGTCACGCATTGGTGGGACGGCTCGCAAATGTATGGCTCGTGTCTCGGCAAGCAAACCGAGGTTCGGACCGATCCCGGATTGCGGCCTGACGGCACATTGTATCTCGATCCGACCGGCCATTTGCCTCTCGATCCCAACCCGCCCAACGGCGACCCTGCTCAGGAACTCGCGGCCGTAAACGCGAATTGGTGGATCGGACTTTCCGCTATGCATACGCTGTTCGCACGGGAGCACAACGCAATCGTCGACCGCTTGCATCTCGAGTATCCGGACAAGGATGGCGAGTGGCTGTTCCAAAAAGCGAGGCTCATCAATGCGGCGTTGATCGTCAAGATACACGCGACCGAATGGTCTCCTGCCTTGCTGCAAAGCGCGACCCTGCAATACGCCATGCGGGGCGAATGGTGGGGCGCGCTCGGGGAAGCCTATTGCAAGGCGTTCGGGCGAAGGTGGCACAACGAGCTCCTCGACGGTATCCCCGGTTCGCCACAGGAGCACCATTCCGCGCCTTACGCGGTCACCGAGGAGTTTGTCGCCGTCTATCGCCTGCACTCTCTCATCCCGGACGCGTTTTCATTCCGGCGGCACATCGACGACCAGGAAGTGCTGGCCCGTACGCTTGCTGATTTGTTCGCGGGCGGCACGACTCGCCTGCATCAATCGGTGCCGTTCGACGATGTTCTCTACTCGTTGGGCACCAGCTATTGCGGACTTCCCGAACTCCACAACTATCCGGTCCACCTGCGCAAGCTACCAGCCAATATCAATCAAGGAATGCTCACCGACGTTGCGGCAACCGACATCCTGCGAGATCGCGAGCGTGGCGTCCCTCGTTACTGCGCATTCAGACGCATGCTACGAATGAGCGTACCCGCGACCTTCGAGGAGCTTACCGACAATCCCACGTGGCAGCGCGAGCTAAAGACTGTCTATCGTAACGTGGAGCGGGTCGACCTACTCACCGGGACGCTCGCCGAAACACGGCCACCTGGATTTGCCATTTCCGACACGGCGTTCCGCATTTTCATCGTAATGGCGGCCCGGCGGATCAAGAGCGATCGATTCTTGACGATCGACTACACGCCTGAGGTCTACACGCCGGTCGGCATAGATTGGGTCGAAAGCAACGGCATGCGCGAGGTACTGCTGCGGCACGCTCCGTCACTCGCGCCGATACTCGCCAACGTGCGCAATAGTTTTTTTCCCTGGCCAAGATCGGGGAGCTGAGCCATGGCGACGCGCATCCGAGTGCCGTGGGTCTTGGACGTCGTGCTGGTGAGCGAGCCCTCCGAGATCCGGGCGCTTGATGATGAGCCGCTCATCGATCGGCGCTTTATTCCGCGCGGACCGTTGGTCAACCGGTTGATCGTTGAGCGCATCAGGCGCTGGTTCGAAATCGAGGGTCGCCTGCTACCCTCTCTGTTGCCGCGCGCCGATAAAGATCGCGCCAAGCGCCAGCGCGAGCTCGCAACCGCGCTCGATCCGACCCAAGGTCACGCCCTGTGGATCGACCAACAGCTTGATGCGCTCTCGGCTTTTGTGGGTGGCCGCGGAAGTTACGAGGACATGGGCATTACCGTTCAGGAGACGGTAGGGCAATTATTCGATCCCTCATATAAGGCCGACCGCGCAAGCTGGGACACAGCGGTGCTTGTCGACCGCTTTCGGAATGGATTTTCGCCGGTGCAAATTGTCTGGCGGGTAACTGGACAATTGCGCCGCGCTTTCGATCTTTTGCGCAAGCGAGCGGAGCAGGACCGCTGGACGATGCACGCAACCGCAATCGGGGCACACGGAATTGCGCATGCGCTAGGGCGCATGCGGCTGCTGCGGGCCATACCGGAAGCGACCTCGCTTTCGGACGATGCGGTGCTCGCGCGCAGTCTCGCGGCGCCCAAACAGATTCTAAGGACCGTCGAGGCCGCACTCAGTACCCCTTTAAGCGCCAAGGAACTCAAACCCGGCACGCTCGTCATGATGCAGCTCGATAAAGCCATGCCCCGCGCACCCGATGCCGAGATGATTTTCATGCGTGACCATTGGAACGGGTGTCCGGCGCAAGCCTTCGTCACGGCGCTGCTGCAAGCGGTATGGCACCACAGCCTCCGCTGTCCAAGTGCATCAACTACGCAGGATTTGCATACGGAGAGCGTTTCGTGATCAAGGAACAGACGCTGTCCTGGACCATGACTCAAGCCGCAGGTCGTCTGCGCACCTACCGCTGGCTTTTCGGCACAACCATTGTCGTGAATTTGCTAATTGGCCTTTGGTGCCTGCTCGCGCCAGCGAGTTTTGCCCGGGTGCTGCAACAATCCGGTCCCTTTCAGGACGCGTGGCCCCGCATCTTCTCAGCAACCTGGATCGGCCTCAATCTGGTCTATCTGCCGGGCCTGCGCAATCCGCTGTTCTATCGCTGGTCGAACTGGTCCAGCATCGCCATCAACTTTCTTATGACGGTCGTTTTCATGGCGTCCGGACAGGCGTTTCGCCCCCTGGCGATGTGGCCTTTCGGGGTGGCCATTATTTTGCTTATCGCCTACTATCGCCTGATCCTTGCAGATGTTCAGGCCAGGCCGTAGATTCGGACCCTCCGGAGCAGAGGGAGCGGAAATGATCCGCTTGTCCGCAAGATGACGGATTTGCGGCAGTGGCTTGAGGACCTCGGACTCGGCCGTTATGCCGACGTATTTGCTAAGAACGATATTGATCGCGAGGCCCTTGCAGATCTGACTGACGAGGATCTTGCGGCAATGGGCGTTTCCCTTGGTCACCGCAAGAAGCTCTTCAGAGCGATACCGGGATATTGCTCTTCGCTGCAACAGCCCTCGATCGCAGCCCGGGACAGTGGACAACCCAACCCTGACGCAAATATCACGCCCGAGCGGCGACACCTCACAGTTCTTTTCTGCGACCTGGTGGGTTCAACTGCTCTGTCGGCGCAGCTCGATCCTGAGGATTTGCGCGAAATCTTACACGAATTCCAAAGCTGCTGCAGCGATGCCATCCAGCGCTATGAGGGGCACATCGCCAGGTTTTCCGGCGACGGCATGCTTGCCTATTTCGGGTTTCCAAAGGCACACGAGGACGAGGCTGAGCGCGCCGTTAAAGCGGCCCTGCAAATGCTAGAATCCCTCTCGGCATTTTCCACGCGCGTGGGGCAAAGAATTGAGGCAAGGGTCGGCATTGCGACCGGCCTCGTGGTCGTCGGTGATCTCATCGGCCACGGTTCGGCCCGCGAATTCGCGCTCGTTGGCGAAGCGCCGAATTTGGCAGCTCGTCTCCAAGCGCTGGCCGGCGCTAACCAGATACTGGTTGCGCCAAGAACGCGGCGATTGCTGGGCGATTTGTTCGAACTCGCGGATCTCGGCGAGCACAGCATCAAGGGGTTCGAACACCAGGTCCGCGTGTGGCGGGTGGTGAGGCCCGGCCTGATTGCAACTCGATTCGAGGCCCGCCAATCCGCCCATCTGACCCCGCTTGTCGGCCGCAACACCGAAGTGAGCCTGCTGCATGAACAGTATCTGCGGGCGGCAAGTGGTCACGGCTGGGTTACGATAATTTCCGGGGAGCCCGGAATTGGAAAATCGCGCCTCATTATGGCGCTCCGGCAACGCCTGTTGGTCCAAACTTATCGCCTGATCTCTTTGCAATGCTCGTCCTACCACACGAGCAGCTCGTTGTATCCCTTCATTCATCTTTTGGAACGCGCGGCCGTTATAGTCCCAGAGACGGTGCCTTCGATCAAGCTCGACCGATTGGAAGAGCTGGTTGAGCAGCTCATGGGAAAAAACGACGAGATCGTCTCCTTACTGGCCGCATTACTATCGATCCCGACCGGGGCTCGCTATCCTCCCCTTGAGCTCGCGCCACAACAGCAAAAGAATCGCACGTTTGCCGCCATTTTGGCCTTACTCGAAGCCCAGACGAAACAGCAGCCGGTGCTGCTTGTTTTCGAGGATGTGCATTGGATCGACCCCACCTCCTTAGAGCTGCTAGAAAGTATCCGAGCGCAAGTCGCGAACTGGCGAATGCTGGCCGTCATACTGGTTCGTCCCGAATTCGAATTGTCCTGGACTGATCAATTGCATACGACAACACTGGCAATCAATCGCCTCGACCGGAAGGAGGTCGTCTCGATGGTCGAGTCGCTTGCCACGGAAACGCTGCTGCCGCAGAACATCATTGAACAAATCGTGACAAAGGCCGACGGCGTGCCGCTCTTCATCGAGGAGATAACCAAGGCAGTGCTGGAGGCCGCGGACCGCAGATCCACAGAGGCCGCCAGTTTGCTCGACTTCGCGTCGATGCTCACCGTGCCGGATACCCTTCATGAATCTCTGATGGCTCGGCTCGATTTAGCTACACCGATGAAGAGAGTCGCGCAGGTTGCCGCCGTAGTTGGTCGCGAATTCTCGCTGGAACTGCTGAAAGCGGTTGCCGGCTTGCCGGAACGCGACGTGCACGTTGCGGTCGACCGACTGCTTGAATCCGGCCTCCTGTTTCGAAGCGGCGAGACGAATCAATTCACCTTCAAGCATGCACTTGTACAGGACGAAGCCTACGCCAGCCTCCTGCGCGACGAGCGGCGGACGTTCCATGCCAAGGCCGCTGAGGTGCTTTGCGGCAATCTTACCGATATGGGCAAGGCTGTGCCCGAAATCATTGCGCACCACTACACGCAGGCCGGACAGACCAAGCCAGCGATCGACTATTGGATGAAAGCGGGTCGGCAGGCCAGTGAGCGATTTGCATTCGTCGAGGCCAGCATTCATTTGCAGATGGCGGTCAAGCTGCTGCTAGAAATGCCTGCGAGTTCCAAACGCGATGAACTTGAACTGCAGCTGCAACACGCATTGGGGAATGTTCTGATTGCCGTGAAGGGATTTGGAGCTGCTGAGACGAGTCAGGCATTCGAGCGCGCTCTCGAATTGTGCCACAAATTTGAGGGTTGGCCGCAGGCGACCACGGTTATCAGTGGAATGATCGGCGTCCACTTGATGCGCGAGGAATTCGAGCATGCTCAGACCCTCTCCCGAGGCTTGCTGCAGGGCACCGACCGGCCCGACGACGCGATGCAACGGTTAATGGGCCATCGCGCGCTTGGCACGTCACTGTTCTATGTCGGCGAGCTGTCAGCCGCTTGCGAACATCTTACAGCGGCGATCGAGCTCTACGATGCAGCCCCGCAAGGTCCCCTCGCGATGGTCTTTTCGCAGGATCAGAAAGCGACAGCCCAGGTGTATCTGGCGCTCGCCTCCGTCCTGCTCGGTGATGTTAACGGGGGGTTGGCACTGGGCCACGATGCAGTGGCGTATGCCGAGCATCTGCGTCATCCGCACAGCCTGGCGTACGTGCTCGCTTTTTTGGCCGGCGCCTATGTCCTATGCAACAAGGCTGACGCAGCCAGACCCATAGCGGAGCGCGCGATTGCGCTTTCTGTGGAGCACGGGTTTCCGCTTTGGCGAGCCGGCGGCGGCATGATGCACGGTTGGACAGAGGCCCAGCTTGGCGATCCCGAGCGGGGGGTTGCTGAAATTCGTCACAGCATGGAAGCCCTGGAGGTCACCGGAGCCCTCACCTGGGTTCAGTTCGCCCGCTACCTCCTAGCTCAGGCCCTGATGAAGACGGGGCAGTTGCATGATGCCGCGCAGCTGGTTGATGAGACCTTAGCAGCCTTGAGCGGTACCACCGGGCGCTGGTATGAAGCCGAATTCCATCGCCTTCGCGGCGACCTGTTACTCGGTCGCAATGAGCCCCCCGTGGCGGCCGAAGCCAGCTATGAAAAGGCGATCACAGTCGCCGAGCGACAAGGGGCGCGCCTTTGGCAACTACGCGCCGTCAACGCCCTCGCAGCTTTGTGGCATACCCAGGGCAAAGATTTGCGGGCCCATAACCGTCTTACGCCACTTTGCGCCGGCTTTGATGAGGGCATTGTGAGCACCGACCTAGAGCGGGCAAAAGCCCTCTTGGAAGCCACTGGATAAACCACGCTGCGAATAAAACTTTGTCCCTGACTTGGTTCATATGCAACGGACTTTACGCGCGCGGGCTCCGTCATGACAGTTCAGCCAGCAACCGACGACGCAATCGACATCGAATTAGGGGAAGCCTACTATGGAGCGCAAAAAACAGTTGAGGACAAGCTCACCAATGAGACCATAGAGGTCATCAAGGAGTTCATTGACCGGCGGTATCGCCAGGGGCGTCGGCCGGCCCTGCGCGATGCTCACGCCAAAGATAATGGATGTGTACGGGCCATCTTTCATATCGACGACGGGCTTAAGGAGGAATTGCAGCTAGGCGTATTCAAGGAAGGCGGCCGAAGATATAACGCTTGGATAAGGTTCTCAAACGGGAACTCCGAGCGCCAGAATTCACGATTTCCAGACGCCCGCGGCATGGCTATCAAGCTGATGGATGTCCAAGGTCCCAAGCTCCTCGACAATGAAAGAGATGAAGAAAAGAAAACGCAAGACTTCATATTGATCAGCAGTCCAGGATTCTTTGTCGATGATCTAATACGATACAAGGACGTTCTAGAAAAATTTCTGAGCGGCGGCACCGTCGCGCAATACCTGTCGGTGTTGAAACTGAGAGGCAAAGAAATTTGGATTGCCATCAAGGTCAACCTGACACTAATCACCAATCCGCTATTTCATCAGTATTGGTCGATGACGCCTTATCGGCTTGGAGTGCCGCCAGGTGCAAGATTCGCGGTCAAGTATACTGCGAAGCCTAGCTCCCCAGAGTCAGCCAATTTCCTTCGTCGATTGAAAACGTTTTTTAGTCCAAAGTTCTCCTTGAAAGCCGAAATGAATAAGACGTTGTTCGCGCGGGATGTTTGTTTTGATTTTTTTGTCCAAAGATATGTCGATGACCAACGCACTCCGATCGAGGATACCACTATTGTATGGGACGAAACCGTGTCTAAGCCTGAACATGTCGCGAAGATCATCATTCCCGCACAAAATCTAATGTGTGCCGAGCGGGGCACCTTTTGCGAAAATCTATCGTTCAGTCCTTGGAACGGCTTGCTGGAACACAAACCGTTAGGCGCCATCAATCGTGTGCGTAGGCGAGTCTATCTTGAAATCAGCAAGCATCGTCACGAACTAAACGGCACTCGCAGGCAGGACCCCACTGGAGCTGAGACTATCCGCCCGGCCGGCTCAGGCTGACGCGTCTCCTTGCTGTCGATTACTTCGAATATTCCATTATCAAAGACAATCCCGTCAGTGATGGCTCGATTCGCCTGCGTTGTCCTGCTCGGACCGCCTACCTTTTCGCTTCTTCGTCCACTTTCGCTCCGACGGGCGTCGGCTTCCCTAAGCGGGCATTTCCACCGCGGATCAGCTCTTCCGAGATGTGGCAGCGGCGGAACTTCCAGATCGTGGACACCGATTTACCCCGCGTTCATTCGCAGGCAACCCAAACGGTGTGGTCGTATATCCGCCGTACTTGATGGGCCAATATTGCGGGTATGCTGTCGCGTATTTAGTGGCACTAACGCTTGCAAGGATATCCTATGACGCTGATAGGAGTGCCGGCCTTCACAATGATCGCAATAGTCTGGCTCGGAGTTCAGGTCGAAGCGCAAACGCCGTGCCCGGAACTGGTGCGACTGCGCAACGCGGCCACGGAGACCTGGAGAGACGCGATGAGAGAACCGCCATCGGAGCGCTGCGGAGCATTATATCATGCCTCCTTAGCCGCGGAGGCGACACTCAAGTACGCAAGTAACAATCGCGAGTCATGCGACATTTCCGTCCCATTGCTGAACCAAGTGGAAGGGTACCACCCCACTTAGCGGGAGTTGTTAAGATCTTGCACACTGGCCGGCGCCAAGAGCACCCTCGCCGGCTCGAGGTATCGGGGCTTTTGCTGCTTCGCTGCCGTCTGCGCATTTCGTCGCGGAATCTTCGCGGAGGCCTTCTTCTTCGAGCTCGACTAGGGTTCCCAGTTTTCCATTCGAGAAATTTTCTCACGGTCTGGCGCGTCGAGCCCGGAGCAGCAAGATTTTGCGGTCGCCGTGCCGTGGCCAGCGGGGCGGAGGTTGAAAACGCTGTCAGCAGCTAAATCGGCATCGGCTTTGTTGTCCGGATTGTGGACAGGGCGACCGGCGGTTTCGCAAAAGGCTGGTATTATTACGGATTTTTGCCGACTTGGGCGGACTCCCCTCCGCCAGATCATATTGATTTATTGAACTAATGGCGCTTTGCCGCGGTCAACCCACGTTTCGCACCTCGCAGCGCCCCGCCGGTTCCCCCGTCCGCGCCTCAGAAACGAGAGAGCGACATCACACTTCAAGAAAAGGCCCCATGTGATCTTTCCGCAACGTTGTGTGATCTTCCTGCAACAATGGCAGGATTTCGTCTTCCGATAGCCCACAACGACTTAGCAGGGGCGACGTTACTGATTATATACATGTGAGCGAGGTCACACCTCGTTTTAATGAATTTCCGCTACGGAGGACTAAATGAATAAGCAGGTGTGCTTGGTGAATTATCGAAAAGAAGCTCGATTGCTCGGGGGCTCAGCCGCGGACTGGTCCGTGCTTGCCGGTGGTATCC
>WNFZ01012865.1_pt1 | contig 17206 bp, 24 predicted proteins | sample 5400081 | NCBI WGS metagenome assembly WNFZ01 (sample SAMN13153365, study PRJNA577476) | soil metagenome | isolation source: 80 cm soil or saprolite under grassland replicate 1 | place: USA:California | collected 2016-06-15 | reverse complement strand
CACCCCTCGTCGCGGGCGTCGCGGACGAACTGCGACACGCCGGCGTTCCGGTCTTCGGCCCGAGCGCCGAGGGGGCACGCATCGAGGGTTCGAAAGCCTTCGCCAAAGAGGTCATGGGCGCCGCCGGCGTGCCCACGGCCGAGACGCTGTCGATCGCCCGACCCCCGTGCGTGATCAAGGCAGACGGACTCGCGGCCGGCAAAGGCGTCTTCATCTGTCGCGACCAGGTGCAGCTCGACAGCGCGCTCCACGCTGCAACCGCCCTCGGCGATGCGATCGTGATCGAAGAGCTGCTCGAGGGCGAGGAGATCTCCGTGTTCGCACTCTGCGACGGCGCACGTGCTCTGGCCCTGCCGTCCGTTCAGGACTTCAAGCGGGCCGAGGAGGGCGATGCCGGCCCGAACACGGGGGGAATGGGCTCGTACTCACCGGTGTCCGGGTTCGGCCCAGTCGAGACCGAGGAGCTGGTCGACGCGATCCATCGCCCCGTGGTGGAGGAGCTGACGGCGCGCGGTGTGCCGTTCGTGGGCGTCCTGTTCGCCGGGCTGATGCTGACGGACGATGGACCGCGCGTGCTCGAGTTCAACTGCCGCTTCGGAGATCCCGAGACGCAATCGCTCCTGCCCCGCTTGGACGGCGACCTGCTCGGCGCGCTTACCGCTGCGGCCGCCGGCGATCTTTCGCACGTCGAGCTGAGAGCCTCCGAAGCCGCTGCGGTCACCGTCGTCCTCGCGGCCGGAAGCTACCCTGCGAGCGGAGACGTGGGCTCCCCGATCGAGGGGATCGAGGCGGCCGAGGAGACGGGCGCGCACGTCTTCCACGCGGGCACCGCGCTCAAGGGCAACCAGCTGGTGACGAACGGCGGCAGGATCCTGAACGTGACGGCAACCGGCGACACCGTGACCGAGGCTCGCGAACGGGCCTACGCCGCGTGCGAGCGGATCTCCTTTCCCGGCGCGCGATACCGGAAGGACATCGCCGCCGTCACGCATGTCTAGTCCACTCGTCGGGATCGTCGTCGGGTCGGAGTCCGACCGCGAGCGGATGCAACCCGCACTGGACGAGCTGGAGGCACGGGGCATCGCCCATGAGTTCGAGGTCCGCTCCGCGCACCGGCAGCCCGATGCGGTCGCGGAGTACGGCCGAAGCGCGCGCGAGCGCGGGCTACGGGTGCTCATCGCCGGCGCCGGCCTTGCAGCCGCGCTGCCCGGCGTGCTCGCCGCGCACACCGATCTGCCGGTGATCGGAGTTCCCTTGCGCTCGTCGAAGAGCGTCCTGGACGGTCTCGACGCATTGCTCTCGATCGTCCAGATGCCACCGGGCGTCCCCGTTGCGTGCGTCGGGGTCGACAACGCCAAGAACGCGGCGGTCCTCGCGGCCCGAATCCTCGGGCCAACCGCCTGACCCCTCTCTAGAATCGAGCCAGTGATCCCGCGCTACTCCCGCCCGGGCATGGCCAGGATCTGGTCGGAACAGAGCAAGCTCGCGCGGTGGCTGGACGTAGAGCTGGCGGCACTCGACGGCTGGGCCGAGCTCGGCGCGGTTCCGATCGAAGACGTGCGCGAGATCAGAGCGCGGGCGACTCCGCCGACGCCAGAGCGCGTGGCGGAGATCGAGCGCGTGACGGATCACGACACGGCGGCATTCGTCGACGCAGTTGCCGAGCAGCTCGGCCCGGAGGGACGTTGGCTGCACTACGGCCTCACCTCTTCCGACGTGGTTGACAGTGCCCTGTCGCTCCAGATTCAGGACGCCGGCCGGCTCGTGCTCGGCGGCATCGACCGCGCCCTCACCGCGGTTGCGGCGCGCGCCGAAGAGCACCGGCACACAATCTGCACCGGTCGAACGCACGGAGTTCATGCCGAGCCGACGACGTTCGGCTGGAAGCTCGCCGGCTGGGCGTTCGAGCTGGACCGCGCGCGCACGCGTGTCGCTCGAGCCGTCGAGGCAAACCGCGTCGGCCAGCTCTCGGGCACGGTCGGCACGTACGCACAGGTAGAGCCGGAGGTTGAGCGGATCGCCTGCGAGCGACTCGGCCTCGAACCGGACCCGCTCTCGACGCAGGTGATCGCGCGAGACCGCCATGCCGAGCTGCTCTGCGCGCTCGCGCTGGCGGCGACCTCACTCGAGCGGTTCGCAACGGAGATTCGCCACCTCGCCCGCACGGAGGTCCGCGAGGTCGAGGAGCCGTTCGGCAAGGGTATGAAGGGGTCGTCCGCGATGCCGCACAAGCGCAACCCCAAGGTCGCCGAGCGGATCTGCGGCCTCGCTCGCGTCGTCCGCGCCGCTGCGCTCGTCGGACTCGAGAACGTCCCCTTGTGGCACGAGCGGGACATCTCGCAATCCGCCGCCGAGCGGGTTGCGATTCCAGACGCCTTCCTCGCCGTCGATTACATGCTCGACCGCTTCTGCTGGATCGTCGAGGGGCTTGTCGTCCACGCTGAACGCATGCGTCGCAATCTCGACTCCAGCCACGGTCTCGCCTTCAGCCACCGCCTCCTGCTCGCGCTCGTGGACTCCGGGCTTGCCCGCGACGACGCGTACCGCCTCGTCCAGCGGCACGCCATGGAGGCCTGGGAACAGGAGCGCGACTTCCGTCAACTGGTGCGGGCCGATCCGGAGATCGCCGATCGCGTCGATCTCGACGCCGTTTTCGACCTCGAGGCGACCGTGCGACACGTCGGCACGGTCTTCGAAAGGCTGCATGCCCTCGTCGGAAAGGAGGAACCAGTCCATGCCTGAGACCGCGCTCCATGTCGGCAGCGGGAAGGTCCGCGATCTGTACGCGCTCGATGAGGAACGGTTGCTGCTCGTCGCGAGCGACCGCATCTCGACGTTCGACGTCGTTTTGCCAACCGAGGTTCCCGACAAAGGGTGCGTCCTCACCGGACTGTCCGGATTCTGGTTCGCCCGGACGCGCGAGCTCTGTGCGAATCACCTGCTCAGCCTGCGAGCAGACGCGCGTTCGACGGAATGTCGCCGGTTGGAGATGCTCCCGATCGAGTGCGTCGTGCGCGGTTATCTCGCGGGCTCGGGCTGGAAGGATTACCGGATGACCGGTTCCGTCTGCGGTCACGCCCTGCCCGTCGGCCTGACGGAATCTGCAGAGCTGCCCGAAGCGATCTTCACGCCGGCCACGAAGGCCGTGACCGGGCACGACGAGAACATCGACCGCAAGCGCGCCGCTGAACTCGTCGGGCCCGAGCGGCTCGACGAGATCGAGCGCGTCTCGATCGCGCTCTATCGCTTCGCCGCAGAGCACGCACGAGAACGCGGGATCCTGATCGCGGACACGAAGTTCGAGTTCGGACTGGACGACGAGGAGCGCCTCGTTCTCGCAGATGAGGCGCTGACGCCAGACTCGTCACGCTTTTGGCCCGCCGACGAGTACCGCTCCGGCGGCTCGCAGCCCTCATTCGACAAGCAGTTCGTGCGCGACTACTGCGAGGCCCTCGGCTGGGACAAGACCGAGCCAGGGCCGGAGCTCCCCGAGGAGGTCGTCGCCGGCACCCGCGCGCGGTACGTCGAGGCGTTCGAGCAGATCAGCGGGGTTCGTTTCGACGCTTATCTCGCGGATCCGGAGCTGGTGCTCCGATGAGGGCGACCGTCGTCGTCCGCCCGAAGCAGGGAATCCTCGATCCCCAGGGCCAGGCGGTGGAATCGTCATTGCGCCAGCTCGGCTTCTCGGTCGACGAGGCCAGGGTCGGCCGGGTCGTCGACCTCGAGGTGGACTCGACCGACGCTGCGGCCGCCCGCGCCGAGGTCGAACGAATGTGCGAGCAACTCCTGGCGAACCCGCTGATCGAGAGCTACGAGATCGAGCTGGTCGAGGGACACGAGTGAGCAGCCCTCAACCGCGCGTCGGCATCCTGCAGTTCCCCGGTTCGAACGACGACAGAGACGCTCTCTGGGCGCTCGCGGCGCTCGACGCAGAGGCAGTCCTCGTCTGGCACGCCGAGACCGAGCTGCCCGACCTCGACGCCGTCGTCCTCCCCGGCGGCTTCTCCTACGGCGACTACCTGCGCTGCGGCGCGATTGCCCAGTTCGCACCGGCGATGGCCGCCGTCGCGGGGTTCGCCGACGAGGGTGGGCTCGTGCTGGGGATCTGCAACGGCTTCCAGATCCTCTGCGAGGCCGGCTTGCTGCCGGGTGTCCTGCACCGTTCACGCACCGTTGCACGGAAGGCCAGCAACTCACGATCCCGGTCAAGCACGGCGAGGGCTGCTGGTACGCCGACGACACGCTCTACGCCGAGCTCGAAGCGCGGGGTCAGATCGTCCTCCGCTACGCAGAGCCGGTCAACGGTTCTCGAAATGACGTTGCGGGCGTGATCAACGAGAAGGGAAACGTGCTGGGGTTGATGCCGCACCCGGAGCACGCCGTCGATCCTCTGCTCGGATCGGCCGACGGCGCCCTCATCCTCTCCTCGCTCGTCGAATCAGCCCGCGAGCGCGCACTCGCAGCCGTCTAGGCACCACCGCCGAAGCCGAACGCCTCTGCCAGCGCGGGATGTTCGGCGAGAGCCGAACGCAGGCGCTCCAGGTCGCGCAGCCGAAGCGTCACCGGCCCGCGGCGCGCAACTCCGCCGGTGGTGTACGCGAATCGAATGAAACGATCACCTTTCTCCGTCTCGAGCAGCTGAACGACCGCGGCGAACCGCTTCTCCCCCACGCGCTGCGGCAACGTCAGCTGCTCCACTGCCTGGGCCGGTCCCCACGGGGTTGCGATCGTCTTCGCGCGAGCTGCTGTTGATGTCGCCATGACAGGCAACGTAGCGCGAACGCTGTGACGTGTTTGTCACGAAAGTGCGCCGCGAAGGAACGTCAGTGGGACCGAATGGCAGCGATCAGGCGGTACGCTCGCTTCCAAGGTCGCTCGGGCGCGCCGGGCGTAGTTGGTTCGGCCACTCGACCGATCAGTTCAGCCGGGAAGCCTCTTCCTCGTCGAGCACCGTGAACAAGGTGAGCTGCATTCCGTCCGGCGCACACAGTCGCACGTTGCGATGCGACCAGGGCGTTACGACGGGCTGCGCGAGCTGCTTCGCCCCGCCCGCCACAAGCGTCTTCGCCGTCTCGATCGAGTCCTCGACCTCGAGCGCAAGCCGAATCCGGCCGGCGACCCGTTCACCGACCTCGATCCGGTCGACCAATTCTGCCTGGTCGACCGAAAGGAGCTCGAGCGTCGCGCGGCCCGCATCGAGAATCGCGCCGCTCCCGCTTGCGGACTCCCACGCCTCCACGACGGGCAACCCGAGCACGCCGCGATAGAACTCGAGCGTCGCGCCGTAGTCCTCGACCGTTACCGCGAGCCGAAGCTCCCGCACCGGACTCTCCGCCATGCTCCCTTCAACGTGGAGCGCCACCAGTGTGTTCCTGGTTGCCGACTACTCTCATGCTCTCGAACAGGAGCGAAATGCAGACGCTGAAACACGTGCTCTGGATCGGCGGACCGCCAGGCTCGGGTAAGACAACGGTCGCCATGCGGATCGCCCGGAGTCACGGCCTTCGCTGGTACGGCGCGGATACGCAGACGTGGGCACACCGCGACCGTGCACTTCGTGCGGGGCATCCGGCGGCACAGCGATGGGAGGGAATGACGCCGGAAGAAAGATGGGTGACGGCGACGCCGTCCGAGATGCTCGAGTTGTCGCTCCACACGGAGCGCGGGCCGATGGTCGTCGACGACCTGCGGCTGCTGCCGACCTCGCCGCTGACCGTCGCGGAAGGTTCGCCCATCTCGCCCGCTGTCGTGTCGTCCAGGATGGCCGACCCGAATCGAGTTGTGTGGCTCATCCCGACAACTGAGTTCCACCGCGCTCAGCTACAGGAGCTGGAGCTTTCGCGAGGGCCCTATGAGCTGTACCGCCTCCTCGCGGCAGCGATCGAGCGACAGGCGAGGGATCACGCCGTGCCGATCCTGACCGTCGACGGGTCGCGGAGTATCGACGAGCTGGTCGCATCCGTCGAGCATCTCTTCGCGAGCGCGTTGGCCGCGGGCCCACGGGCCGAGACCAGCGCTGATCGCCGGGCGCTGCTACGCGACGCGAACGCAGCGATCGCGTTCCAGGTCCGTGGCTACTATGCGCGCCCCTGGGCCGACGGAGACCCCGACTCGGTCGTCCGCACCTTCGTGTGCGAATGCGGAGACAGCGCCTGCGATTCGAGCGTCGAACTCGCCGTGGGGGCTCTCACGGCCGAGCCGGTACTGGCGCCCGGCCACGGTTGATGGAGATTCATGCCCTCGGCATCGCGGACGCCCACCTTCACATGGTCGAAGACGATCCGCGACCAACCCCAGTCAACGGTCACCCGCTGACTCCAACGCCCGATCCGCAGCTACTTCCCGCTGCGGTCGATCAGCTCGATCCGGTACTCGTCGGGATCACGGACGAAACAGATTCGCGAGCCGCCTTCGCTCACGCGATACGGCTCCCGTTCGGCCTCGATGCCCTGCTCCTTCAGCTGCCCGAGTGTCTCGTCGAGATCGTCCACCCCGATCGCGATGTGCCCGTAGCCGGTGCCCAGATCGTACGTACGGCCATCGTGGTTGAACGTGAGCTCGAGAACGTTTTCACTGTCTCCAACTGAGTAGAAGTAGTTCGTCGCCTCCAGTTGCCCGTCGCGGACGATGTCCATGTCGCGGCTGAACGTGAAGCCCAGAGCCTGGTAGAAGGCGCGGCTCTTCTCCGGGTCGGTAATGCGCACCATCGTGTGCAGGAAGTCGGCCATGCCGGCATCCTAGTGGGGCCGGAGGCAAGTCGAACGCGGAGCGTCGACCGGGCAGAGCCTTGCCGTCTCCTCACGTCCTGGTGCGGTAGTGGAGGTAAACGACGCCGTTGCCGAAACGGCGTTCGTCCAGCAGTTCGAGCTTCAGGCGGACATTGTCGGGGAGGGACTGTTTGCCGCCTCCCACCACGATCGGCGCGAGGAACAGGTGATACTCGTCGACCAACCCGGCCTTGATCGCCTGGGCGGCGAGGTCCGGACCGCCCACGGTGATGTCAGGTCCCGCTGACGCTTTCATCTGCCGGATCGCTTCAGGGTCGAAGTCTCGCTCGAGCCGCGTCCTGCCGCTGGACACCGTCTCCAGCGTCTTGGAGTACACGTTCTTGTCGGCCGCCTGCCAGATCTCCGCGAAGTCCTGAATGACGGGCGACTGGTCGGCGAAGGTCTCCGGGGTCTCCCAGGCGACCAGCACCTCGTACATCCGGCGCCCATAGAGGTGGGTGCCGACCGGCCGTTCGAGGTCGTTGACGAAGCTGTGGACTTCCTCGTTGGGCGCAGCCCAGTCGAAGTTGCCATCCTCGTCCGCCACGTAGCCGTCGAGCGACGTGATCGCCAAGTAGATCAGCTTGGCCATGGTGGCGGGATTCTGGCGACGGCTACCGGAGAGCGACGCGCGGGCGACGTTCGGCGGAGTCGAGGACGGACTGGCCAATCCAGTTGACGGCCCAGACGATCACGACGGTGCCCACGTAGGACCAGAAGCCGTCGATCGAGAAGTTGGGAGCAACCCACTCCGCCAGCGCGACCATCGCGATGTTGACGACGATCAGGAACAGGCCGAGTGTGACGATGATCAGCGGCAGGGTCAGCAGCGTCAGGATCGGCTTGATGACCGTGTTCGCAATTCCGAGGACGGCCGCGCCGATCAGGTAGGCCGCCGCGCCGTTGATCTGAACTCCGTCCCACAGCGCATCCGCCACCCACAGGGCGGCGAGGTTGATCGCCCAGGCGACGACGAAGCGCGGCAGGTACACGCCCTCATTGTACGGACGTTCCGCCCGTTCAGCTCCAGGCGACCCCTCGATCGAAGGTGACGACGAGCTTGGAGATCCGGCCCTCCGCGGCCGTGAGGAGCATCTCCCCGGCGGCGATCTCCGGCTCGGCGAGCCAGGCGTACCGCGCGTCGACGCCGTCCTCCCGCTCGCGCAGCTCGAGGACACGCAGCTCGTCGTCGGGCGGCTGCTCGCGATACGCCGCGGCGATCGCCTCTTTCCCCACGTACGGGCCGACCGGGATCCCCCGGAACTCCATTTCCGCGTCCTCGTCGAACTGCTCCAGCATCGGCCCCCAATCGCCGTTCCGGACGCCCGCATTGAAGCGCTCGACGTGCTCCCGCAGCAGCTCGCTCATTCGCAGACCCTACTCATCGAGATCCTCGCGGAGAAAGCTGTAGAGGACGGCGTCGACCCACTCGCCGTGCCGGAGGTACGCCTTGCGCCTGACGCCTTCGCGCACGAAGCCGGAGCGCTCCGCGTGGCGCAGCGCACGCTCGTTGAAGGCGTAGATCTCGAGTTGCAGCCGGTGATAGCCGAGCTCGAGCAGTAGCTGGCGCTGCAAGAGCCGTGCCGCTTCGTCGGCCACGCCTTTGCCGCGGAAGTCAGGGTGAACGGCGAGCCGCTCGAGCTGTGCGATCTTCGAGGGCCGGTTCGCGACCTCGAAGCCCATCGCGCCGGCCGGTTCGCCGTCCACTTCGATCACGAAGCGGCCGTAGTCTTGGGACTCCGCCGCCGACCGCCGGATCTCCTCGAGCAGGCTCGCGCGATCGAGCACAGCGCGTCCTCCGAGGAACGGCTCGACGTCGTTGTGGTTGACCAGATCGAAAAGGAACTCGAGATCGTCGGGCCGCGCCCTTCGGATCGTGATCACGGGATCTCGCTTACCGGTGTGCGGCGGGGCAGACGTAGCGAGCCCGTCCCGAGCGCCACACCGGCGAGGATGAGGACGAGGCCGCCGACAGCGAATCCGGTGACCGGCTCATCGAGGAAGCTCGAGCCGTAGGCGAGCGCGAGCACAGGCACCAGGTAGGTGACGAGGACTGCCGACGAGGCTCCCGCGCCCGCGATCAGGCCAAAGTAGAGGAGATACGCGACCCCCAGGCCAAGTGCCCCAAGCGCGACAACCGAGCCGATCGCCTTTGTGCTGGGGGTATGACTTGGCCATTGCGCGACTCCCAGCGGCAAGGTCAGCACCGTGGCGGCGACCAGCGTGCCGAATGACGTGACGATGGGCGGAGAATCACGCAGACGGTTTCCTGCATAGAGGGCCGAAGCCGCATAGCAGAGCGCAGTCAGCAGGACGGCCAGCGCGGAGACCACGTCGCCCTTGTGTTGAGCGCCGACGAGGAGCGCGACGCCGATGAAGCCGATCATCACGCCGACAAGGGGTGCCCCCGCGACCCGATCCTTCCGGCTGAACCCGAAAGCCAGCATGGCAACGAACAGCGGAGTCGACGCCTGCAGCACGGCCGACAGGCCTGAGTCGAGTCGCTTCTCGCTCCAGGCGAGGAGCCAGAACGGAAGAGCCCCGTTCAGGACACCCGTGACGACAAGGGGCCCGGCGTACCGCCGGAGCTCTGTGACCATGGGGCCCAAGCCGAACATGAATGGGATCGCGGGCAAGAGCGTAAGAGCGCCGACGAGCACGCGGCCGAAGACCACCTCCCCCGGCTCGAGCTCCCTCACCGCGACCTTGATGAACATGAAGGACGAGCCCCAGATCGCCGCGAGGACAATCAGCATCCCGAGATGACGGCGGCTCACAGGAGTGGAAACCTAGCCGGGACCCGTCGTCTGCCCTCGGTAAACTCGAGCTCTTGACGCAGGTCGCGCCGGAACAGCCGCTCCACCGCGCCCTGGGCCTGACCGACGAGGAGCTCGATCGCATCCGGGAGCTGCTCGCGCGGGACCCGAACGGGTTCGAGCTGGCGGTCTTCTCGCTCCTCTGGTCGGAGCACTGTGGTTACAAGCACTCGGCCCTCCTGCTCAAACGGCTTCCTGCTGAGGGGAAACGCGTTTTGCAGGGTCCCGGTGAGAACGCGGGCGTGATCGATCTCGGCGGCGGCGAGGCCGTCGCCTTCAAGGTCGAGTCACACAACCATCCTTCCGCGGTCGAGCCGTTCCAGGGTGCGGCGACGGGGGTCGGCGGCATCCTCCGGGACATCGTCGCGATGGGCGCGCGCCCGATCGCGATCCTCGACGCCCTGCGCTTCGCCGAGCCGGATCATCACTTCCGCCGCGCGGTTGCGGGTATCGGCGCATATGGGAACTCGGTCGGCGTGGCCACGATCGGCGGCGAAGCCGTCTTCGACGAGGCCTATCGCGACAACTGCCTCGTCAACGCGATGTGCGTCGGCCTTCTCCCTGCCGAACGGGTCCAGACGGCCCGCGCCACGGCGATCGGCGCATTCGTCGTCCTCTTCGGTGCGACGACGGGGCGCGACGGGATCGGCGGCGCGTCGGTGCTCGCGAGCGCCGAGCTCGGCGAAGACGATCCGGACAAGCGGCCGTCTGTGCAGATCGGCGACCCGTTCACCGGCAAGAAGCTGATCGAGGCATCGCTGGAGCTCGTCGAGGGCGGGCTCGTGGAGTCCCTGCAGGACTGCGGCGCTGCCGGGCTCGCCTCGGCGCTCGCGGAGATGGCGCGCGACGGCGCCGGCATCGACGTGCACCTCGACCGGGTACCGCTGCGCGAGACCGAGATGGAGCCCTGGGAGATCATGATCTCGGAGTCGCAGGAGCGAATGGTCGCTGTCGTGCGACCGCAGATGCTCGAGGCCGTGCGAGGCGTATGCGTGAAGTGGGAACTGCCCTGCACGGCGATCGGCGACGTCACCGACACGGCCGAGCTGCGCGCATTCTTCGAGGGGGATCCGGTCGGCGCGATCCCGGCCGCCTTTCTCACTGAGGAGTGTCCTCGACATGAGGTGACGCGCACGCCGCAGGAGATCGAGAACGTCCCTCCCTCGCCGCACAACACCCGGCCGAAGGGATGGATCTACGAGCAGTACGACCAGCTCGTCGGCTCGCGCACGGTGCGCCGGCCCGGCCTCGATGCTGCGGTGTTGCGTTTGCGACCTTTGCTCCGCGGTCTCGCGGTCTCGCTGCAGGGCCCTCCGCCCGGCGAGCGCGATCCGTTCCTCGCCGGCGTGCTCGCGGTCCTCGGGGCCGCGCGGAACGTCGCCTGCGCGGGCGGCGAGCCACTCGCGCTCACCGACTGCCTCAACTTCGGCAACCCGGAGGGTCTCGTCGCGGATGTCCGGTTCGTCGCGGACGCCTGGCGCAAGGGTGACATCGTCCTCGTGGCGACGGCTCCGGGGGAGCTCGACCTCGCAGCCGAGGCCGCCCTCGTCCGCTATGTCTGGAAGGCTGCACCGGTGCTGACGCTCGCACACGACGTGTCGGACGGCGGCATCGAAGAGGCGCTGCGCGAGGCCGCGGAGTACAGCGGCATCGAGGCGAAGGTGGAGTTGCCGGAACCCGCGCCCGGCGGGCAGGTTCTGCTCGCCTGTGCCCCGAACGACGTCGAACGGCTCGGGACGAAGGGCCTTCAGCGCATCGGCGTGGTGCGCTGAGATGTGCGGCCTCTTCGGAGTCCGGTCGCCCGAGCGAGACGTCGCGCGGCTCACCTACTTCGGGCTCTTCGCCCTCCAGCATCGTGGTCAGGAATCCGCCGGGATCGCCGTCTCGGACGAGGGCCACCTCACTGCGCTGCGGGACATGGGTCTCGTCACGCAGGTCTTCGACGAGCAGAAGCTCCGCGGCCTCCGCGGCGAGCTCGCGATCGGACACACGCGCTACTCGACCACCGGCTCGTCACAGTGGTCGAACGCGCAGCCGCTCGTTCAGCACGGCAGCGCACGAACGATCGCTCTCGGGCACAACGGCAACCTCACGAACGCGGCAGAGCTGCGAGCCGAGCTTGCGGCGCAAGGACACCGCCTCGCCACGACAGCGGATACAGAGGTGATCGCGGCGCTGATCGCCAACGATCCCGCGCCGCTCGCCGACGCCGTCGCCGGCGCGATGCGCAAGCTCGACGGCGCCTTCTCGGTGGTCGCGCTCAGCGAGGGGAAGCTGATCGCTTTCCGCGATCCGCGAGGGATGCGGCCACTCTGCCTAGGTCGCCTCGACCGGGACTGGGTGGTCGCCTCGGAGACGTGCGCCCTCGACCTCGTTGGTGCGGAGCTCGAGCGCGAGGTCCGCCCCGGAGAGCTGATCGTCATCGACGAGCGCGTCGAGGCCCGGCAGGCCGTCCCGCAGGACAAGGACGGCGCGCTCTGCATCTTCGAGTTCTTCTACCTCGCGCGTCCGGATTCGCGGCTCTCGGGCGTTGAGGTACACGGGGCGCGGGTCCGCATGGGCAAGCGGCTAGCTGAGGAGTCCCCGGTGGAGGCCGACCTCGTCATGCCGATCCCGGACTCCGGCACTCCAGCGGCGATCGGCTTCTCGCGCGCGCTCAACATCCCGTTCAGCGAGGGCGTGATCAAAAACCGCTACGTCGGGCGGACCTTCATCCAGCCCGATCAGGGTCTGCGCGAGCAGGGGATCAGGCTCAAGTTCAACCCGCTCGCCGAGGTGGCGGGCAAGCGCGTCGTCGTGGTGGACGATTCGATCGTGCGCGGGAACACGACCCGCCAGATCGTCCAGATGCTGTTCGACGCCGGAGCGGCCGAGGTGCACGTCCGGATCTCCTCCCCGCCCATAATCGGGCCGTGCTTCTATGGCATTGACTTCGCGGACACTGACGAGCTAATCGCTGCGAGCAAAACAGTCGAAGAGGTTCGCGACCACATCGGCGCGACGTCACTCGCGTATCTCTCGCTCGAAGGGCTGCAGGCGTCGACGCGACGGCCGGAATCGCAGTTCTGCCGCGCGTGCCTCACGCGCGACTACCCCACCGCGATCCCGCGCGATGCGAAGAAGCTGCAGTTCGAGCCTGTCTAACTCAACGGGCCGCGCGGATCGATCCGCGCGGCCCGCAAATCAAAATCAGAACCAGCTCTAGCGCTCGAGCACGCGGCTCGCCTTCGCGATCCCCCGCGAGAGCAGATACGCGAACGTGATCGCCGTAAACGCCGTCACGAACGAGGGCGCATCGACGCTGTCGCTCGCAAGGGTGATGATGCCGACGACGATGGTCGCGATCACGTAGACCGCAATCTCCGCGTTCCCTGGGGTCGGCATGAGGGCCGCGAGATTGACGTTCACGTTCGGCCCACCGCCGGGTCGGTCGTACCCACTGGGCTGCTGTGGGCTCGTGGGCTGCTCGGGTGGTGTCGTGGACATCCTTCTCCTTTCGTCAGGCCGCGACGAGGCCTGGCACGTGGACGATCTCGAGCTTGAGACCGTCAGGATCGTAAAAGAAGACGGCGTAGTACCCGGGGATGTAGGTGTACTCCTGTGGCTCGCTCTCCAGCTCCATCTTTTGGCTTCGAATCCACTCAGCCCGCTCGTCCACCTGGGCCCGCGAGTCGGCCTCGAAAGCGAGATGGTGCAGGCCGACCCGGTAGCGGTCGTACGGCTCCGAATCCGACAACGCCTCGCGCAGGCCGACAGCGGTCCCCGGGCCGGCGATGTACCAGATCGTCTCGCCGCGCTCACCTTCGACCTCGGAGACAGTGTGGAAGCCGAGCGGGCCGAGCAGCTGTGTGTAGAAGGGCAGGCTGCGCTGGATCGAGGAGACGACGAGGTCGAGGTGATGAATGCCCGTGGAGCGCAAGGTTGGCGCTTCTCGGGTTCAGCGCGATCCGGTCAAATCCTCTGCCCTGCCGTAGCGCACGGCACGGCGCACCGTCCTCGGATCGAGGCCGCGTTCCAGCAGCTGCTGCCGGAGCTCGCCCTCACCGGCCATGCGCAGGAAGAGCCAGGCGAGTGCGATGAGCGTCACGATCGAGCCTTCGATCATCATCACCGCCCCGGCGGTCCCCTGGTCCTCAAGCGCCGAGAACCCCCAGAGCCGGTTCTGATGTTCGTAGACGCTGTAGAAGACCGTCCCCGACCAGAAGAAGACATTCCCGAGCACGGTCTCGACCGCCCGGACGACGGCGATGTAACCCAGCTTCGCCCCGGTCCCGAACCACTCCGGCGCGGGGAGCGTCTCGAGCACGGGCAGCCACATGATCGTCCCGCCGGTGAAGAAGCAGAGGTGCTCGAGTGCGTGCACGGAGTCGTGCCGGACCGCGGCGTCGTAGAGGTACGGCAGATGCCAGGCGTAGAGGTTGAGGGCCCAAAGAGGAAGCGCCACCAGCGGGTGCGCGAGAAACCGCAGCCGGTAGAGCACGGACAGCACGGGCCGCAGAATCGGGCCCGTCAGGCCGGCGAGCAGCGCGAGCGGCGCAAGGTCGCCGATCAGGACGTGCTGGAGCATGTGGAACGAGAACATCTGCTCGCCGAGCTGGTGCACCGGCGACACCAGCGCGACGAGGAGCGTCGCGATCCCCGTCGCGAATAGGGCGACCCGCCAACGCGGGACCGGTGTTCCGCGCAGGCGCAGGGTCGCAGCGCGTCGGCCGTAGAGGAACGCGACGAGCAGGGCCGGGGCCACCTGGAGCGGATCGAACGTCCAGCTCGTGTCGGGCGACAGGTCGGCGATCATGGCTCCACTAGTCTGCCTTGGTGCACCTCTTCCATTACCACCTGGTGACGAGCAGGGTGCGCGAGGTCGAGGCGCGCTACATCGGCAAGCTCGGCTTCACGTTGATCGCGCGGCACGGACGGATCGGCGAGGAAACCACATCCTTCGAATCGGGCTACGGCTGGGACGAACTCGACAGGATGGGATTCAAGCTGCGCCTCTCCGAAGTGGAGCGCGGCGCCGTGAACGTCGTCGTCCAGCCCGGGCAGTGGGAGTTGCCGCGGGTCGATCACCTGGGCTTCGCCCTCGACGAGGAGGACTTCATCGCCACACTCGCGCGCGCCCAGGCCCACGATTTGCGCGTGCAGGAACACGGCGGCCGGCGCACGTTCGTCTCCACGAATGCCGGCTACAGGCTCGAACTGCATCCGCCGCGTGACTGGCTCGACGACCTGATCGCGCAGGAATCGGAGCTCAAGCTGGCGGAGCTCCACCTGCGCGCCGACGATCCGAAGGTGAAGGCGCAGGCCCTGGGGGAGCTCCTCGAGACGCCACACACGGAGGACACAGTCTCGATCGGCGAGACGCTCGTCCGCTTCGTCCCGCAGGGCCCGCAGGGACGGCCGCAGCTCCACGCAGAGCTGTTCATCTAAGCCTCGCCTGCTCGCAGCACTGTCCAAAACTGCGAATTGACGCAGGAGCGCCGCCACCGGATTCTTCAGTCCCTTCTGGAACGCGAGAAAGGATGGTGGAGGTGCAGTTGAGAGATCAACGGCGGCGCGCGGTCGCAGCAGCGTTCGTCGCAGCGCTGGCGCTCACTCTGGTGCCGACGGCCGGAGCGGGTGCGTACATCTACTGGTGGCAGCGAAACATGGCAGCCAATGTCCCTGCTTACGACCGCATGACACACAATCACACGTACAACGAGCTGTACTTCGGCCCGAACGCGGGCTGGAGGAGCGAGCTCTGGGAAGTGACGCCGGCCGGGTATCGGCACTTCGACAAGAACTGCGTCGGCAACTGCTTCAACGCGCATCCCGGCTACTACTACACCGACGTGTACTGCGCGAACCGTGATTACTACGGGACAGCTCACTTCGTCTACGAGTGCATGGATAGGTGGTAGAGATGGCGAGTGAGTTGCAACCGCGCAAGACGCGGTCACGCACAATCGTCATCGGTCTAGTGATCGGCGGCGCCGCGCTTGCTGTGACGATCCTCTCGCAGGTGGGTCTCGGCAGCAGCGGGAAGGTGCAGATCGGAAACGGATCGGTGTCGGAGCTCAGTCGTGCGGCGCGCGCAGGAGACGCATTGCCGCCAAGCGTCCTCGAATATCCCTTCGCCGCCCGGAACTTCGCGAATCCATCTGGAGCGGGGTCCAGGCGACTCACGACTCACGAGTCACTGACGCTCTACGCCGTACCGGGCAGGGGCGGGATGCTGTGCCTGATCGAGGTCGACAGCGTTGCGAAGACCGCCGGTGGGACGTGCGCAGACCGCACGCTCTTGCTGACCGGGAGCATCTACATGGCGGATCGGCAGGAGGACGGCTCGCGGCAGGTCGTGGGACTCGTCGGGGACGGACACACGTACGCCGAAGCGAATGGAAAGCGAACACGTGTCGAGAACAACACGTTCCTGTTACGGGACGTTGGCGGGTCCGGCTTCACGATCGGGTCGGCCAGCGCCAGCCAAACTATCGAGATCGGCGACTGAGCAGGCAGGACAAGTCGGAGCCTCGATCGCGCTTCTGCAGCCGGTCGGGGCTCTAGACTTCGGCCTCTGACGAGCCAACCAAAGACGTACGAGGGGGCCGGCGTCTCGCTCGCGACAGCCGAGGGGATCGTCGAGCGCCTGCGGGCCGCGGTCGAGTCGACAGGAGCCGAGGGGTTCGGCGGTTTTGCCGGGCTCTACCCCTTGGACGAGGGCCGGTTCCTCGCCGCGTCCACTGACAGCGTCGGCTCGAAGCTCATGCTCGCGCGCCGCGCGGGGCGCCTGCGCTGGGCGGGGATGGATCTTGCGGCTCACTGCATCAACGACATCCTCTGCACCGGCGCAGAGCCTCTCTTCCTGCTCGACTACGTGGCGGCGAACCGCATCGACCAGGAGCAGGTGCTCGAGCTCATCGAGGGCGCAGCGGAGGTCTGCCGTCAGGCCGGCTGCGTGCTCGTCGGCGGAGAGACTGCAGAGCTACCGGGGATCTATCAGGAACAGGAGCTCGACTTCGCCGGCACGTGCGTTGGGATCGTCGAGCGCGCGCGGCTGATCGACGGCTCGCGGTGCGAGGCCGGCGACCTCGTAGTCGGCTTTCCTTCGAGCGGGCTGCACACCAACGGCTTCTCGCTCGTCCGGGCCCTCGTCGGCGACGGCGAGTTCGATCCTGACCTCCTGCTGACGCCTCATCGGCTCTACGTGGAGCCTGTCCGTGAGCTGCGCGCCGTCGCAGATGTGCGTGCGCTCGCGCACGTCACCGGCGGCGGCATTCTCGGCAATCTCTCGCGCGTCTTGTCTCCCGGCCTCGAGGCGCACATCGAGTGGGACTCCTGGGAGCGGCCGGCGGTCTTCCAGTGGCTCGCCGAGCAGGGTGTCGACGAGGATGAGCTCCGTCGCGTCTTCAACCTCGGGATCGGATTCTGCGCGGTCGTCCCGGAAGCGCCGTCACATGCGCTCGTGATCGGCGCGATCGAGCGCACATGATCGGCGTCCTCGTCAGCGGCGAAGGGTCGAATCTCCAGGCGCTGATCGACGGCTGCCTCCCGATTGCGTGCGTCGCCAGCAACAAGCGCGGCGTACGCGCGCTCGAGCGCGCGGAACAGGCCGGAATCCCGGTGCGCGTCTTCGAGCTCGCG
>WNFZ01005210.1_pt1 | contig 17207 bp, 15 predicted proteins | sample 5400081 | NCBI WGS metagenome assembly WNFZ01 (sample SAMN13153365, study PRJNA577476) | soil metagenome | isolation source: 80 cm soil or saprolite under grassland replicate 1 | place: USA:California | collected 2016-06-15 | reverse complement strand
TCCTTGTTCTTCGCCTTGGCGGTCATGAGGAAGCCGTCGATCGGCGCCTCGATCGCGGTCTGGCCGTGTGCCGGGTCGATCTCCGGGAACAGGAAGTAGTCGAGGTCGGCCCGCTCGCTCTCGGAGAACTGGTTGCCGAGGAACATACCCAGCACGTGCATGCCGGCCTGCTTCTTCTGCAGCGCCTGGGCGCCCTCCTGCCAGGTGCGGCCCAGCGAACCTTCCTGGCACAGCGGAAGGATCGAGGCCCAGGTGTCGAAGGTCTTCTTCACCTTCGGGTCGGTCCACGACTCCTTGCCACGCATCAGGTTGATGTGGAAGTCGTAGCCGTTCGTCCGCATGTTGACGTAGTCGAACGTGCCCATCGCCGGCCAGCCGTCCTTGTCGGCGAAGGCGATCGGGACCAGGCCGTCGGCCTTCATCTTGGTCGCCAGGGCCTTGTACTCGTCCCACGTCTTCGGCGCGGTGTAGCCCTTCTCCTTCCACAGGCTCGGCCGGTAGAAGACCGCCCAGTGGTACAGGTAGTAAGGCACGAAGTACATCTTGCCGTCCTCGCCAACCGACGCCGCCTTGAACGCGTCGGAGAACCCGGTGAAGCCCGACCACAGGTCGGTGATCTCCGACAGCAGGCCCTTCTTGGCGAAGAACTGCATGCGGTACCCGGCGAACCAGGTGAAGATGTCGTCCGGCGAACCCTGTAGGTACCGGTTGATGTTCTCTTGGAACGTGTTGTGGTCGACGGTGTTGACGGTGACGGTCTTGCCGCTTTGCGTCTCGTAGGCCTTGTAGGCCTCGGCGTACGCTTTCTTCGGCACGGCGTCCGAGGCGTTCGAACCGACCGTGACCGTCTTGCTGGCGCTGCCGCCCGTCCCGCCGCCCTTCTTCTCGCCGCAGGCCGCGAGAACCATGGGCAGGGTAACAACGCCGGCGCTGGCGGCCGCGCCGCGAAGCAGGGCCCGGCGCTGCAAGGTGAGTCCGGACGGGGAGGTCGGCGGGTTGCCGGCCGAGGACTGTGACATGGCCTCTCCCTGGGGGTCGCACCGAGAAACACGACTGAACATGAACGTTCAGAACGCGACAACTTTCGGCCAGGCAGACGGCGTCTGTCAAGAAGTACCGCCAAGATGAGCCTATGTTTGTAACCGTAAGTACGTACAAAACGGTAGAGCCGGGCAACTGTGGGCATCAGTCATCTGATCTATTGGCCGAAAGAGTCTTGTCGGAAAACGTTGACTCCTGATAGTCATCCGATGAAAGCTTGGACGGCGGCACACCCAGAGGGGAGGCCAGATGCTCGCGCCACAGCGCCATGCGGTCATCCTCGATCTGATCCGCCGGCGCGGTGGCGTCAGGATCCGGGAGCTGGTCAGCGAGCTCGGCGTCTCCGACATGACGGTACGCCGCGACCTGGAAGCCCTGGCCGACCGCGGCCTCATCGCGAAGGTCCACGGTGGAGCGACCGTGCTCGGCCCGGCGTCCACCGACGAGCCCGGCTTCGCGGCGAAAGCGACCCGGCAACGCGCCGAGAAGGCCGCGATCGCCGCGCGTGCGGCCCAGCTGGTCAAGCCGGACACCGCCATCGCGCTGTCCGCCGGCACCACCACGGCGGTGCTCGCCGAGCATCTGCTCGACGTACCCGGTGTCACCGTGGTCACCAACTCGATCCCGGTGGCTGACCTGTTCTACCGCTCCGGTCGCAACGACCAGACCGTCGTGCTGACCGGTGGGGTACGCACGCCCTCCGACGCCCTCGCCGGGCCGTTCGCCGAGCACATCGTGCGGCTGGTCAACGTCGACATGTTGTTCCTGGGCGTACACGGGATGAGCGCCCGGGTCGGCTTCACCACGCCGAACCTGTTCGAAGCCGAGACCGACCGGCTGCTCGTCGCGGCGGCCCGCCGGTTGGTGGTGCTCGCCGACCATACGAAGTGGGAGACGATCGGGGTGGCGACGATCGCCCGGCTGGAGGAGGCCGACGTACTCATCACCGACGCCGGGCTGCCGGCGGCCGCCATCGAGACGCTCACCGGGCGGGTCGGCGAGCTGGTCGTCGTCGACGTGCCGGGGTACTCATGAAGCGTTCGGTCACCCGGCTCTCCGACGGCCGCCAGCTGATCTACTTCGACGAACAGGACCCCGAGGGCGAACGCCCCGACGACCAGCGCGACCTCGCCCCGCTGCGATCGGCGTCGGAGCTGCGCTACGACCCCGTCGTCGACGAGTGGGTCACGATCGCCGCACACCGCCAGGACCGCACCCACCTGCCACCCGACCACGAGTGTCCACTGTGTCCGTCCACACCGGACAAGCACACCGAGATCCCGGCGCACGACTACGACGTGGTGGTGTTCGAGAACCGGTTCCCGGTGCTGAGCCACCTCGATGTCGTGTCCACTGTAGACCTTCCGGTGCCGATCCGGCCCGGCGTCGGCAGGTGTGAGGTCATCTGCTACACCGCCGACCACGACTCGTCGTTCGCCGAGCTCACCCCTGAGCGGGTTCGCACGGTCGTCGATGTCTGGGCCGACCGCACGGCCGAGCTGTCCGAGCTGCCCGGAGTGGAGCAGGTGCTCTGCTTCGAAAACCGGGGCGAGGAGATCGGCGTGACGCTGCGCCACCCGCACGGCCAGATCTACGCGCTGCCGTTCGTCGCGCCCCGAACCGCGCGGATGCTCGCGGCGGCCCGGCGCCGCGGCGCCGGCTTCATGGCCGACCTGCTCGCGGCGGAAAGGGCTTCGGGAGTACGGGTGGTCGCCGCCAACGAGCACTGGACGGCGTTCGTACCGGCGGCCGCCCGCTGGCCGTTCGAGGTACACGTCTATCCGGTCCGGCGCGCGCCGGACATCTCGTTCCTCGACGACGCCCAGCGCGACGCGTTCGCCCCGCTGTACCTGGATCTGTTGCGCCGCCTCGACGCGTTGTTCGGCGTACCGATGCCGTACGTGGCCGCCTGGCACCAGGCGCCGGTCCGGCTGGACCGCGAGCTCGCGCACCTGTACCTGCAGTTGTTCAGCATCCGGCGGGCGCCGAGCAAGCTGAAGTACGTGGCGGCGACCGAGTCGGCGATGGGCGTGTTCAGCAACGACGTGCTCCCCGAGGAGGCCGCCCGCATGATGCGCGAGGTGCTCCCATAAGCCATTGACCCGATCACTTCCTGGGACCACGATGTTCGATGGCCGGGGGGTGGTCATGGAGTTTCGGCTGTTAGGTCCAGTCGAGGTGTGGACGGCGGCTGGACCGGTCGACGTTGGGCCTTCGCGACAGCGAGCCGTGCTGGCCGCGCTGCTGGTCGACGCCGGCCGTCCGGTGACCGTGGAGACGGTCATCGACCGGGTCTGGGGTGATACGCCGCCCGATCGTGTGCGGCACACGCTCTACGTCTACGTCGCCCGGCTCCGCAAGGCGCTCGGGTCCTCGCGCCTGCTCAACCGCTCCGGCGGCTACGTGCTGGCCGTCGACCCCGGTCAGGTCGACCTGCACGTGTTCCGCAGCCAGGTCGCCCGGGCCCGTGCGGCGTCCTGTCCGGAAGCGGAGCGAGCCACGTTGCTCCGGCGGGCGCTCGATCTCTGGCGGGGCACGCCGCTGGCCGACGTACCGGGCGAGTGGGCCGCGCAGGTCCGCGAGGGGTGGCGGCAGCAGCACCTGGAGGCCGCCGTGTCCTGGGCGCAGGCGGCGCTGAGCGCCGGCGCGCCCGGCGCCTTGGTCGGCCCGCTCGTCGAGCTCAGCACCGAGCACCCGCTGGCCGAACCCCTCGTCGCCGCGCTGATGCGGGCGCTGCACGCCAGTGGCCGCCGCGCCGAAGCCCTCGACTGCTTCGCCAGGATCCGCAAGCGGCTGGCCGACGAGCTCGGCGTGGACCCGGGCGCCGAGCTGCAGGCGCTGCACCAGGCCATCCTGCGCAGCGATGCGGCCCCGGCGTCCGTATCGGCACCGGCACCCGCGCCTAGCCCAGCCCAGCTGCCGCTTGATGTGCACGGCTTCACCGGCCGGGCCGAGGCGCTGGCCCAGCTTGACCGGACCCTGCAAGGCTCGGCCGAGCAGCCGACCGCGGTGGTGATCTCTGCGATCGCCGGTACCGCCGGGGTGGGCAAGACCGCGCTGGCAGTGCATTGGGCGCACCGCATCACCGACCGGTTCCCCGACGGGCAGCTGTACGTGAACCTGCGCGGCTTCGACCCCGGGGGCACGGTGATGCACCCGGGCGAGGCGATCCGCGGGTTCCTCGACGCCTTGCAGGTGCCGGCCCAGCGCATCCCGAGTGACCTGGCGGCGCAGGTCAGCCTGTACCGCAGCCTGCTGGCCGGCAAACGGATGCTGGTCGTGCTCGACAACGCCCGCGACGCCGACCAGGTCCGGCCGCTGCTGCCCGGCGCACCCGGCTGCCTCGTCCTTGTCACCAGCCGCAACCAGCTCACCAGCCTCGTGGCAGCCGAAGGCGCGCAACCGCTGACCCTGGACCTGCTCACCGAGGCCGAGGCCCGGCAGCTGCTCACCCGCCGCCTCGGCGCCCACCGGACAACCGCCGAACCGCACGCGGTCCAGTCCATGGTCGCCGCGTGCGCGCGGCTGCCGCTCGCCCTCGCCATCGTCGCCGCACACGCCGCCACCCGCCCAGCCCAACCCCTCGCGGAGCTGGCCGAGCAGCTACGGAAGAGCCGGACATGTCTGGACGCCTTCGACGCCGGCGATACGCTCACCAACCTCCGCGCCGTGTTCTCCTGGTCGTACCAGGCGCTCACCCCGGACGCGGCGCGCCTGTTCCGGCTGCTCGGCCTGCACCCCGGCCCCGATATCGCCGCCCCTGCTGCGGCCAGCCTCGGCGGCTTCCCCGTGGACCACACTCGCCGGCTACTGGCCGAGCTGATCCGTGCCCACCTCGTCACGGAGCCGTCCCCCGACCGGTACGCCTTCCACGACCTGCTGCGCACCTACGCCGCGGAGCTCGCTAACACACTGGACACCGACGACGAACGTCGCTATGCGCAACACCGGATGCTCGACCACTACCTTCACACCGCCGACGCGGCCGCACTGCTGCTCGACCCGAGCCGCGATCCGGTCGTCACCACTCCGCCGGCAACCGGGACACTGCTGGAGCCGATGCTCGATCAGAGGCAAGCCATGTCCTGGTTCGCCACCGAGTACCCGGTACTGCTCGCCGCAACCGGACGGTCCGCCGTGACCGGCTTCGACCGGCATTGCTGGCAGCTGGCTTGGGCCATGAGCACCCACTTCGCGCGGCAGGGGCATTGGCACAGCTGGCTGGCGACGTAGCTACGAGCAGACCATCGCGTACTGTGAGCAGTCTCTTGCCTTGTTGCTAGAGGCCGCCGACGCTTACACCGAAGCGGCCACGCTCGACACGCTCGGTTTCGCCTATACCAAGCTCGGCAGGCATGAGGAGGCCATCAAGGGCCTCCAGCGGTGTCTTGTCCTGCGGCAGGAAGCCGGTGATCGTTACGGCGAAGCCGAGACGCTCGTACACCTCGGTGATGCCCACCATGGCGCCTCTGACGTCGCGGCCGCACGCGAGGAGTGGCAGCGCGCCCTCGCCATTCTCAGCGAGCTCGACCATCCAGGCGTTGAGCAGATCCGGGCCAGACTCCAGGAGGCTGCCGACGTCCAGGCCGGCCCACGCTGATCACGATAGGACGCCGCCAGGACGGGCGACCTCGGGAAAGCACTGATGGCATAAGGGGATCCGGTACTTCACGGTCGCGATGAGGGTGGTCTCCTTGGCGCCAGCCAGGTGACGCCCGCATCTCGCGACGTTACGTCTGGCCGTGGCCTTTCGATGGCCGGGTCCGTCGGGCGCGAGCAGCCAGACAGGTTCGCTGTTGGCGAGCCGTCCCGCCATCGCTCACCGGTCGTGCCATTGGAACACGAGCCCGCCGTAGGTCGTGGTGACGGATCTGAGCACGGCGACGAGCAGGTCACGACGACCGTGCCGGGTGATCCCCTTGACGGCTTCCCGGTTCAGCTCTGCCACCTTTGCCCACACCGCCTGTTCGGTCTCCTCCGCCGAGACGAGAGGCGTCCGGCACCCCGCATCCGCGCAGCGGTAAACGCGCCTACCATCGTCGAGCGCCGGTACCCTGGGCCTCCCGCATGGTCCACAGTAGACAAGCCCGCGCAGCAGGCAGCGGTCCACCGGGTGGTCGTTGGTCATCGTCCGCTGCCGGGTCAGGAGCTCGGACCAGGACGGCGCTCCCGGAGCACGCACGGTGTCGTTGTCCACCAGCCGCCCGGCACCGCCGTCGGGCTTGATGTCGAGCAGAGCAGCCGCCGGCCTTGCGCGGAACGGGTTCCACATCGAACAGCCCTCCACTGTGGAGAATCGGGGGTACGAGCGGCCACGCCTTCCGGCAGCGACCGCCCGCACCCGGCCCCGGGGAGCGTCGTAACTGGGTCCTCAGACTGCCCCGTGGCGACTACGCTGAGAAAGACAGGGAGCACGCACCCATGCACTGTGAGTAACGGACGCCTCTCCGTGAGTGGGTTGTGAGGCGACTGTGAGGAGGCCCCATGGACGCCGCTCAACGGACGACGGTGAGCTTCTTCGCCAGCGAGCTGCGCCGCGCCCGGGTAGCCGCCGGCCTCAGCCAGGACCAGCTCGCGCAGATGATCTCCTACAGCTCATCCCTTGTCGCCATGGTGGAGACGGCGCAGCGGACGCCGAGCCAAGACTTCACCAGGCGGTGCGACGAGGCGCTCGATACCGGTGGCCTGCTCTCCCGGATTCTGGAAGAGTTGGTCAGCCACGAGATCGCGCCGGAGTGGTTCCGGCCATGGATCTCGATCGAGCGCGAGGCGACCTCGCTGCGGTCCTACGAGCCGCTGTTGGTTCAGGGCCTCCTACAAACACCCGATTATGTCCGCGCTGTCTTCCGCGCAGGAGGATCACTCTCGGACGAGGAAGTCGAACAGCGAGTCACCGCCCGGTTGGAGCGTCAGGAGCTGCTGAGCCGCGAGAACCCGCCGCTGCTCATCGCCATTCTTGACGAGGGAGCATTACGGCGGCCCATCGGCGGACCGGACGTCATGCACCGCCAGCTCCTCCACCTCGCGAAACTCGCCGAGCAGAGTCGGATCATCGTGCAGGTCGTCCCGGTCGCGACGGGAGCGTACCCCGGTCTGGCCGGACCGTTCGTCATCGCCAGTTTCGACGGCTCCGGCGAGATGGTGTACCTGGAAACCCCGCTCCGCGGCCACGTGGTCGAGCGTGCCGCGGACGTCGCCGCGGTCAAGCAACGATGGGAAGCGCTCAGAGCCGAGGCCCTCTCTCGCAAGCAGTCGATGGAACTCATGTTGGAAGTGGCAGCGACATGGATGACCTGAAGTGGTTCAAGTCGTCACGTAGCGACACCGGCGGAAACAGCTGTGTCGAGGTCGCGTTTCTTGACGACGGGACCGCCGTCCGCGACTCCAAGGACCGCACCGGTCCCGTGCTCGTGTTCGAGGCAGCCGCATGGACCGAGTTCCTCGCAGCCGTGAAGCGCGACGAGTTCGACCGGCGGCCCCAGTCCGCGGAGGACCGTCCGCTCAACCGTCCGTGAGGCCGTAGACCCGGATAGCGGCACCACCGAGGACGTCGGCACGTTCGTCCGCGCTGAGCCCGGCGATGAGCTTGTCGGCCAGCTCGCGTACGCGTGCGTACGACCCGGCGAGCTCGCACACGGGCCAGTCCGAGCCCCACAGCACCCGGTCCGGGCCGAACACCTCCAGCACGTGCTCGGCGTACGGACGGATGTCCTCGAATGTCCAGCCGTCCCAGCGCGCCTCGGTGACCAGACCGGACAGCTTGCAGGAGACATTGGACCGCCGGGCCAGGTCGGCGACCAGGGAAGCCCACGGCTCGCGCTCGCCCGAGGCGATCGGCGGCTTCGCCGCATGGTCGAGCACGAACCGGATGTCGGGATGCCGGTCCACGACGCTGATCGCGGTCGGCAGCTGCGGTACCAGCACCAGCAGGTCATAGGTGAGGCCGACGGCGCCGACCGCGCGCAGGCCGCGCAGCACGTCGGCGCGGCGCAGCCAGCCGGGATCGGCTTCATCCTGGACCTGATGCCTGGTGCCGACCAGCCGCGTGCCGCCCACCCCGGCCCGCAGCCGGGTCAACCGGTCACCGACATCGTCGGCGGTCAGGTCCACCCAGCCCACCACGCCGGCGATCAGGCCCTGGCTGCTGTCGGCGGTCGCCAGGAACTCCTCGGTCTCGGCCATGTCGGACACGGTCTGCACCAGCACCGTCCGGTCGACGCCGGCCGAGGCGGTCTCCTGGCGCAGATCGTCCACTGTGTACGGTTGCCGGATCGGCGCCAGCACGGCGCCGGCGATCCAGGGGTAGTCCCGCCGGGACGGGTCCCAGAGGTGGTGATGGGCGTCGACGATCACGGCGGGAACTCCCACACCAGCGGCAAGCCGCTGTCCTGCCCCGAGTAGTCGTCCTGGACCTCCAGCAGCTCCGCCATCCGGGCCTGCCACGGGATGTTGGCCGGGTGGTCGCGCAGCGCCGCCCGCATCCCGGCGTAGTCCTCGCACTCGACCAGATGGAACAGGTCGCGGCCGTCGCGCCAGATCGACCAGCCGGTCACCCCGGCGGCCCGCAACGCCTCGTCCAGGTCCGCCGGGATCGTCGCGTGGACCTTCTCGTACTCCTCCTCCTTGCCCGGCTTCAGCCGGGTGTGCAGGGCGTAGCGAGGCATTGGCGACTCCCCCACGACTTCTACGACGCCGGCTTGGGGCGCAGCCGCAGCCCCTGCATGCCGCCGTCGACGGCCAGGATCGTACCGGTGGTGGACGCGGCGAGCGGGCTGGCCAGGTAGGCGATCGAGGCGGCGACCTCGTCGGCGGCGACCAGGCGCCCCATCGGCTGGCGAGCCTTCAGGGCGGCCAGCTCGGCCTCGGGATCGGGCGCGGCGTTCAACAGCCGGCGTACCCACGGAGTGTCGGCCGTGCCCGGACAGACCGCGTTGACCCGGATGCCCTCGCCCACCTGGTCGGCGGCCATCGCGAGCGTCAGCGAGTAGACCGCGCCCTTGGTGGCGCTGTAGAGGGCGCGCTGCGGCAGGCCGGCGGTGGCGGCGATCGAGCACGTGTTGACGATGGCGGCGTGCGACGAGCGGCGCAGGTACGGCAGCGCGGCCCGCGCGACGCGCACCATGCCGAACAGGTTGACGTTGAAGACCTTGAACCACTCGTCCATCGGGTTGGTCTCGACCGTGCCGATGGCGCCGATACCGGCGTTGTTGACCAGGATGTCGATCCCGCCGTACTCCTGTGCGACGCGGTCCATGGCGGCGGCCACGGACTCGTCGTCGGTGACGTCGGCCGTCAGGCCCAGCGTCTTCTCCGGTGCGCCGGACGGGTCCAGGTCGAGGCAGGCCACGTTGGCGCCGCGCTCGACCAGGAAGCGTGCGGTCGCTTGGCCGATCCCGGAGCCGCCACCGGTGACGGCCGCGGTTAACCCGTCGAACTCCAGAACAGTCATGAGGTCTCCTCGCTACTCTGCCAGGCCGCCCCGTTGGGATAGAGGTACGCGGCCAGCGACTCCGGCCGCATGGTCGCGCTGAACCCCGGGCTCATGGGCGCCTGGTACCGCCCGTCCCGGACCACGACCGGATCGACGAAATGCTCGTGCAGGTGGTCGACGTACTCCACGACCCGGTCCTCCATCGAGCCGCTGACCGCGACGTAGTCGAACATCGCCAGGTGCTGCACCAGCTCGCACAGGCCGACGCCGCCCGCGTGCGGGCACACCGGTACCCCGTACCTGGCGGCCAGCAGCAGGATCGCGACGTTCTCGTTGACTCCGGCGACCCGTACCGCGTCCATCTGCAGGAACGAGATGGCCGAGCTCTGCAGGAGCTGCTTGAAGACCACCCGGTTGGACACGTGCTCGCCCACCGCGACGCGCAACGGCGCGATCGCCCGCGCGATGGTGATGTGGCCCAGCACGTCGTCGGGGATGGTCGGCTCCTCGACCCACCACGGGTCGAACTGGGCCAGCTCGTGCACCCAGTTGATCGCCGGGCCCACGTCCCAGCGCTGGTTGGCGTCGATCGCGATGCGTACGTCCGGCCCGCACACCTCGCGGGCGATCCGCATCCGCCGGACGTCGTCGGCGAGGTTCTGCCCGACCTTGAGCTTGATGTGGTTGAAGCCGGCCGCCACCGCCTCCTTGCACAGCCGGCGCAGCTTGTCGTCGTCGTAGCCGAGCCAGCCCGGTGTCGTGTTGTACGCCGGATAGCCCTTGGCCAGCAGCGTCGCCTCGCGCTCGGCCTTGCCGGGTGCCGCCCGGCGCAGGATGCGCAATGCCTCGGCAGGTGTCAACGCGTCGGTGAGGTACCGGAAGTCGACCAGCGCGACGACCTCCTCGGGCTCCATGTCCGACAGCAGCTTCCACACCGGCTTGCCGGCCTGCTTCGCCTTCAGGTCCCACAGCGCGTTCACGACGGCCGCGATGGCCATGTGCATGACGCCCTTCTCCGGGCCGAGCCAGCGCAGCTGGGAGTCGTGGACCAGGTCCTTCCAGAGCCGACCCAGATCGTCCAGCGTGGCGTCCAGCCGCCGGCCGACCACATGCCCGGCGAGCACCTCGATGGCGCGCGTCTGCACGTCGTTGCCGCGTCCGATGGTGAACGCGAACCCGTGCCCCTCGTGCCCGTCGGCGGCGTCGGTGCGCAACACCACATACGCCGCCGAGTAGTCGGGGTCGGGGTTCATGGCGTCCGAGCCGTCCAGCCACACCGAGGTCGGGAACCGCACGTCGTAGGTCTCCAAGGCGGTGATCACCGCGGGCGCGCTGCTCATCGCGACACCTCGCCGTGCTCGACCAACGTGGGTCGAACGTTCCGCTCGACCCCTGGCGGCCCCACCCGCAGCCGATTCACACGACCTCCCCTGGCTGTTACTTCATTCATCGGATGTATACCGCCTCGGGCGGCCTTTGTACACCGGCCGACCTTCAAGGGCCGGTGAAGATGCGGGCCTCTCGACCGCGGATAGGCCTCCGATGACCGGCATGGCAACAACTCGGGGAATGTGGCGGGCCAGGCCCCGAATGGCGCGGGCCCGGTCAGGTGGTGACCGGGCCCGCGCCGGCGTACGTCAGGTGCAAGTTACCCGGGCGTTGGCCCAGTCGGCATGGTCGTTGTTGATGCCGTCACCTCCATCGGTCACAACCAACCGCATCGTGGTACCGCCGGAGACGTTCCCGGTCAGGTGCAGCGGACCCTGCGCGCCGGTACGGACACCGCTGTCGGCGACCTTCGTACCGTCGCGCCAGATCTGGAACACCGCCGAACCGGTGGTCTTCTCATCGTCGATGCCGACGTCGGCGACGACCGTGGAGCACCGCCCGCCGAGGAAGTAGGTGATCGAGCTGGCCGCGTGCGTACCGAGGCCCTTGGTGAACGTCTGTCCGCCGATGGTGAGCGTGCGCCCGTCACCGGCCGCCTGCTCGCCGTTGCTGCGGTCCCGCTCCACCGGGCCCCAGCCGTTCGTGGCCGAGGTCCAGGTCAGGTTGGACAGCTGCGAGGTGCCGGCGGGCGGCGCCGTGGGCCGGCCGGCGGAGACCCGGTACATCACGACGCCGTGCGCGGGCACCGAGGCGCTGATCGCGCCCGTGGTGGTACGCCGGGACTTGCTCCACAGGTCGAACAGCGTGAACGACGAGCCGCCTAGGCCGATCGCGCTGGCCGAGGTGCTCACCGTCGCGGTCGCGTCGGTCTCGCGCAAGCCGTGCCGGACGAACGCGTCGGCGATCCCCTTGACCAACGTCTCGTTGAACTCAGGGCGGCACTGCGTGAAGTTCCAGTTGTTGAAGCCCATCGGCGGCGTGCGCGCCAGGCCGTTCTCCAGTGCCAGCGCCGGGACCGGGCTGCTCACGACGTACACCGTGGAGGCGGTGAGGCTCGCCGCCACCAGCGCCGTCGCGCCCAGAAGGGCGAGGAGCCTGCGGGGTGGTCGCATCGAACGTTCTCCTTGAGGTACCGGCGGCAGCTGCAGCGCCTCCCGAGGGCGACACTCCCGGCGGCGACAGGAGAAATCGGGCTGCGGTTGGAAGAAACGTAGGATGTCACGGGTCGTGGCGTCAAGGCATCGGCAGTTGGCGATATATTTGGCGTGGCGGCGTACACTGGCGGCTGTCGATGGGCGCGAGCGCGATCATGCTACATGGAAGTTGCATCGGGTAGCGGGCCGTGTCTGCGCCGGGTCGAATCGGGTTCCACCAGGGGGTACGACCGCTTGACGAGTGACATCTATAGATCCTATGTTTCAACAGAATAACCGCTAAGTTTCTTACGGACTCGTCTCCCCGCCGGATGAGTGCATGGCCAGGTGTCGCCTCCGCCGCGACGGAAGATTCGAGCCATCCCTCGATCTGTCTAGGCACCCAAGGCGCACCAGCGACTACGACTAGCGCCTTGGAGAGGCACATGCGCCACACGAGAACCAGAGCAAGAGCCGTCAAGGCTGGCATCCTTGCCGCCGTGGTCGCGGCGATGGTCGCCCTGGTCGGGTTCGCCTCCCGCCCAGCGTCCGCGGACCTGCTCAACGACCGGCAGAAATGGCTGCGCGAGGCGCAGGCTGGACTGTTCCTGCACTGGGGCATGCGGACGTCGCCAACGTTCGGCAGCTGCACCACGTGGGAGAACGCCGTCAACAACACCAGCCAGACGGGCGGGCGGTGGGAGGCCAGCAAGTGGGTGAACGCGGCCAAGCAGCTGCACACGAAGTACATCGTGCTGGCCGTGTTCCACAGCCGGCTTGGCTACGCGCGGGCGTGGCCGTCGAAGATCCCGGGCAGCTGCGCCACCAAGCGGGACTTCCTCAGGGAGCTGCTCAACGCCGCGCATGCCGCTGACCTCAAGGTCATCAACTACATGACCGACGACCCGTCGCACCACAACGAGAACGGCCCGGAGTACCTGAACTCGGCGGCGTACTCGGCGTTCAAGGGCCGCACCATCGACATCACGACCCGCGACGGCTTCGGCGAGTTCAGCTACGACAACTTCATCGAGCTCCTGGACAAGTACCCGGACCTGGACGGCTTCTGGATCGACAACGACAACGCCGTCTGGGAGCGGCGCGGACTCTACGCCCACATCCACTCCCTGCGCCCGCACATGTTGCTGAGCAACAACAACGAAGACACCCCGGAGATGGACACGGTCAGCCACGAGCAGAAGACCGGCATGACCCCGTCCTACGACATGCCGCAGGCGATCTGGACGCCGGCACCCCGCCTGACCGAGCCCGACTACAAGCTGCCCACCAGCGGCAACTGGTGGTTCAGCGGCGGCGACTCGAGTGTGGACCGCAAGCTCACCATCGGCCGCTTCCTCGCCAACGCCGGATCGTCGATGAAGTCCCTCATGGCCGAGACCGCCATGGTCAACGGTGACTTCCCGTCGCAGCAGCGCAGCTTCAACTCCTTCTTCAACAGCTGGGTCAGCCCGATCTGGAGCGCGCTGGACAAGACCCAGGGCGGCGGGTACATGTACGGCGGCCTCAAGGGCGGCTCGTTCGGCAACGGCGCGTACGGGTTCACCACCGTCAAGCAGGTAGACGGCGACCTCCTCAAGGTTGACCCGAGCGAGCAGTACATCCACGTGGTCGACCCGCCGACCAACGGCACCGTCCGGGTACGCGACAACGGGTACGTGGTATCCAGCGTGACCAACCTGCGCACTGGCGCCGCGGTCAACTTCAGCCAGGGCAGCGGGTTCCTCACGCTCACCGGCCTGTCTGGCTTCGACCCGTTCGACACCGTGTTCAGGGTGACCACCACCGGACGCGTCGGGATCTACCCGGTCGGCTCGGTGACCGCGACCGCATCGGCATCGCGCAGCGGGTTCCCGGCCAGCAACCTGGTCGACGGCAGCTATCTGCGGTACTGGGACAACAACAACTCGGTGCCGGTGACGATCACCCTCGACCTGGGCAGCGTGAAGAAGGTGGCGTACCTGGCCATCAACCAGCGCGAGTGGTCGCCGACCCACAACCGGACGACCTTCGGCAGAGCCGAGGACTCCGCCCGCATCCGCAACTACACGCTGCAGACCAGCAACGACGGCAGCTCGTTCACGACGGTACGAACCGCCGACATGCCAAGCACCCGGGGAGTCTCGTTCATCGACTTCGCCGCCAACACCCGCTTCATCCGGTTGCGGGTCAACAGCACCTGGGCGTCGTCGGACGTGCCGAACTTCTTCCACAAGCTGGGCATCGACGAGATGTTCGTCGGCTCCGACTTCGCGCGCGGCGGGATCATCCAGCCACCGCCACCCAACCGCTTCGAAGCCGAGAACGCGACGGTATCGGCGGGGAGCACCATCGACAGCAACCACCTCGGCTTCAGCGGCACCGGGTTCGTCAACACGCCGAACGCTGCCGGCGCCTTCGTGGAGTGGACGGGGGTGAACGCGACGGCTGGCACGCGGACGCTGACGTTCCGGTTCTCCAACGGCAGCACCGCCGCCCGGCCATGCGACCTCGTGGTCAACGGCGGGACGCCGATGTCGGTGAACTTCGGGACCACGGCCAACTGGGACACCTGGTCGACCGTGTCGGTCTCGGTACCGCTCAACGCGACCAACAACACGATCAGGTTGACGGCCACAACCGCGGGAGGTGCGGCCAACCTCGACTGGTTGGAAGTGTCGTAACACCCGTGACGCCAACGGTGGCGGTCGCCCGGAAACGGGCGGCCGCCACCGTCGCGTCAGGCCAGGGCCTCAGGCCGGGAGGGACACGCCGACTCCGCCGCGGGTGTCGGCTCCGTAGCGCTCGATCTCCTTCGCCAGGTCGAGCCGCCTGGTCCCGGCGGCGCCATCCTTGACGGCGGCGTCGATCCGGTCCGCCGGCACCAGCCAGCAGACCTCGAACTCGATGCCGTCGGGATCCTTGGCGTACAACGCCTTGGTGGTCGAGTGGTCCGATGCGCCGACGAGCGCGCCGGCCGCGGACAGCACGCCGGCCAGCCGCTGCAGCTCGCCGAGCGTGTCGACCTCCCAGGCCAGGTGGTACAGGCCGACCGTCGAGCGGCCCGCGGCCGAGGGCCCAGCCTGCGCGCCAACCTCGAACAGCCCGAGGTCGTGGTCGTTCGTGGAGCCCGGCGCCTGCAGGAACGCCGCACCAGAGAAGCGGTTGACGGTGCGGAAGCCGAGCACGTCCTGGTAGAAGGCGACGCTCGCCGCGACATCGCGAACGTAGAGAACGGCGTGGTTGAGGCGATGCACTGGCATGCCTCGAAGGTACCCCCGGCTTACGGCGCGGTGGCCACGCTTACGGCGCGGTGGCCACGCTTACGGCGCGGTGGCCATGGCGAGCGCGCCGGCCGGGTCGTGGTAGATCCGGGCCACCAGGTTCACCCACTGGTACACGGCGTCCTCGTTCGCGGCCAGCGGGCCGGGGCGGAAGTGTGGGTTGGCCAAGCCACGCTGCACCGACTCGCAGGCCGACCAGTCCTGGCGGTTGGTGAGGTCCCAGAAGTCGACCGCGTACGACGGGTCGGTCACGCCCGGCGGGAGGAACCAGGAGCACTCGATCAGCGTCCGCTCCGGCGCCACCGGCTCAAGCCGGTGGGCCATCACGTAGTCGGGGTGCGCCGAGACCAGCAGGTTGGGGAACAGGCCCAGATAGCGCACGGTACGCGGGTCGACCCCGGGGAGCGGGCGACCCCCGGACACGCCATCTAACGACATCGTCTCAACGCCGTCGCGCAGGTCCATCGAGCCGCCCACCCAGAGGCCGTCGAGGTCCCAGTTGTCCCCGGACGAGGGCGGGGAGACCTCGCACAGCTCCGGGTGGATCAGCGGGCAGTGGTAGCACTCGTGGTAGTTCTCGACCACGATCTTCCAGTTGGCGGCGACCTCGTAGCTGTGCCGGGCGCCCAGGACGAGATCCTGGGGGCGGTACGGCGCGACGAGCTCGTCCATGGCGCCGACATAGCGGTCGAACGGCATCGCCGTCGCTGTGGCGTTGACGAACAGCCAGCCGAGCCAGGTGGTGACCGGGAGCTCGACCAGGGACAGCCCCTCGGGCGGGGTGTCGAACCCGGGCGCGGACAGCAGCGTGCCGTCAAGCCGGTACCCCCAGCCGTGGTACGGGCACGCGACGGCCCGGCGCTGCGCCGCCCCGCCGAGCGGGAGCAGCTCGTGGCCACGATGCCGGCACACGTTGGCGAAGGCCCGTAAGGCTCCATCACTGAAGGTCAGCAGCACCCCGATGTCGCCCACCGCGAGCGCGCGATGCGTGACCGGTCCGGCCGTCAGCTCGTCGGCCCGCCCGACACAGGTCCAGCCGCCGGCGAACATGTGGCGCAGCTCCCAGGCGTACACCTCGTCGCTGGTGTAGGCCGCCGCGGGCAGCATGACCGACTCACCGTGCGGCCGCAGGGCCGCGCTGACGGCGGCTGTGTCCAGTGGCGCGCGCATGCCCGGACGCTACCGCGTGACGAAGGCCGCCAGCTGCGCCGCCTGGGCCAGCCGGCTCGGCTCATGCACGTACATCATGTGTCCGGCCTCGAAGTAGGCGATCTCGACGTTGCCGCGCAGCTCCTCCGGGATCGCCAGATGGGCGACGGAGTGCTCGGCCGCGAAATGCGGCGTACCCCCGTCGAAGTACCCGCACGCGATGTACACCCGCATGTGCGGGTTGGCCCGCATCGCCGCCGACAGCCGGTCGGCCACGTGGAGGTGCTGCCCCTCGAACTCCTTGAACGACCACGGAAACACGCGGCTGTTGAGGATCTCGTACGGTAAATCGTTCTGGTACTCCAGCTCTGCGCGCACATAGTGGTTGAGCGCAGCCGTGTACGGTCCCATGATCGCGTTGAGGAACGGGTCGTCGGCCCAGCGCTCCGCGCCGTAGTCGGCCTCCCAGCCGAGGTACCGCCCGTCAAGGCGGCCGACCGTCCGGCGGCGCGAGCGCAGCAGCTCGGTGTAGAACCGGATGTGCTCGATCCGCAGGTCGACCCGGTCCACGTAGTCCTCGGACAGGCCGGTCAGCGCGGCCACCCTGGCGACCGCGGTGGCGCGTTCCTCGGCGGTCAGCCGGGCACCGCGGGCCAGCGCCCGGGCGTAGCCGTCCGCCGCGTACTCCTCGGCCTCGGCGATCACCTCGTGCAGCGGGCGGTCGCCGTGCAGCCCGTGGTACTGGGCGATGGCCGCGTAGGTGGGCAGGAACAGGATGTACGG
>WNFZ01005082.1_pt1 | contig 17207 bp, 9 predicted proteins | sample 5400081 | NCBI WGS metagenome assembly WNFZ01 (sample SAMN13153365, study PRJNA577476) | soil metagenome | isolation source: 80 cm soil or saprolite under grassland replicate 1 | place: USA:California | collected 2016-06-15 | reverse complement strand
TCAGATTGGCGCGGTGACAGGACGTTTATCTTCCTCCGATCCGAATCTGCAAAACATACCGATCCGCACAGAGGAGGGGCGTCGCCTCCGTCATGGGTTTATTGCGGGCAAAGGCAATGTGTTGCTCTCTGTAGATTATTCGCAGATCGAGTTGCGCCTCGTTGCGCACATGGCTCAGGACGAAGGCATGTTAGCCGCATTCCGGGCGGGTGAAGATATCCATGCTACGACAGCGGCAGCAATTTACGGCGTCAGTCCTGAAGCGGTGACCAAGAATATGCGCCGCCACGCGAAGGCGATCAACTTCGGCCTCATCTATGGAATGTCAGTCTTTGGTCTGACACGCACCACAGAGTTGACCCTCGCTGAAGCAGAGACATTTGTCAAAGCCTATTTCCAAAAATTTCCCGGCATCAAAAAATACCTGGATGGTATTCGCAAGCAGGCTGCCCAGCAAGGATATGTCGAGACGTTACTTGGGCGCCGGCGTTACTTCCCAGCATTACAAAGCAAAGCCAATGTGCAAATCAAAAACCGCGAAGAACGTGAAGCCATCAATGCACCTGTGCAGGGTACTGCCGCAGACATTATGAAAATTGCCATGTTGAGAATTCCTCCCGCACTAAAAGCGGCCGGGTTGAAAGCCAAGATGTTACTGCAAGTACACGATGAACTCGTGTTTGAATGTCCAAAGACTGAACTGAAAGAAACGGCACACATAGTTCAGAAAATCATGGAAAATGCGTATCCATTGAGCATCCCACCTTCTACCGAGGCTCGCTACGGTGTGAACTGGGGTGAAACAACGCCGATATAATATTGCTGTGCTGCGGGATGGTATCCCACCTTATACTCAATAATCCAATCAATAAAAAATAAACCCTTTGTAGGGGTAAACTCAAACCCCTCTACGTTATAATTGCAACCATGCCCGGACGAGAAGACATCTTCCAAAAGTCAATGAATGAAGGCCACTCTGCTGCCTGGGATCAGGAATGGGGTAAGGCAGCCGCGGCATATCGTAAAGCACTGCAGGAATTGCCGGATAATCCCAAAGCTCTCAACAGCCTAGGACTGGCGTTATTCCAACAGGCCAACTATGAGGAAGCCCTGCAAATCTATAAGCGCGCTGCGCAGGTATCGCCGCAGGATCCCATACCTATGGAAAAGCTGGCGCAACTTCTCGAGCGCACTGGGCATCTCAAAGAAGCGATTGACACAGCCGCCAGAGCCGCGGAGCTTTTCCTTAATCAGCGTGATGTAGATAAAGCCATTGAGAATTGGGTGCGCGTGACCATGCTCGACCCCGATCACGTGATGGCTCACTCACGTCTTGCTCTGGCTCACGAGCGTCTCGGCCACAAAGCACGGGCTGTGACAGAATTCATCGCGGTTGCTAGTCTCATCCAGCGTACGGGCAATATCCAGAAAACTGCTGAACTGATCAATAGAGCTTTGCATTTGATGCCCGAAAGCGAAGAAATAAGACAGGCCATGACACTTTTACGTGCAGGTCAACTCCTTCCAAAACCATTAAGACCAAAGGGTGGGACGGGGCCCATTGCAATGGCTCAAGTAAAACAACTGGATCAGCCCAAGAAGGAGACCGATTCGGGGCTGGACCCGGTCTCTGAAGCACGCCAAAAAGCGTTGACTCGGCTGGCAGAGATTCTCTTCGAATACTCCACCGATGACGGTCAGACCGCTCAAGCGCGGCGTGGCTTGCAAGCGCTCATGCGTGGCACAGGTCAACTTTCCATGCAATCTTCCGAGCAAACAAAAGTTGTCCTGCATCTTGGTCAAGCCATCGACGCGCAAACGAAGAATAATGAGAATCAAGCCGTTGAAGAACTCGAGCATGCCTTAGAAGCCGGATTCGATCATCCCGCCCTTCACTTCGATTTGGGCCTGCTCCGCTCAAACGGAGACCGACTCGAGTCCGCTATACGCCATTTGCAACATGCTGTTAAACACAATGACTTCGGTCTCGCCGCACGCTTGTTGATGGGTCAGATCAATCAGAAGCTGGGCAGGCTCGGACCCGCATCCGTTGACTATCTCGAAGCCTTGAAACTGGCAGATGCAATGGTTGTCCCGACCGAACAATCAGATGAGATCCGTCAGATGTATGAGCCGCTCATCGAGGCGCAAGCCATGGAAAAAGATGAGGTGTCTCTCAAGCGTCTGTGTGACAATATCAACGATATGCTCATGCGCAAAAACTGGCGGGATCATTTATACAGAGCACGCGAGCAAATGCCGAAGTCGCAGGATGGCGATATGCCGATGCCGCTTGCAGAGGTGATCTTGCAGGCGCAATCCAGTCAGGTTCTCGAAGCCATCAGCTCTGTACACCAATTGGCGCGCGCCGGACAATTGCGTTCCGCGATGGAAGAGGCATTCTATGCGTTGACGTATGCTCCAACCTATCTTCCCCTCCATACATTGATGGGTGATCTTCTTGTTCGTGAGAATCATACTGAGGAAGCCATTGCAAAATTCAGTGCCACTGCCCAGGCTTACAGTGTGCGTGGTGAAGCAGCTCAAGCTGCAAAACTACTAAGACGCGTCATTCAACTCGCCCCCATGGATATGATCGCTCGCAAAAAATTGATCGATCAGCTTGTCGCGCGCGGTCAGGTGGACGATGCTATCCGTGAATACCTCGAACTCGCAGACACTTACTATCGTCTCGCCGAGTTGGATATGGCCCGCAAGACTTACACTACTGCACTGCGCGTTGTCCAGCAAGCTAACGCGGACCGCAACTGGAACATCCATATCCTCCAACGTATGGCAGATATTGATATGCAGAGACTGGATTGGAAGCAGGCAATCCGCGTCTATGAACAGATCCGTACGTTGCGTCCAGATGATGAGGGCATGCGAAAGAACCTCATCGAACTCAGCTTGCGAATGGGTCAGCTCGACCAGGCAAATGCCGAGATCGAAAGTTATCTCACTTATTTGCAGACTCATGGTCACATTGAACAAGGGATCAAGTTTGTGGGAGGATTACTTGTTGAACGCCCGGACGATATCCTATTACGCCGGGCGCTCGCGGGACTTTACCAGCAGGCAGGCAGGGTGGAAGATGCTGTGGCACAGCTTGATTCACTCGCCGAATCTATGTTGAATGGGGGCCAAAAGGAAGAAGCGATGGTGGTGATCAATCAGATCCTTTTGATAGGGCCACCCAACGCCGAACAATACCGCCAATTGCTGATGCAACTCCAGGCAGGATAAAACCCATGACCCGTCGCACTTCGAAGCGTGTGACGGTTTTTTTATTTGAATGTCATTGCGAGGGCGGTGTTTGCCCGAAGCAATCTCCTGTTTAACTGGAATGGCTTATCGAAGAGTCTACACTGTTTAAATAGAGATTGCTTCGCTCCCTCGGTCTCGATACGTCCTTCGCAACCAACGCTCAGGACCACTCGACCAGCGGTCGCTCGCAATGACACGAGAATGCTATAATCCCAACGATTTTATTTGGAGGATCAACATATGCCACACTACAGTCCCGATGCTCTTCGGGAGACTCGTAACTCGAAGATCCCGCGCTGGCGGGACCGCGCCGTGATGACTACAGTCCCGAGTGCTCGTGTCGAGAATTGGCTTTTCATCTTTGCCTTCATCGTGGCGTTTCTGGTTGTCTTCGGGGGTTTTGTACGCCTTACCCGCTCAGGTCTTTCCATTACAGAATGGAATCCAATTAGCGGAGCTGTTCCACCCATCGGTGAACAAGCCTGGCAGATTGAATTTGCCAAGTATCAGCAATCCCCTGAGTTCAAGCAGATCAACTTCAACATGACGCTGAAAGAATATCAATATATCTTCTACATAGAATGGATGCATCGCTTCATCGCCCGCTTGGCAGGGTTGGTATATGCCATTCCTGTTTTCTATTTTTTATTTAGAAAGACTATCCCTTGGAAAGAATTCGGCATCTACTTCGCTATGGGATTACTCTTCATTGCACAAGCTGCTGCAGGCTGGATCATGGTCGCCAGCGGATTGGTGGACCAGCCTTCCGTCAGTCATTTCGATCTGACGATCCATCTGCTCCTGGCCTTATCCTTGCTCGGCTTAAGTCTCTGGACAGCGCTTGGACATAAGTATGGTTTTCCTGACTCTCACAAAAAAGTCAAATGGTCTCTGCCATCAAAACTGGCTTTGACATCTTTTATACTATTGATCATTCAAATTACTTATGGAGGCATGACGGCAGGCCTCAAAGCCGGTCATGTTTCGGATACTTGGCCACTGATGCTTGGAAAGTTGATTCCGCCGAATCTTTTCAACTCATGGATTAATTTCTTCGAAGCACCGCAAACTATTGTCTTCGTCCATCGCTGGTTTGCATTCGCAGTATTAATTGCAGTGAGTGCTCTTTATATCACTGCCCACAGGCAGAGCAACTCAGCTGAAATCAAGAATGGATTAAATTGGTTGTTCGGGTTGGTCATTTTTCAAATTGTGCTTGGAATCTTGACGGTTGTCCTTCACGTGCAAATTGCAATTGCACTTGCTCATCAAATGTGCGCATTATCTCTCTTCGCGCTGATGATTTATTTCATCCAGCGGTTGAGGGCAATGGATGCTATGCAATAAATTAAGAACGTGACCGAGCCTACACTCTCGGTCACGTTTTTGAGAAGAAAAGGACTCACCATGTCGTCCTTCCTCTAACAACTAGTAGGGCAACTACTTGCTGATCAGAATGGCATAGATAGTAGCAGTTTTGTCATTGGCAGAAGGGGTATTGTAGACGATGGTGACGCCAAAGCGCTCGTAAGCCGCCCAATAGTAAGTGTAATCGCTGGTTCCACTCTTATCAGGCAAGCCCGGCTCCCAACCTGCTTGCGATGCATGCACCTCTTTCGGCTGGCCGAACTTCTGCTCCACTATTGCCATCGTGTCGTGCATGGTCAGGCTAAAGGGCAATTCACCTTTGTAAGCCGCATTCAAACTGGACTCGCTGGCATATAGATATACTGTTTTGACCCTCCGGCTGGAATCTACCCAGAAAGCCAGACCAATGGATGGGCACATTTCGACTTGCCCCTCACCCGAACAGTAATTGCTGATGAGAGGCTCCTTTTGTAATTAGATTTGAACATGGCCCCAGTTTATAGATGCCGCGTTTGCTGCGCGTTGCGAGAAGCGTTGCGAACTGCGCAATTTGATTAAGTTGGTAATTTTCAGAGATATAATCGCTTTATCGCTGACACAAAAGGATGGGTACATGTCCCCGCGTCTCGTCTTGCAATTTCTGGGCTTGCCACAAATATACCTAGACGATAAGCTGATTGCCACTGATCGCCGAAAAGCGGTTGCTTTGCTGGCTTATCTCGCTGTGAATGATATCAATCATCCATCGCAGAAATATTCTCGTGAGTCGTTGAGCGGGCTATTCTGGCCCGATTACGAGCAAGCCAAAGCCTTTTCCAACCTACGACGTACGATTTGGGAAGTTCATCAAGCGATTGGAGAAAATTGGCTGATTGCTGATCGTGAATCGGTTCATCTGAGCGAAAATGCAACTATCGATTTGGATGTTGCCCGTTTTCAGGATTTAATCTCACAAAGCCGTGCGCAGAGCGACATCTCTTATCGTATCTCCCTTCTAGTCGATGCCATCAAACTCTATCGTAACCACTTTCTAACAGGCTTCAGCCTTAAGGATGCTTATCCATTTAACGAATGGGCTTATGCTGATTCGGAAGAACTGCGACAACAACTTGCTGATGCCTTGACTTTGCTTGTAGAAAGTTATTGCACTTTAGGTCAGGCGGAATCTGCTATTCCTTATGCTCGGCGATTAATCACTCTCGATCCACTTGATGAATCCGCGCATCGCCAATTGATGGAAGTCTATATCCAAGCAGGTCAACATAGCGCAGCGTTGAAACAATATCAAACTTGTGAACAAATCCTGCGTAAGGAATTGAATCTCGACCCCCAACCAGAAACACGCGCGCTTTATAAAAAGATTCGCAAAGGGGAGGCAAAGCCAGTTCAAGTAAAAGAGGAACTTAAAACAGTCGAGCCAAAGCACAATTTGCCACTTCAACTTTCCACCTTTATTGGTCGTGAAAAGGAGCAGGAAGAGATTATCAATCTCATCGCGAAGAATCGACTCGTTACGCTCGCAGGCGTCGGTGGCATTGGCAAAACGCGACTTTCATTACAGGTAGGGCAAAAACTTCTGAAGGATTATCCCGATGGCGTGTGGTTCATCTCACTTGATTCACTTTCTGATCCAAAACTGGTTCCACAAACTGTAGCTTCTATTTTTGACGTTCAAGAAAGATCCAATCGTCCTATTATCGACATCTTGATGAATGTGTTGCGCGAGAAAACTACTCTACTCATTCTCGATAACTGTGAACATTTGTTGGACGCCTGCACAAAACTGACAACGACGTTACTTCAGAGTTGTCCCCATGTAAAAATTCTCGTAACTAGTCGTGAGATATTAGGCATATCCGGTGAAGCAACCTATTACCTGCCATCGCTTTCGATTCCGGAAAACAGCGAACTGCTGGCTGAACGATTGACCGATTATGAGTCGGTTGAGTTATTCACTGAACGAGCGACACTAGCTCAATCCTCATTTCGGCTGACGAAAGAAAATGCCCAAACAGTGGTGGATATTTGCCGTAGAGTAGATGGCATTCCATTGGCAATTGAACTTGCCGGGGTACGAGTTAATATCTTACAAGTCAAAGAAATTTTAGAACAGTTGAATGATTCTTTTGGCTTACTTGCTAGCGATCGTCGGGGAACGTTACCGCGCCATGAAACTCTCCAAGCCTCCATGGACTGGAGTTGGGGACTACTCACTACAGCTGAACAAATCTTTCTACGGCAACTCTCTGTCTTTGCAGGAGGTTGGACTTTGGAATCAGCACAAGCAGTATGCGATGGGGATATTTTGGATTTGACAAATGCACTGGTGAAGAAATCATTGATGATGGTCGATCAAAAATTCGAGAGCGAAACACGCTATCACTTCCATGAGATCGTGCGCCAATATGCGCGTAAAAAGTTGGTTGAGTCAGGCGAAGCAGCAAATATCAATACTCGGCATTTGAAATACTTCTTGGGGATCTCCGAACAAGCAGAGCCCGCATTGATGGGTCCCGCACAAAGGGAATGGCATGCACGTTTGAACCTTGAGCGCGATAACGTCCGCGCCGCGCTAAGATGGGCAACGGATACTAATTTGGAGGCAGGGTTATATTTATCTAGCAGGCTGCATCATTTTTGGGAAAATTTCGATATGCGAGAAGGCATCTATTGGCTGACTGAATTTCTGCAGCACACAGAATCAAAAGCTTATCCCCTTGCACGAGCAAAAGCCTTACTCGTGCAGGGACGGATTCTAGCAGAGACGCAGCAGTTTACACGCGCGCGCGTTGCCGCCCAAGAATGTCTGAGCTTATTCAGGGCTTGTGGAGATCAGCAAGGCGAAATAGATAGTCTTCTCTTACTAGCAGAGGTGGGATTTGTGTCAGACGAGCAAAAGGAAATCTTTCAACAAGCTCTGGCATTAGCACAATCCATTGGTGATATATGGAGACAGGCCTACGCAATCATGGGATTGGGTTGGAGTTATAGCGGTGAGGAACGATTTGCCCACTGGGAACAAGCGATTACGCTATCTCGTCAATCGGGGGATTGGGGCCTGCTGGTAGATCTTTTGAGCACATTGGGAAATTTTGCCATGTTGAATGGCGACTTTGAGTTGGCACAAAAAAGATTGGATGAAGCCGCGCGATTGAATGATCAATTAAAGAATAAAAGAGTACAGTCTGGTCTTCTATTATCGGCCTATGGACGAATGGCGATGATCCAAGGAGATTACAACCAGGCACGCGGATATTTGATGGAAGCGCTAGAAATTTCAGAAGAATTAGGAGCTCGTATGCACTCACTCTGGTGTCGCACGCATTTGGGCTACCTTGCCTTACGGGAAGGTAACATAACGGAGGCGCATGACATCTTTGCACAAACCACTCAGAACTTTCAAAAAGATCAAAGCGTAATAGGGGTTGTCTTCTCATTAGAGGGAATAGCCGGGCTGTATGTCATAGTAGATAAATCCAATATGGCGACGCGTCTGATTGGCTGGGCGGATGCCTCGCGCAAAAAATTAGGCGATCCACGGCCTCTACTTGAGCAAGCAGATGTAGATAAAATCATCGCGGCTTGTCTTGCCAAGATGGGTGAAGTCGCATTCTCGGATGCGTATGATGAGGGGCAAAAAATGACGAATGAGGAAGCCGTTGCATATGCACTGGAAGAAAGTTAGTTTTTCTCCTCCTCGACCGCATCGCAAAACCAATCCCGCCAAAAGACAACCCCGCCACCGATTGTATTCATCCATCGCTGGTTTGCATGGCTGGGACTTATCCTCATTCCGTTGGTGTATTACATTGCGAGGAAGCAAAACTATCCGCGCGATATCCAAAACGGCCTGCTGTGGTTAACCGGTGTGGTCGCTCTGCAGATCACACTCGGTGTGCTCACCATTCTTTCCTATGTGAACATCGTCATCGCCTTGCTCCATCAAGCGAACGCGTTGCTTTTGTTTTCGTTAAGTATATTGCTCATCCATCGCTTTCGCGCGCTGGATGCGAAAAGAGCATAATGCGAAATTTATGGATAGAGATTCCTTCAATCTTAGCTGTCGATATTTTTGAGCGAATCTTTTAGAGGATGACTTTGGAGAAAGCTAGAAGAAAACACAATTTTATGAGTAAAAGCTGGTTTAAAGCCATCGCTTTGACGGGTCTGGCGAGCTACGTGTATGTATTCATGGAATGGGTGTTTTTTGCCACGAAGCCTTCTTTTATGTCATCCATGAATCCTGTGCAAAAAACGATGGTTTTTTTTGTGTCGGGGTTTGTTTTCACCTTTGCGGCGTTTGTTTTGGCAGGCTTGACGATCATCATCTCCAAATTTCTGAAGTCACTTCGCTGGGTGATTGCGATTATTCCATCTCTGATCTTCACTTTGTTATTCCTGATCTTGTTGGATAATTTCACCTATACTGTTTTCAAATTTGGCATTGTTACCAGTCAGGGTGTATGGCGCGGAATCTATGCGGTTGGCTTCCTGGCTGCCTTTGTCTTATTCCTGAGAAAGATCTCGATCTATTTGCAGCGTCGTCCGGATGGTGGAGCTGTTCTGACCGGCTATTTTGTCCTGTTTCTGTTTTCTATCTCTACTATTGCTTTTGTGTCCCGTATCCCGCACTTTCATTTCAAAACCTCCCGGAATGGCCCTCTGGAGGCGGCATCTTCCGGAATGCCAAATATCATTTTGTTGGGTTGGGATGGGGTGAACGCGACTCATATGTCGGTTTACGGCTATGAACGAGATACGACTCCCCATCTGTCGGAACTTGCCCGGAACGCGCTCATCGCCGAAAATGCATTTTCAAATGCCGGGAAAACAGGCGGTTCCCTGACGAGCCTGCTGACCGGAAAACTTCCCACAGAAACTCGCGTAATTTTTCCACCGGATATTCTGCTCGGTGAAGATGCTTATCAGCACCTGCCTGGAATACTCAAGCAACTCGGCTATTCCACAGTTCAGATTACCATGCCCTATTACGGAGACGCATATGAGAGAAACCTGCAGGAAGGCTTTGACATCATAAATTCCCGTTCTGTAAATATCAGTCCATTGGCGAATCAATTGGCAAGGATGGGCGGTGACGGCAGTTTTTATTTTACGGGTCTGGTCATCCAACGGATCAGTGAGAGGGTCCAGCATATTTTCTTCATCCAGAAGATGGAGAATCCCTATCAGGCTGTTACGGAGCCGGTTTATTCGATCCATGATGACCAGCGACTACAGGCAATGATTGATGATCTTAAGGAGGCACAGGGTCCTCTATTCCTGCATGTTCATATGATGGATACACACGGTCCCATATTTTATGTCCCAAACCAGCATTTTTCGGCAGGTCAAACCCAGGACCAGGAATGGACGACGGATTTCTATGACGACAGCATCCTGAATTCTGATCGGTGCATTCATGATTTGTTCAATTATCTTTCCGAATCAGGAAAAATCAAAAACACAATTGTGATCCTTTATTCCGACCATGGCATTCAATGGAATCCACTAGAGCGCGTCCCTTTGATTTTCTGGTTTCCTAACGGGCAGCACGCGGGAACGATTCAGGATAATGTACAGCTCATCGATATCGCCCCCACGATTTTGAGCTATTTGAGAGTCCCTCAACCCACCTGGATGCAGGGTCAGTCCATTCTAGATGCCGATCGATCTCCCGCTCGGCCGATATTCAGCGCAAATGTTGTGGATGAACTTATGATCACTGAGGATCGACGAACCTGGATTATAGATGAAAGCAAGATTTCTCCGCCTTTTTATCAACTGGGGAAAGTCAATTTGGTGATATGTGACAGGTGGTTTTCCTTGGATTTGGAAAACCCAGGGATTTCTTATGGGAAAATAGAAGGCTCCACAGCATCCTGCACTGAGGATATGATCCCTTCTCCAGAACAGGCAAAACAGATTGTTTTACAGCACCTATTTGCTGAGCGTTATGATGTGGCAAAGTTCCCTGTGGGGATTCCAATTACTGGTGCGCATTAACGTGCAGCCGTTTCCTTGTGAAGCCACAAAATCATGGCCGCGAGTGCGTCGCACCTTACAAAAGGGGACAGACCTCTTTCTCAGGCAGTTCGTCGCTTAAACGGATTCGTCCATCCCAATGGTGCGACGCACTCTCATTTGCTAAGAGAAGGTATATAATTTGCCCAATTTTCGAGTCCAAAAGGATTCTTTTTAAATCATTTGGAATTGAGGGCATATGGACGAGACTGAAAAGGTGGAATTTCACATCGAAGTCAGCGAAACAGACGCCACAGAAGAAGATGTTGACCGCATGACGCGTCAATTACTTTCCGAGTTGAGAGAATTGGACGTTGAGTCCGCATAACTCACAAAAGGTAAAAGAAAAAATGAGCAGAAAATTCTCTCTTATTACCCCATCTATTCTTCGGCGACAATCCATTTTACGGCGGGTTATTCTCGGAATTATAGGAATATGTATTGTGGCAGCCGGTGCATGGAGGTTATCAAATATTGCTCGATTACGTTCTAATCCTACACCGGAAAGAATCGCCACCAAAGCACCCGCTACGAAAGCCCCAAGCACTGAAGTACCTGCCATAAATAAGATTGCTACCCAACCTGTGGCATCTCCTGAGAGGATTTTGATCCGCTGGAACGTTGGTGCTGGAACCGGCGCCGACGCTGAGCAGGTCGCGATCGACAATGAGGTTGTCGCCGATTTCAATGCATCCCAGGATAAGATCTTTTTGGTTGATGAGATTATCCCGGATATGGATGCGCTGGCAGTCGAATTTGCCGCTGATGCTGGTCCTGACATCGTCGGCCCGGTTGGCTGGGTTGGTTCTAATGCCTTCTATGGTCAATGGCTGGATATCGGACCCTATCTTGAGGCAGATCACTATGACATCAGCAAGTTCGAATCAGCATTGGCAAAGATGTATCAGAATGAACAGGGCACAGTTGGTCTGCCCTTCGCGGTCTACCCCTCCGCCATCTATTACAATACTGATCTGTTCGACGAAGCTGGCTTGAATCCTCCGCCTGCCAAATACGGGGATAAGTATAAGATGCCCGATGGTACAGAGGTGCAGTGGAATTGGGATATAGTCAAATGGGTCGCCCAGAATCTGACGATTGATGCCAATGGTAAGAATGCCCTCGATCCCAATTTTGACAAGTACAGCATTGTGCAGTATGGCTTTAGCTTCCAGTGGGAAGACAAGCCCTCATACTGGGGCACGTTCTGGCAATCTGGACCGGATGACACCTTCTTTGTGCCCGGCGGTTCGAAGGGCAGCTATCAAGCTCGCATCCCGGATGCCTGGAAGAAAGCCTGGAAATGGTATTATGATGGCATGTGGGGCGATCAGCCTTATGTTCCGAATGGTGCTATTGAAAATGAAAACAACGCAAGCTTCGACACTGGGAATTCCTTCGGCAGCGGCAGGCTCGCCATGGTTGAATTGCCAGCCTGGTATCTGTGCTGTGTAGCTGACTTGGAAAAGGCTGGCGGTAAATTCGATTTTGGCGCCATGCCGAGCTATGATGGCAAAGTAAGCGGTCGTATCGATGCTGACACCTTCCGCATTTGGAAAGGCACCAATCATCCTCAGGAAGCCTGGGAAGTTCTGAAGTACCTGGTTGATGTTGGTATTCAGAAACTGGTGGTTGGTACTCCTGGTAAGCCACCTGCTTATGGCGCGATCCCCAGCATCAGAAGCTTGCGCGAGCCGTGGCTGACAGCCGCGAAAGCCGCGCACCCCTCCGTCAAGAACTGGGATGTCCTGCTCGAAGGCTTGAATTACCCAGACTCGCCCAGCGCTGAAGCTTATATGCCCAATATGTATGAATCATGGAACCGCACAGTCATTTTCTCCGACTTGCTGAAAACTACTCGGAATCTCGACCTGGATAAAGAATCTGAAGTCCTCAAGAATGATCTTACACTTATTTTCAACAAGTGATTGGTTAGGGACAGGCAATAATTTTTTGGCCGCCTTCTTAACTATATGACAAACGTGACCGAGCATACACTCTCGGTCACGTTTGTTGAGGAGAAAAGGACTCACCATGTTGTCCTTTCTCTAACAACGAGCAGGAAACTACTTGCTGACAAGGATGGCGTAGATGGTAGCCGATTTGTCGCTGGCAGAAGGGGTATTGTAGACGATGGTCACGCCAAACCGCTCGTAAGCAGCCCAATAGTAGACATGATCAGTTGTTCCGGTTTTATCAGGCAGGCCGGGCTCCCAGCCCGCTTGAGGGGCATGAATTTCTTTGGGCTGGCCGAATTTTTGCTCCACGGTTGCCATCGTATCGTGCATGGTCAGGCCAAAGGGCAATTCACCCTTGTAAGCCGCATTCAAACTGGATTCGCTGGCATACAGATATACGGTTTTGATCCGCTGACTGGGGTCTACCCAGAAGGCAAGGCCAATGGAGGGACAGAGCTGGACTTGCCCGACACCCGAACAGTAATTACTAGCCATGAAATCGGCAACATCTTTATCGTTGAGTGATTTTCCAAGCACAGCCCCATATGTGGCTACCTTCGGAACGACCCGCTCTGGTGCCTGTGCCTGAACGGCTTGTGCACCGCATGCAGTAGCGAAGAGTGCGAATGCGGTGAGAATAACGAGGGACCTGTAAAACTTGTTCATGAGATTCTCCTTTTGTAAATTGGTTTTGAACATAGCTACAGTTTACGGATGCCGCGTTGGCTGCGCGTTGCGAGAAGCGTTGCGAACTGCGTATTTCGAGTCAGTTGGTCATATTCAGGGATATAATCGCTTTGTCGGCCGAACCAAAAGGATGGGTGCATGTCTCCCCGTCTCGTCTTGCAATTTCTGGGCTTGCCGCAAATATACCTGGATGACAAACCGATTGCCACCGATCGCCGCAAAGCAATCGCCTTGCTGGCTTATCTCGCGGTGAATGACATTGGCCACCTGCACCAGAACTATTCTCGCGAGTCTTTGAGCGCTTTGCTTTGGCCCGATTACGAGCAAGCCAAGGCTTTTTCCAACCTGCGACGGACAATTTGGGAGGTCCATCAAACCATCGGAGAAAGTTGGCTCATGGCTGACCGCGAGTCAGTGCATTTGAATCCAGATGTAGAGATTGATTTGGATATTGCCCGTTTTCAGGATTTATTCTCACAAAGCCGTGCACAGAACAACACCCCGCTTCGAATCTCTCTTTTAGTTGATGCCGTTAATCTTTATCGCAACCACTTCCTGACAGGATTCAGTCTCAAGGACGCGTATTCTTTCAATGAATGGGCCTTCGCTAAATCCGAAGAACTACGCGGTCAACTTGTGGACGTATTGATGACTCTTTCAGCAGATTATTGCGCGCTCGGCCAGGCAGACAAAGCTATTCCCTATGCACGGCGATTGGTTGCCCTCGATCCATTGAACGAATCCGCACATCGCCAATTGATGGAAGTTTACATCCAGGCAGGGCAACATAGCGCAGCGTTGAAGCAATATCAAACCTGTGAGCAAATCCTTCGTAAGGAATTGAATTTAGATCCTCAACCAGAAACACGCGCACTTTATAAAAAGATCCGCAAAGGGGAAATGAAACCTATTCAAGTTGAAAAGCAAAAAGAAACAATCACGCCGAAACACAATCTGCCGTCACAACTTTCAACCTTCATCGGGCGTGAAAAAGAAATAGATCAGGTAGCAAATCTCATTACAAAGAATCGACTTGTGACTCTCGCAGGTGTGGGTGGGATTGGTAAGACGCGCCTTTCGCTGCAAGTGGGACAAAAACTTCTGAATGATTATCCCAGCGGTGTATGGTTCATTCCTCTCGATTCGCTTTCTGACCCTGCATTGGTTCCACAAACGGTTGCTTCGATTTTGGGCATCAGGGAAACATATGATACTCCCGTCATCGAAGTATTGATGAATGTGCTGCGTGAAAAAACCACCCTTCTTATTCTCGATAACTGTGAGCATCTATTGGATGCCTGCGCGCAGTTGATCAGAGCGTTGCTTACACATTGCCCAAACCTAAAAGTAATTACCACGAGCCGTGAGATATTGAATGTGAAAGGGGAAGCAACGTATTACCTGTCATCTCTTTCTATTCCCGAAGAAAGCAAGCTATTGGTGCAGCAATTGACCGAATATGAGTCCGTCCAGTTGTTCGCCGAACGCGCGAAGTTGGCTTTCTCGTCATTTCGACTAACAACGGAAAATGCTCAAACAGTAGTAAATGTCTGTCGTAAGGTGGACGGCATTCCATTGGCAATTGAGCTCGCGGCAGCGCGTATCAATGTCTTGAAAGTTGAAGAGATTTTGAAACAATTAGATGATTCGTTTGCCTTGCTTGCCAGCGATAGTCGAGGAATATTACCGCGACACGAAACCCTCCAAGCTTCTATGGATTGGAGTTGGGGGCTGCTTTCTGAAGAAGAGCAAAGGTTCATGCAACAACTATCCATCTTCGCGGGCGGCTGGACTCTGGAATCTGCGCGAGCCGTTTGTGATGGCAATGTCTTGAATCTGACCAGCGCGCTCGTGAAGAAGTCTCTCATTGGGGTGGATCACGAATTGAAATATGAGACTCGCTACCGTTTTCATGAGATCGTGCGTCAATATGCGCGCGAAAAATTGATTGCATCAGGTGAAGAGGGGAATATCCGAACGCGACATTTAAACTATTTCTTGGGACTCTCTGACCAAGCCGAACCTACCTTGAGAGGACCTGAGCAAATGAAGTGGTATGCACATTTGAATCTTGAGCGCAATAACATCCGCGCCGCGCTGAGATGGGCAGTAGATACTGATTTGGAAGCCGGGTTATATTTGGCCGGCAAGCTGCACCGTTTTTGGGAAAATTTTGATTTACCCGGAGGTGTGCGTTGGTTGGCTGAATTACTCCAAATGCCAGAGTCGAAAAACTATCCCCTTGCACGAGCGAAAGCATTATGTTCATGGACATGGTTGCTATGCCTCGAACAAAAATATGATCTAGCCCAGATTGCAGCACAGGAATGTTTGGATTTATATAGGACCTGCGGTAATAAACCGGGCGAAGTAGATAGCCTGCTTTTCCTAGGTGTATCAAACCATAGCGCCGGCAATGGGAGATTTATGGAACTTTACCAGCAAGCTTATGATTTATCTAAATCTCTCAGGGATCAATGGAGGCAAGCCAGATCACTTACGATCTTAGCTTTTGAGGATGAAAGTTACGAACGCAGTATTTCCTATATGGAAAAAGCCATAGTGCTGTTTCAAAAAGTAGGCGACCTCGAATGGGCTGCAAGAAATATGCTTTCGCTGGCAGATATGGCAAATATAAACGGCGACGTTCTGATGGCGCAAAAATGGCTGGATGAAGCAGTGAAAGCGAGTCAAGACGTGGATATAGCGTATTTGAAAAGTCAAATTCTTTCGGTTGCGGGAGGCATAGCATTTATGAAAGGGGACTATGAGAGTGCCCGTGCTGATTGGCAAGCAGTCGCAATCAGCCAGGAAGAGGCAGGAAATAATTGGACGTTACGCTGGATGCATGTCTACTTGGGATATATTGCTTTACGCGAAGGCAATTTAACTGAGGCTCGTCGTATCTTGGCAGAGATTACGAAAATCTTTCAAAAGGATAAACATACTATCGGTGTTGTATTTGCATTGGAAGGGATGGCGGAACTTTACATGGCGGTTCAAAAATTAGAACAAGCTGCGCGATTGATTGGCTGGTCAGATGCAACGCGTAAGCAAACCAGCGACATACGTCCCCTCGCAGAGCAAGCAGATGTGGATAAAATCATTACAGCTTGTCTTATGAAGATGGGCGAAGTTGCATTTTCCGATGCGTATGATGAAGGGCAAGCTATGACAATCGATGAAGCAGTCGCATACGCGTTACAAGAGAAATAGTCTATGCCTCTCGTCTTGCAGTTTTTAGGCCTGCCGCAAATACACCTGGATGACAAGCCAATTGCCACCGACCGCCGAAAAGCAATCGCTCTGTTGGCTTATCTTGCAGTCAATGATGTTAATCACGCTCAGCAGAGATATTCCCGCGAGTCTTTGAGCGCGCTCTTCTGGCCCGATTATGAACAAGCCAAGGCATTTTCTAACCTGAGGCGCACCATTTGGGAAGTCCATCAAGCCATTGGAGAGAGTTGGCTGATCGCTGAACGCGAGTCAGTACATTTGAATTCAAATACAGTCATTGATTTAGATGTTACCCGTTTTCATGATTTACTTTCCCAAGCTCATCAGCAAATGGACGCCTCGCTTCGTATTCCCCTGCTAGTCGATGCAGTCAAACTCTATCATAACCATTTCCTCACTGGATTCAGTCTCAAGGACGCATACCCTTTCAACGAATGGTCTTATGCTGAATCGGAAGAACTGAAACATCAACTTGCCAAAGCATTATCCCTGCTTGTGGAAAGTCATCGCAAGTTGAATCAGGCTGAAGCTGCAATTCCGTATGCGCGGCGGTTAGTAGCCCTCGAACCATTGAACGAATCTGCACATCGCCAGTTAATGGAAGTCTATATCGAGGCAGGGCAACATAGCGCAGCATTGAAACAGTATCAGACTTGCGAGCAAATCCTA
>WNFZ01003202.1_pt1 | contig 17209 bp, 14 predicted proteins | sample 5400081 | NCBI WGS metagenome assembly WNFZ01 (sample SAMN13153365, study PRJNA577476) | soil metagenome | isolation source: 80 cm soil or saprolite under grassland replicate 1 | place: USA:California | collected 2016-06-15 | reverse complement strand
CGCGCTGCAGGTCGATGTGGTGGCTGCCGCGCTCGAGGATTTGGCCTCCTCCCTGGGCGCGGTCCATGAACCACGGCCTTCCGGCCACCCGTCCGTAGTTGCGCCCCACGAGCAACGCCACCCGCTGGCCGGCCAACGCCTGGCGCGCCTCCTCAATGAGCTCGCTGGCGTGCCACTGGTATCCCACCGCGCAAACGGCGTCCGCGCTCCGCGCAGCGGTGACGATTGCCTCCGCGTCGTCCAGGGTGCGGGCGATCGGCTTCTCCAGGTAGACGTGGACGCCTCTCGCGAGCGCAGTCAGCGTGGGGTCCCGGTGGTGGAGCGGCGGCGTGCAGACCCACACGGCATCTAGCTCCTCTCGATCGAGCATCTCCTCCCAGCTCTTGTACGCACGCGCACCGCGCGGCCGCACGATCGCCTCCGCACGCTCGAGCGCGGTATCGCAGGCGGCGACCAGCTCGACGTCGGCGGCGGCGTCCAGAGCCGGCACGTGCACGCGTGCGATCCAGCCACAGCCGATGAGCCCGGCGCGCAGCGGCGCCATGCTCAGGGGCCCTCGGAGTCCGGCAGCTCGACCAAGACCTTGCCGAACTTGCCCGGCCGGCGAACGTAGTCGATGGCGTCGGCCGCCTCAGCAAGGGGGAAAATCCGGTCGACAACCGGCGCGATTGTCCCTGCCGCGAGCAGCGGCACGATCTGCCGCCCGAAGTCCTGGGTGAGGCGCGCCTTCTCCTCGGGGGGCCGCGTGCGCAGCGTCGTCCCAATCACGTGCGCCCGCCGGGTCATCAGCTCGCGCAGCGCGAGGGTAGCCTCATCACCTGGGCGCGCACCGACGATCACCAATCGACCGCCACGAGCGAGGGCCGTGACGTTCTCGGCCATGTGTGGTGCGCCGACGAGCTCGAGGATGACGTCGGCGCCACCAAGATCTCGTACCTGCTGGAAGGCTTCCGCCGCCCCGGCGACCGCGGCGCCGAGTTCTGCCACGCGCGGGTGCAGGGTCTCCGAGCGTACGCTCGCGACCACGCGCGCGCCCATCGAGCGTGCGATCTGGACAGCCGCACATCCCACCCCGCCGTTGGCTCCGTTCACGAGGAGGGTGTCCCCGGGCATGAGGCCGGCCTGCTGGACGATCGCATCGAACGCAGTCAGGAACGCCTCTGGCACCGCCGCGGCGGCCTGGTCGTCAAGGGATTCTGGCACCGGGACGATCTCCCGCTCGGCCGCGACCACGCGGTCGGCCAGTCCGCCCCCGCCGACCAGACCGAAGGCACGATCTCCCAGCTCGAACCCGGTGACGGCCTCGCCGCGGGCCACTACTGGGCCGGCCACCTCGAGTCCGGGAATGTCGGTTGGCCAGCCGGGCGGGACGGGATGGCGACCCTCACGCTGGAGCGCGTCGGCAGGGTTCACGCCCGCAAACCGCGGCGCGATCACCACCTCGAACCTCGACGGCGTCGGGTCGGGACGCGACTCCACTGCCACCACTTCGCTGCCACCGGCGCCGTGGTAGACGACGCACCTCATCGGCGAACGCTGCTCAACTCGACGGGTATCGCTCGAGCCACCAGCGGGCGATGTCGCAACGGCGCATGAAGCGCACTCCCGACTGTTGGCGGGCATGTTCGACGAACATCCGCACGGCGGCCGCCCGCGCGGCCTGTCCGCTCCAGCGTGCGTGCACCGGGACCGTCATCATCGTCGGGCGCTCCGCCCCTTCCCGGAGCAGCTCGTCCAGCCCCATCACCGTGGTATCGACGAAGTCTTGTGGGCTGGCGAAGCCGGGGTTCATCAGAAACCGCGAGTCGTTGTACGTCTTCGAGTAAGGGACGACGAGCCCGCTCGTAGTACGGGACGTCGTCCGCCGAGCCCTCGGAGTGATAGAGAAAGCCGCCCAGCTCGAACAGCAGTTCGCGTGTGTTCTCGCTCGGCCATCCCCGCGAGTTCCAGCCGAGCGGCCGGCTCCCGAGCACCCGCTCGTACGCTTCGATCGCGCGGGCGATCGACGCTCGCTCCTCATCGCGGCTGAGCGTCCATGCCTCGGTCCAGCGCCAGCCGTGCCCCAGCAGGTCGTGGTCGCGCTCGCGCATCCACTCCGCCACCGCCGGGTTCAACTCGAGCGCAACCGCCGTTCCAGACACGGTCACCGGGAGGTCGGCCTCGTCGAAGATCCGCGCCAGGCGCCAGACTCCTGCGCGGCTTCCGTATTCGTAGTGCGACTCGGTCCCGGGATCGCGCTGGGGCGGCTGGACTCCGGGCTCGGCGTACTCGCCCCAGCCGTCGTTGCGGTCGTCGCCCCACAGCACCGAGTACTCCGAGCCCTCCTCGTATACGAGGACCAGATTGACGACCACCTGCGCCTCGTCCGGCCAGGCCCACTTCGGCGGTGTACGGCCGTAGCCGACCAGGTCGCGCGCCCGAACTGCGTCGGGGATGGTCATGCGACGGGTCCCATCGCAGCGAAGGCAGGATGCGCGGTGACGGTGTCGCGCAGCAGCGCGACCTTCGGCCAGGCGTCGAACGAAAGCGGCAGCCGGTACCAGCGCCAGAGCACGGGGGCGAACGCGCAGTCGGCGATGGAGAAGGTCCCGACGACCGTGCCGTTGGCCGCTACGAAGCGCTCCATCAGGTCGAGTTTCTCGCGCGCGCCCGCGATCGCCTCCGCGAGCTCTTCGGGGTCGGCGTCCTCGGCGCGGCCGCCGCCCTGCTCGATGTCCGCATGCATGAGTCCGATTCGCTCGGCGGGGTAGAAGCCGCCCCGGAACTGGGTGCTCCAGGCATCGAGCGCCCAGTCGACGTGCGCCCGGACCGCCGGCTCGGTCGGATACAGGTCGGTGCGTCCCTCCCGGTTGGCGAGGTACCGCAGCATCGCGTTCGACTCGCCCAGCTGAAGCTCACCGTCCTCCATGAACGGGATCGTCCCGAAGGGATACCGGTCGAGGTACCAATCGGGACGAGGCCTGGGCATTGGGACGTGCTTCCGCTCGTAGTCGAGCTCGAGCACGGCCAGCAGGAACCGTACCTTCATCGCATTGGTCGAGACCGGGTTGTCGTAGAGGACGATGCCCATCAGAGGTCGTCCGGTATGCCATCATCTGGCATTGCGCCTCATCCTAGATGGTGCGCCTGCGCGAGGCTACTCAACGCAACTGGAGGCGGCGATAGGGCTTGTCTCGGGTGCTGACAATTCGCAGTCCCGCGTCGACGGGACGGTCGCCGGCTGCGTCGGAACACGTTTCCCAGCTCGAGACCGTAGGTTCGTTGCCCCCAGAGGACCCCGGCCGAAACGGCAAGCGACCCCACGGTGACCAGTCTAAGGGACCCTTTGATCGCCGATGCAGCCTCGCCGATACAGCCTGCTAGGTTAGCTGGATCGAACCGGAGACTGATAGCAACCATCCTGCAATTTTCCGCGCGATCAGCCGCGAGGCACGCCTGTCGGACAAGGTCACCGAGGCGATCCTCGAGATGATCGCATCCAACAAGCTGAAACCCGGCGACGCGCTGCCGCCCGAGCGGGAGCTGGGTGTCCAGTTCGATGTGTCGCGGACCGTGATTCGCGAGGCAGTACGCACGCTCCGCGCCAAAGGCCTGCTGGAGGTTAAGAGCGGCAGCGGGGTTCGCATCGTCGCCGTCGACGGCGCAACGGTCCGGGAGTCGATGCGCCACTTCGTTCACGGCAGCAGCCTCGACTACACCAAGGTCGACGAGGTGCGACGGGTGCTCGAGGTAGCTGCGGCCGGCCTCGCCGCCGAGCGGGTCACCGAGGATGACATCGCCCGCATCGACGAGACGATCGTGCTGCTGGAGAACGAGTGCCACGATCTCGAGAAGAGTGTCCAGCATGATCTCGCCTTCCACCGCAGCCTGGCCACCGCTACGCACAACGAGCTCTTCCTCGTCCTGCACGACTCCATGGGCGAGATGCTCCTCGAGGTGCGCCGCCGCAACCTCTCGCGCGGTCCCACGGAGCGCCGGCTCGTAGTCGATATGCACAGGAGGATCCGCGACGCGGTTGCCGCCCACGACCCGGAGGCGGCCAAGCAGGCCATGCGCGAGCACCTAGAGCACGTGCAGGCGACCTGGAGCGACCAGGAGGGAGCCGGCTCCTAGGTCACGGGAGGGCAAGCCCAGGCTCTTCGTGAGTCATCACCTCGAGGAGTGCGGCCCGTCCGGACTCGACGCTGGCGATGCACCGTTGGAGCGCGGCTTGCAGCTCGGCGGGGTCGGCTACCCGCTCGGTGTATGTGCCGAGCGCGGCCCCGACCTCCGCATAGCTGCCGCCCAGCTGGTTGGAGCCGTATCGGTCTACCGCATCGGGCATCCACTCTCGGTAGCCCCCCATGAGCCCGTTGTTCATGACGATGGTGAGGATCGGAATACGCTCCCGCACGGCGGTCTCCAAGTCCATTCCGACCATGCCGAACGCCGAGTCGCCCATAATGTTGACCGCCAGCCAGTCCGGTCGCGCCAGCCGCGCCCCCATGGTGAGCCCGAGGCCCGTGCCGAGCTGGGTCGACTTGCCCCAGCCCAGGTAGCCGCGCGGCACGATGGTCTCGTAGAAGGGGACGATCTGGTCTCGCGGGTGGCCGGCGTCGTGCGTCACCACGGTTCGCGAGCGATCGACGACTTTCATCAACTCCCAGACGATCCGGTAGGGGCTGAGAGGCGACGCGTCGGAGGTAAGCCGCGGCATCCACTCGGCGAGGAACGCCGCCCGGGCGCTCCCGACGTGATCGGCCGTGCGACGGGAGTTCGGGTCGGCTCCATCCAGCGCCTCGAGGAGTTGCTCGAGCACGAGCCGGGCGTCGCCCACGCAGCCGAATGCGATCTCGTACCCGGATGCAAGGTCGCGGCGATCGTCGACGATCTGACCGAGAACAGCATCCGCGGGCATCGGCGTGATGTAGAGAGAGCGCGAGAAGCTTGTGCCGATGCCGAGAATGAGGTCGGCGCGCTCGAAGAAGCGGTCGACGGTCGCCGGGCGAGTGCGTGCCGCGGTGCCCAGCGCGAGCGGATGATCCTCCGGGAAGGCGCTCTTGCCGTTGAGCGTGGTCGCCACCGGGATGGCAGTGCGCTCGGCCAGGGCGACCAGCTCGTCGGACGCCCGGGCGTAGAGGACACCCTGGCCTGCCAGGATCACTGGATCGGACGCGGCAAGGAGCCTGCGGGCCGTCTCGGCGACGTCATCGGGCGCGGCCTGTGCGAGCCTGGGGAGCGAGGTGCGCACGCCCCAGTCCGCGTCACCGGCGTCGCCGTTGAGCACGTCATTGGCGATCGCGACCAGCACGGGTCCGTTGCGGGCTCCGCGTAGCGCGTTGAACGCACGCCGAAACACCTCGGGGCCACGGGCCGCATTGTTGAGAGTCGCTGACCAGCGAGTGACGTGTTTGTAGGCCTGCTCGGTGTGGAAGTTCGGCTCAGAGTCCTGCGCGTCGACGGCGTGTTCGCCCGGCAGGAGGAGGATCGGGCTGCGATCGCCGAATGCCTGTGCGACCGCGCCGAACGCCGACTCGACGCCGGGGCCGTACTGCATGACGCAAGGGAGCAGTCGTTCGCCGTCGGTTGCGCGCGCGAATCCGTCGGCGATGTTTACGGCGACCCGCTCCGTGCGGGTGATAATTGGCCGGATCCCCCGAAGCGCGGCAGAGTTGATAAGGCGGTTCTCGGGGAAGCCGACGATGAACTCGGCGCCCTCCCGTTGCAGGAGCTCGGCGATCCGGTCGGCGACGAGCATCGGTATACCCTAATATGGAATACACGATCGCAGGCCGCACGCGACCCCTTCGCGCCATCAGAGCCTTCCGGCGTGGCTCGCTGCCGGGACGAATCGGTGGCCTCCGAACTTGTGCTTTCCGGATCGAGCGCCGCGTCGCAGTACCGCCTAGGATGCGGCCGTCGCCATCGCCCAGCTCGAAAGCACGAGGTCTGTCTGCGCCCGGCGGCTCGCGCTCGACGAGGTCCCGGAGGGCTTCGACCGGCTCCGCGCCGGGAAGGAGCTGCGTCAGCTCGTCATCAACGATCGGCCCTTTTCCTAACGAGCGTTTCGCGGTAGCGTCATACCTTCTGAAATGCGGCCGGGCGCCCGGTTTGTCGTCCGGCGCGGACGCATCTCACTTAGAGAGGAGCGAATCGTGGGTGACTACGAGTACCACCTAGTCGAGGAAGTCCGATCGGGCCGGATGACACGACGGGATCTCGTTCGCCGGGCGACCGTGTTCGGTTTGACGGCGCCGACCATCGCTGGTCTGCTCGCCGCCTGCGGCGGGAATGACGAGCAGGGAGCAGGAGGGACCACGCAGGAGGGTCCCGCGAAGCGCGGCGGGACCGGACGGTTCGGGATCACGGTCCCAGCGTCCGACGTCGACCCGGTGACGATGTTCAACACCGGCGCGATCATGACCGCACAGGTGGCGGGCGAGTACCTGTGCTTCCCCGACCCGGAGTACAAGCTCGACCCACGTCTCGCCACCTCCTGGGAACCACAAGCGCCCGATACGTGGGCGTTCAAAATCCGGCAAGGCGTCAAATGGCACGACGGCACGCCGATGACCGTAGACGACGTGGTGGCGACGTTCGACCGTCTGACCGATCCTAAGATCAACTCGGCCGCACTGTCCGCGTTCCAGGGGATCCTCTCAAAGGGGAATGTCGAGAAGGTCGACGAGGAGACGGTCGTCTTCCATCTCGACCGGGGCTTCGTCGACTTTCCGTACCTCGTGTCTCCGTTCAACTACAACTCGATCATCCTCCCGACGAACTACACGGTCGGCGACTTCGTCAAGGGAGGGATTGGAACCGGACCCTTCATTCTCAAGCAGTACACGCCGAAGCAGAGCGCGCAGTTCGAAAAGAACCCGAACTACTGGGACAAGTCCCTCCCGTATATGGACGCGGTCGAGATCAAGTACTTCGACGACACGCCGCCCATCGTGCTCGCCATCCAGGCCGGGGAGATCGACGTTTTCCCGCAGACGCCGTTCCAAGGCTCGCAGGCGCTGTTCAGCGATTCGAACATCACCGTGCTCCAGGACCGCTCGAGCGAGTACCGGGCGGTTCACATGCGAGCCGATATGGATCCGTTCTCGAACAAGTCGCTGCGCCAGGCGATCGCCACGTGCCTTGACCGGCCCGGCCTTGTGGAGGGTCTATTCAGCGGCCGCGCTGAGCTGGGCAACGACCACGCGTTCGCGCCCGTTTATCCGGCGGCCGAGCTCACGGCCGAGCAGGTGCCGCAGCGACAGCAGGACTACGACAAGGCGAAGCAGCTTCTCGCCGACGCCGGGTTCTCCGGGGGGATCAGCGTCGAGCTCACGACCGAGCAATTCCTCGAGATCCCGCAGTACGCGCAGTTCATCCAGCAGCAATGCAAGCCGGCCGGAATCAACGTCAAGCTAAACGTTCAGGACCAGGCCACGTTTTACGGCTCCGCCAAGAACCAGCCGTGGCTCGTAGTTCCCTTTGGGATCGTCGACTGGGGCGCTCGCGGCAGTGCGAGCCAGACGATCACGCCCGCGTACCTGTGCAACGCGGTGCCGAAGCCCGACCTTTCGAACTCGGGCGGGGCGTGGAACTCGGCTCACTGGTGCAACGACCAATACGACGAGCTCGTCTTCCAATTCGATCAGGAGCTCGACGAGCAGAAGCGCAAGGAGATCGCCGTGGAGGCGGCCAAGATCCAAAACGACGAGGTTCCATCGATTATCGCCTACTGGATCAAAGAGCAGCGGACGACGCGGAAGAACGTCCACGGCCTGCCGGCGGGACCGACCTTCCACCTCGACCCTCGCAGGATGTTCCTGGCGTAGGAGGCAGAAGAAGAGGGGCGGACAAGGACGAAGCGAGTGCGGAGGTTCTTCCTCACGCGACTCGGGCTGGCGCTCATCACGCTCGTCCTCGTCTCGATTCTCGTCTTTGCGGTTGCAGAGATCCTGCCCGGCGACGTGGGGCGGACCATCCTCGGGCCCTTTGCCTCGAACGAGCAGGTTGCACGGCTGGATCACGAGCTCGGCGTCGACCGGCCGCTCCCGGTTCGGTACGTGGATTGGGTGGGCGGCTTCGTCAAGGGTGATTGGGGCGACTCCGCGCTGCTCAACCGGCCGGTACGGCCGCTCGTTCTCGACAGGCTCGGAAACTCACTGATTCTCGGCTTCTTCGCTCTCGTTTTGATCGTGCCGATCTCGATCGGCTTTGGCGTTCTCGCCGCGCTGCATTACGGCCGTGCGCTCGACCGCGCGATCGCCGTGACCGGCCTCTCTCTCATCGCGTTGCCCGAGTTCGTCGCAGGTGTGCTCCTGCTCGTCCTCTTCGCCGTCAAGCTCGGCTGGTTTCCGGTTTCCTCTCAGGTCCCTTCGGCGAACCCGGTCGACATCATTCGGCAGCTGCTCTTGCCCTCGATCCCGCTCATGCTTGTCCTCTTCGGCTACATCTCGCGCATGGCGCGCGCCGGAACCGTCGAGGTCCTTCAAGCGAACTACACGCGCACGGCCGTGCTGAAGGGCTTGCCGCAGCGGACGGTCATCTGGCGCCATGTGCTTCGCAATTCGCTCCTGCCCACGATCAGCGTCGTGTCCGTGCAGATCGGCTACCTCGTCGGCGGCCTCGTCGTAATCGAGACACTTTTCAGCTATCCAGGTATCGGCAAGCTCGTGCTTGACTCGGCGATCGGCCACGACTTGCCGGTGCTCGAGGCGACCGTCCTGATGATCGCCGTCCTCTACATGGTCACGAACCTCGTCGCCGACGTCCTCTACGGCATCCTCAATCCGCGTGTGCGGTTTGCAGGCTGATGGCGATCGACCGTCCCGACCAGGCGTCGGTCCTCACCCTTCACGAGCCTGCCTCTGCCATGCCGCCCGCGGGCCCGCTGGCCGCGAGGCTAAGCCGGCGAGAGCGTTACGCCGAGCTCGCGCGGGCACTCATGCGCTCGAAGACCTTCGTTGTCGGCGCGCTCATCCTCCTCTTCTGGATACTCGATGCGATGCTTTGGCGTGTCCTCGCGACAGATGATCCTAGCGCCGTCGATCCCACTGCCACGCTCAGAGGGCCTTCCGGAGCCCACTTCTTCGGTACCGACGATCTCGGGCGAGATGTCTTCTCGCGCGTCCTTGCCGGCGCGGAATCGGTATTGACCGTCGCGCCTGCCGCGACGGCACTCGGCATCTTCGGCGGCGTCGCGGTCGGCCTCCTCACGGGCTACTACCGGGGGCTGGTCGACAACGTCGTCATGCGGGTGATCGACGCCGCCCTCGCGTTCCCGCTCATCATCATCGCGGTGCTCGTGCTCGCGGTGCTCGGCCGCTCGACCCTGAACGTCGTTCTCGTAATCGGAATCGTCTTTACGCCGCTCGTGTCGCGCACCGTCCGGTCAGCCGTCCTCGTCGAACGGGAGCGCGAATACGTCGCCGCCGCAAAGCTCCGAGGAGAGTCGGGCCTGTACATCATGGTCGCCGAGATCCTCCCCAACATCACGGCACCGATCGCGGTCGAGGCGACTATTCGTCTCGGCTACGCCATCTTTACCTCCGCGACCCTGTCATTCCTCGGGCTCGGGCTACGGCCGCCGTCTCCCGACTGGGGCCTCGCGGTCGCGAGCGGACGGGCGTTCCTGCAGATCGCACCGTGGATCGTTCTCTTTCCTGCCCTTGCCCTCGCCACTCTCGTCATCGCGGTCAACCTCGTGGCGGACGGGCTGAAGCAGGTGGTCGAGGAGTGACCGTGGCCGTCGGCACCGTCCCCGCAGTCCAGATCGAGGGGCTCCGGATCAGCTACCGCCGACGGACCAAGCTTCTCTCGGTAATCCACGACCTTGACCTCCACATAAACCCGGGCGAGGCGTACGGGCTGGTCGGGGAGTCGGGCTGCGGAAAGACGACCGTCGCCATGGCGGTCATGCGCTACTTGCCGCCGAATGCCGTCGTCGAGAGCGGGCGGATTGTCTTCGGGGGCGAAAACGTCCTCACGCTCTCCGAGTCGCACCTTCGCCGCTGGCGGGGTGACCGGATGGCGATGGTCTACCAGGATCCCGGTACCTCACTCAATCCGTCGATGCGCGTCGGCGCCCAGATCGCCGAGGTCTATCGCCACCACCGCGGGATGAGCAAGCACGAGGCGCTCACGGCCGCGCGCGACATGCTCGAGAAGGTGCGGATCACCGATCCTGGGCGCATCCTCCGCCGCTACCCGCACGAGCTCTCCGGAGGTCAGCAGCAGCGGGTCGTAATCGCGATGGCCCTCGCAACCGACCCGGATCTCCTCGTCCTCGATGAGCCGACGACGGGGCTCGACGCGACCGTCGAGGCCGAGGTGCTCGACCTCGTCGAGCAGCTCCGGAACGAATTCAACGCGTCGATCCTTTTCATCAGCCACAACCTCGGGATCGTGGCGCGCATGTGCGAGCGCGTCGGCGTTCTCTACGCGGGCCGCCTGATCGAGGAGGGTCCAGCCGAGGAGCTCTTCACACAACCCCGCCATCCGTACACCCTTGCGCTGCTGCGCTGCGTGCCCCGCCTGGGGATGCGGAAGGACACGCAGCGACTCGACCCCATTCCGGGCTCGCTCCCGCCCCTAGGCGCGGAGATCGCAGGGTGCGTTTACGCCGATCGCTGTCCGATTGCGCGCGAGCGCTGCCGCCACGAATCACCGCCGCTCTACGCCGTCAACGAAGGTCACGGGGCGGCGTGCCATTACCACGTGGAGGTATCCGCGATCCCGCCGAGCGCTGAAGCGACGCCTCCTGCGGCGAGGCCGATCGAGGGTGGCGTTCTTCTCAAGGTCGACGATCTCGTGAAGACCTACAGGTCGGCCGGCTCCGACCTAACCGCGGTCGCGGGCGTTTCCTTCGATGTGCGGTGGGGCGAAGTCTTCGGCCTGGTAGGCGAGTCGGGCTCCGGCAAGACCTCGCTTGCCAAGACGTTGGTCGGCCTTGTCGACGCGACGGACGGCCGGATCGAGTTCGAAGGAGCTCACATGTCGGCCGCCAAGCAGCGGAAGAACCGCGAGCTCCGCCGCAAGATCCAGATGATTTTTCAGAACCCCGATACTGCGCTCAATCCACGCCACGCCGTCCGCGGGATCCTTCGCCGCTCGCTCAAGCTCCTGGGCAATCTCGGATCTCGGCGAGAGCAGGAGGAGCGCATGCTCGAGCTTGCGTCGTCGGTACGCCTGCAGCCGCGCCACCTCGAGCTCCGACCCGCGGCGCTCTCGGGCGGGTTGAAGCAGCGCGTCGCGATCGCCAGCGCTTTCGCCGGGATGCCACGGCTCGTTCTCTGCGACGAGCCCGTCTCCGCGCTCGACGTCTCCGTCCAGGCAGCGATCCTCAACCTGCTCGTCGACCTCCAGCTGGAGCGGCAAGTTTCTTATGTCTTCATCTCGCACGACCTCGCGGTCGTCCATTACCTCGCCGACCGGATCGGCGTCATGTACCTCGGCTGGCTCGTCGATGTGGGCCCCGCGGAGGCGGTCTTCAACCCGCCTCACCACCCTTATACGGAGGCGCTCTTGTCGGCCATCCCCTCGCTCGACCTCGACGTGCCGCGACCGCGGATCAAGCTCGAGGGCCCGCTACCGAGCCCTGCCGAGCCGCCCTCCGGCTGCCGCTTCCACACCCGCTGCCCGCGTTACCTCGGCGATGTCTGCCGCGACGAGGAGCCGCCCTGGCAAAGCGACGGGGACGGCCACGTATACCGCTGCCACATCCCTCCGGATGAGTTGCGCGAGGCCCAGCTCGCCGAACGAGAGTGAGCGTCCACCTTGTCGTCACCGAGCACGCTTCGCGCCTGGACGACGAGCGACGGCTCGGGTACGAGCGAGTACGGGCTCGGCTCGCAGAGGTCTGCGGGCGCGAGATCGACATATATCACTACTGCGACGCGCGAAATCTCGGCGGCGCCGAGGCGATCGTCCTCTCCGGCTCCAGTGCGCCCTGGGCGGCGCACGAGCGCAAGGACATCGAGCGGCTCGGCGATGTCGTGGTCCGCTCAGGGCGGCCCGTCCTCGGGATCTGCGCCGGCATGCAGCTCCTTGCCATGTTCGCGGGCGGCGGGGTTCGTCCGATGTCGGATCGCGGCGGTGAAGCCGAGCACGGCTACCTCCCCATCGAGGTGATTGACGACTCCGACCTCCTGCGCTCGTTACCCGCTCATGCAGCGGTATTCCACGACCACCGAGACGAGGTGACGGTCGTGCCAGAGGCATTCCGCGTTCTCGCCCGGACCTCTGGATGTCCCGTACAGGCCATCGCCGATACGGCACGACGATGGTGGGGCACGCAGTTTCACCCTGAGCGCTGGGACTCCAACCGCCCCGCGGGCGAGCGCGTGCTGCGGAACTTCTTAGAACTCGCCGGCTGAGTCCGTCTAGACCTTCTTGCCCGGGTTCAGTAGACCCTTCGGATCGAAGGCCCGCTTGATCTCCGCATGCAGGTCCAGAACACGGGGCGCCCAGTGCGCGGCGACCCGGCCACGCTTCACCCAGCCAACTCCATACTCGCCCGAAATCGAGCCGCCGAGCCGCTCGGCGAGGTCGAAGACCTCCTCGCAGGCTCGCCCGGCCCGCATGAGCTCGTCCTCGCTACGGTGATCGACGAGGAAGGTGGAGTGGAGGTTCCCGTCGCCAGCATGGCCCCAACTGTAGGCTTCCAATGCGTGTCGGCGTCCGATCGCGACGGTCTCCTCGATCGCCTCCGCAAGACGTTCGAGGGGAACGACGATGTCCTCGCTGGCTTTTCCGCCCCGTCTTGCGGTCACGGCGATCGATACCCCCTCCCGCCAACGCCAGAGATCGGAGATGGCCCGAGGTTCGGTCGGTGCGTACACGGCGAGTGCCTGGTCGCCTAGCACGTCGAGGACCTCGGCCCGCAGCCGCGCGGCCTCACGCTCGGATCCGTCCGCGTCCGCTAGGACGAGAAACTCCGCGCCTCCCGGGACAGGGGTTGCGAGGGCGGGGCCGGCCGCCTCGAGTGCGACGGCGTCGAGGTATTCGAGCGCTGCGACCACGAGCCCGTTGCCGAGCACGCTCTCGATTGCGTCGCAACCGGAACGGCTGTCGCGGTAGAAGGCGGCAACCGGAAGCGCGACCTCGGGCGCCGGAAGGAGGCGCAGCCACGCCGCCGTCACTATGCCCAGGGTCCCCTCCGAGCCGGCCAAGAGGCCGGTGAGGTCGTAGCCCGCGACATCCTTGCGGAGCGGGCCTCCGAGCAGGATGACGTCCCCCGGCGGAACAACGACCTCCAATGCGAGCACCCAGGCGCGTGTCACCCCGTACTTGAGTGCGTGCGGCCCGCCTGCGTTCGTGGCGATGTTCCCGCCTATCTGCGACTGCTCGGCCGCTCCCGGATCCGGAGGAAAGAGAAGGCCCCTCTCGCGAGCCAGGCAGCGTACCTCGGCCGTGTGGACTCCCGCCTCGACGCAACAGCGCCACAAGAGCGGCTCGAAGGAGCGGACCTGGCTCAACCGTTCCAGACTCACCAGGACGCCTCCCGACAGCGGAACGGCGCCCCCGGCGTATCCCGTGCCCCCGCCACGCGGGATGACCGGCATGTCGTGCCGGTAGCACCACGCCAGCACCGCCGCCACCTCGGCCGTGGTCCCGGGGAGCACCACCGCGTCGGCCTGGCCACGCAGCCCGCGCGTCTCCGTTGCATCGTGCAGGTAGTGAGCCGGTGGCTCGGCGAGGACGTTGGCAGCGCCGACGAGTCCTGCTAGCTCCCTCACGAGCAGCGCTGGTCTCACAGCGAGAGGAGCCGCTCAGGAACCTCGGAGGCGGCCGCTTGAAGGGCCCCGCGATCGAGGCCTTCACGGGCAAGAGACTCGGTCAGGAGCGCGAGGGCCTCAGGCCCTGGCGGTGAGTCAGGCTGGCCAGCGTCGGATGAGAGGAGAAGGCGAGCGAGGCCGGCCTCGCCGGTGAGATGGGCGAGGCGGGCGGCGCTCATGCCCGGTTGATGTAGCAGCTGAAATGCGGTCACCTCGGCATGGGCGCCGAGGGCGACCAGCTCACGCACGTCAGCTGGGCTCAGCGCAGGAACGGTGAAGAAGACGTGCGTCAGCACGATGCGACGGACCCCGGCTCGTCGCGCGAGTGGAATCAGCCAGGCGATCTCGGCCGCGCTCAGATGCCCGGTCCCGAGGACCGCGTCCGCCTCGGCGATCAACGTCACGATCGTTCGTACAGCCCCCTCGGTCGTCCAGTCCTTCGGGGGCAGTCCGTAGCGAGCCCCTCCTCTCAACTGTGGCGGACGGGGGAGCCTCGCCCGCCAGTGCGCATCGGCGTCGACGGTCGGCATCCAGACGATTCGAGCGCCCAGCTCGAGAGCGGAACTGACCGCCGCCGAGTTGAGACCGCCGACCGCTTCGTTGAGCACCACGCCGCCGTGAACGGCCGTCTTGCGGCCGGCGCCCGCCGCGGCTGCGCGCCCGGCAGTCGGTTCGAAATGACCCTTGAGGACGCAGCCGCTGAAGCCCGCGGCCTCGTACCAAGCAACGGTCTCGAGATCGGTCCCGAGACGCGGGAAGAGGCATGGAGCCGAATGGACGTGAGCGTCGAACATCGCGATATTGTGCGCAGTGCAGCGCCGGGCGGTCACGTTTGCAAGCGAGAGCCTTCGGCTCGGCGGCGACCTCTATCTGCCCGACGGTCTCGAGCCGGGCACACGCCGCCCCATCGTTATCGGATGCTCGGGCTATCAGGGGCTGAAGGACATGCAGCCGGCCCGATTCGCCCGCGCTCTCGTCCCGGCTGGCTACGCCTGCCTGTCCTTCGACTACCGCAGCTTCGGAGTGAGCGAGGGGCCGCGCGGACGGCTCATCCCCCAGGAGCAGGTCGGGGACGTGCGCTCCGCAATCGACTTCCTCGAGACCGTCGGCGAAGTCGCGAGCGACCAAATCGTCCTGGTCGGCTGGGCCCTGGGGGGTGGCGTCGCCATCGCAGCCGCGGCGGCCGACCCTCGTGTACGGGCGGTCGTTGCGGTAAACGCGATCGGAGACGGCGCGAGGGCGACGCGTGCACTGCACGACGAACAGTCGTGGCGGCTCCTGCTCGACGATGTCCGCCGCGACGCCGAGGTGCGAGCGGTTAACGGCCGCTCCCGGGCCATTGACCCGTTCGCGGTCGTCCGTCTAGACGAGGAGACACTCGGCTATGTGCGCTCCGAGCTAGCTCCCCACGCTGGTTTTGGCACCGAAGTCACACTCGACTCAGTCGAATGGCTGCTCAGGTTTCGCCCCGAGGAGGTTGTCGATCGCATCAGCCCACGGCCGCTGCTCCTCGTGCACGGAGCCGCGAACCGACTGCACGCGCCCGAGGAAGCGCTCGAGCTCTACCGACGCGCCGCCCAGCCAAAGGAGCTCGTCCTTCTCGAGGGCACGGGCCACACCGAATGGATGTATGACGACCATCCCACTTTCCGGCGGCTCGTGGTGCTGATCCTGAACTTTCTGCGCGAGAATCTCTCGTAGCCTGAAGAGAACGAGTCATTGGCGCTCTGCGTACTCGACGTTCTCGGCCCTCTCGGCCCTCAGGCTCTCGTCGGTGCCGAAGTAAGCATCCTTCGACATGTCGGCCGAGTAACCGGCGTCGGCGTCGCGGCCCGCCGATGCCCGAGGCCGCCGGTCACGATGCCACCCGTCCGGCTAGCCGCTCGCCAGACAGAGCCGTAGCCTAATGTGATGAGCGTGCGAATCGCCGGTGGGATGGTCGTTACGGCCGAGGGGGTGCGGCACGCTGACATTCTCGTCGAGGGCGAGCTCGTGCTGGACGTCAGCGCGTCCCGGTCGCGGGCCGAGGCGGCGCTCGACGCGCGTGGCTGCTACGTCCTCCCTGGGGGAGTCGATCCGCACACGCACCTCCTCACGGACATCACAGCCGCGACGCGCTCGGCCGCGTTCGGGGGGACGACGACGGCCATTTCGTTCACACTGCCACGGCCGGAGGAATCGCTCGCCGGTGCGGTCGAACGGGCGCGCGACGAACTCGTTCCACTCGCTGCGGTCGATGTAGCGCTGCACGCTTACGTCTCCGAACCCGACCGGCTGACCCCGACGGACGTGAACGAGGTGGCCGCGCTCGGAGTCACCGGGGTCAAGCTCTTCACTGCCTATCGCGAGCTCGGTCTCCAGGCCTCTGACCGGACCGTGTACGAGACGATGCGATCGGCCGCCCGGCTCGGACTCCCGGTGCTCATCCACTGCGAGAACGGTGGGCTGATCGAGGCGCTCGTTCGGGAGCTCGTCGCGGCCGGCGGACGCGATGCCGCCTGCTTCGCCCGCTCGCGCCCGCCGGAAGCCGAGGTCGAGGCCGTCTCGCGCGTGCTCGGGTTTGCAGGGCTTGCGGATGCGCGCGTGTACATCGTCCATCTTTCGACTGGAGGCGCGCTCAAGCATGTGCGCGAGGCACGGCGACGAGGCGTCGCCGTCGGGGCCGAGGCGTGCATCCACCACCTGGCGCTCGACGACTCGACCTACGAGGGCGCTGACGCCGGGCGGTACCTGACCGTGCCGCCGCTTCGCTCGCCCGAGCACGTCGAAGCGCTCTGGAACGCGGTCGGGGATGGGACGCTCGACGCGGTGGGCTCCGATCACAGCCAGCGCCGGTACCAGCCGCCTCCGTCTGACGACTTCACCGGGCTGCCCTACGGTCTCGCAGGAGTCGAGGCGCGACTACCGTTGCTCCTCTCCCTCGGGCTCGAACGCGGCGTTTCCATCGAGCGGCTCGTCCATCTTGCCTCGGCAGGGCCCGCCAGGGCATTCGGGCTCTATCCCCGCAAGGGAACGATCGCCCCCGGCTCGGACGCTGATCTCGTCGTCTGGGATCCCGCCGACGAGTGGACGATCGGGCGCGCCTCGCTCCACGATGGGCTCGAAACGCCCTACGAGGGGCTGCGCGTACATGGACGAATTCGCTCCGTCTTCCTCCGGGGCGAGCCGATCGTCGAGGACAGTGCGCTCGTAGCCGACTCCAGGGGGCGCTACGCGACTGCCCCGGCGCGAAGACCGCGCTTCCCGTCTCGGGCGCGACGTAGCGTCCCTCCTCGACCAGCACAGCGCCACGCCTGACGACCGTCCGGGGGTAGGCGGCCTCGAGACCCCGGTAAATACACTTGTTGACCGACCAGAAGGGCGTCGCCGGGGGAAGCCGGCGCGCGGGAGCACGAACATCTCGACCTGTTCCTGTGTGAACCGATGGGTTTCCGGTCCGGGGCGTGCGACGGGCACCG
>WNFZ01006142.1_pt1 | contig 17212 bp, 23 predicted proteins | sample 5400081 | NCBI WGS metagenome assembly WNFZ01 (sample SAMN13153365, study PRJNA577476) | soil metagenome | isolation source: 80 cm soil or saprolite under grassland replicate 1 | place: USA:California | collected 2016-06-15 | reverse complement strand
AGTCCCAGATACCGGGTCGATTTCGATCGCCGATAAAATTCAGACTTCCATCGAGCGGGGCATTCTCGTACCGCCATATTCTCGCGCCATTGGTTTTGTTTTCCAGAGCTACGCGCTCTGGCCCCACATGACGGTTTTCAGCAACGTTGCCTTCGGGCTCAAGTTGCGCAAGAAGTCCGAAGAGGAGATCAAGCGCAAGGTGATGTCGACCCTGGATCTCGTCGGGTTGCAAGGTCGTGAACAGCGCTACCCGTCGCAATTGATGCTAAGTTGCGCGAAGAAATGCGCGTCGAGCTGAAAAAATTAATTAAAAAAGTCGGCATCAGCGCGCTCTACGTGACTCATGATCAAGACGAGGCTTTTACGATCTCCGATGCGGTCGTGGTGATGGACGGCGGGAAAATCCTCCAATACGGCACGCCGGACGAAATCTACAACCGTCCGCTGCATCCGTTTGTCGCAGCGTTTGTCGGGCACGCGGCGCTGGTGGATGGCAGAGTCGTTCGAATTGAAGGCGACAACTGTTTGGTTAATGTGCCGGATTTTAACGGCGCCGATCTGATATCGCTCGCGCCAAAGGTCGTGGCGGCGGGTGATACCTGCAAGGTCGTCATCCGTACCACGGAGGTCAAGCTCAGCCATGACGGATTTCCCGAGGGCACGGATAACGTGCTCGAAGGACTCATGACCAGCCGGGAGTATCGCGGCGGTTTGACCGATCACCGCGTCCAAATCGGATCGAAGGAGCTGGTCGTGACTTCGCATAAGCTCTGCCCGATGATTCGCGTCAATGGCGATGGCGGTAAGACCTTCGTGTCCATCGACCGCTCTTCGATCAGTGTGATCGTCACCCATTAAGCTCGCGCCTGTGTAGCCATCGCTAATCGTTAGAGGAGCAGGAAATACGCTTACAGGTAATTCAATAAAAATTGCCTTTCGACAGGGGACTCTCGTGCCGCTCATCGCGAGCGCCCTTGCGGGCGCGGCGATCATGACGCCGGTCCTGGTCGTGATGTGGCGCAGCTTCACCAGCGGTAAATTGGGTTTCACCGTCGGCCTAAACTTGACCAACTATCTCCGTGTGTTTGGCGACAAAGACATCTTGCCGATGCTGTCAAACTCGGTAATCTACGCGGCCGGTTCGGCGCTGTTGGGGACGGTTTTAGGCGCGTTCCTCGCGTGGATCGTCGCGCGCACCAACACGCCGGGTAAGGCTTTGGTGGAATTGTTGCCGCTCTATCCGATCCTGATGCCGCCGATCATGAAAAACATCGCCTGGATCTTACTCCTTGCTCCCAGGTCGGGCATTCTCAACGGCATGCTGCAACATTTCTTTGGCATCGAGACGCTGGTCTTTAACGCTTTCACCATGGCCGGCATGGTGTGGGTGTTCGGTCTTGCCTGCGTGCCGTTAGGTTATCTTTTCTTGTTACCGGTGTTTCTGTCGTTCGATCCCTCGCTCGAAGAAAGCGCTTACATCGCCGGCAGCAAGCCGGTCAATACGATGTTCAAGATTACTTTTCCGCTGGCCATCCCGGCGTTTACTTCGGCGCTGGTGCTTAACTTCCTCAGGGGACTGCGCTCGTTTGAGACGCCGGTGTTGCAAGGAACACCGGGCAACATCAAAGTGTTCGTCAGCCGCGTTTACGATTCTATGGCTCTGGAGTTCAATACCGGTTTAGCGACGGCGTACAGCGTCGTCTTGGTGGTGCTGTCGGTCATCACACTTTACTTCTACATCCGCGCGACGCGCTTCTCCGAGCGCTATGCGACGATCACGGGGAAAGGGTATCGCGTGAAAGTGATCGATATCGGACCGTGGAAGTACCTGACTTTCTTGGCCGTATTCCTCTACTTCTTGGCTGGGATCGTCCTCCCGTTCATTGTTTTAATCGTCGTTTCGATGATCCCTTATTTCGACTACGACACCTTTATGCAGTTCCCGTCGAATGCCGTGTTGACCAATTATTATACGGTCATGAGGCATCCAAGCTTCGTGACCGGACTCTATAATTCTCTCATTCTGTCGGTAACGATCGCCATTGTGACCGTGCTCGCGGGGATCGTGATGGCGTTTACGATTTACCGAACGAGAGCGGCAGGAGCGAAAGTGTTTGAGTTTATCGGCACTCTGCCCTTGGCATTTCCACCATTGGTTCTCTCCGTCGGCCTATTGATCATTTTTATCGGCACACCTCTGTACAATAGCCTGTGGGCTTTAGGGATCGGTCTATTTGTCGCTTATTTGCCTTATGCGTTCAGGAATGCCTCGGGCTCGATTGTCAACATCCACAAAGAGCTGGACGAGGCGGCCTGGGTCCACGGGGCGAGATGGCGGCATGTTTTTTTCAAGATCACGCTGCCGATCCTTAAACCGTCGGTCGGCGGAGCGCTGTTCTATATATTTATCGAGGCGATTCGTAATGTTGACGTGGCGGTGCTGCTGACGGCTCCGGGTAAGGAGTATGGCCCGGTAACCTTGTTCGAGTACTTCCGAGTCGGACAATGGGCCGAAGCCGCGGCGGGCGGTGTGATTTATCTAATTATCTTGATTGTCGCCGTGTCAGTGGCTAAATTCGCGTTCAAAATGAAGTTCAGTCTGTGATCGAGCGTCAAATTAAGTCATCAACCAAAGGGGAGGCAAGAATGCTAAACAAATCGACGAAGGTGATCGTGGTTGCCCTATCCATGTTCTTTCTCGCCACAACAGCCATGGCCGCCGAGAAAGCTGCTGTAAAGGAAGCGATCAAAGAGGCCGCGAAAGATCCAAAAGCGGCGGCGCAGAAAGTGATTCCTAAGCAGGTCAAGAGGGAAGGGGGCAGCGCCGCTGCAACCGCCTCGGCGGCCAAGGCCTTTGAGAAAGCGAGCGCCGAGCTTTATCCGAAGGCCAAGCAAGAAGGGAATTTAATCGTCTATTCCGTCTGGGACGTGGAACACCTCAAGGTGATCACTGAGGCGTTCATGAAACGCTATCCCGGCATCAAAGCTACCTACTGGCAGGGTAGAAACCCGGAAATCGTCACGCGCGCATTGACGGAATTTCAGGGTGGGCAGGCGAGTTTCGATGTCGTGCTTTCGGACAACGCCCCGCCCGTGATTCGCGCCGCCGGGGCGATCATGAATTACGATACAGTGCAGCGCGATGTCTTGGTTTTGCACGATCCGACCATGCCGACCGTGAGCCTGCAAATTCAAGCGCTTTCCTACAACACGAAAAAGATTAAGCCGGCGGATTTGCCGAAAAGCTGGGAAGAAGTCGCTAACCCGAAATACAAGGGAATGGTCGCGCTAGATGATCCCATGCGGGCCGGTCCTTTAAGCTCGATGCTTTCCGGTTTGAAAACTCAATGGAAGGACGACGCGCGTTTCAACAACTTTGTGAAGGGGCTAAAAGCGTTGAACGTGCCGGTGCACAAGAGCACAAGCGCGATGTTTCGTTTGGTCATTTCCGGTGAATATTCCATCTGTATGCCGGCTCTGCTTCATGACGTCATGGAAGAGATCCATAAGGGCACGCCGGTGGGTTACGTCAAGACGATACCGCCGGTCTTGTTTCCGCGCCAAGCAGGTATTTACGCTAAGGCGCCGAATCCAAACGCCGGCAAGCTTTTCGCCGAATGGCTGATTTCGGAAGAGGGTCAGAAAACGATTGATTCCGTCGGGCGAGAGTCCTCTCGCAATGACTTCAAATCGAAGACATCGATCGATGCGGCCTTCGGAAAAGGTGCGAAGCCGCTCCCAGTAACCGACCAACTGTTCCTCGAAGATCCGAAGAAATGGCTCGATACCTATGTGAAACCTATCTGGGAAGGGTAAGAGCACTAGTCTCTTCAAGTCTGTGTTGATTAGGGGGCGGGTCGTTGCAGGGCCTGCCCTCTTTTCTTTGGTTAGGGTTGCTCACGTATCGATTTCAACCTTCGGCGTTTTTCGCAACCGACAATTGTAGAAAATGATAGATTCCTGTGCTAATTTTGTCGAACCCGTCAGAGCAATTTGGCCTACACATTGAGAGCGCGAAGCTCTGATGCGTAGATCTCCGGCTTTAAGCCGGAATTGGACAAATCAGACCGTTACGGAGAGATGGCCGAGTGGTCTAAGGCGCACGCCTGCTAAGCGTGTGTACCCCAAAAGGGTACCGAGGGTTCAAATCCCTCTCTCTCCGCCATTGATTTTTTTTAACGCAAACTGCCGGTGGCAAATTTCTAATGAATTGAGGTCTCGTATCTGTCAGCGCGCCCGTAGCTCAATTGGACAGAGCACCAGACTACGGATCTGGGGGTTGGGGGTTCGAATCCCTCCGGGCGCGCCAATGAATTCAATAGCTTGCGCGCCTGTAATCCGGTCTTCTGTCGAATTGTTTCCACTTTTTGTTTCCAACTGCCCTTGATTAGGTATTCGCCGCTTCTTTGTCCGACTTCACGGTTACCCGTTCGTCCAGCTTATCGACCGCCTGGCGGTTACTGCCTGGGACTAGATGCCCGTAGATGTCGACGGTTACCTTGATCGAGCTGTGCCCCATCTGGTCCCGAACGTAGGCCAAGCCCTCGCCCTGTTCGATCAGCATGGTCGCGAAGGTGTGTCTGAGATCGTGGAAGCGAACCCGCCTGAGTTTCGCATCGGTGAGAAGTTTGTTAAACACCTTGCGTAGGTTGCTTGGCTCGAGCCGAGCTCTCTTCGGAGTGGTAAAGAGCCAATCTTCCATGACCTCGCTAACGGGAAGAATACGATCCCCATTCCTCCGGGCGGAACAATTCCCCCCAATTCACCAATTCCAATTGAAATGGTGGCCCTATCTCTACAGAGCGAAAGACCTCTAACGATATCTGGAACCGACTTCTTTCTCCGTGTTTTAGGTGGCGACTTTCTAATCACCCGATCGTCTCCTGATGGGTCAATAACAAACCTCACTCATAATGATCCCGTTGGCGGAACTTTCGATTCGATTTTGCCAATCGATGTGGATTTGATTTTCACCGCTGTCAACAACCCGGCCAACACATTCACTCAGCGTTTCATCGACACGCTAGTTGGAAACGGGATTCCGTGGTCACATACAGCGCCCGTTGGCGATCCACACAATGCGCTGTTTCCCGCCGGAAATTTTTTTCCATGTGTCACAGGCGCAGCACGGTCGCTTTGCATCGAGCGGGACCTTTCGGGCAACGAGATCCATATCTTTACTCCGTCTGTGATACCCGAGCCCCCTGCGCTGCTTTTGCTTGGCTTTGGACTAATCGCGTTGGCTGCACTTGCGAGAAAGACGGTCTGTAAGAAGATGTAAAAAGACGGGTGAGATTGCATTCAATGTTTTCGATGAGCATTAGGAAAATAATGTGTTAGCTGAGTCATCGATTCCATCGACACCGAGGAAAAGTGTGATGGGCTCGACGAAAAAGTTCTCTGACCCCATTTTCCACATTAACGCGGAAGTTGCCACGAGCGGTGGGTCTACCACTTTCCGACGACCGGCAGATCTCCCGGTTGTCCAAAAGGACCGAAGCAGCCATCAATGGTGCAACTGTCCATTTTACCGTTGCCGTTGAGATCGAGATACCACATGCCCGTGCTCGGCCTGAAGACGCCAATCCTCACTGTTCCTGTACCGTCCCAATCACCGATGATTGGCAGATCGCCTTCAGCGCCAAAAGGTCCGAAGCATTTGTCCTTCTCGCAACCATCCCATTTTCCATTGCCGTTGCGGTCGAGGTGCCACGACCCTTTTCTCGGCAAGAAGAGACCAATGTCCTGCGTTCCTGTGCCGTTCCAGTCACCTACGATAGGCAACTCGCCGACGGTGCGAAAGGTCGTGCATTCGTCGACTTCACAACCATCGACTGTGCTTTTACCGTTCACATCGAAATTCCACTGTCCGCGCTTGATGGTTTTCCGTTGCTTTTGGTCCGTTGTAAGAGTTTGCGGCGTGAAGATGCCGACGATACTTCCGTTCCCGTTACCAAGTTCACGGGTCACTGGAAAGTCACCGGCTTGGCCGGAGGAATCTCCGCAGGTGTCCACGGCACAATCCAAGACACCATCTCCATTGGTATCGAGCCGCCATGAGCCTGTGCTGGGGGTAAACGTGCCCACGTTGGTGACGCCATTTCCACTCCAGTTGCCGGTGACGGGCAGGTCACCGGATTGACCGAAAGAGCCGATACACTTGTCGACGGTGCATCCATCCCATTCGCCATTGCCGTTGCGATCCAAAAACCACTCACCGGTGTCCGGGCGAAAGACGCCAAGCTTAGTCGTGAGTTGAACAGTCGTGCTCTGAAATGTCGCCGTGCAGTTATTGCTCGGTCGCCGCTGTGGCTTTCAGAGTGACGAGTGTGCCGCTCGCGTAGGCCGCCGAGCATGTGCTGCCGCAATTTATACCTGTGGGAGTGCTTGTAACGGTTCCGTTGCCGTTGCCCGTTTTGGCGACTGACAGAATGTATGCCGTCGGCGTCTGAGCTAGCTGGAGAGTGAAGGTTGCCGTGCAGGTCCGGGCGACAGTCATGCTTACGCTGCTGCTGCAACCCGTGCCGCTCCAACCCGCGAAGGTTGAGCCGGATGCTGGTGTGGCGATCAGAGTGACCATGGTGCCGCTGGAGAAAGAAGCCGAGCACGTGCCGCCGCAATTGATGCCTGCCGGACTGCTCGCCACCGTTCCATTCCCCGTGCCGCTGCTCGTGGTTGTTTTTACGACGTTTACGGTGAGCGTGAACTCTTGCGGCGGTGGCGGCGGCGTCATTGCGGCAGGAGTAGTGCCGCATACCTCCGGGGAATAGGGAGAGTTGCCGGCGTTATTGAACGCGTTGACGCGATAACAATAAGTCGTACTGTCTGCCAAATTCGAATCGTTGTAGGACGTGACATTCGCGTCGGTCGTTACGATGACGCCATAAGCTCCGGTTGCTCCAAGTTTTCTCTCTACATGAAAGCCTGTTTCGTCCGACGAATTGTCGGCCCATATTAGTTCAAAAGTTGCCGCTATTGCACTGTTGGAGAATGCCGGCGACGCGATTAATGAGACGAGGCACAACAAAAATGCGAGTGGGACTCTATAACGCACACTACTTCCTACAAATTTGAGTTCTGCGCGAGCCGAAATTGCACAGCCGAGCAGGCAGTGTGCGCTCTTCCGGCGACCCTGCTACCTTGTCCTGAAATTTCAGGAGTTAGGTCAGAAGTTTTGCGTCCCAACCTTTCGATTGGTTTGCCTTTTTTCAGAGATCGTTTCGTCTAATTGGTCACCACGACGCTGAGCAAGTGAGGTGCCAATGTCACCGATGAACGAAAAGAGATTTCAGTTCAGCGTGTTACAGTCTCGAGCCATTTTGGGATGCAGGAGTTGACATACAAATCTGTGAAGGACACACTGAACCCAAAATAGTTACGCGTTGGTAACGCAGAAGCACCACACGACTGCTAAAGATCCACCGGTTTTTGGTTTTTCCCTGTCGTCGAACCCTATTCAATGTAAAACCCCCCGACCTCATCCGGGCGGCGAACTATCTTGCCCGCGATCCGGCCCTCGTTCATTTGCCGCTTGGCACCGGCTTTTTTCTCCGGGACTTTCCTGACCACGTTCAAACGTGGGCTGAATCCGGTCTGGTGGAAGCCCGGGCGAGCCGTTTACGGAAAAGATTACCTGATACGGGCATGATGTTCGGTGAGTAATACCAGTGCGATCAAGCTAAGGCCGACCAGCAGCCAGGCGGGCGGCTCAGGGACTACAGCGTGAACCGCCCAAGCCCAAAGGGGAAATGTTGAAAATTCAGTAGTCGATTGTCCGTTGGCAAACGAGATGAAGAAAGGAAGGGGAGGAAGCGGAGGCGGAAACGTCGTTCCTGACCAGTACTCAACTTGGATCTCCGTGAAAGGTCCTATACTGCCGGTACAATCTGAAACGCCGGTCGAAAATGCGTTTGGCTTACACAACCCTTCAGCTATCAATTCATTGTAAAGATTTCGCAAGGCGGCTAGCGATGGCAGGTGAAAATCACTTAGGCCCGCAAAATTCAGATCGGCTGCCCAAGCCAGCTGATTTGGCCAGGTGTCCGGCCCTCGCATGTTCGCGTTCTGTGTCCAGTAGATCCCATTGAAGGTGTCCAAGACGAGACCATTGTGGAGGTCGATCAGCGTTGCTTCTGCTCCGCTGGCGATGGCCACTAAAAAAATAAGGGCGGCGAGTAGCTTTTTCATGGGCGGGCCTTTCTGTGTGGGGTTAGGGTGTCAAGGGCGGTCGGCGGGCTTATCGCCGTGAGTACTAATAGCGTTCGATCTTTCGCTTGGTCGTTTAGCTCGACGTTGAGCATCTGCCAGCGGGCTTAGAGCTCACTTTTGAGTGAACGGCGCCCCGGCAACCTAGAGTTTATCAATCTGTTCCTTGGCAAATATTTCGGTCGCCTGCTCGGCGTTTTTTGGATCCCCAAAACCATCAAACTCTCGCGCCGGATACGCCGTTAGATCAAAGCCGCATTGGGGAGTTCGGAAACGGGCAGTTGAAAGCCATCGACTTGATTCGGTCTTGCGAGAAGTTTGCCGGATCGAGATGCCCCTATAGTTCCATTCTTCCATTCACCGATCCTCCTTTTGATATTGTCTTTGATTATGGTCTTTGGCGTCAAGCCCTACGCCCGTGTTGTCGTAGGTTAAGGTTTAGCGAAGTAGGGTCCCACGCCGGGGCTTCGATACTTTCACCCGCCCGTGGTTTCACTTTGGATAAATCTTATTGAGTAACTCGCGCGGGTTGTGCTAAACGGCTAGTCAAGCTTTATGTATGCCGCGCCGGTTAGTCTTGACTCGCCAACCTTCCCAAGACGCGCCCGAGCTCGAGTTGTGGCGTTGGTCATTACCTCGATTTCTGAAGTGCTGTTCTTGGTCTCACGTTGTTTCCCGTAGGATATTTGTTTCATGCGCTTACAAAGCCGCGGTAGGCTACTCTTCAATTTCAAAGGAGGTCAGGCGATGAAGTCGGTGCTTTGCGGTTTGGTCTCTCTGAGCCTCATCCTCCTGGACGTCGGCACGCTTGGCTTCATCGGACGGCACACGCCACGGCTTCCTCGCGACCCCCATCCCGGAACCCTCTACTCTCTTACTGTTCGGCCGGCTACGCCAGGTTCCACACCCGCCCGGCGTATAGAGAGGGACGAGAAAGAGAAACACGCAGTTATCGTCATTTTATTGCAAGGCAGCAGGACATAATTCCATTTAAGCTTTCTTTCGCGTCTTCGGAGCAGCAGCTTTTTTCTCTGGGATTTTTTTCATGCTTTGCCGCAACGCTTCCATCAAGTCGATCACGGCGCCCCGCTTAACGATGGTTTTCGGTGGCGCCGTAATCGCGCCGCCTTTTACCTTGTTGTCGATCAGCGCCAAGACTCTTAAATGGTACTCATCCTCATAGTTATTCGGCTCAAATTCATCATTGGACATTCGTTCAATCAGTCCATTAGCGAGTTTTGTTTCGTCCTGTGTTACACGCTCCGATTCTGCCCGTCAAATTTGATTAAAGTCCCTGATCTCGTTCTGGTAGTAAAGGCCATGAAGCACTAGCCCATGCGATATGGTCGAATGACGACGAGTTGTTCTTTTCCTCGACTCACAAGCTCAGCCACAGCTACTTTTTGCGTCTTAGCCAGCGCGTCAGTAAGTAACCTATAGGGCTTTTCACCGCCTTCATCAGGTCCGAGATAGTAGGTGCTATTTGCTCGAGTGGGAGACCAGATTCCCAAGAGTCAAGCTTGAAATCGTAACGCGGCACTCTCGGCGTCCGCCTGATACATAACAAATGGTGTGTGCAATGAGGAAAGCTGGTGTCTCATCAATCTTGTTTGTAGAATCGGTGAGTTCGTGGACGTAGGCGGACTTATGTTCTATGGAGCGAGTCTCCCTACGACATGTATCGGCGCGCCGCCGCCTATGTCGACAAGATTCTCAAGGGCACGAGGCCGGCTGATCTGCCTGTAGAGCAGCCAACAAAGTTCGAGCTGATCATCAATCTGAAAACTGCGAAGCAGATCGGCCTGACGATTCCGCAGAGAGTACTGGCGAGGGCGGACAAGGTGATCCACGTGACCGCGTGGAGATTAGATCGAATAGACAATCTATCCGCACGAACGGCAGAACGACCTTTGCTTTGAATCACAATTCACGGCATACGATAGCCGCACCCCAAGCAATGGCCATTCACGGCTTGGAGCGACGTGTTGCGTCCTGGCTCACGAACGACGATTCCGACGTAGCCGTTGCAGCGTCAGGACGGGTTTTCCGGAACTGCAGGACCCCATTCGAACGCTTTCAAAAACTCACGAAAGACCTGCTATCCGTCCCCCGCGAAGAGCTACAGAAAAAGCTCGACAAGTACAAACGTCAAAAAGCCAAGCGTAAGCATTGACCCTTCCAACTGGGGGTGTCCTAGATTTGAACTGGGAATGCTAAGCCAGATCATTGCGGCGATAGATAGAATCACAAGGATAATCATCAGAACTGCTATCAAGATCCGTTTTTCTATGTCATCCATTGGACCGGCGGAGCAGTGACCGGTTATTGGCTCGCTTAAATTCAACACGGGCCCTGTCACGCGCTCAGACTATAGTCGTAGGTGGGTTAGTCGGTCAAGCACGATTACAATTCACGATTACAATTATTGGCTCGGTTAAATTAAATTCAACTCGGCCCCGTCACGCACCCTGACTATAGTCGTAGATGGTCTCCGCTACCCTCCGGCTTCCGGGTGCAGCTGACGCCCAGCGTTAGCCCACAAATTGAATTGAAATGTACAGGTTTTATCCTGAATGCGGGAGGAAGGCGTTGCGATAATAGCAATGAGAGTCGGGCGCATTCTGGATAAAACCCATTGGACTAAAGCGTTGGGTGAAGCAGCAACGGTTGTCTATGGGGATTGTAACGGGGGGATTGAGCTGAGCAAATATAGCAGCGCTGGTGGTCGTAAGAGGACCAGGCGGCATTTGAGTTGATGACTGACTGCAACCAACTGACGCAACGCAAGAGGAGGTGGGCTGAGAAGACGTAAAGTGATGAAACACGGCGCACTGGTGCATTGGCTCTGGCACAGAGCACCAGGAAGACGTGCGAGTTGAGGTGTTGAGCGATCATCACGAAGAATCCTGTGGTGGTGGGATAGGCAGTTGGGCGCGCCAGATCAGAGTTCCCTTTCGGCATCGAGGACATCGCGTGAGATCGATGCCTGTCAGTGCGAGCATCAGCTCGTGAGTGGAGCGTTGGAGAGGCTTTGGCAGCGCAGGCAAGAGCCCCAGGAGTTGACGGCACGTTGAGAGACGCTCTTTTGAGCGGTTGGCTAAGAACCCGAAGTGACGCACGCGCATGAAGCCTTTGGGGATCACGTGGAGTAAGAAGCGGCGGATGAATTCGTAGACTTGAAGCTTCATGAGTTTGAGTTGATTTTGATTTTTTCGATCGCGGTAAGTGAAGGTCACTTCTGAGTTATGGAGCGAGCAGATGCGATTGTTCGATAGCGCGACACGGTGGGTGTAGCGGCCGAGGTAATCGAGGACAGAGTCGGGAGAAGCGAAGGGCTTTTTGGCGTAGACGACCCACGGTTTTTGCCGCAATATTTTAAGCAGGAGCGTAAAGGTTCCACCATCAGCGAGGGGAGCGGATTGTCCTACGAAGAGAAGCTTTTTTTGATCGAAAGCCTTTTTGAGGAATTCGAGAAACTTGCCTCGGAAAACGATGCTCAGGGCTTTGACAGGGAAGAGAAAGTTTTTGCCGGCAGGGATCCAACGGTTTTGATCGCCAGACAAAGCCCCAGCGGGGACAAGACAGTGGAGATGAAAATGATCCAAGAGGATTTGGTCCCAGGTATGCAGAACAGCGGTCAAACCTAAGGTTCCCCCAAGGTGAGTGCGAGCAAATTCTAGCAGGGTCTCAGAGACAGCGTGAAACAAAATGTTGATGAGGGGTTTCTTATTGACGAGGATAAGCCGGTTGAGCTCATGGGGCACAGTGAAGACCAGATGAAAGTATCCCACCGGCAGGATTTCCAATTTTTGTTTTTCCAGCCAGCGAGCGTTGGCCAAGGATTGACACTTGGGGCAGTGACGGTTTCTACAGGAGTTGTAGGCAGGGCGCTCAAACCCACAGGCATCACATTGTTGTAGGTGGCCACCCAAAGCGGCTGTACGACAGCGCTCGACGGCTCGCATGACTCGCAGATGCGAAAGCGGCAGAGCATGGTTCTGCCGATACTCCTGGCCATAGTTACGGAAGATGTCGGCCAGTTCGCATCGGCGGTTTTGCGCTGCCACCCGCTCGGCGACGGGCAACATCGCTCAGACCGTCAGTGAGATATGTTGAGCAAATCCAGAGGACCGACGGTGGAACCCAAGGTTTGTTGCTGTAGCCTAAGGTAACGCTGGGTTGCAAGCAGCGAGCTGTGACCCATGAGCAATTGGATAGTCCTTAGATCGACTCCAGCCTCTAGAAGATGGGTGGCAAAGCAGGCGCGCAGCGTATGAATGCCCCGGCCCTTTTTAAGGCTCGCTCTTTTTTTCGCCTGGTTATAGATGTGCCAGGCCTCGTTTGTGCTCAGAGGGCCATTCTTGGCTCGATTGGGAAATAGCCAGATAGAAGGTCTGTAACGTTTCCAATAAAGGCGCAGTTCGGTGAGCAGGTTTTTGGACAGAATCGTGTAGCGGTCCTTGCCGCCTTTTCCCCGTTTCACACGAAGGGTCATGCTCTCCGCATCGATGTCTGTGATCTTGAGATTCACTAACTCGCTTACCCGCAGTCCAGCCGAATAGGTGGTCATCAGTAACACCCGTTGTTTAAGACCCCTGGCCGCAGCAATTAGGCGCACAATCTCATTGGGACTGAACACCTCGGGCAGAGGTGAGGATTGTTTTCTGGGAGGGATAAACAGCTTGGTCTCATCCCATCCTAAGGTTTGATTATAAAAGAAGCGTAACCCGGCGATCTGTCCCATCATGGTGTTGGGGGACAACTTTCGTTCCACGGTGAGATGTAAAAGATACGAGCGGATCTGCTCCTTATCGAGCTGATCCGGGGAGCGTCGGTAATGTTTGGTGATTCGGGTTACTGCGTAGAGGTAAGACTTCTGCGTTGCCAAAGAAAAGTTTCGCAGCTTCATCTCCTCAATCATGCGGTCACGTAAGATTCCCATAAATGCCTCCTTGAGTGGAATTGATTCAAGGAAGCTAATGCTGCAGTCAGGCAACCAGTCAAAGTAAAGATCAATGAGAAATTAAAAGCAGGAAGATTACCGAAAGTGCATCGATGGGAGCGGTCTCTCACCCACCGCGAAGCGGTTTAGTCCAATTCTCCATCAATTTAATCCTGGACCGGATTGGAGCGCCACGGTCGGATTCACACCGCCCTCTCCTGGATGGTATCCAGGCGCAACGATTTCTTTGCTTGTGGCGCGTTCGGATAAGATTTCGACAGCAACCTGACGCGGCGAAGTATGCCGTTCGGCACTGGCACTATGGCCGTTCACTTCCTTGTTCGAAGACAGCGCGGTTAGGTGTTTGGGAAAATGACAAGTTTATCGGTGTCGTTGTGTTCGCATGGGGCTTAACGCCATCTTGCGGGTGAATACAAACTCAAGATGACCGAGTGCGCCGAGCTGTGCCGCATCGCTTTAGCCAAGCACGAAACCCTGGTGAGCAGGATTCTTTCAATAGCGGTGAGGATGCTCAAACGCGAGATGCCAGGGATTCGCCTGCTTGTGAGTTATGCCGATTTGAACCAGGGACACGTCGGCAAGATCTACCAAGCGAGCAACTGGGTGTTTGATGCGGTGGGGGATGATAGCCTGCAATATTCCCGCGTTACAGTCATGGTGGGACGGAAAGAAACACTACGATAGATAGAAAGCCGGTTCTCCTCGCTCGATTTCTCACAGAATTGTCCATGGTCGAATAACCATGCCAACGGCTGGTCATCCATCATCATCATTTTTTGCCGCTGTCATTGGACAATCTGGGCCGGAAGTATCGCTGGTCCCGGGGTCCTCTGTCATTTCGGCGATAATGTCTTGCAGCGACTCCCATTTGGCGACTCTTTCCATGCCGAACCGCTGGAGATTCGCCGACAACGAGCCCACCAAAGGCCTTTTGTAGCCGTCCAATTGAGCCAGCGCCTTGGGATTTTGCCTGGCTTTCTGATTGTTCTTGATGACACTCTCGATGGCTTGGTTGAAAGTGACCAGCAGGGCCACATCGCTGCTGATAATCTCGGCCAGGACGCGCATGCCAGTGCTGATTTGCGCTTCGCCGCCCTTGTCGTCAATCAAGCCGGCCAAGATTTCGTCGCGTATGCTCTGTTCGGCAGGGCTCAGAGCCCCTGCAATCCGTCTCTGATCCACAGCCGCCAGTCCATGCTTGAATGCATTCTGATTATTTGGTGGTCCGCTGCGCCCTTTAACTCCGGCCATTCATTCTCTCACTCTCTGCTGAGATTCATTTCTGTCATGCATGATGGACGCAAAGTTGTGGAAACAACCCGGAAACAGTGTGCGCTACCCACTGAACGCAAATAGCTTTTTCCAGTCACCAGAAAAAGAGTCTGAGGGTAGGGGATGCCGGTCAATAACGGGGTCATGCTGCATTCACTTACGGATCTCGGAGAGTGCTCTCCCAAAATTCGAAAGGTCACTTACCCTCAGCTCAAGGTTCTCTTCGTCGCCCTTCGCATGGCGATACTTTACGAGTACAGCACGCCCGAATAATCTGGAGGATACCTCCCGAACATCCATGATGGTTCTCCCCGGGATTCGATGATCCAATCCGAACGCCTCAGGAAAAAACATAAGACTAAACGGGAAGTGGGGGCTGACGTGCAACTCGTCATTAGTGACGACCACCCAAAGAATCTTGTTGGCAATGGCTAATCGAGCCAGGACGTTTCGATCAGAGCGACCAGAACACCACGTCTCCGAGAATGCAGGTTCTGAAAATTGAGACTTCATGATTGGCTTTGACTTCTGTAACCGATATACGATAGAAGCCGTTCCGATTCCAATGAGCACAATCGCCGCAGCCCCTATGATTTTAAAAGGCATATTTTCACGCCCATGAAATCATAAACCGGGGGTAACTCAAGAAGACCCCCACATGAAAACACTACTCGCCGCCCTTATTTTTTTAGTCGTTCCGATAGCAGCACGCGCCGATACTTTTACAATTCTTTTCGACGAAGGCTCTACTGTTTTCCAGGAGGCGGATTGGAGCGGCACATATACTTATCCCGGTGACCCTCCATTCGGCTTCACGACATTCAACGCCCTCATCGGCGATTGCGCCGACCCGGATTCTTGCACCTACGACCTGGCTACTTTAGGTAATGCCAATCCTTTAGGCTCATCTCCCTTTCCTGAGACCGTTGTAACGAATACTTTTGGCTTCCCCGGCCGATTGGACTATTTTCCAGCTACGCGCCTTTGGTTTACTTTGAATTTCGCGGACTCACAGCTAAACCGATTCGGCTCATACACGGCTTTTCGCATACCAGAGCCGCCCGCATGGCTGCTCCTTGGCTTTGGCCTGATCGTGCTTAATACCGTCGCACCGCACGCGCGGAAGTAACAGGAGACGATCTTCCCGAATCTCTTTGACCAAAACGGTAATCTCTACCCGCATACCGTTCCACCCGAAACTCCCGCGCCCTTTCGGCCCGCCATGTTACAGCTACAAAAATTGTTTCCATCCGTGTTTCCACAACGGGCGGGAACAGCGTACAACAGCAAGGAATCGGGACTGCGTAAGCGTTGGATTCACTTCGTGTCAGTATATGCTGTTGAGCGTTCGAACTAACTACGGATCTGGGGGTTGGGGGTTCGAATCCCTCCGGGCGCGCCAATTCTATATCTCCCCCCCAAGGCCGTGCCACCGCGAATCGGCCGCGAAAAATGAATTGGGGTAAGGCACTATCTGTGCTGTCAGCACTCAGTCTGGCTATCCTATGGGTCTCAGCTTGTACGACCAGCACAAACACCGGTCGGACCATCGGTGCCAGGGGCCAAACAGAAGCCCCACGGGGCTTCTTCGAAAGGTTGGCCGATGAATTAACCGAGCGGGAGTGCGAGGTCTTTAGGTTTACCTGCCCCTACGGATTGGGACCGGCGGGCGAACCCTGTGAATGTACGGAACCGAACGGGGTTGTACTAAAAGGTCGAACGATAAAATAGCACGAAATTTGAACCATTCTTGAGCAAGAATTGTCCGGCTAAGCGCATGAGAGGCTGGTTCTATTCTCTGCGCCGCCGCGCCAGACGCGAGTTTAAAGAACTTTTCACCTCGACGCGGTAACCTCTTTCGTGGACTCTCCAGTGCTTTGAGTCGCCCCCACAAGCCCTCCTGGGAGGCATGGTTGTTGCTCCGCTCGATCGTTTGGGGTCTTTTAAGAAAATGGTCAGTGAGAGCCGCAAGACCGTACTTCTCGTCGAAAAGCAGCCTAACTATACCCAATTGTTGGTCAAGCAAATTATGTTTGCCGGTCTTAGGCCGGTAGTCGCGGTTACTGGCGAAGGGGGGCTCAGGAAGGCGACAGAGTATCATCCGGATTTGATCTTGCTCGAGTTGGATCTCACCGACATGGATGGTCTGGAGTTCGTGTCGCTGCTCAAGGAAAAGTCTCAGCTCGAGAAGATTCCGATTGTCGCCATGAGCATCTTTTCCTACATGAAAATGGCGGCCTTATACGGCGGGTGCGATGACTTCCTCAAAAAGCCGGTGCGAATGATTGACTTGATGGCTCATATAAGGCACTTCTTGCACCGCGAGCCGCGAATGCCAAGGGATCGCCACCTGCTGGCGGGTTAGATGGTCGGTCGCTTTCCTTTTCTTGGGTTTTAATAATTATTGTCCAGTTGGAGTGAGCAGAGCGGATTGTTTCGGCTCTGCCGAATGCGTACGTTTGGTCGAGTACTTGTAGCGCAATTGGATACTGTCCGTTCTCCGTAGGGAATGGGTAAACTCACCTGCAATCTGCTCGTTTGTCCTGGATAAAAAAGGACTTGTCGTAAAGATCGGAAAAAGGTAGTAGATCTCCTAACCTCGGTCGCGTTACGCGGGGTTCGGGCGATATCTCTCAAGAGTTCAAGTCGGCGGAGAAAGGGAAAGGAGGTCTGCCGTCATGTCGGTCGTCACGATTGCTCACGCAGCCTACAGCGGTGGAAGTGCGATAGCGGAAAAGCTCGCGTCGGTGGTCAATTATCGGTCTGTCGATC
>WNFZ01007391.1_pt1 | contig 17218 bp, 17 predicted proteins | sample 5400081 | NCBI WGS metagenome assembly WNFZ01 (sample SAMN13153365, study PRJNA577476) | soil metagenome | isolation source: 80 cm soil or saprolite under grassland replicate 1 | place: USA:California | collected 2016-06-15 | reverse complement strand
CGACCATATAACGCGCGGTGGAACTTCCACGAGTGTATTGGCGCGTCCGGGCACCGCCATCGGCTGGAGTTCCGCCTTCAGGCAGCTCAAGGCGGAATTCCAACCAGTTTTGCCACGTTGGATCGGGAGCGCGGTGTCCAAAGGCGGTGCCGCCCCCGTTGGGACCGGTGATTCGCCTTGCAGACCCGGAACCGATCAACTAGGATGCCGCTATGAAGCCGGTGAAGCGGAACGTTTAAGGCCGCAATGCTTGCAACGAAGGCGCATTTTTCAGGCTTCCCATGTCGTGTCCGTTGCCGTCATAGCCGCCACGTCGATTGATTGCGCCGCTGCTCCAGCGAGCGTCTTTTGGATTCTCCAATTTGAATACTGCCAATTCGGTCACAAAGTATCGGCCGGTTTATGAGTGGTAAGGTTCTACCCCTGGTTGCCTTGGGCGTGTTTCTCGGGCATTCGCCGGGTGCTCCCGCGACACCGGGCGGCGAGTATGAAACCAAAGCCGGTTATCTGCTCAACTTCATCGAGTTTGTTGAATGGCCTGCCGGAGCTTTTGCCGACGCGAAGTCGGCTGTCGTGCTCGGTGTCATGGGCAAAGACCCGTTCGGCGCCCAATTGGACAAGGTTCAAGATAAGGTCATCAACGGCCGAACGCTGCAAATCAAACGATTCAAAGGACCTCTGGAATTCCAGGGCGAGGAGACCCCCGGGCGGCGTCAGGACGGCCTGGCCCTCAAACGGGCCCGCAAGCTCGCCGAACTGAGGTCCTGCCATATCCTCTTTATCAGTTCTTCGGAAAAAAAATATCTCCCGCAAATTCTCAAATCGCTCAAGGGCGCAAGTGTGTTGACGGTGGGCGAATGTGATGTGTTTGCGCGTCAGGGCGGAATCATCAATTTCCTCGACGACGGAAACCGGGTGCAACTCGAAATCAATCTGGAGGCCGCCCAACAGGCGCAATTGAAAATCAGTTCGAAATTGCTGAGCCTCGCGAAAGTCATCAAGATCGAGCATATCGACGAGCCCAGGTAACATGCGTTTTCTGCGGAATGTCTCCCTCAAACGAAAACTGGTGGTCATTATCATGTTGACCAGCAGCGCCGCCTTGCTCCTGGCCGGCGCCGCGTTTGTCACCTACGAAATGGACCAGTTCCGCAAGGACATGGTGAACGATCTCACCATCAAAGCCGACGTGATCGGCTCGCAAAGCACCGCCGCCCTGAAATTCAAGGAACCGAAGGCGGCAACGGAAATCCTCGACAAACTCAAAGCCGATCAGCACGTTATCGCCGCCTGCATCTACGACCGCGACGACAAAGTGCTGGCCAAATACCGGCGGCCGGACGCCAAAGAGGACTTCTCCCCGCCGCCGCCACCGAAATACAACAAGCATTCATTTCAAAGTCGCTACGTGGAATTTTTCCACGAGATCGTTGATGATCGTCGTCGCGAGCTGGGCACGGTCTATTTGAAGTCGGACCTGTTGGAATTGAACACGCGCCTCAGGCAATACGCCAACATCGTCGCCATCGTCCTGCTGGTCTCCGTCGCCGTGGCCTGGCTGCTTTCCTTCCGCCTGCAACGGATCGTCTCCCAGCCGATCTTGAACCTGGCCAAAGCGACGCGGGCGGTGTCGGAGGCAAAGAATTATTCGCTGCGCGCAGTCAAGCAGGGCAACGACGAACTGGGCGAGCTGATCGATGGATTCAACGGGATGCTGGCACAAATCCAGGCGCGCGACGCCGAACTGGAACAGGCCCGGCACCATTTGGAACAGCGCGTCCAGGAGCGGACCCGCGAGCTGCAACAGGAAATCACCGAGCGCAAGCAGGCCGAGGAAAGATTGAAAGCCACCGCGGCGCGGCTCGAGCGCAGCAATCGCGAGCTGCAGGACTTCGCCTACGTGGCTTCGCATGATTTGCAGGAGCCGTTGCGCAAAGTGCAGGCGTTCGGCGATCGCCTGAAAGCCGCCTGCGCCAAGTCGCTCGGGGCCGAAGGGCGCGATTATCTCGAACGAATGCATGCCGCCGCCAAGCGCATGCAGATTCTCATCGACGATCTCCTGGCGTTTTCCCGCGTGACCACCAAGGCCAGTCCCTTCGAGCCGGCTAACCTCGACAAAATCGCGCGGGAGGTTCTGGCCGACCTGGAAGTGCGGCTGCAACAGACGGGCGGCCAGGTGGACCTGGGCGAGTTGCCGGCCATTGACGCCGACCCGCTGCAAATGCGCCAGTTGTTCCAGAACCTGATCGGCAATGCGCTCAAATTTCACCAGGAAGGCAGAACGCCCGTCGTCAAAGTCCGCAGCCGGATTTTTCCTCATGCCCCCGGAGAACCCGCCGCCCGGCGACCGGCGGAAGAGTTTTGCCAGATCATGGTCGAGGATAACGGCATTGGTTTCGACGAAAAATATCTCGACCGCATCTTCATTCTTTTCCAGCGGTTGCACGGGCGCAGCGCCTACGAGGGGACCGGCATCGGCCTGGCCATTTGCCGCAAGATCGCCGATCGTCACGGAGGCAGCATCACCGCCAGAAGCACGCCGGGAGAGGGATCCGCGTTTATCGTCACTTTGCCGCTCAAACAGCCGAAGCAGGCCGTCATCGTATGAAAGTCAAACCCATCACGCTCCTGCTCGCCGACGATGACCCGGATGACCGCTTGCTGGCCGAGCAGGCGTTGGAAAAGAGCCGGGTGGCCAACGATCTCCGCTGCGTGGAAGACGGCGAAGAACTGCTCGATTATCTCCGCCGCCGGGGCAAATACGCCGACCCGAAGGAATCGCCGCGTCCCGGCCTGATCCTGCTCGATCTCAACATGCCGCGCAAGGACGGCCGCGAGGCGCTCCGCGAAATCAAGGGCGATCCCAAACTGAGGGACATTCCCGTGATCGTGTTGACCACGTCCAAGGCCGAAGAAGACATCGCGCGCAGCTACAACCTGGGGGTCAATTCCTACATCACCAAGCCGGTTAAATTCTCCGCATTGGTTGACGTCATGAAAGCCATCGGCAAATATTGGTTCGAAATCGTTGAACTCCCGGGCCGTCCCGACTCCGACCGCCATGGATGACCAACGCTTGAAAGTGCTGCTGATCGAAGACGATGAGGACGATTACATCCTCACCCGCGAGTACCTCGCCGAAACCCGCGGCAACAATTTCGAGCTGAACTGGGTCGAGGACTACGACGCCGGCCTGGAGGCCATTCGCCAGAACCAACACGACGTTTACCTGGTTGATTACCGGCTCGGCAAAAACAGCGGACTCGACCTGCTCCGCACCGCCGTCGCCCACGGCTGCCTGTCGCCCATCATCCTGCTGACCGGCCTCGGCGACCACCTGGTGGACAGCGACGCCATGCGCTCGGGCGCCGCCGACTACCTCGTCAAAGGCCAGTTCGACGCGCAACAGCTCGAGCGCTCCATCCGCCACTCCCTTTTGCGCAAACGCGCCGAGCGTGACCTGCATCAGCAACTGACGCGCATCAGCCTGTTGAATCAGATCACGCACGCCATTTCCGAGCGGATGGACCTGGAAAACGTGCTCAACGTCGTCCTCGGCCAGTTGGAAATTCATCTCCCGGTCGATTATGGCAGCGTCTTTCTCTTCGACGCGCAAGCCGGTATCCTGAGCCAGGCGGCGTCGCGGCGCAAAAGCCTGCTGCCGACCGCCCAGTTGATTTCGCTCGACCAACTGACGGTGCCTCTGGCGGAGGCCGGCCTGGTGGCATGCTCGACGGGCGAACTGCTTTACGAACCGGAGATTGCCAAAACCCAAGCGCCGCTGCTCAAAAGACTGACCCAGACTGAAATGGGCTCCGCCGTCGTGGTGCCGATGATGGTGGAGAGAAATCTTTTCGGCGTCCTCATCGCCGCCCGCGCCATTGCCAATGGATTCAGCATCGGGGAATGCGAATTCCTGCGGACCCTGTGCGAACACGTCGCCCTGGCGGCCCATCAGGCGCGCCTGCATACCCAACTGCAAAGCGCTTACGACGAACTCCGCCAGACCCACCAGGCCGTCATGCAACACGAACGGCTCCGCGCCCTGGGACAGATGGCCAGCGGCATCGCCCACGACATCAACAATGCGCTGTCGCCCGTGTCCGGTTTTGCCGAGCTGCTCCTGCGGAACGAAAAAAACCTCAGCGAAACCGCGCGAAGATATCTGCACCACATCAAAACCGCGAGCGATGACGTGGCCCACATCGTCACGCGCATGCGCGACTTCTACCGCAAACGCGAGGAGCACCAGCCGTTGCTGCCGGTCAACCTGAATCAGTTGTCGCAGCAGGTCGTCGAACTGACCCGCCCGCGCTGGCGCGACATCTCCCAGCAACGCGGCATCTCCATGGAAGTGCAACATGACGCCGATCCGCATCTGCCGGAAATCATCGGCATGGAAAGCGAATTGCGCGAGGCGCTGACCAACCTCATTTTCAACGCCCTGGACGCCATGCCCCGGGGCGGCGTCATCATCCTGCGCACCCGCGTCGGCGCCTGGGCCCACCGGCACGGCGGCGCCAAGGCCCCCAGCCATGTCGTCCTCGAAGTCATCGATACCGGTGTCGGCATGGACGAACAGACCCGCAAACATTGCCTGGAGCCGTTCTTCTCGACCAAAGGCCAGCTCGGCACCGGCCTCGGCCTGGCCATGGTTTATGGCGTGGTGCAACGTCACGAGGGCGCCATCGAGATCGAAAGCGCCCCCGGCAAAGGCACGACCATGCGCCTGATCTTCCCCGTGCGCGAAGCCGCCCCGGGCGAATCCGGCAAGGACGCGGCCACCGCGGCGCCCGTGTCGCCAATGCGGATTCTGTTCATCGACGACGAACCGCTGTTGCGGGAATTGCTCAAGGAGATTCTCGAATGCGACGGTCATCAGGTTCAAATTGCCGACGGTGGCTGGGTCGGTTTGGACGTTTTTCGCGCCGCCAACAAGGAGGGCAGACCCTTCGACGTGGTCATCACGGATTTGGGAATGCCCCATCTCGACGGACGCCAACTGGCGCAAATTATAAAAAAGGAATCTCCAGCCACTCCGATCATCATGATGACCGGCTGGGCCACGTCGATGAAAGGCGAAGAGGAGGTGCCCCTGGGCGTGGATGGCGTTTTGAACAAGCCGCCCAACATCGCTGAACTGCAAGGGATGCTGCGCCAATTGGCCCAACGACGACACAGCAGTCGGGCGCGCTGACGGAACCGGGCTTCCGCACGCGTCGTTCATCCTCAGGAACGAGTGCTGCGGCCGAAAGAGTCCCCCAATTCGTGTGCGGAAATTTTCCGCATATGCGGAAAATTTCCGCAAGGCTTCCTGGGGTTGAGGAGGCGGCGAAAGTCTGGCCGCTCTCCCGGGTGTTGCACTCAGCCTGGCATTGTCTTCACGTGGCCCTGAGGCTGAATCGGGGGCGGCCGGTGCGATGTGGCCCGGCGGCGCATTTTCGAGAAGATGAACAGGTTGAAGAAGTGCATCACGCCGAGGACAACCAGCACCAGGCCGACCTTGGTGCTGAGCGTCTCCACCGCCGTCCGCGCGTCCGTGGCCTTGTCGCCATACTTCAGGGCCAGCGTGACGTATCCGATGTTGATCAGATAGAAACCGACGACCAGGAGATGATTCACCGAATCGGCCAGCGCCTCGTTGCCCAGGAAACTGTCCACCAGAAAGATGCGCCCGTTCTTGTGCAGGGTCCGGGCAACCCAGATGGTCAGGGCAACGCTGACCAGCAGGTAGGCAATGTAGGTCCAAACGGTCGCAGTCGAGCCCGCCTCGGCTTCAATGGCGGCGAACATGATCGGTTTCATAAACGGTTCCTTTCAGTTTTGGTTCGAATAGTTCATAAATTTCTGTCTATTCTGAAATTACAGTATCATAAGCAGAGATAAAAGCAAGCGGTCGGGGCTCCGGCGGGTTCGTTCGGCGGGACCGGGTTCTCGGCCGGCTTTTATGGCAGCGTTGTCGGGTTCGCCCGTCTGTCTCCTGCTGGCGCCGGGAGAAATGCGTGAAATCCGCGAAAGCCCGAAGCAAACGGATCAAGCCTTTGAAAAATAGCTCCGTTGTTTTTCGCTGATCGGCCGGCCGAGCGTTTCGCGGACTCCGAGCATGTCCTCCCAGACCTTGCGCTTTTCGCTGGGCGCCTCGTTGCGCAGCAGGTAGGCCGGATGGTAGGTGGGCATGACCGGGACACCGCGGAACTCCTGCCAGCGGCCGCGCAGTTTGGTGATGCCCCCGGTGACGCCAAACAATCCTTCCACCGCGGTGGCGCCGAGAGCGACGATGACCCGGGGTTGAATCAGATCAATTTGCGCCAATAGATAGGGCAGGCAGGTTTTCATCTCGTCCGACGTCGGCTTGCGGTTGCCCTTCATCTGCCCGGGCGTGTCCGGTCGGCACTTCAGAATGTTCGCGATGTACACGGTCTGGCGCGTGAAGCCCATCGTTTGGATGATCCTGGTGAGAAGCTGCCCGGCTTTGCCCACGAACGGCTCTCCCCGTTCATCTTCGTCCGCGCCCGGCGCTTCCCCGATGAACATGAGCGGCGAATGAGGGTCGCCGACGCCGAAGACGACGTTCTTCCGCGACGAAGCGAGGTGCGGACATTTCCGGCAGACCATGGCGCGCGCCTGCAACCCGGCCATGGCCGCCTCCCTGGATCCATGATCGAGCGGCGCGGAATCGGACGGCGCGGAGAGCTGTGCTTCGAAAGATTGCTGCGTCGAAGCCGTCGGCCATGCCGGGGAACAGGCCACTGTTGATTGCGGCGGCGCGTCATCCGGCTGCAAGACCGGCCTGGTTGGCCGTGGCGGCGTGGTCGGGCGGTTGGAGGCAGCCTCGGCCGGGGCGGTGGGTTGCGGGCGCGGAGCGGCCAGCGCCGCCAGCATTTCAGGCGACACCGAAATGAACCGGACTCCCTGCGCCTTCAGTTCTTGCAGGTGTTGAATGGCAGCGTCGAGCAGTTGATCGTAAGTTATGCACGGTCGAACGGCGGATTGTGAACAAGTCGGCCCGGCGTCCGCAGAAAACTTCTGCGGAAGATTGTCAGATGGCATCCAGACGCTACACTTCCCGGTATGACGCGGCACTGCTGGAAGTGCGGTTGGGAATGGAGCTTGTCCGGGCAACCGGGCCGCAGCGAGAGTTGTCCCCAGTGCCGGTCCGACCTGCGGGTCTGTTGGAACTGCGTCAGCTACGACGGCCGGGCGGCGCATCAGTGCCGCGACCGGCGGGCGGAACCGGTGTTGGAAAAGCACGTCGGCAACTTCTGCGAATATTTCGAATTCGCCCGTCGCGTGTTCGCGGGAAAAGGGGAGGAAAATCCCCGCGAAGCCACCGCGCGCGAGCAGTTGAAGAAGCTGCTGGGCGATTGAACGGGATTTCCACTTGTCAGCCTGAATCACCCCACCTAAATTTTGCTCGTGTTAAAAAAGAAGCCGTTGTCCAACGAAGTTTTCCTGCAACACGTCCGCGATTACCTGCCCATGGACGCGGCGGTCTGGAATACCGACGAAAAGGGCAAACCCTGTTCCTGCGCCCTGTCGGGCGGCATGCTCGAGAATCATTTTTACCTCTTCGACGCCGAGGCGATCCTGGCCGGCAGTCACGCCATTGAAGAGCTGGCGTTGGAGGCGGCGAACGGTTTTTTGCTGGCGACGATGCAGGAGTTCAAGAACTTTGAGCCGCATCGCGAGCGGTACTGGCAGCTCGCCGCCACGCTGGAAGAGGCGCGGGTCATCGGGAAGGGGAAACGGCCGGCACGCCACGGTCATCTGAAGTTTATCGCCATCAACCACAAGACACTCGAGTCCTTCTGGACGGTGCTCTACCAGGGGCATCACTGCCAGGCGATGCTGATGTGTCGGCAGGCCAATGGCGCCAGGGTTTTTGAGCAGAAACGGTTCGACGGCTTTTACACCTTCAACCCGGACCTGATCCATCGCGTGCGACGGGACATCGAGGAAATCCTGTCCGGGCGCGCGTCGCAGATGCGGGAGTTCGAACGTTTGCTGGCCATCGACCGGGCGGCCAAGCGGCTGGGCGCCGAGTTTGCGCGCGAACACAGGGTGGTCGAAGACGCCCTGCGCAGACTTCAGATTGCCGGCGACCGTTACGAGGCGCGGCACTTCGCCGCCGACCTGGAGAGATCGCTGAATCGCCTGAAAGTTTTGACCGATAAACTGCCGGGCCTGGTGGGCGTCGATTCTCGCCTCGCCGCATGATTGAATTGGTTCAATTTCCCTGGAGCCCGTTTTGCATCGTGCAGCGGCGGATTCTGGAATACGCCGGCGCGAAGTTTCGAATCGTCAACGTCCCCAATACGGAACGGTCGCTCGTCTGGAAACTGACCAAGGGCCGTTACTACGCCGTGCCGATCATCAGGAACGGCAAAACCGTCGTGTTCGAAACGGACGAGAACTCCCAGGTGATCGCGAAGTATCTCGATGACCGATTGCAACTCGGCCTGTTTCCGCGCGAACTGGAAGGCGTGCAGAGCATCCTCTGGCGCCAGATTGAAAGCGAGGTGGAAGGCTGCGGGTTCAAACTCAATGACATTTACTGGCAGCAGTTCGTGCCCAAAAGCGAATGGTGGGCCTTTGTGCGGCACAAGGAACGCAAATTTGGACGCCACTGTCTGGACCAGTGGCGGAACCAGCAGGCGCAATTGCTCGACCTCCTCGCGCAGAGCCTTTTGCCCTTCGAAGAGATGCTGCTCGGCCACCCGTTCCTGTCCGGCGGGCGGCCGCATTTCGTCGATTTCGACCTCTACGGCATGCTCGGCAATTTTCTCTATTCCGGTCATTATGAGTTGCCGTCCGTCCACTCCCGGCTCAAAGATTGGTTTGGGCGCATGACCCGGATCAAATCCGTTCGTTCTCCGTGAAAAACTACATTCTCGACACCAACGTTCTGCTTCACGACCCCAATTCGATTCTCAATTTTCAGGAGCACAACGTCCTGATTCCCATCGAGGTCATTGAAGAAATCGACCGCTTCAAACGCGAATCAACCGAGCGCGGCGCCAATGCCCGCACCATTTCGCGCACGCTGGACAGTCTGCGCGGGCAAGGGCGTCTGAGTGAGGGCGTCACCCTGCCCACCGGCGGCCGGCTGCGCATCATTTTCCAGGATAAAGCCCAGAACGGCCACCTCACCTTTGGCGACAACAACGTGGACAGCCGCATTGTCGGGCTGGCCATCACGGTGCAAAAGGCGCATCCCAGGCAGCGGACGATTCTGATCACCAAGGACATCAATCTCCGCATCAAAGCGGACGCGCTCGGGTTGCAGGCCGAAGATTACGAGACCGACCGCGTGCTCATCAAGGACCTCTACACCGGGATGTTCGAACTTGCGGTCAACGCGGCCGAAATGGCGGCCTACCGGGCGGATGAAGAATTTGTTTTGAACGGCGGCGGCCGGCATTTCCCGAACGAGTACTGCACGCTCACCGAAGAAACGAATCCCAAACGGACCGCGTTGACCAAGGTGGATCCCACCGGCAAAAAGCTGGTTCCCATCTCCGACGCGCGCGAGGGTGTCTGGGGCATCAAACCACGCAATCGCGAGCAGCACTTCGCTTTCGACGCGGTGCTGGATGATCGCCTCAAGCTCGTCACCCTGATGGGCAAGGCCGGCACGGGCAAAACCCTGCTCGCGATGGCGGCCGGCCTGAGGAAAACCGTGCAGGACCGCGAATATCGCCGGCTGGTCGTCGCGCGGCCGACGATCTCCATGGGCAAGGAACTCGGTTTTCTGCCCGGTTCGCTGGAGGAGAAATTGAATCCCTGGATGCAGCCCATTCACGACGCGCTGGAAATGCTCAGTGACTTGAACATGGGCCAGGAACATCGGCGCAGCGGCGATTTGATGCGTTCCGGCACGATCGTGGTGGAAGCGCTCAGCTACATCCGCGGGCGCAGCATCGCCAATCAGTTCATTGTCATTGACGAGGCGCAAAACCTCACGCCGCTGGAAGTCAAAACCATCATCACGCGGGTCGGCCACGGAACCAAGATTGTTTTTACCGGCGACCCATACCAGATCGACAATCCTTACGTGGATTCCTCATCGAACGGTTTCAATTACATCATCAGCAAGTTTCGTCCGGAGCCGATTGCCGGGCACATCGAATTGCAAAAGGGCGAACGCTCCGAGCTCGCCGAACTGGCGGCGAATATTTTGTGAGCGCCGCAACGGCCTCCAGCGCCGGACGCGCCGGACCGGGTGCGAACGTTTTGCTTTGAATCCGCCGGGCCGGCGCGTTATGAGTAACGCACACGATGATTATCGGCGTCCCCAGGGAAATCAAGGACCAGGAATATCGCGTCGCCTTGCTGCCGTCGGCCGCTTATCAACTCATCAAGCGCGGACATCCGGTGGTGGTCGAGCGCGGCGCGGGCGCGGGCGCGGGCTACGCGGACGGCGACTACGAACAGGCCGGCGCGAAACTGGTGGACAGCCATGCGGCGGCGTTCGAGCAGGCGGACTTGATTGTCAAAGTCAAGGAACCACAGCCCGCGGAGTACCCGCTGCTGCGTCCCGGGCAACTGCTTTTCACCTACCTTCACCTGGCGGCCAATAAACCGCTGACCGAAGCGCTGGCGAAATCCGGAGTGACCGGTCTGGCTTACGAGACCATCGAGGTCAATCGCCGCCTCCCATTGCTCGAGCCGATGAGCGAAATCGCCGGGCGGATGTCCATCCTCGTCGGCGGCTATTTTCTGGCGAAGCATTTCGGCGGCAGCGGGGTATTGCTCGGCGGCGTGCCGGGTGTCTTGCCGGGCCGGATCGTCGTGCTCGGCGGCGGGGTGGCCGGCGTCAACGCCGCGCGGATGGCCACCGGCCTGGGCGCGGATGTGACGATTCTGGAAGTGGACGTGGAACGCATGCGTTTTCTGGACATCACACTCCACACGGCGCACACGCTTTACTCCAATGAAGCGCATTTGATGGAACTGCTGCCGTCGGTGGACTTGCTTATCGGCGCGGTGCTGGTGCCGGGCGCCAAGGCGCCCCGCTTGATTCGCCGCGAGATGCTCCGCCGGATGCGACCGGGCAGCGTGCTGGTGGACATCGCCATCGACCAGGGTGGTTGTGCGGAAACGTCGCGACCCACCACGCATCACGATCCGGTATTTGTCGCGGAAGGTGTCATTCACTATTGCGTGGCCAATATGCCCGCGGCCTTCGCGCGCACCGCCACCCAGGCATTGACCAACGTCACTTATCGTTACATCGAATTGCTGGCCGATCACGGGCTGGCGGAGGCCTGTCAACGCCATCCCGCTCTGACCGGCGGCATCAATGTGATGAACGGGAAAGTGACCTGCCAGGCGGTGGGTGAAGCGCACGGGTTGCCTTGTTCCGCGCCCGCCTTCGAGTAACCACCGCGGCCCTCTCCGCGTCTGGTAACCTGTCGCGCCGTGGATTCGACCGTTTCACAATCATTTGAAGAGCGCCGCCCGAGGGAGGATATTCCAACCATGAAAAGCCGACTCACGTTCGTTGTGCTTGTGTTGTTGATTGCCGGGGGAATACTGCCGCAGACGATCCGGGCCGAATCGCGCTATCGTTCCGTTCAATATCGATATCCCCGCCAGCGCCATTATCCCGGACCGGCTCAACCGACGAATCAGATTGCCAAACCGGCTGAGCCGCCGGAGAAGCCCGTCAAATTCAAAGACCTCCCGTTGAACGCGGAATTTTACTTTCTGGCCGACAAAGACCACAAATTGTTCCCGCGCATCAAAATTTCGGACACGACCGCCCGGACCGTTCCAACTGCGGCCGCGCCCAACGTCACAACCAATCCGGTTCCCGTGGAAACACTCGTGATTGCGAAAAAAGCCAGCCCGAAAAAAGACGGAGACAAGAAGGACCAGAGCGGGAAAAAGGACAAACACTAGTCGTTGGCCAGTCAGCGTGACAGGACCGGACGGCGCACGGCTGCCCCGCTCCCTGCCCACCGCGGCGCCGCAAGTTGGCAAAGGTTCAGGCCCTGATTTGCCCGCTGCCAAACCCGAGCCATTTGTAGGTGGTCAGCTCCTCAAGGCCCAGCGGACCGCGCCCGCCGACTTTGTCCGTGCTGATGCCGATCTCCGCGCCCATGCCGAACTCGCCGCCGTCGGTGAAACGTGTTGAGGCGTTCCAGTACACCGCCGCCGAGTCCACGTCGGCCAGGAATTGTTTCGCGCGCGCTTCGTTTTTCGTCACGATGCTGTCCGAATGCGCCGAGCCGTAGCGGTTGATGTGGTCCATGGCCTGCCGGACACCGTCCACGACGCGCACGTTGAGGATGGAATCGTTGTATTCGGTGAACCAGTCCTGTTCGGTTGCAGGTTGCAGGTTGCAGGTCGCAGGTTGGAGAATCGCGCGTGTCGCGTCATCGGCGCGGAGCTGTACTTTTTTCTCCGCGAGGCGCCGGTCGATGACGGGGAGAAACGTTGCGGCGACGCCTTTATCGATCAGCAGCGTTTCCATCGCATTGCAAACGGCCGGGCGCTGGCACTTGGCGTTTATCACGATTTCCTCGGCCATCTTCAAGTCGGCGTCGGCATCGACATACACGTGGCAGACGCCTTTGTAATGTTTGATGACCGGCACCTTTGAGCACTCGGCCACCGCGCGGATCAAACCCTCGCCGCCGCGCGGCAAGCAAAGGTCCACGTATTGGGTGAGCGAGAGCAATTCCTTGATCGCTTCGCGATCGGTCGTTGAGACCACCTGGAGGGCGTGCGCGGGAAAATTGCCGACCTCCTGCTGCGCCGCTTCGACCATGATCTCGCCAATAACGCGGTTCGAGTTCAGCGCCTCCTTGCCGCCCCGCAGGATGGCCGCGTTGCCGGACTTCAAACAAAGGCTCGCGGCATCGGCCGTCACATTGGGGCGCGATTCGTAAATGATGACCACGACACCAATGGGCGTGGAAATTTTCTGAAGCTTGAGGCCGTTGGGGCGGACGCGTTCTTCGAGAATGCGGCCGACCGGGTCGGGAAGGGCGGCGACGTCGCGCAATCCTCTGGCCATCCCGGCGATGCGTTGGTCGTCCAGCTTGAGCCGGTCGAGCATCGGGGTGGACACGCCCGTTTGTTGAGCCATCTCCATGTCACGCGCGTTGGCTTTTTTGATGTCGTCGCGGTTCTGCTCCAGCGCGTCGGCCATAGCCAGGAGGCACTCGTTCTTTTCCAAAGTGGTCAACCGGGGCAGTTCACGCGCCGCCACCTTGGCCTGGCGGGCCAGTTGCCTCATCTGTTCGGTCAGCGTCACGCCACGAAGTTAAGCCAAAACCGGCAAGTGAAAAGGCGGAAGTTGGCGTCCCACGAATTGAGGGCGGCCGAGGGATGGACCCTCTGCGGACGGGCCATCAAAAACCGGACCACGAATGACCACGAATGGACACGAATCCTGCGCAACAGCGGACCGGCGTCGCCCGCTCCTCCCTTTTCCGGGGGAGAGCCCGGGGTGAGGGCGGCTCATGAAGCTGACCACGAAGCAACACCGGGCTTGAGACACCGATTTTGCGGGCGTCCTTCCTCCCATGATTCGTGTCCATTCGTGTCCATTCATGTTCATTCGTGGTTAGATCTGAGGCAGTATTCCCGCGCGAGCTTCGCAATTCCTGGTCAACCACGACTGGCATGGAGGTTGCATCGCGACCGGCGTTGACAAAAATGCAAAACCGTCTTCCCCCTTTCGTGAAAACAGCCTCGCCCCTCAACCGAAGCACTCTCGCGCCTGTGGTCCTGGTCGTTTCTCTGGTTCTGTTCTTTACCGGGTGGGCTTCGGCGCCGGACTCAACCAAGGGTGTGCCCTCCGAAACAAGGCGGACGGAGTCGCCAACCATCCTCGACGGAGTCGCGTCCTATTATGGCAAGGAGCATCACGGCAAAAAAACGGCCAACGGCGAGATATTTGACATGAACAAACTGACGGCGGCGCACCGTTCGCTGCCGTTCGGCTCGCAGGTCAAGGTGACCAATCTTTCAAACAATCGTTCGGTCACCGTCCGGATCAATGATCGCGGCCCCTACGTTTCAGGGCGGATCATTGATTTGTCACAGGCGGCGGCGGAACGGTTGGAAATGATCCAGGCCGGCATCGTCAGGGTTAAGGTGGAAATCCTGGCCGCCAAAAGGCCGCCCGCAAACCTTTGAACCGCGGGTGCAAAATCTGTCACACCTGTGACACATTTCACACCAGACGGCCGATCGCCCGATTACGGAATGACGGCCCGATAAAAGCGATACCCCAAACTCGTGGCGTTGGCATCGACCCAGTACAGCGGGCCGTTGGTGGTGGCCAGATTGGTCAGGGGCTGCCAATCGATGAAATTGGTCGAGGCATCAATGCGATAGTTCCAGCCTGTTTCTCCGTTGAGAGTCAACTGAAAGCGCCCATCGACGAAAATACCATTGGAACCGAATTCCGGCTGCGCCGAAGCCGGCACGACAGTCAACGTCGCCATTTGACTCGTGGCCACATCCGCTGAATTGCTGACCACGACCCTGTAATTCCCGGCGTTGGTGGCCTGAACATTCGTCAGTGTCAGCGTGGGAGCCGTCGCGCCGGGAACGTTCAACTTGTCCAACTGCCATTGATAAGTCGGCGGCGGTGTGCCCGTGGCGACGACCGTGAACGTTGCGTTCGAGCCCGCAAGGACTGTCCGGCTCTGCGGCTCGGTGATGATCGTCGGCGGCGCGGTCCAGCCAAAATAAGCCCGGGCCGTGATGGTGTTTTCGTAGTATTCCACGCGAATCCGGTGTCGGCCGGCGGCGCCGAAGGCGCGCGCGAACGTGTAGGTGGTCGGCGGTTGATCGAACCATTCATTCAATGCCAATACCCCACTCCATGTCCACCGTGCGGTCGCGGGAATCGGGGTCGTTGCCGGCGCTGCCGCCGGCCAGCGGCAGGGCGTTGTCCGGAACGATCACAACTTCGTCGAGCGAGAGGTCATCAAGAAATGCGTCGGGCGCAAACGGGAAGGCCGCTTTGTGCATCGTCCAATTCCATCGGTCCACCATTCGCTGCCCCCAATCCTCGAAACTGTTCGCGCCGTCGAGGAGCTTGTACTGAGTGTTGTGGAAATAGTTGTAGAGGCTCTGCTCGACCCAGGGACCGACCAGCAGCGCGTTTGACCGGATGACGCGGCGATTGTTCAGTTTCGAAAGTTCGGCCAACGTGTTGTCCGGGTCGGCCCGGAACTCGATCGTGTGCGTATTGGTCTCCCAGCTCCAGGCGAACGGCAGAGCGACCGCCTGTGTCGCGCCGAGGGTGACGGAGCCGCTGCGCGCCGTCGCGCCGTCGAACCGCCACTCGAAGGGAACAGCGACCGGGTTGGTGCCCCAGTTTTTCACGTGGGCCAAACAGGTGACCGGCTGGCCGTTGGTCGGCAGGCCGCTGTGGTAGGTGGTGTCGGTGGGATCGAACGAGAGCCGCGGCGTCCGCTCGAGATAGAGCACGTCAATGTCGGGTTGATCGTTCGCCGCGAAAACGTTCACCGGCGTTGCGCGGCTCTGCAGCGTGCTGATGTTGGCATAGACGCTTCCGGCGCCTGCGTTGGTTGCGGTCAGAACTCCGTTGGTCGAAATCGCGCCGATGTTGCCGGTTACGGTCCAGGCCGCGACGCTGTCGATAAAATAATTCTCGTTGGCGGCGGTGTTCCGGCCCGTCGCCAGGAACGGGCGCGTGTCGCCGACATAGAGCACCACAGAATTTGTCGGCGTAATGTTCAGTTGGTCGATGACCACGTCGCCGTACAGTTCCCACTCGTTCATGTGGCAGTAGCCGTCGCCGCCAAAGCGCTGCACGTTCAACTTGAACAGATTCGCCGTGACGGGGGCGGGCAGATCGGACTCGCTCCAAGTCCACGACGCCAGGCTGTTCGTCGGTGTAACGACGGCGTAAGACCCGGTGCGGCTCTCCATGTCGGCCTGACTGTCGGCCTTCTCGACCCACCATTGGTAGCTGGTGCCGTAGGACAGATAGACGCGGAACTTGCGCAACGTGCGGGCCTGAGTGTAGGCGACTTGCACGAACGCGGGATTGACGTTGGGCGTGCGCGCCAGGGAATTGGTGTTGCTGTCGAAAACGTTATTGATGACGCCCAGGTCCAGCGGAGTGGAAGTGAGCGTCGCGCTGCCCGCGCTGACCGAACTCAGAACGTCCAGTTTGGCGTTTGGCAACGTGACCTGGGCCCGGCTTGTGAACGCCAGAAAAAGAACCGGAAGCAGGCAGCGAAAGAGTGGCGGAGACAAAATCGGGTTGCGTCGAGGCCAATGGCCGGCGCCGGGATGGTTCGAGCCGCTCATAGAAACCTCGGTCAATCTGAAAGGCTTGCTTACGGGAATCCGCTCGTGAAAGCAACACGATTGAAGGTTGGCGCAGACGCACCGGCATTAAAAATTTGTAATGTCGCCGAAAGGTTGGCACATTGAAGAAAAGTTTAGTCATCGCGCTGCTGACGGGTGTTGCCGCCGCCGGGTGGGTCGCCGCCAGCGGCGGGTTTGAGCGCTCCGACAACAAGCGCCCGACGGTCACCGTCGCGGTGAGCGATACGCCGCTGGAACGGCAGACGAAATTCACCGCCAGTTTCTCGCCGGTGGTGAAAAAGGTCGCTCCCAGCGTGGTCAACGTCTTCACCACCAAGACGGTCAGAAATCCGTGGCCCGAGGTCACGCCGTTCTTTGACGACCCGTTCTTCCGGCGGTTTTTCGGCCAGCCGTTTGGCGACAATGAAGGCCGACGCCAACCGCGCACCTTCAAGGAGCGCAGCCTGGGTTCCGGCGTCATCGTGACCAGGGACGGCTACCTCCTGACCAACAACCACGTGGTGGACGGCGCCGATGAAATCAAGGCGGCGCGGGACAAGGACAAGAAACAATTCACCGCCAGGGTCGTCGGGCGCGATCCCAAGACGGACATCGCGGTGTTGAAGATCGACGCGAAGGAGGTGCCGTTCATCACGTTCGCGGACAGCGACAAGCTGGAAGTGGGCGATGTCGTGCTGGCGCTCGGCAATCCGTTCGGGATCGGGCAGACGGTGACGATGGGCATCGTCAGCGCCACGGGTCGCGGCGGGATGAACATTGAAGAAAAGTTTAGTCATCGCGCTGCTGACGGGTGTTGCCGCCGCCGGGTGGGTCGCCGCCAGCGGCGGGTTTGAGCGCTCCGACAACAAGCGCCCGACGGTCACCGTCGCGGTGAGCGATACGCCGCTGGAAC
>WNFZ01003999.1_pt1 | contig 17225 bp, 17 predicted proteins | sample 5400081 | NCBI WGS metagenome assembly WNFZ01 (sample SAMN13153365, study PRJNA577476) | soil metagenome | isolation source: 80 cm soil or saprolite under grassland replicate 1 | place: USA:California | collected 2016-06-15 | reverse complement strand
ACAGCGCCCGGGCCACCATGCCGGCGCGCAGCACCTCGTCGCGGCAGCGGTGGTGGGCCACGATCGGGATGCCCGCCGGGAGCAGCCAGTTGCCGTAGGTGTGGTCGCCGTGGTGGTGGGTGTTGACCGCGGCGCGTACAGGCAGCCCGCCCGCGCGCTCGCCGACCGCGGCCAGCAGCGCGCGGTTGCGCGCTTCGGTCGAGGTGGTGTCGATCAGCACCACGCCGTAGCGGCCAAGGATGACACCGGTGTTGTTGATCATCCAGCTGCCGTCGGGCTGGACGTAGGCGAGTACGCCGGGGGCGACCTCGGACAGCTCTGGACTGGCGAGGGGCGTGTTCGCCTCGGTCACCCGGAACCCCTCCTGCTCGGCGTCGGTCGGCCTGAAGCCTACCCCGCCGCGGCCGCTACCCGCGTCCTCGCGCCAGCAGGCGGCGCCCAGGGGATGGGGCGCCGCCTGCTGGCGTTCCGCGGCGCTGGCGCCGCGAGTTCCGTGTCGCGGTGTGGTCAGCCGGCCGCTGAGGATCGGTGTGGTCAGCCGGTTGCGGAGGATCCTCCCCGGTTGCCTGGGGTCATTGGATGGATCACCGCGGTGCTGGCGGGGTGCCGGCGCAGGGCGCCGGCCCACACGGCCAGCAGGCCGAGCACGGCCCACAGGGTCAGGACCGTCAGGGGCCTGCTGGTGGCGTTGCCGTCGAAGAAGGCGGCGCTGCGAAGGAGGGTTCCGCCCGCTCCGGGGGGTAGGAGCTGGCCGATCAGGCCGAACGGCCGCGGCAACAGCTCGGGGGCGGACGGCACTCCGGACAGGGGGTTGCCGAGCAGCACCATCAGCAGCGCGCCCAGCGCCAGCCCGGCCCGCCCGAGGAGCGCGAACAGGCCCGCGGCGCCGGCGGCGATGGCCAGCACGGTGAGCCCGAGCACGCCGGCGTTCGTCAGCCAGTCCCCGCCGATGACCCCGAGCCAGCCCTGGGCGATAGCGACCGCGACCAGCCCCGCCAGCGCCGAGGCGACCACCAGTGCGCAGGCCTGCCCGAGACCGGGCCGCCGGACCAGGCCGATCATCAGCCCGGTGAGCACTCCGGCCAGGACCAGAGGCAGCACCGCGGCGCTCAGCGCGGCGCCGCGCGGGTCGTCGGGATCGGCGGGCACCACGTCGACGACCCGCGGTTCCCGGCCGCCCGGCGTCGTACCCGCGGGGACCCGCCCCGCCGAGGTGCCGCCTTGGGTCATCCCGGGTCCGGCTGAGGCGCCGCCTTGGGCCTGCCCAGACCCTTGGGCCTGCCCAGACCCTTGGGCTTGCCCAGACCCTTGGGCTGCCGCGGGCCCGGCTGAGGCGCCGCCTTGGGCTGCCCCGAGCCCCTGCGAGGCGGCGGCGGCAGCCTGCGCGAGCAGCTGGGAGACCACCGGGCTGGCGGCCGAGGCCGTCAGGACGGTCACCCCGCTGGGGGCGGCGACGATCGCGCCGTAGACCGCGCGGTCGGCTATGGCGGCGCGTGCGGCTACCTGGTCAGCGTAGAGGCGCACGTCGAAGGCGTCGCCACGCTGCGCGAGCTGGCGCTGGATCGCGGCGGCCGCCTGGGGCGGGCCGGCGACGCCGACCGGCAGGTCCCTCGGGGCCAGCCGCGCGGACGGCCACGCGAATGCCGTCAACGTCAGCGCGACGACGGCCGGGACGAGCACGATGATGGCCACCATGGCACGCGCGCCGTGCTTGGGCGGCAAATCCGTGGATCTCAACATCGCTTCACTCCTGAAACGAATGGTCGTTCTATTTGACTGCCACACTGTCGCTCGACGGCCCCGGCTTGTCAAGATCGAACATTCGTTTTATATTCTGCACATGCCCCGCGTCTCCCAGGCCCACCTGGACGCCCGCCGGCAGCAGATCCTCGACGCTGCCCGGCGCTGCTTCGTCCGAAACGGCTTCCACGCCACGTCCATGCAGGACGTGCTGAGCGAGGCGCACCTGTCGGCCGGCGCGGTCTACCGCTACTTCCGGTCCAAGGACGAGATCGTCACCGCGATCGCCAGCGGTGCCCTCCGGGACATCGCCGGGGCGCTGGAACCGTGCGACGACGGCGCGGCGCCGCCGCTGGAGCAGGTCGTCGGTCGCGTGCTGGCCGCGGTCGAGAACCTCGGCGAGACCCAGGATGTGCCAAAGCTCGCGATCCAGATCTGGGGTGAGGCGGTCCGCTCCCCCGCCATCTTCGAGAACGTCCGTCAGGCCCTCGAGGGCATCCGCGCGGCGCTCGCCCGGCAGATCCAGCTCTACCAGGACCAGGGCGTGATGACCCGCGAGGTTCCGGCCGCCCACGTCGCCCGGGTCCTTGTGGCGATCACCGCCGGGTTCATGGTCCAGTACGCGCTGGTCGGCGACGTCGATTCGGCGATGTTCCGCGACGGGGTCCGCGCGCTGGCCACCATGCGCCGCTGACGCTGCGCCGGCGGCGCGCAATCGACCCTCACGACCACTGGATTTTGCTCCCTGGTGCGGCTGCGCGAGGTTCATCCGGTGCGGCCCGCCGTGTCTCCGAGCCCAGGTTGAATTCCTCCGAAAAGCGGTACGGTGCGCAGCCGAAGCTGCGCACCGTACCTTCCCCACGAATTGCCGCGCCGGGGGCGCGAAACGTGCCGCGTGGCGGCGGATTTCCCGCTTGCTAGCGCAGTCCGGCCTTGCGGCTGCAGGTCGGCCAGGCACCCCAGCCCTGCATCTGCTGCAGGCGCTGGGCGACGCGGATCTGCTCGGAGCGGCTGGCGTTCTGCGGGCTTCCGGAGCCGCCGGCGGCGCTCCAGCTGGACTGCGTGAACTGGAGACCACCGTAGAAACCGTTGCCGGTGTTGGTGCTCCAGTTGCCGCCCGACTCGCACTGCGCGATTCGGTCCCACACGCTCCCGCCGGCGACCGAGCCCGATGACCGCGATGAGCTGCGGTGCACCGTGCTGACCCGCTGCGAGTGCCGCACCGAAGAGTGGTACGTGGTGTGACGCACCTGCCCGTTGCCGGAAGGCATGTCCAGGCGCTGACCAGGGAAGATCAGGTTTGGGTTCTTGATGCTCGGGTTGGCGTCGTAGAGCGCACGCCAGCCTCCCAGACCTTGATTGCCGGCGATGCGCGAGAGCGTGTCGCCGGACTTCACGACGTAGGTTCCGCCACGGCTCGATGCTGAGGCCGGCAGCAGGAATACGGAGAACAGGACGGCGCCGCTCAGCGCAACGACTGCGCCAAGACGGGCCGTGCGGGGTAAGTACCGGTGCAGGAGTGCACGACCGCGTGCCAAAACAACCTCCTGGAATGTCGGGGGATTTGGGGGATATTCAGATGAGCGCGGGAGGGTGGCCCATCTTCCATGCCGCTACCACGCAGCGCATGGGTGCGCCCATGGGGCGCGGACCGGCGGCTCACCGTGGGGGTTGCGAACCTGTCCGATCAACCGAGCGAGGAGGTTAGCCAAAAGGAATCGAACGACATGCTGGTCGCGCTGCGCCGGGCCATCCTCGCCGCCCAATATCTGCCAGGTTCGCTGCTGGAGCCCACTCCACCAGAAATCCTGGAGGTGCAGCGTGCCTGGGCTGCCGCCGCAGCATGAACCGCGAAAGTCAAGGCCCCAAGGCAGCACCCCGCCAGCGGGCCGACATCCCCCTGGTCACTCGGCTACCGACTCCGGCTGAGCGAGCTCAGCCTCCTGTCGGCCCCCCGGCCGAGGACCCTTGCCGGCCGGCTCGTCATCCACCCTGAGGATGGACGCGAAGCCCGCGCCTCACCTGGCGGCATTGCCAGGCGGACGCGCAGCAATAGTCGCCACTGAGCATCGCCGCTCCGGGCGGCGCGCGCCCGGGTCGGACGGCCCCCCACTTGTGGGACCTTTGGACCCTGTGGACCCTACTGGCAGATCGGTCGCCGGACGGGCCTCCCCGGGGACGGCCCGGTATCATGCTCTGGCGATGCGCTGACCAGCAGGGGCAGCCGCCATCTGGGGGGCTACTGTCGCTATGGCTGCCAGGTATGGCGGGCGTGAGGCGCGGTTGCTCGAAGCTGGGCTCGCGCTCGCGCAGGACCGCCAACTCCCCGCCGTGTTCCGCCGCTTGGTCGCCCTTGCCGCCGAACTGACCGGTGCCCGCTGGTGCGGGGTCGGCGTGTTCGGCGCGAACAAGCTGGTCGTCGACGTGATCGCGACCGGCTCCCGCGACCCGGAGCAGCCCGCCGCCGCTTCCGGCCCCAAGCGGGCGGCCGAGGCCGCGGAGCCCGAGAGGTCGGCCGAGGCACCCGAGTCCGAGAGGCCGGCCGAGGCGCCCGAGCCCGAGCCCCGGCGGGCTGTCCTGCCGGCGCCCGGCCCGGGCGTGCTCCGTATCCCGGTGATGATCCAGGACGCCCCCTTCGGGGACCTGTGCGTCGCCGGCAAGCGGGAGGCCGTCGACTTCGACGAGGACGACCAGCTCGCTCTGGAGACTCTGGCTGCCTACGCCGCCGTGGCCATCGAGAACGCCACCCTGCTGATGGAGGCCGAGGGCCGCGCCCGCCGGCTGGAGGCGCTGCGCGAGGTGGCCGCCAGGCTGCTGGCCGGCCCTCAGCTCGACGACCTGCTCGTGCTGATCGCCAGCCACGCGATGCTTCTGGCCAGGGCGGACGGGTGCACGGTGCTGATCCCCGGTGCCCGCGAGGGCACGCTGGTCATCGACGCCGCCGTGGGCATCGCCGGAGATCTCCGAGGGCTCGAGGTGCCGATCGACCAGTCAGTGGCCGGACAGGTGATCCAGACCGGCAAGACCGAGGTCGTCGCCAACCTCTCCGCGGACTCCAGGACCTTCCCGCCCGCCGCGGAGCGGGGGATCTCCGGTTCGGCGATGTACCTGCCGCTGCGCGCCCGCCAGGAGCCCTTCGGCGCCCTGGTGGTGGTCCGTCGAGTCGGCGCCGTCGCGTTCGGCGAGTCCGACGTCGAGCTGGTGGAGGGCTTCGCCGACCTGGCGGCGGTCGCCTTCGACTACATCAGCGTCCATCGTGAGCTGCGCCGCCTGGCGGTGCTGGAGGAGCGCGAGCGGATCGCCAGGGAGCTGCACGACGGCGCCATTCAGGCGCTGTTCGCGGTCGGCATGGGCTTGCAGGCGACCGCGGCGCGCACCGGCGAGCCAGAGGTCACCCGCCGGCTGCACGGCGCCGTCGGCGAGCTCGACCGGGTCATCAGCGACCTTCGCAGCTACATCTTCGGGTTGCGCCCCGGCGTGCTGGCCGGCCGGCACATCGACCAGGCGCTGCGCCGGCTGGCCGAGGAGATCGCCATGCCCGCGGGCGTCACCACCGTGGTCGAGGTCGAGGAGCAGGTCGCCGCCGCGCTCAGCCAGCACGCCGGCGAGCTGGTGCAGGTCGTCCGCGAGGCGCTGTCCAACGTCGTCCGGCACGCCCGCGCCACCACCTGCCGGGTGTCGCTGTACTGGCGGCAGGGCTCGGTCGGCGGGCTGCCCGGCCGGGTCGCCGTCCTCGAGGTCGACGACGACGGCGTCGGCTTCGACCCCCGTGCGAGCCGCCCGGGCCACGGCCTCGGCAACCTCAGCGCCCGCGCGGCAGCGCTCGGCGGGTCCCTGGAGCTGGAGAGCAGCTCAGGCGAGGGCACCACCGTCAGGGTCCTGATCCCGCTGTAGGCGGACCCGCCCGCTCGGGGGCTCCCGAAGGTCCCGCCCCGGATGGGCCCAACGGCCCTTGGACCTGCGGCCGCTCGCTGTGACCCTGCGACGACCGATCCCGGATCGGCGTGCCCGCCGGACGAACGGAGGTGTGCGACCATCCCCTCATGACCTCGCCATTGCTGCGCGTCATGCTCGTCGACGACCACGAGGTCGTCCGCAGCGGCATCAAAGCCCTCCTGGCCGCCACCGACGACATCGTGGTCGCCGCCGAGTCCTACTCGGTGCGCGACGCCGTCGTCGTCGCTGAGCGGTGCAGGCCCGACGTGGTCGTCATGGACGTCCGCCTTTCGGATGGAAGCGGCATCGAGGCCACCAGAGACATCCGCGCCCGCCGGCCCGCGACCAAGGTGCTGATGCTCACCTCGTTCGCGGACGACGAGGCGCTGTTCGCCTCGATCATGGCCGGCGCCGCCGGCTACGTGCTCAAGCAGATCCGCGGTGACGAGCTGGTCCGCGCCATCCGTACCGTCGGTCAGGGCGGCAGCCTGCTCGACCCGGCCGTCACCAGCGGCGTCTTCGAGCGGCTGCGCCGCGACCGGCACTTCCTCATGGACGAGAAGCTCGCCCGATTGTCGGCCCAGGAGGAACGGATCCTGGCGCTGGTGGCCAGCGGCAACACCAACCGGCAGATCGCGGACGAGCTGGGCCTGGCAGAGAAGACGGTCAAGAACTACGTTTCGAGCATCTTGACCAAGCTGGAGGTCGGCCGCCGCGCCGAAGCCGCCGCGTATCTGGCGCGCCACAGCCCCACCGGCGGCGGCTGAGTCGCAACCCCTCGTTCTCGACATCTCGGGTCGTCCACGACACGAGCCGATATAGAGAACTGCCGCCACTCCTCGGCGCTGCCACCGGCAGCCCTGGCGGCGCGGCGAGGGGGGGCACGTGACCAGCCAATCCGGCGTCGGGATCGTCGCCAGGAGGATCACCGCGCGCGGCCCGCTGGGCCCGGCGTTCCAGGCCGTCGACCTGGAGGCCGAGCCGGGCAGCCTGGTCGCCATCACCGGGCCGGGCGGCTCCGGCCGCTCCTCGCTGCTGCTGGCGCTGGCCGGGCGGCTGCGCCTGGTGGCCGGGCAGCTCACCGTCGGCGGCTACCGGCTGCCCACGGGCTCGCCGGCGGTGCGCCAGCTGGTGGCCGTCGCCCGCGTCCGCCCGGCGATCGACCTCGACCAGCGCCTGCTCGTCCAGGAGCTGATGGTCGAGCGGTGCCTGATCACCCCGCGCTCGACCAGCACCGCCTCGATCGCCGCCGCATTCGGCCTGCTGCGGATCGACCCGCCCAGGAGCGCCCTGGTGGTCGACCTGCACCCCGCCGAGCAGACCCTGCTGGCGTGCGCGCTCGCGGTCGCCACCGAGCCCGGCGGGATCGTGATCGACGACGTCGGCCAAGGAGTGGAGTCCGGGGACCTTCCCTGGGTCTGGCGCGGCCTGCGCGCCGCCGCCGCCACTGGCTGCACGGTCGTGGCCAGCGCCGACGGCCCACCACCCGATCCGGTGCCCGCGGACGTGATGGTCCGCCTGCCGCACCGGTCCGCGCTCGAACGCGCCGCCGCGGCGCGGGCCGAGCGGATGGATGCCAAGGGAGGGGCACCGTGAACACCATCAGGCTTGCGCTGCTGGAGCTCCGTCGGCTCCGCGGGCCGGTCCCGGTCCTGATACCGCTCGGGCTCGCCCTCATCCCGCTGGTGGCCGCTGCTGTCTACCTTTGGTCGGCCTGGGATCCCTATGGCCGGCTCGACCGGATCCCGGTCGCCGTGGTCAACCAGGACCGCCCGGTCATCTCGCAGGGCGAGCTGGTCAACGCCGGGCAGCTGCTGGTCCAACAGCTCCGCCAGGACCCCATCTTCGACTGGAGGTTCGTGGAGGAGGGCCCGGCCAGGCGCGGGCTAAAGGACGGCCGCTACGCCTTCACCATCACGGTGCCGGCCGACTTCAGCGCCAGACTGGCCAGCTCCGCCACCCCGACGCCCCAGCGGGCGTCCATGCTGGTCACGCTGAACGACGCCAACGGCTACCTCACCGGCAAGCTCGCCGAGACCGCCCAGACCCGACTCCGGGATCAGGTCGACGCCGCCGCGCGCACCGCCTACGCCCAGCGCGTCCTCGGCGACCTGGATGCCCTGCGCCGCCGCCTCGCCCAGGCCTCCACCACCGCCACCAGCCAGCAGGACGCCACCACCAGAGCCGCCGAGGACGCCGGCAGGCTCAGCCGGCAACAGCGCGAGGCGGGGCAGCTCGCCACCGCCGCACAGCAGCTCACCAGTGCCGCGCAGCAGCTCTCCCAGACGGTGTCCGGCGCGGCCGCGTCCATGGCCGCGCAGGTCCCCGCCGCGGCCCAGGCGGTCGTCGACGCCAGCAACACCGCCCAGCGGGCCGCCAGCCAGGCCGCGGGCGGCATCGCTACCGCGCAGCAGCAGGCCGACCTGGCCCTCAACGGGCTCACCGAGCTCGGTCAGAGCCATCCCGACCTGCGCGGCGACCCCAGCTTCCAGCTCGCCCTGGAGGCCGCCCGCCAAGCCGGCCGCGCCGCCGCCACCGCCGGCGTGGCCTCCCAGGAGGCCAGCGGCTCCTCCCAGCAGGCCACTGCCAGCTCCCAGCAGCTCCAGAGCGCCACCAGCGGCGTCCTGCAGCAGCTCCACTCCGCGTCCACCCAGGCCAGCGAGCTGGTCCGCTCGGCCCAGCAGGCAGCCGACGGGGCCGACCACCTGCGCGCCGGTCTCGACGGCGCCCTGACCGGCCCCCAGTCACTACAGGCCCAGCTCGGCCGGCTCCAGCGCGGCGCCATTCAGCTCGCCGGCGGCCTGCGCGCCACCCTCGACCAGGTCCCGCCGGCCAACGCCCAGCAGCGCGCCCAGATCGCCGACTCGCTGGCAAACCCCGTCGACCTTCGCACCACCAACCTGCACCCGGCCCGCTCCTACGGGCGCGGCCTGGCCCCGCTGCTCTGCGGCATCGCCATGTGGGTCTTCGCGCTCGCCGCCTTCCTGGCGCTGCGGCCGCTGAACCCTCGAGCGCTGGCCGGCAGGGCGCGCGCCCTGACCGTCGGGATTGCCGGCTGGCTGCCCGCCGCCGGGATCGGCGTGGCCGGCGTCCTGGTCCTGTACGCCGTACTGGACGGGCTGGGGCTCGACCCGCTGCACCCGCTGTGGACGATCGGGCTGCTGGTGCTGACGGCTTGTGCCTTCGTCGCCGCCATCCACCTGCTGCGCACCGCCTTCGGCATCGCCGGGCTGGCGCTCTCGCTGGTGCTGCTGGCCTTCCAGCTCACCGCCTCCGGCGGCCTGTACCCGCTGGAGACCGCCCCAGCCCCGTTCCGCACGATCCAGCCGCTCAGCCCGCTGACCTACGTGGTCGAGGGGCTGCGCGTCACCATCTCCGGGGGCGAGCCCGAGCGGCTGATCCGCGCCGCGATCGTGCTCGGCTCGATCCTGCTGATCTGCCTGGCCCTGACAGTCCTGGTGGTCACCCGCCGACGGGTGTGGACCGTGGGGCGGCTCACCCTGCGGCCCGCCGTCGAGGTGTGACCACGGTCACGCCGGCGGGACCAGGCGGACGTCCCGGTCGGCGTGAGACAGCAGCAGGTTGTCGTACCCGGGCAGGAGCGGAAGCCGCGCAGCTTGGGCACCAGATAGCGGACCGCGCGGCCGAGCGAGCTGGCGTGGCGGTCTGGCCAGCGCTCGTGCAGCAGCCTGCCGAGCGCCGCGTTGGTCCTTGGCCGCTCCTCCAGCAGGGCCCGCCCGGTCGCCAGCAGCGCCCCGATGTCCATTCCGGCGACGTTCCTGCGCGCCGGTCCAGCAGCAGCCCCCTGCCGCGCCAGGATCGCGCGGTTGAGCGCTCGCTGGCCGAGCCGCGTCGCGGTCACGGGCGCTCGTGAGTTCCCGCGCCGTCCGGGCTCGCCGGCCAGCGGCCGCGAGGCGACGCCAGGGAGCGTCCCGACGGCATCGGGATCAGAGTTGCGGCGACCAGCAGGACCACCAGCAGCAGGGCGCCGAACACCCAACCGCCGAGCACGTCAGAGACCCAGTGCCGTCCCAGGTACAGCCGCGAGTACCCCTCCGCGTATGCCAGGAGCGCCACGACCGTCCAGCCGATTACCGCCAGCCACCAGCCCCGCGACCGCTGCGCCAGCAGCCAGGCCACCATGCCGCCGACCAGCACCACCCGCGCCGAGCCCCCGGACGGGAAGGTGCCGGCCGGCCCGATCGACAGTGCCGCCGGAGGACGCGGCGCCTCCACCAGCGAGGCGATCGCATGCTGCAGGTACTTCTCCACGGGCACCGTCACCAACAGCAGCAGCGGCAGCGCCTCGCGCCGGTACAGCGCCAGACCGACCCCGGTGGCCACCGCGCTTGTCGCGGTGGCCACGTAGCTGCCGATCCCTGTGAACCCCTTCATCGCGGTGGTGAGCCAGCCCGCCCGATGCGCCACGAACCAGTCGAACAGCGACCGATCGATGCCGGCCACCGGCCCGGACCGGGCGAGCACCCCCAGCGCCCAGAGGACCAGCACGACCAGCGACAGACCGACAAGCAGGACCAGCGCCGAGAAGACCAGCACCTCCGGCCAGCCGCGGGCTCCCAGACGAACCTGGGCGCGTCCCGGCCACGACCGCGACCACCATCGGCCGGCGACCCCGATCACCTGGCCGGGACGCCAGGCGATCCAGCTCCCGGCGAGCACGATGACCGCCAGGCCCAGCAGCGCCAAGGCGATCGAGGGGATGGGGGTCGCGGCGACCGCTGATGATCGCACACCGTTCCTTTCATCCGGTTGCGGATCGTCATCCGCAGTCGGTCGTCGACGCCCGGAATCATAGCCCTTCGGTCGCCCGGTATCCTCCTGCCGCAAATGGAGAGCTATGGGATGGCGATTATGCACTCCCTGGAGCTACGCCTCACTGCGTATTTCTGATCTCCGGCGCGACGCGTCTTCCAGCGTAATCAGAGCCGGTGAGATCATCCACCTGCCCGGTCACCGCCGCCCGGGCGGCCAGGACCACTCAATTGGGGGGAGGCAACCTGCACATGAGGGGCTATCTTCTTCGTCTCGTTGTAGCCGTCGTCGCCTCGCTGGCGCTGATGGCCACATTTGCGGGCGTCGCGTCAGCGCAGTCGGGGCACTTCGTCGGCACGCCGACCTGCACCGACCAGGGAACCACGGTGCAGTGCACCGGCAAGGTCGCCGGCCTCGGAGGCACGACGTTCACGATCAACGTTTCCGCGCCGGGCACGGCGAGCGTCGAATGCACCAACCCGGGCGGAAATGTTGCGCCGGGTCAGAGCTTCACCACCACGGTGGCCGGAAGCAGCGGGCCTGTCCCTACGCCGAGGAATGGCCAGTACCGGTTCGATGTGTCAACGACCACACCGACCGCACCGGCCGGCTCGTGCCCGAATTCGATGTGGACCGCGACCGTCACTGACGTGACGTTCACGACGGCCACCATCACGCTCCTCGAGGACTCAACACAGTCCGACACGATCACCGTTCCCGTCACCTAGGAGCACGGTCAAGGGCCGAGACCGGCATAAACGAGGAGCCCCGCTGAGCGGGGCTCCTCGTCGAGTCTGGCCGGCCCGGTCCCGGCGCTCCTATCCCCCGGGACGCCGCTCCAGCACCTCGGATCGCATCCGCTCCCAGGCGGCCCGCGCCTCCTCCACGGAGCCCTCGTCCTCGATCGTGGAGAGGTCGCCGGGCTCCGAGCCAAGCGTGACGGCCCGTAGCACCCGGCGCATGATCTTGCCGCTCCGAGTCTTGGGCAGCATGCTCACGAAATTCAGCTCCCCGATCACCGCCACCGGGCCGAGCTCACGCCGGACCGTCTGCAGGAGCTCCGCGCGCAGCCCCTCGGACGGCTCGTGGCCCTGCCGCAACGCCACGAACGCCGAGATCACCTCGCCCCGAACCTCGTCCGGCCGGCCCGTCACCCCAGCCTCGGCTACCGCCGGATGCCGCAGGAACGCCGTCTCCACCTCGATCGTGCCGAGCCGGTGCGCCGCGATCTTGATGATCTCGTCGGCGCGGCCGCTGAACCAGACGTAGCCGTCCTCGTCGACCGCGGCCGCATCACCCGAGAAGTACACGCTCCGGTCAGGGATCCGCTGCCAGTAGTCGCGGCCGTAGCGCTCCGGCTCGCCCCACAGCGACGCGGTCAGGCCCGGGAACGGCCGCCTGATCACGAAGATACCCTTCTCCCCCGGTCCGCACGGCTGGCCCTCCGGCGTCATCACCGCCCCGTCGATGCCCGGCAGCACGATCCCCGCCGAGCCGGGCTTGATGGGAAGCAGCCCCAGCCCGTACGGGTTGGCGACGATTGGCCCGCTGGTCTCCGTCTGCCACATGTGGTCCAGCACTGGCGCGCGGTCGCCGAGGACCTGCTTCTGGAGCCAATCCCAGGCGGGCGGGTTCAGCACCTCGCCGGCGCAGACCACCCGCTCGATGGAGTCGAGGTCGTGGTGGCGCGCGACCTCGACTCCGTAGCGCATGAGCAGCCGCACGGCGGTCGGTGAGGTGAAGATGCCGCTGACGCGGTTCTCGTCGACGATGCGGTAGAACGTCTCAGGCCCTGGGTGATCGAGCGCGCCTTCGTAGAGGATCGTGGCGCAGCCGGCCAGCAGCGGACCGTACACGATGTAGCTGTGGCCGACGACCCAGCCGATGTCGGAGGTGGACCACCAGACGTCATGGGGGTCCAGGCCGAAGCACCAGCTGCCCATGGCGTTGACGTGGACCTGGTAGGGCCCGTGGGTGTGGACGGCGAGCTTGGGGCGGGCGGTCGTGCCCGAGGTCGCCAGGATGTAGGCGGGCTCGTTGGACTCCATCGGCACCCAGCCGGGGTCGATGCCCTTGCCGAGCTCGAGGAACCGGTCCCAGTCGAGGTGGCGGGCGGAGCGGCTCGGCGGGGCGGCGGCCGAGCGGCGCAGGACGACCACCCGCTCGACGGTGGGGCAGCCGCTGTCCAGGGCTGCGTCGGTGATGCGCTCGAGCTGGACCTCGGCGCCCTTGCGCCAGGTGACGTCGGCGGTGAACAGGGCTTTGGCGCCGGCCAGCCGGATGCGCTCCGCCAGGGCGCCGCTGCCGAAGCCGGCGAAGACGACCAGGTGGATGGCGCCGATCCGCACGGTGGCGAGCATGAGCGCGATCGCCTCCGCGCAGGTCGGCATGTAGATCGCCACCCGGTCGCCCTTGCCGATGCCCATGCCGCGCAGGGCGGCGGCGGTCCGCTCGACCTCGGCGAGGAGCTGGGCGTAGGTGTCGACCCGCCGCCGGCCGCGCTCGTCGTAGGAGATGACCGCGGCGTGGCCGGCGCGGCCGTGGTCGACGTGGTGGTCGAGGCAGTTGTAGGCGAGGTTGGTGGTGGCGCCGACGAACCAGCGGAAGGTCGGCGGCTCCCAGTCGAGCACCCGGTCCCAGCGGCGGAACCAGGGCAACTGGTCGGCGGCTCTGGCCCACAGGCCGTCGGGGTCCTCCAGCGCCTCCCGTTGCAGCGCGCGCACCGCCGGGTTGACGACCTCCATCCGACCACCCCTTCGAAGCGGGCCGGCGCCGGTGGCGTCGGCGCCGGGCGACAGCGCTACCTTAGCCCAGCACGCGCGAGGCGGAGGAGGGCTCGTGGGGCTGTATCCCGAACCAACGGGGCCCCTGGGCCAGGGCTGGTCCTACGCGGGGATGAACTGGTGCAGGACGGTGAGCAGGCCCACCAGGACGAGCAGGAATGCCATCCCTCCCATGATCAGGCCGAAGAACGGCCGGTCGCTCTTGGGCATCATGTGACTCCCTTCACAAAGTTGCTCGCAACGGTGCGCAGCAGTGCAACCAACAACCTGGTTGGGGTGAGGTAGCGCCTCCGCTTGGCCGGCTTTCGCCGACCGCGGCGCACCCACGGTCCTCGCTTCCCGGAGAGCGCTCGCCCGATCGCGAAGCCCGTACCTCCATCATGCCAGCGGGTGGTTGCTTTGGCAGCGCAAGCGGACCGGTTCGCGCTCATTGCCCCAGAGATCCCGTCGCCGGTTCTGGCGTTGGGTGTGTAGTTGGTTTGTTGTAAGATAAGTTATCGATTATCGGACTGTAATGGCCTGTCAACTTCGAGTCACACGAAGGAGAAGGAGGAGCCGCCGCATGCCGACCGGACCTACCCCGCCGGCGCCGCAGGATCCGGCCGGGCGCCAGAAGCCGACGGTCCCGGCCGCCGACCCGGACGTACGAGCGGCGATCGAGCTGGCGCTGGCCTCCAAGGCTCCGGCGACCGTGCGGGCTTACGAGGCCGACTGGCGGCATTTCACCGCCTGGTGCGCCAGCCGAGGCCACGCTCCCCTGCCGGCGGACCCCACCGTGATCGCCGCCTACCTGGCCGCGCACGCGCGCGGCGTCGGCGGGGTCGAGCGGCTGAAGACGTCCACGCTGCAACGGCGGATGGCCGCCGTGGGCGCCTACCACACCGCCAACTACCTCCCCAACCCCTGCAAGTCCCCCGAGGTGCAGGCGACCTGGCACGGCATCCGCCGGGAGCTCGGCTGGAGCAGGAATCGCGCCGCCCCGGCGATCACCCTGGTGCTCAGGCAGCTCGCCGACACCTGCGACACCGAGCGCTACATCGGCCTGCGCGACCGGGCCATGCTCCTGCTCGGCTTCGCCGCCCTGCTCCGCCGCTCCGAGGTGGTCGCTCTCGACGTCAGCGACCTCGTGCTGGTTCCAGAGGGCCTGGAGGTCCGTGTCGCCCACGCGGTCGACCGCGGCCAGCGCGATCCCGAACCCCGCGTCGACGTCCGGGCCGTTCCGTATGGCGATCACCCCGGGACCTGCCCGGTCAGGGCGTGGCTCGCGTGGAGCTCGGCCACCGGCCTCACCGAGGGTCCGGCCTTCCGGCCCGTCCACCCGCGCGCCCGCGTCGGCCACTACCCAACCGCGACGATCCAGCGCGCCCCGCGCCTCAACGACCTGGCGGTCTACCGCGCGGTCCAGGGCGCCGCCCGCCGGGCCGGGCTGGAGACGCCGCTCAGGTACCGCGGGCACAGCCTGCGCGCCGGTGCCGCCGTCCAGGCCGGCCCGGTCGCCAGCGACCAGGAGCTGATGGAGGCCGGCGGCTGGGCGTCACTGGAGGTCGTGCGGAGCTACACCGGGTCCAAGCGAATCTGGGAGGACCCTGTCGCCGGCCGCCTCGGCCTCTGAGCCCATTTGCCCGGTCAGCCAGGGCGGAGGCGGGCAAGATGCTGAGAGACGACCGTGCGACGCCGGTGCAGGAGTTCCCGCCCGAGCGCTTCGCCCTGCTCCTGCGGGTCATGCCCGGGCCGCCCTGCCGGGCATGTACGAGCGCGGGTGGGGCCGGATCGTCAACGTCTCCTCGGTGCACGGCCTTCGCGCCTCACCGTTCAAGAGCGCCTACGTGGCCCGCCAAGCACGGCCTGGAAGGGCTGTCGAAGGTGATCGCGCTGGAGGGCGGCCCGCGGGGCGTCACCAGCAACTGCATCTGCCCCGCCTACGTCCGCACGCCCCTGGTGGATAGCCAGATCGCCGACCAGGCGCGCGTCCACGGCATCTCCGAGGACGAGGTGATCTCCACGATCATGCTCACCGAACCGGCGATCAAGCGGCTGGTGGAGCCCGACGAAGTCGCCGAGCTGGCCGCGTTCCTCTGCTCGGATGCGGCCTCGTTCGTCAACGGTTCCTCGGTGACGATGGACGGCGGCTGGAGCGCGCGGTAACGCCGGACACCGGTGTCAGGCCGCGTCGCCGGCGCGGCCGGCCCGCCGCAGAGCATTGCGACGACGCTGGCGACCGCTGGTGCTCTCGTCGCGGGCGTTGACCTTACCCTGCTGGTCACGCTCCGCGATCACCACGCCCTCGGCGACGCCGATCTCGTACTGCCGTTTGGCCTCTCGCTCGATCCGCCTCGACGACCACCAGGTCATCAGGGTGCCGCCGCAAGCCAAACCGATACCGAGCCCGACAGCCAACGCAGCCAACCAGGTCACCCGAGGATCTCCTTCGTCCTAGCTTGAAGGTCCGGTCGGTTGTTACCGGCGATGCCCGGAGTAAACCTGGAGATCACCCGGGGGCGGTGGTTCCGCGGGCGCTACGCCAGCGCCTGGAGCCGCTCCACCGCAAGCTGCAGCGTCTCCAGGCGCTTGGGGAAGGAGAAGCGGATCTTGCGGCGCCCGAGCTGCTTGTTGGTGTAGAAGCTGGACCCCGGCACGGTCGCCACCCCCACCTCGCGTACCAGCCGCTCCGCGAAGGCGACGTCGTCGCCGGCGGGGTCCAGCCGGCTCGTGTCGCACATCACGTAGTAGGCGCCGTCCGGACGCGCGAACCCGAAGCCGAGCTTCTCCAGCGCGTCGCACAGCAGCCCCCGGCGCTCCCGGTAGTCCTCGGCGAGCTGCTGGTAGTAGGCCGCCGGCAGCCCCATCGCCACGGCGCCCGCCTCCTGCAAGGGCGCCGCCGCGCCGACGGTCAGGAAGTCGTGGACCTTGCGGATCGCGCTGGTCTGCCGCGGCGGTGCAATGATCCAGCCCACCCGCCAGCCCGTGACCGCGTATGTCTTCGACAGCGCGTTCACCGTGATCGTCCGGTCCTCCAGCCCCGGCACCGTGGCCGGCGGCACATGCGCCCCCTGGCCGAGGTAGTGGATATGTTCATAGATCTCGTCGGTGATCGTGTAGGCGTCCCACCGCTGGCACAGTTCGGCGATCAGCGCCAGCTCCTCGCGGCGGAAGACCTTGCCGGTGGGGTTGTTGGGCGTGTTGACGATGACCGCCCGCGTGTTGGGCCCGAACGCCGCGCGCAGCTCCGCCTCGTCGATCGACCAGTCCGGCTCGTGCAGGGTCACGAATCTCGGCACCGCGCCGGAGATCACCGTGTCGGGCCAGTAGTTCTCGTACCACGGCTCGAAGACGACCACCTCGTCGCCGGGGTCCAGTAGCGCAAGGCAGCTCGCCATCACGCCCTCGGTCGCCCCGCAGGTCACCGTCAGCTCAAGCTCGGGGTCCACCACCCACCCCGGGTAGATCCGCTCGACCTTGGCGGCGATCGCGTCGCGGAAGCGCTTGGCGCCCCAGGTGATCGCGTACTGGTTGATGTCCGCGTCGATGGCGGCCTTGGCGGCCTCCTTCAGCTCCGGCGGGCACGGGAAGTCCGGGAATCCCTGCGAGAGGTTGATCGCCTCGTGCTCCAGCGCCAGCCGCGTCATCTCCCGGATGACCGACTCGGTGAACGAGCTGACCTTGCTGCTGACCCTCATCGTGGCGGCTCCTCGTGGTCGTGCGGCCTGGCGGGCCTGGCAACGGTACCTGACCGGGCGGGGCCCGCGGCGCGAGCCGGACTGCACGAAGTGTGGGCGGTCCTCACGCGCGGATCAGGGGCTTGAGGAACATCGGAACGGAATCCAGCGGTTGGTATGTGTCCGATTCGTCTGCTACTGGCTAGATGATCTATTCCAAGGGGTGTCAGTGGTCGTAGGCGATCAAGGATCTTGCGACTGGCTGGCTGGTGTGGTCGTTGTGCCAGATCGCGGCGGTCAAGGCGAGGATGCGCTGCAGCACGCGCGCGATGACGCC
>WNFZ01002557.1_pt1 | contig 17236 bp, 15 predicted proteins | sample 5400081 | NCBI WGS metagenome assembly WNFZ01 (sample SAMN13153365, study PRJNA577476) | soil metagenome | isolation source: 80 cm soil or saprolite under grassland replicate 1 | place: USA:California | collected 2016-06-15 | reverse complement strand
CCCGTCGTGTGCAGACAGGGCTGAAGCGGCCACGGGAGGGGTCAGACCCCGGTGTCTCGAAGAGACAAGCATCAGGCCTCCCGGTCGTAGTCGATCGAGTCGTCGGCCGAGATGTTCGCCGTCGCGGGGCGAGAGCTAGCCAGCTATCCCGCGAGGACGAGCGCGGCCACGAGCGACGCGGCTGTCTCATGCGCCGCGAGCCCGCTCCCGACGCCACATTCCGTTACAGAACGGCACGGCCCGACACGTGCCTGATCTATCCTCAGCGCGGATGCCCGAGAAGCGTTACCTCGTGACTCCGGGCCCGACGCCCGTGCCGCCCGAGGTCCTCGCCGCCACGGCGGCGCCGATGATTCATCACCGCGGGCCGGACTTTCGGGCGACCCTCGCGCGTGTCCTCGAGCGGCTTGGACAGGTCTTCCGGACCGAGAACGACATTCTCCTCTACGCCTCTGCGGGGACGGGGACGATGGAATCGGCGGTTTCGAACCTCTGCTCGCCCGGCGACCGCGTCCTCGTCGTGTCCCACGGCTACTTCGGAGAGCGCTTCGCCGCCATGGCGCAGGCGTACGGCGCCGAGTTCATCCACCTTCGGTACGGCTGGGGCGAGACGCCGAGCCCCGACGAGGTGGGGGACAAGCTCGAGGAGATCGGCGGCGCGAAGGCCCTTTTCGTCACACACTCCGAGACCTCGACCGGCGTGGTCTCCGATGTACGCTCGATCGCCGAGCGCGCGAACGGGTCGGACGCGCTCGTGGTCGTCGACGCCATCTCGAGCCTCGCCGCCGTTCCGCTCGAGACTGACGCCTGGGGACTCGACGTCGTGATTACGAGCTCGCACAAGGCGCTCATGTGCCCGCCTGGCCTCGCTCTCGTGTCCGTGTCGCCGGCGGCTTTCGAAGCCACTCGCACCACGAGCTCGCCGCGCTACTACTTCGACTGGGAGACCACCCGAGCGTCACAGGCGAAGTCTCCGCCCGAGAATCCCTTCTCACCGGCGATCTCCCTTGTCCTCGGCCTCGACGTGGCGCTCGAGATGATCCTCGCCGAGGGCCTGGAAGCGGCCCAGGAGCGCCATGTGCGTCTCGGACGCGCCTGCCGCGCGGGCGTGAAGGCGATGGGGCTCGAACTCTTCTCCCCGGACGAGGATCGCGCTGCGGTCGTGACGGCGATTCGTATGCCCGCGGAGATCGACGGCCAAGCGATCGTCCTCTCCATGCGCGACCGCGCCGGCGTGACGATCATCGGCGGGCAGGGGGAGCTCAGGGGCAAGATCGTTCGTATCGGGCACATCGGCTACATGGACGTCTTCGACGTCACGATCGCCCTCGCGGCGCTCGAGATGGCGATGGCGGAAGCGGGCGCCGACATCGAGCGGTCAGCCGCGGTGACCGCGGCTCTCGAGGCTTTCAACGAGCCCGTCTCCGTGTGAAGGTTTTAGTTAGGGAGCCGATCAGCGACGCTGGCCTCGAGCTCCTCAAGCAGAAGTTCGAGGTGGACGTCGATGCCGACGGCGACCTGGCCGAGAAGATCGGCGACTACGACGCGATCATCATCCGGAGCGGCACCCATCTCACGAAGGAGCTGATCGAGCGGGCCGAGCGCCTGAAGGTAATCGGCCGGGCGGGGGTGGGCGTCGACAACGTCGACGTGGACGCCGCGACCCGCCGGGGGATCGTCGTCGCGAACGCGCCGGAGTCCACGGTGGTCTCGGCCGCCGAGCACACGATCGGGCTTCTGCTCGCGCTTTCGAGGTCGATCCCACAGGCTCACGCGAGCCTGAAGCAGGGGAACTGGGATCGCTCGCGCTTCGGAGGCCTGGAACTTGCCGACAAGATGCTCGGGCTGGCCGGCTTCGGCCGCATCGGCCAACAGGTCGCCCGTCGTGCGCGAGGGCTCGAGATGAACGTGGCGGCTTACGACCCCTATGTCGCTCCCGCCCGCTTCCGCGAGCTCAGGGTGGAGCGCGCCGAGTCGCTCGAGGATCTCCTGGGTCGCTCGGACTTCCTCTCCCTCCATCTCACCCTCGCCCCGGAGACGTACCGCCTCATCGGGCGCGACCAGCTCGCCGCAGCGAAGGACGGGATCAGGATCGTGAACGCAGCGCGCGGCGAGCTCATCGACGAAGAGGCGCTGCTCGAGGCGCTGCAGTCGGGGAGGGTCGCCGGTGCGGCGCTCGATGTCTTCTCCGCCGAGCCTTATTCCGGTCCGTTGCTCGAGCTCGACAACGTGGTCGTGACACCGCACCTGGCCGCCTCCACGGAAGAGGCTCAGGACCGTGCGGGGATCATCGTCGCCGAGCAGGTGGCGGCCGCCCTCGAGGGGGGACTCGTCACGAACGCCGTCAACCTCCCGGCTGTAGCCGCCGAGGATGCGGAGCACCTCGGCCCGTTTCTGCCGCTGGCGGCCAAGCTCGGCGCGCTCGCGGTCGAGCTCGCCGGCGGCACGCCCACCCGACTCGACCTCGCCTATCTCGGGGAGCTTTCGGAGCACGACACCCGGCTGCTGACGGTTGCCGCCTTGAACGGCGTCTTCCAGGGACGCGCAGACCAGGCCGTCAACTATGTGAATGCTCCGCTCCTCGCCGAGGAACGCGGGATCGAGGTTCGCGAGGAGCGCCGCCGCGCCTCTCGCGACTTCACGAGCCTGATGCGCGTGACGGCCGTCTCCGGGGACGAGGAAGTGATGGTCGCGGGAACCACGCTGGGCCGCGACGACGAGCCGCGCCTCGTGCGCGCACTTGGCTACGAGATCGAGATCGGGCTCGAGCCGCGCATGCTCTTCGTCGTCAACGACGACCGGCCCGGAATGATCGGGCGGCTGGGAACGCTCCTCGGCGAGGCGGACGTCAACATCGCGCACATGGCGGTGTCGCGGAACCGTCGGAGCGCGAAGGCTCTCATGGCCATCACCCTCGACAGCACACCGGATGCGAGACTTCTCGAGCACCTGCGGAAGGAGCCCGGCTTTGTCGAGGTCCGCTTCATTCTGCTCGAGCCGGAATGACCCCTTCCTGGCCGGAGCCGGTGGAGAAGGTGGCGCGCTTTCTTCGCGAGTCCATGGTCGAAGCGCGCGTGGAGGAGTTCTCCGACGGGACCCCGACCGCTGAGGACGCGGCCAACGCGGTCGGCTGCGCGCTCGGGCAGATCGTGAAGTCGCTCGTCTTCCTGTGCGACGGGCATCCCGTCCTCGTGCTCGTTCCGGGGGACCGGCGGGCCGATCCCTCGAAGGTGCGCGCGGCCGCGGGCTGCATCAAAGCCAAGGTCGCAGGCGCCGACGACGTCCGGAAAGCGACGGGGTTCGAGCCGGGGGCGGTGGCGCCGTTTCCGCTCTCCGTGGTCCAGGACGTCTTCGTCGACCACATCCTTCTCGCGCACGAGGTCGTCTGGGTGGGCGCCGGGTCGACGCGGCACATGGCCGCTCTGTCCCCCGCCGACCTGGTCCGGATCACGCGCGCGACGGCTGTCGACGCCGTCGCGGAGAACCCCTAACCTTAGGACGCATGCAAGAGACCGAGAAGATCTGGTTCAACGGCGAGCTCGTCGACTGGGCGGACGCGAAGATTCACGTAGGCGCCCACGCGCTCCACTACGGCTCGGGCGTCTTCGAGGGCATCCGCTGCTACGAGACCGCGGCCGGTCCGGCCGTCTTCCGGCTCACCGACCATCTCAAACGGCTCTACAACTCCGCGAAGCTCCTCCACATGGAGCTCCCGTACTCGGTCGAGGAGCTTCGGGCCGCGAGCCACGAAGTGATCGGGGCCCACGGGCTGGCCGAGTGCTATCTGCGCCCCATTGCCTTCTACGGCTACGGGGAGCTGGGCGTCCATCCCGGAAGGAACCCCATCGACGTCGCGATCATGAGCTGGCCCTGGGGCGCCTATCTCGGCGAGGAAGCGCTGACGCAGGGGATCCGCGCGAAGGTCTCTTCGTGGAAGCGCGTCGGGCCGAACACGATTCCGCATGTGTCGAAGGCGACGGGGATCTACCTCAATTCGATGCTCGCGGTCATCGAGGCGACGCAGGGCGGCTACGACGAGGCCATCCTCCTGACGGACGACGGCTACGTTGCGGACGGCTCCGGCGAGAACATCTTCCTCGTCAAAGACGAGATTCTCTCGACGCCGGATCTCTCAGCCTCGATCCTCCCCGGGATTACGCGGCACACCGTGATGGAGATCGCCGGGGCTCTGGGATATGCAGTCCACGAGCGCACGATCATCCGCTCCGACCTTCATCTCGCGGACGAGGTGTTCATGTGCGGGACCGCTGCGGAGGTCACGCCTGTGCGCTCGATCGACGACCACGAGATCGGGCCGCCCGGTCCGATCACGAAGGCGATCCAATCGACCTTCTTCGAAGTCGTCCGCGGCCGCGACGAACGCTGGTCACGCTGGCTGGATTACGCGGAAAAGACGCCCGCGGCACCCGGGTCTTGAGCGACGAGATAGCGCTCTCCGGTCCCTGGCTCGGGGAGCGGGAGGAGGAGCTCGTCCTCGCGGTGCTGCGCTCGGGGCGCCTGTCGCTCGGGCCGGCGCTCGACCGCTTCGAGCAAGCCCTGGCAGAGCGCGTGGCCTCGCCGCACGTCGCCGCGGTCTCGAGCGGAACAGCGGGCCTTCACCTCGCTGTTCGGCTGGCGGGCCTCGGGCCCGGCGACGAGGTGATCACGACCCCGTTCTCGTTCGTCGCCTCGGCGAACTGCATCCTCTACGAGGGAGCGACACCGATCTTCGCAGACGTCGACCCGCAGACACTCAACCTGGATCCCGAGGCCGTCGAGGCCGCCCTGACCGAGCGGACGAAGGGCATCCTCGCGGTGGACATCTTCGGCTACCCGGCGGAGCTCCACGAGCTCACAAGAATCGCCGAGGAGCACGGGCTCGCCCTGATCGAGGACGCTTGCCAGGCGCTCGGCGCGGAGTATCGTGGCCGCCCGCTCGGCTCCTTCGGCCATCCGACGGTCTTCGCCTTCTATCCGAACAAGCAGATGACGACGGGGGAGGGCGGCGCGGTCTCCGTCGGGGCGGAAGAGGATTGGGAGCTCCTGAAGAGCCTTTCGAACCAGGGCAGGACGGACTCGGGCGAGTGGTTGACCCATGGTCACCTCGGGTTCAACTACCGCCTCGACGACGTCTCCGCGGCCCTCGGACTCGCGCAGCTCGAGAAGCTCGACGCCATCCTCGACCTCCGAGCCGAGGTCGCCGCGCGGTATGGGGAGCTCGTCGAGCCTCTCGACGGCGTCGAGGCGCCGCTCCGGGACGACGAGGATCACCTTCGCTCCTGGTTCGTGTACGTCGTTCGGCTGGCCGACGAGCTCTACCGCAACGCAGTGATGGCGCGTCTCGCCGAGGAGGGGATCGCCAGCAAGCCCTACCTACCCTCGATCCACCTCCAGCCCTACTGGCGGGAGCGGTTCGGGACCGGGGAGGGGATGTATCCGGTTTCCGAGAGCGCGAGCCGGCACTCGCTCGCGCTCCCGTTCCACACGCGGCTGACGGCCGGCGAGCAGGAGCGCGTCGTCGACGCCTTGGCCGCGGCTGTCGCCTGAGTAACCCGGGTCCCAGGCGACGGGTTGCGATAATCAGCGCGTGGCAGACGGACCTCCCACGATGGTCTTTCTCGGATTCGGGAAGTTCGCGCGCGCCGACAAGATCTACGCTCTCGAACCCCTGACGGGAGGCGACCGCGGTGGGGGGCGCCGTACCCGTGTCTGGGTCGAGGGCATCGCCGAGCCGATCGTCGCCTCCCGCACGGAACGCTCGATCCTGACGGAGATGGGTGTGAGGGACGCTGGGCGCCCGCAGCTGATCGACGACGCTGTCGCCCTCGCGGAGCGGATCGTCGAAGACGCGGACAAGGGACGCGTGGACCTGGCCGATCTGGGCCGTCGCGCGCGGCGCCTCCTCGAGTCCACGGCGAAACCAGGCTCGGCCGACCCCCTGTTTTGAGCTTCGCTCCGGTCGGGCGCGATTTCTTCGCTCGCAGCGTGCACGACGTCGCGCCGGACCTCGTCGGCTGCACGCTGCTCGTCGACGGAGTGGGCGGGACGGTCGTCGAGGTCGAGGCTTACGACCACGAGGATCCCGCCAGCCACGGCTTTCGCGGGCGCACCGAGAGGAACCGCTCCATGTTCGGCCCGCCGGGCCTCGCGTACGTTTACCGCTCGTACGGCATCCACTGGTGCCTGAACCTCGTCTGTGAGGATGAGGGAGTCGCCTCGGCGGTACTCATGCGCGCGCTGGAACCCACCCAGGGCCTCGAGCGGATGCGCGCGCGACGGGGAGCCGAGGATCCCCGGCTTCTCTGCTCCGGGCCGGGGAGGCTCTGCCAGGCGCTCGGCGTCACGGGCGACCACGACGGGATGCCCGTCGACCGGCCTCCCTTCGAGCTCTTCCGGGCCCCAGGAAACGTCGAGCTCGTAACCGGTCCTCGTGTGGGGATCACTGCGGCGGCCGAGTTACCGTGGCGCTACGGGCTGGCGGACTCCCGCTTCGTCAGCCGCGGGTTTGCGGTCAGGCCCGCCCGACGATCAGCCTGACCGTCATGTTGCGGGTGGCCGCGAGCCCCGCGCGGGGGTACTGCGCGAGAACGACGCCGCTCTTCCCGTCCGCGAAGCCCTCCACGAGCCCGGCGATGTCCCGGGCGGCCAGGCGGTGTCGCGCGGTCGCGACGCTGAGGCCGACCACGTCCGGGATGCGGCCGTTCGTCGCCTTGGGAAGGACGATGCGGACCGTGTCCCAGGTGGACAAGGTCCCGCGTATGGGGAACTGGGCCACGACGCGTCCGAGGCGCTCTCCCGGTTTCGCAGGGCGCGTGATGACCTCGGGTGTCAGCGGCATGCTGAGGAGTCGGGCCCGGGCGTCCTCCAGGCGGGCGCCGACGACTCGCGGGACGTCCACCTCGTTGGGCTTGCAAGGCGCCGTCTTCGAGGGCCCGAAGCCGGCGACGTACATGATCGTGCGGCTGTCCTCGCAGTTGCCGTTGTCGATGTACCACTGGTTGTTCCGGTAGGCGACATGGCGGGGAATTGCGTACTGGGCCTGCGGGGCCGCAAAGTCCTCCGGCGGCTCGCCGAGCTCGCGCAGTGCCCTCGCTTCGAACTCCTTCCAGATGAGCGCTGGGAAGGTGCCGCCGGCGACGGGCAGACCGTCGAACTGCGTGAGCATCGGTATCAGCTTGTTGGGATATCCGACCCAGACCGCGGTGACGAGCTGCGGCGTGTAGCCGACGAACCACGCGTCGCCATAGTTCTCCGTCGTGCCGGTCTTGCCGGCGACCGGGCGGTCGCCGAGGGCGGCGCGCTTGCCTGTGCCGCTGCGAACGACGTCTTGGAGCATCGAGGTGAGGATTGCATTCTGGTTGGGATCGAGGACGGGACGCTCGACGGGCTTGTTCCGGTCGACGCGCTTCCCCTCCACGACGCGCATCACGGCGCGCGGCCGGTTGCCGAGGAGTGAGCCGTCGATCCGCTCGCCGCCGTTCGCGAAGGTTCCGAAAGCCCGAGCCATCTCCAGCGGATTGACCGCATTCACGCCGAGACCGATCGCGAAGTAATCGTCGAGCTGGCTCGTGATGCCGAGGCGGCTGGCCATGCGCGCGACGTTCCTCGGGCCGACCTGGGCTGTCAGCTGCGCGTAGACCGCGTTGTCCGAGTAAGTCGTCGCGTTGTTGAGGTCGATCGTCCCGAGGTACGAGTTCTCGTAGTTGTTCACCGCCCAGAGCTTGTCGCCAAGGTTGATCACGGTCGGCTTCGACGTGAACGTGGTTTGCGGTGAGATCCCTTGGGAGAGCGCAGTTGCGAGGACGAACGGCTTGAAGGCCGAGCCGGCCTGGCGCTCCCCCTGCACGGCTAGGTTGAACTGGCTCTTGTGGAAGTTGCGCCCGCCGACCATGGCGAGGACGCGGCCGTCGCGAGGATCGATCGCGACAAGAGACGCGGCGGGGCCGTGCCTGTCCGGAAGCAACTTCTTGATCGCGTCCTCGGCGAGCCGCTGGATGTCGAGGTCGATCGACGTGTAGATCTTCAGCCCGGCGCCGAAGACGGTTCCGGATCCGTAGTAGGGAACCAGCTGTTGCTTCACGTACTCGGCGAAATAGGGCTGGCGGCTCTTGCCGGCAGGCAGGCGAACGTTCTTTGCCTTGGGGAGCGGCTCGCGGTTCGCCTCGACGGCGTCCTTCCGGGTGATCAACCCCTGCTGCACCATGAGGTTGAGCACGGTCGCGCGTCGCAGCCGCGCCCGTGCCGGGTTCTCGACGGGGTCGTAAGCACCCGGGCTCGCCGGCAGCCCTGCGAGGAGAGCCGCCTGAGGGAGCGTCAGCCTCGAGGCGTGGCTGTGAAAGTAGACGCGGGCCGCCATCTCGACCCCGTAGGCACCGTTCCCGAAGTAGATGGTGTTCAGGTAGGCGGTGAGGATCCGGTCTTTCGACCACCGCCGCTCGAGCTGCCAGGCGAGCGCAGCCTCTTTGAGCTTGCGGCTGATCGTCCGCTCCCGTTTCGTGTACGTGTTCTTGACGAACTGCTGCGTGATGGTCGAACCGCCCTGGACGACCTTCTTGTTCCGGACGTCTGCCCAGACCGCGCGCATGATCCCCCGGAAGTCGACGCCGCGGTGCTCCCAGAAGCGCCGGTCTTCGACCGACACGATGGCCTGCTTCATCACCGGCGCGATCTCGCCCGAATTGACCACGACGCGGCTCTCGTCCCCGTGGAGGACGGCGAGCACGGTCTTGCCGTCGGAGGCGTAGATGTAGCCCAGTTGCTCGACCTGCTTCTTCTTCGTCGGCTCGAGCGCGGCGAGGTCGCTCGCCACGGCACTCACCAGGCCAAAGGCAAACGCCACGAAGGAGACAACGAAGAGAAGAAGGAGGAGGGTGAGGAACCGGAGCTTGCGGATCCTGCGCCGCTTGGGCGCCTTGCTGCGCTTGCGAAACAGCACGAAGCGCCTGAGTCTAGTGCGCTAGACGGCGCCCGTCCTGAAGAGCGGCGTGGTCGTCGGCTTGGCGACGCCTCCGGCCCGCTCCAGCGTCACCGCGACGATTGCGCCGTCGGGGATTTTCCGCGTAAGGGTTACGGCGACTCGGTCGCCGCCGGCGAACGTGCCTGCCGGAACCGGGCTTCCTGCCTGGATCACCCAGATTTCGTAGGTCTTGCCGACCGGAGCCGGATCCACGTTTCGGACGACGAGGGTGCCCTCACCGGACCGGCTGACGATCAGCGAGCCCTGCGCGCCGATAAGGCCGACCGCCTCGGGGCGCTTGCCGAGCCGGTCGTTCAGCGTCGCCGACCAGACTCCGAAGCCGATTGCGGCGCAAGCGGCCACGGCGGCGACCGCCGCGGTCACGGGGAAGACCCAGCGCGGCCGGAGCGGCACGACGTTCGGTCGCTCGCGCCTCGCCTGTTCCAGGATTCGGTCGCGCAGAGAAGGCGGAGGCCGCGGCATTTCCACGTCGTGCGCGAGCGCCGAGGCGGTCTCCTGGAACGACGCCACCGCTTCGCGGCACTCGGGACAGTGCGTCAGGTGCTCCTCGAACTCCCGGCGCTCGTCTGCGTCGAGGGCGTCGAGCGCGTAGGCGGCGCTCAGCTCGTGAATTCCGGTGTGTTCCATCGTTCCTCTTCGCGACCCGTGTCTGCGAGCAACTCTCGCAGGCGGGCCAGGCCGGTGAACATTCTGCTCTTGATGGTGCCTAGCGGCTCGCCTAGACAGTCGGCGAGCTCGGATTGCGTGAACCCGCCGAAGTAGGCCAGCTCGAGCGCCTCCCGCTGCTGGTCGGGCAGCTTCCGAAGGGCTTCCTGCACGCGCGTGCGCTGGAGCCGGAGCCATGCCTCGTCCTCGGTCAGGTTCGCGCTCTGCTGCGGGGCCGCCTCGAGTGGCTCCGCGCGGCGCGGCTCCTCCCGGCGGACGATGTCGACGGCTCGCCGGTGGACGACGGTGAGGATCCAGGTGCTCGCCTTGGCCCGCTCCGGAACGAAGCGCGCGGCCGACCGCCAGACGGCGAGAAAGGCCTCCTGGACGGCGTCTTCGGCCAGTGCGGGATCGCGAACTACGCGCAAAGCGAGACCGTAGGCGACGTGTCCAAAGCGGTCGTAGAGCTCCGCAAGCGCGCTGTCATCAGCCCGCGCGACGAGCGCGACGAGCGCCTCATCGGAGAGATGAGCGAGGTCTCGCGCCATCGAAGCATGCCCCCGGCGAGGAGGCCCGCTCAACGCTAACACGGCCATCCAGCGTATTCGCGAGGCGGCTGCGAACGGTTCGCCGAACCGAATTCCTTCCTTCAGCGAATAGGCCGCGACAACCCCCAAGGAGGGAGAGGGATGCAGAGGTTAGCTCTTGCTTTCCTGGTGGTTCTGGGGATGGCCGCGGCGGTCACAGTCGCGCTCGTGCGCGGCTCCGCGCCGCAGGCGGCCCAGGCCTCGAGCCACCGGGAAGCACCATTGATCAGCCAGGATCCGTCGGCCGACAACACGGATCTCTACGCGTTCGTGAGCCCGGATAATCCGGACACGGTCACGATCGTGGCGAACTACGTGCCGCTCGAGCAACCCGCCGGCGGCCCGAACTTCGCAAGCTTCGGCGACGACGTCCGCTACGAGCTCAAGGTCGACAACACGGGCGACGGCGTCGAGGACGTCACCTACCGGTTCCGGTTCAAAACGCAGACGAGGAACAAGAACACGTTCCTCTACAACACGGGCACGATCGACTCTCTCGACGACACCGACTGGAACCGTCCGCAGACCTACAGGGTCGTGCGAGTGGGCCGGAACGGCCGCGCGCACGAGCTCGCGAGCGGTCTCTCGATGCCGCCGGTGAACATCGGGCCCCGCTCGACGCCGCATTACGAAGATCTGGTGGCTCACGCGGTGCACGAGCTCCCAGGCGGCATGAAGGTGTTCGCAGGACAGCGCGACGACCCGTTTTTCGTCGACCTCGGCTCGATCTTCGATCTGGCCGGCCTGCGGCCGCTGAACACCCTGCACGACATCCCGCTGGCGACCGAGGACGGAGTGGACGGCGTTTCCGGTTACAACACGCACACGATCGCCCTCCAGGTTCCGATCACCCGGCTGACCCGGAACCACGCAATGCCGACCGGGGCGGACGATCCGAACGCGGTCATCGGCGTGTACGCGAGCGCCAGCCGCCGCCACATCCGGATCCTGCGGCCCAACGGGACGCAAAAGCAGGTCTCGAGCTGGCGGCAAGTCTCCCGCCTCGGAGAGCCCCTCATCAACGAGGTCATCATCCCGCTCGGGCAGAAGGATCGCTGGAATGCGTCCGAGCCCGAGGACGACTCCCAGTTCCTGAACCGCTACAGGAACCCGGAGATCGTGGGAATCGCGAACTCGCTCTACGACGCGCTCGACGACGCGCCCACGAGCGGCCGCGGGGACCTGGTCGCGGTGCTCCTGACGGGCGTCCCGGGCCTCAACTTCACGGGGCCGAAGAAGGCGGATCTGCTGCGGCTGAACGTGGCGATCCCGCCGTCGTCCTCCCCGAGCCGTCTCGGCGTGCTCGACGGCGACTTCGCCGGCTTCCCCAACGGCCGTCGGCTCGCCGACGACGTCGTCGACATCGAACTCCGCGCGCTCGAATGCAGCTACGGCGCTGCCGCGGGGATCGTCGAGGGCTTCGGCTTCTGCGGCGGCAACGCCGATCGCACCCCGAACAACCTCATCACGGACGGGGTCGACCGGAACGAGCGGTCCTTCTCGACCGCGTTCCCATACCTGGCAACTCCGTTCTCAGGCTACGAGGCGGTTCCGCCCACGCCCATGAGCGGTCCGTAGGAAACCAATCGAAAGGGGGCCTGTCCTGTGCGGCAGGCCCCTTCCTCACTGCAAAGGGAGCGATGAAGACCAAGTTTCTCGTGGGGATCTCAGCGGTGGCGGTTGCCGCCGTGGCCTTACTCTTCGGCGGCCTGCTGACCGGCTCGAAGGCAGGCCGCCCGAGCGAGGCCGCGGCGCCGGACGTAGCGGCGGGCCGGCTGGTCGCAGGCTTTTCTCCCGGCGACACCGCTGCGTACGCTGCGCAGCTCGAGGGTCGTGTTGCAGCGGATCCAGGCGATGTCCAGTCACTGGTGCTGCTCGGCCTCGCCTACCAGCAGCGCGTCCGCGAGACCGGGGATCCGAGCCTTTATCCGCGATCGGGTGCCGCGCTTTCCCGTGCTGCGCATCTCGATCCGACGAACGCTCTCGCAGCGACGGGACTCGCCGCGCTCGCGGCCTCGCGCCACCGCTTCGAGCAAGCTCGCTTCCTAGCCGAGCGGGCGCGCCGGTTCGCTCCCGACAGCGCGGACCCGCTCGGCGTCCTCGGAGACGCTCTGGTCGAGCTCGGCCGCTACCGGAAGGCATTCGCCGTCTTCGACCGGATGGCAGCGCTGAGGCCGAATCTCGCGTCCTACTCGCGCGTGTCCTACGCCCGCGAGCTGTTGGGCGACCCGCACGGAGCGATCCGGGCCATGCGACTTGCCGTCGAGGCGGGGACCGGCACCGTCGAGCCGCTCGCGTGGACGCTCGTTCAGCTGGGCAACCTCTATTTCGAGAACGGCCGCTTGCGGCCCGCCACACGTTCATATCGCGAGGCGCTGATGCACTTCCCCGGCTACGTCCACGCGGATGCGGCGCTCGGCAAAGTTGCGGCCGCGCGGGGCCGGTACGGGGAGGCAGTCGCACGCTATGGCCGGGCCGTGGAGCGGCTTCCGCTTCCGCAGTACGAGGGGGCGCTCGGAGATGTCCTGCGGGTGGCCGGGCGGGACCGGGAGGCGCGGGAGGCGTTCGGGGCCGTGGACGCGATCGAGCGGCTGCTCGAGGCGAACGGTGTTCGCACCGAGCTCGAGACTGCGCTGTTCGACCTTGATCACGGAGGCCGGCCGGCGGACGCGCTCGCCCGCGCTCGGCTCGCGTACGCGGAGCGGAAGAGCATCGAAGCGGAAGACGTCCTCGCCTGGGCGCTGTACGTGAACGGCAGATGCAATGAGGCTCGCGCCCACTCGGCTCGCGCGCTTCGCCTCGGGACGCGCGACGCGCTGAAGTTCTTCCACCGCGGGATGATCGAGCGTTGCCTCGGTGAACGAGCTGCCGAGCGCTCCTTTCTACGCCGAGCGCTGGCGATCAATCCCCATTTCTCGCTGCTCTACGTGCCGGTCGCGGCAAGGGCCCTGCGATGAAGTGCCTGATCGCGCTGCTCGCGCTCGCCGGTGCTTTTCTGGCGCCGGGGGTTGCCGCCGCGCACCCGCTCGGCAACTTCACCGTCAACAGGTTTAGCGCGGTCGAGCTCTCGGGCCGCGACGTCTACGTGCACTACGTCCTCGACCTCGCCGAGATCCCGACCTACCAGGAGGGCGGACGTGTCCGCTCGCCGAGTTTCCCGTCGACGCTCGCCCGCGGGTTCGTGCTCGAGCTGGACGGAACGCGCACGGTGCTTGTGCCCGTGAAACACAAGCTGTCGACGAAGGCGGGCGCGGGTGGGCTTCCGACGCTGCGCTTCGAAGCCGTCTTCCGCGCCCATCCCCGCGTGCAGGGAACGGCGCTCGTGTTTCACGACACCAACCTCGCCGACCGGATCGGGTGGAAGGAGGTCGTCGTTCGAGGGGATCGCGGCGCCTCGATCCAGTGGTCGTCGGTTCCGTCCACGAGCGAGAGCGACGAGCTCCGCGCGTATCCGAAGAACCTGCTCAAGTCGCCTCTCGACGTCACGTTCGCCCGCGCGCGCGTCGAACTAGGCTCGGGTCCGGGTGTCACGCCTTCGCTCGAGGACGGCTCGGTGCCGCACCGAACGGGTGGGGGCTTCGAGTCTCTGGTCGCCCGTGGAGAGCTGGGCGCCGGCGTCATCCTCGTCTCGCTCCTTATCGCTGCGTTCTGGGGAGCAGCGCACGCCCTTACACCGGGCCACGGGAAGGCGATCGTGGCCGGCTACCTCGTCGGCTCGCGTGGAAAGCCCCGGCATGCCGTCCTTCTCGGAGGCGTCGTCACGGTCACACACACGGCCGGCGTCTTCGCACTGGGTGTCGTGACGCTCCTGCTCTCGCAGTTCGTCGTCCCCGAGCGCCTCTATCCGTGGCTCACCGTCGCCTCGGGGCTGCTCGTCGTCGCGGTCGGAGGCTCGGTCTTCTGGAGCCGCTGGCGACAGCGGCGCGCGCACAGGCAGAGGCACGACCACCACCGTCATCACCATTCGCACGCGCCCGACACCCGCGGGTTGCTCGGGATCGGCGTCGCCGCGGGCCTGCTGCCTTGTCCGTCGGCGCTCGTCGTCCTCCTAAGCGCAATCTCACTCCACAGGGTGGGCTTCGGTCTCGCGCTTATCGTCGCGTTCAGCCTGGGGCTGGCGGCCACCATCACGTCGATCGGGCTCCTCGCCGTGTTCGCACGGCGGGCGTTCGGGCGCCTCGCTCTCGACGGTCCCCTCGTACGCGCTCTTCCCGCCCTCAGCGCACTCGTGATCCTCGCGGTCGGGATCGGCATCACGGTCAACGCTCTCCCGGAGGTCATGTGATGCTGGGTCTCGACGACAGAATCGCCGCCTTCTCGCACGGAGGGTCGCTCTGGATCATCCTCGCGGTCGCAGTCCTCCTCGGACTTCGTCACGCGACGGACCCCGATCATCTCGCCGCCGTCACCACGCTCGTCGCCAGCAGCAAGGACCGGGCCGCGCGACGCGCCGGGGAGCTGGGGCTCGCCTGGGGGCTCGGGCATGCGACGACGCTCTTTGCCTTCGGGCTTCCGATCCTGCTCCTGAACAGCTACCTGCCCGAGCGAGTGCAGCAGGGAGCGGAGACCGCGATCGGGTTCCTGATCGTCTACCTGGCAGCCAGGCTGCTTGTGCGTTGGCATCACGGGGAGCTTCGCTTCCATGCCCATCCGGAGGCGCACGGGGCCCGGACACGGACAGGCGCGTTCGTCATCGGGCTGGTGCACGGGATGGGGGGGAGCGCCGGCGTGGGGGTTCTCCTCCTCGCCTCGGTCGAGTCCCGGGTGGTCGCCGTCGTCTCTCTCCTGCTGCTCGCGGTGTTCACGGCCGTGTCGATGACTGTCCTATCGAGCGGGTTCGGCTCGATCCTGGTCGCCCGCCCGGTCCGCGCGGCGTTCGCGGGCTTGGCGCCGGTGCTGGGGGCAGTGAGCCTCGCGTTCGGTCTTTGGTATGCCGCTGCCGCCTGGAGCGCGGCGCCGTACCCGTTCTAGGGCCGCTTACAATCGGCCGCCATGGCCGGTATCGAGGAGCTGACCCGCAATGCGGTCGACGTCCTCCCGAAAGGAGAGCTCGAGCGCAAGCTCGGCAACGGACGCCCCCTGCGGGTAAAGCTCGGGATCGACCCGACTGCGCCGGAGATCCACGTCGGTCACGCGATTCCGCTCCAGCGAATGGCCGCGTTCCAGCGGGCCGGCCACTTCGGGGTCCTCATCGTAGGAGACTACACCGGGAGGATCGGCGATCCGTCGGGTCTCTCCGTCGAGCGACCCGTCCTCTCCGACGACGAGATCGATTCGAACGCCAAGCGCTACTTCGAGCAGGCGTCGCAGATCATCGACCCGGAGAAGACCGAGGTGCGCTTCAACGGCGAGTGGCTGGCGAAGCTCGACTTCGCCGAGGTCGTGCGCCTGACGCGGACGATCACCGTCGCGCGCCTCCTCGAGCGGGACGACTTCGCCAAGCGCTTCACCACGCAGACTCCGATCTCTGTCTCCGAGCTCCTCTATCCGTTCATGCAGGCGTACGACTCGGTCGCCGTGACAGCCGACGTCGAGCTGGGCGGAACGGACCAGCTCTACAACCTCTTGGCCGGTCGCGAGGTCATGCAGGCGTACGGGCTCGAGCCGCAGGTTGCGCTCACCACGCCGCTCCTCATCGGAACCGACGGGCGCAAGATGAGCGCTTCCCTCGGGAACTACATCGGGCTCGCGGAGCCGCCCGAGCAGCAGTTCGGTAAGACGATGCGGATCTCAGACGAGCTCCTCCCCGACTACTACCGCCTCGTGATGGAGTCGGACGAGGATCCGCTGCGGATGGAGCCCATGGAGGCCAAGCTCGCGTTGGCGCGGTTCATCGTCCGCCGGTCGCATGGGGAGGAGGCGGCCGCCCAAGCGGAGGCACATTTCACGCGCGTGGTGCGGGAGGGACAGGCGCCCGAGGAGGTGCCCGAGGTGGACGTGCCCGCAGGCGATCCCGTGCATCTTCCGGCGTTGCTGGTGGAGCTCTTTCACATCCCGTCGACGAGTGAAGCCCGTCGTCTCATCGCTCAGGGCGGCGTCAGGCTCGACGGCGCTGTCGTAAGCGATCTCGACGTGCCGAGGGGTGCGCTCGAGGGCGCTCTCCTGCAGGCCGGAAAGCGCCAATTCGTGCGCTTTCGGCCCGCTTGACGCTCATACGATCGCTGCTATCATGCGTCGGCTGCCGGAAACGGCTGCGCACGAAGCCGGTCCACCCTCGAGAAAACTGGAGAGCCCTTCGACTGAAGCCTGATACGTTCGAGTATCACTTCTTTCCGGGGGCCTCCATGAGCGGAGGCCTTTTTCGTGGGTAGCCCGCGCGGGGCGCGGTCTTTGAAAACTCAACAGCGTAAACGTCGAGAACCTCGCCGGCCTTGGCTTGCGAGGTCACAATGAACCCGTCTCCCTTCTTCGGAAGGAAGACTTTGAGCTCAAGCTCATTCCACAAGGTCAGCAACCAGCCTTCGGGCTGAATGCAACGATCTTTCACGGAGAGTTTGATCCTGGCTCAGGACGAACGCTGGCGGCGCGCTTAACACATGCAAGTCGAGCGAGAACCAGCCCTTCGGGGCTGGGGACAGCGGCGAACGGGTGAGTAACACGTGGGTAATCTGCCCTCGGCACCGGAATAGCCCGGGGAAACCCGGATTAATGCCGGATGGCCTCTCGAGCTCTCGGGCTCGTGAGAAAAGGTAGCTTTGGCCTCCGGCCGAGGATGAGCCCGCGGTCGATTAGCTTGTTGGTGAGGTAATGGCTCACCAAGGCGACGATCGATAGCTGGTCTGAGAGGACGATCAGCCACACTGGGACTGAGACACGGCCCAGACTCCTACGGGAGGCAGCAGTGGGGAATCTTGCGCAATGGGCGAAAGCCTGACGCAGCGACGCCGTGTGCGGGAAGAAGGCCTTCGGGTTGTAAACCGCTTTCAGGAGGGACGAAGCCACTCGGGTTAATAGCCCAGAGGGTGACGGTACCTCCAGAAGAAGCCCCGGCTAACTACGTGCCAGCAGCCGCGGTAATACGTAGGGG
>WNFZ01002555.1_pt1 | contig 17243 bp, 18 predicted proteins | sample 5400081 | NCBI WGS metagenome assembly WNFZ01 (sample SAMN13153365, study PRJNA577476) | soil metagenome | isolation source: 80 cm soil or saprolite under grassland replicate 1 | place: USA:California | collected 2016-06-15 | reverse complement strand
CAAGCCTCATCGCCCGATATCGAAGCCTCAGCAGTCGTAAGTGTGGACGGTCTAAGCATCGCTTCTGCCTTGCCCCAGGGCGTCGAAGAAGACCGCGTGTCTGCGATGTCTGCCGCCATGTTATCCTTAGGTGAGCGAATCGCCACCGAGTTGGGACGCGGTTCTCTTGAGCAGGTTTATGTAAAAGGTCAAAAAGGATATGTTGTCCTGATGTCGGTGGGGGAGGAAGCTGTTCTTACTGCACTCGCGCGTGAACAGGCAAAGTTGGGCCTGATCCTTTTGGACATGCGCCGCGCCGCTGAAGATCTGTCGAAACTGATTTAGTGGAGTCATGCTATGAGCCCTGTTCAAAAGACCGGTCTGTATTATCCCAATAAATTTGGACTCATCATCATCAAATCTCTTGAAGAAGTGATGGGACGGAATGGACTCAACGCCATTCTTAATCTGGCTGGTCTGAATAATTACATTGAAAATTATCCACCTGATAATTTGGACAAAGGTTTCGATTTTGCCGAGCTTTCTGCTGTGGGTGTTGCACTGGAGGAAATGTACGGTCCTCGCGGGGGCCGCGGCTTGGCTCTGCGTGCCGGACGCGCGACCTTCTCTGACGCGTTAAAGAACTTTGGCGCTCTCGCCGGTGCGGCGGATTTAGCTTTTGTGGTTCTGCCTCTTCAATCGAAACTTCGTATCGGCTTGCCAGCATTTGCAAAAATTTTCTCCCAGCTCAGCGATCAATATAGCACTGTTGAAGAAAAGGATGCAGAATTTATCTGGACAATCCATAAATGTCCTGTATGCTGGGGACGCTCAAACGCAGATAAGCCTGTTTGTTACATTGCAACTGGCATCTTGCAGGAGTCTCTCAAGTGGGTCTCGGGTGGTAATGAGTTCCGCGTGAATGAATCAAAGTGCGTTGCTGTTGGCGATGCAGTTTGTGAATTTGTCATCCAAAAAGAACCGATTTCATAAGAGGTGGGATTCACGTGGCAGACGGCAAATCCAAGATCTTGATTGTTGAAGATGACCTCGACGTTGCTGAGATGTTGAACGCCTATTTTCGCGTTCAAGGTTATGAGGTGTTTACCGTAAATTGGGGAGAAGATGGTGTGCGCGCGGCTCAAACTGTCCTGCCCGATCTCATCATCCTTGATATTCGCTTACCAGATATTGATGGATATGAAGTAGCCCGCCGTGTGCGTAGCGATCGCCGGACGAATGAAATTCCCATTATCTTTCTAACAGAAAAGCGTGAGCGTATCGATCGTTTACAGGGATTTGAAGTCGGCGCGGATGATTACATTACCAAGCCCTTCGATGTTCAGGAGCTACGCTTGCGTGTCCGCAATGCCCTGAAGCGGACAAGTCAGGGATCGTTGACTAATCCCGTAAGCGGGCTGCCTGAAGGTCCGCTGGTTGAAGAGCGTCTTTCTGAAGTGATCCATAAGAGTGGATGGGCATTGCTCCACATTTGTATTCACCATCTTGATTCATTCCGAGAGGCATATGGATTTGTCGCATCAGATGATGTACTACGCGCCATCAGCCTCATGATCCATAACACGATGAAAGAGACGGGCTCAACCGAAGATTTCATTGGCCATATCAGTCCAACTGATTTTGTGGTGATTGTATCTCCCACGGATCTTTCACCGTTCCAGGATCGCATACGCTCCCGTCTAGAGCAATCACTTGACTATTTCTATCCCATCAAGGATCGCGAACAAGCCTCGAAACAGCCAGACCGTCTTTCCATCCAAATTTCCGAAGTTCCTTCCGTATATGGACGCTTTTCCAGCGTTGATCAACTCAAGAAGGATCTCTTGACCAAGCGCTAATCGCTTATGCGTATTACGATCATATTGCCAACTTATAATGAAGCGGAGAACCTGTCAAAGCTGGTCTCCGCTTTATTTTCGCTTCGGCTCAATCTCACTGTTCTCGTAGTCGACGATCAAAGCCCAGATGGCACTGGCGATATTGCAGATGATTTATCAAATAGCCATGCTGGCAAAGTGGCTGTTTTACATCGTGTTGGAAAGAGGGGATTGCGCTCCGCTTACATTGAGGGATTTCGAAAAGCCTTTGACCTGGGCGCGGACGCGGTTGTTCAAATGGATGCAGACTTTTCTCATGACCCTGCTGTTTTAACAGAGATGGCGCGACGCATCACCTCTTGCGATGTAGTGATTGGATCTCGGTATATAAAAGGCGGTTCACTCGATGAGCGTTGGCCCGCCTGGCGTAAATCACTTTCAGCCTTCGGAAATTTCTACGCGCGGACGATCCTTGGTTTTCCGTTGCATGATGTAACAACAGGTTATCGCATGTGGCGGCGTGAGGCTTTAGAAAATATGCCTCTGGATCGCATTCGGTCAAGTGGTTATATTTTTTTAGTCGAAATGGCATATGTTGCTTATTTGATGAAATATAAAATTACCGAGGTTCCCATCCACTTTGCGGATCGTCGCTGGGGAAAATCAAAGATGTCTCTGAAAATTCAGCTCGAAGCAGCAGTGCGTATTTGGGATGTGTGGTGGCATTATCGCGACCTGCGTAAGAAGACTCGTCCACATGAAATAAAAGTTGAGGAATAAATCTGTAGGGCTGGTCAGCTGACCAGCCCTACTACAGATTTTCAGCGAGTCTTTCCCATTCCTCAATACTCAATGTTTCGGCACGTCGTTGTGGATCGATGTTCACACGAGTTAAGAGGTCCGACGCAGCAGTGGGAGAAATGTGTAAGCCAGATGACAGTGAGTTGCGAAGTGTCTTTCGCTTTTGGCTAAAACCTGCTTTGATTAATTTAAAGAAGGTATCGAGCAATTCCTCTTTGATAAGGGGGGATGGATAAATATCTATTACCAACACTGCTGAATCAACTTTGGGCGCGGGGAAGAATGCTTCTGCCGGGATGTACGCTGCGATGCGCGGTTTGCCATAGATCTGAACACTTAACGCCAGCAGACTCATATCGCCCGGTGCAGCACAAATCCGCTGGGCAACTTCCTTTTGAACTGTTAGCACAATTCGACGCGGCTTTGGTTCGTTTTCCTCCTTCGGGGACTGCGCAAGCAAATGACGAATGACTGCAGAAGTAATGTAATATGGAATATTCGCAACGACGATGTAATCTTTGTCGTTGATCAAATCTTTTGGGAAAAGTTTCAATATATCGCCGTGAATTAAACGGATGTTTTGATAAGGGAAGAGGACTGCTTTCAGTGGCGGGAGCAGTTTCTCGTCTAATTCGACCGCAACAACCTCTTTAGCAGCTACTGCTAAATAGCGCGTCAAACTTCCAAGCCCGGGACCAATCTCTAAAACGGTATCCGGCTGTTGAATCTCTGCTGCTGAAATGATCTTTTCTAATGCCAGTGGATCTCGTAAAAAATTTTGTCCCAGTCCCTTGTGAGCGCGCAGATTGTACCGTTTGAGCAACGCCTCAGCATTGAGTGGCGGAATCTCGCTCATTGACAAAGCGAAGTCTCTTCCTCTGTGCCTGTGGCCGGTTGTGCAATTGTTGGACCTGGCCAAATACCATTATTGAACTGACCAACATAATCACGAAGAATTTGAAAGTCCACATCCCAGACAAAAACATTCTTATTGAAGACAGGATCAAACTGGCGTGTCTGCTTGAAATATTCCTTCGGAAACGTCGCGAAAACAATATTGCCAGAGGGGATTTTTGCGCCGATGCAAGCCAGTTGACCGAGTTGCTCAGGGCTTAAATCGGTTTGGATCGCACCCTGAAATGACTGGATGAGTTCAGGAATTTTGGGTATCACAGCAGGAGAGGTAAGTTTATCGCGCAAAGCACATAGTACGCGGTTTTGGTTTTCAGCGCGCGCAAACACCCCTTCAATGCGAATGCGCGCCAGCGTAAGAGCCTGATTTCCATTCAAGTGGTGTGTGCCAGCAGGAAAGAGAAGACGCTGTGCAGGGTCCGCTGCAGTGCGCCCATCAACGGTTTCAGGCAGAGTAACATCGATTCCATCCACTGCATTGATGATTTTTTCAAATGTCCGCATGTTGATCGCCGCGTAATGATCGATCTGGGTTCCAAAGTTAAGTGTCAATGTCCGCGCCAATAAACCGGGTCCCTGCGCGGGATCATCCGTATACCCAAATCCGTGATTGCCATAGAGATAAGCCTGATTGAGTTTTTCATGATCCTGCCCGTTGAGGTTGTCTGCAATATCAGGGATCTCCACCCACAGGTCGCGTGGAAATTCAAGGATGGTTACTTTCGGATTCACAAAATCCACACGCACCAATCGTATAACGTCTGCTAACCCATAGGCGTAGTTATCCCCACGCGCATCTGTACCAATCGCCAAGATGTTCATCACAGGCGGCGCGCCACATAAGCCGATATTCTGTGTGACCGTTGGAACAGGAGATGCCTGTGAAACGGAAACAGAGGTAGAGGTCACTTGGAGCGTTGGCCTCGCGTTAGGATCAGGAGTCCAGGTTGCAGGCAGTTCAAAAGGAGTCACTGTCGGGATGTGTAGCGCGGGTCCAAGTGGCTGTTGCCATTTTCCTCGCCACACCCACGCAGCCAAAGTAATACTAAAGCAAGTAATCACAGCAAGAAAAGAGAGAATGGCTTTTTGAGTTCTTGTCATAATCATCATTATCGCGCTGAGCGGAGCAACCGCCGGTCGAGTAGCCCGAGTGTTCTTCGAGACCAAAGGGAGCGCAGACGAAGCGCGCGGTTGGGAAATATTGCATTTCGTCTGCACTCGCCTAACGGCTCGTTCCGCTCAACGCGAATCACTCTAGCACATCAATCACATTGGCAGGGACGGGTGTGAGGAAATATACGGTGACCCATGAGTGCCATGTTTCAAAATCGCTATCGCTATAGCCGAGATCGATCCACGGTTTTCCAGTGCAGCCGTTGCATACATCTTCCACCGAGGCAAAGCCGTAGCCTGGGACATAAAGCTGTTGACCTTGCATGTTTAGATACAGACTGTATCTAAGCCCTACCATGCCTTTTCGTAAACTCTTGCCACTTGATGTACCAGAGTAACATTTGTCGCCACCCGAACGACAGGGAGAATACGACGTGGCATACATTTGCACTGCGCGCCAATATTCAATCTTCACACCATCCACCGTCGCTGTCTTGACTTCAATCTTCGTTCCATAAGCCATGACGCGTGTCTTGGGAGGGCGCACCATTGTTTCATCTTCATTAACGCGCGAGATTTCCTTTCCATCTTCATAGCGAATGCGGATGCGCTGAATAGAGAGTCCATTTTCACCGGGTTGCAGGAGCTGCGTTTGATCAAGCGGGACATCTGCCGAGGCTTGAAAGTCATTTTCAAAAGGGATAAGTTTCTGCGCGAGCAAAACAGATTCGCTGACCCGCACTACGCGGATCTGCCCAGAGGAGTCGGAGAGGAGCGGTTCGTTTTCAGCCGGAAGGCTGTAATCCAGCCCGATGAGCGGAATCCCAGCCTCAGCTAGCGCCTCGCCGACCGTCCGGGCTGAGGAGTCGATTTGGATAGTTTTTCCGTTTGTGGTGATGGTGAGGGTGTGGGAAGGGAAAATCGAGATTAGAGAATTGGAGACTTGTCCTGGGTCTGGGCGAAGGAGTGGAGAATTGAGGGGTGGGTCAATTCTATCCGTTGCGTGTAGCGATATTGATGCCTCTTGTAGCGCTTCGCCAACTGTAAAAGCAGACGATTGTATTTGTTGCGTTCCGTCAGGTGTGATGATAGTTGCAGTTACTGCGCGGCGGACTTGGAGCATGATTGGAGAATTAGGTATTAGTCGTTTGATGGCAATGGGCAGTCCGTTGAGAAGAACGCGGTCGTTTGGGTTGACTGTGATTCCCGCTTGATTGAGTAATGCGGAAGGAACGTGCACGTCCGTTTGAAGCGTGATGATTTTCTCGTTGTCAACGATTGTGACAGTGGGAAGTGCAGTTGATTGACAAGCGAAGAGAAAAAATATGGCTGTAAATTCCAACAGAAGTGGGAATTTCATGGAAGTAATTATACGCTACCGAATCTCATGCACCATCCACACATTGGGCTCGACATAAACACCCTCATCCTTTTCCATATTCATCTGCATCGGGTTGAGAGCACCAGGAATGAAGTATGATCCGCTTTGGGGAAACTTCATACCAGTCCATTCTTCCCATTCGGCGCGGGTCCCACAGATTGTCATGGCTTCGTGACACGGCTTGATGATTTTTGCTCCCACACGCGCATGGACTCTTAACCACGCGTCGAAAGGCAAACCTTCGTCATTCGTCCACAGGATGTAATCATCAATACTGATCAGCGGATATTTACTTTTTTGATTCGGGCGCACCGGCGCAACAAGATATTTGAATCCTTTCGATTGTCCAATGGCGCGCATGGCTTGAACCATTCTCGTGCTTAATCCCTGGCTTTGATAATTAGGGTGAATCGCGATCTGTATTGCGGATTGTATATTGGGTGCTACGCTATTTTTGTGCTCTTCCACTGCTTTGAGGAAAACCCAGTCCCAGCCACCTTCGGGGAGCTCAGAAATATCTTCGTCCCAGTGAAAGGGCAGGCTGTTTCCCATCGCTGCCATTCGATTTGTTTCAATATCCAGTAAGGCAAATTGATATTCGCTGAAGCGGTCAAAAAGCTCATGCCAGTATTCGTTCGCGACAGAATCGTGCATCATGAATTCGGGCCAGGAAGCCACTCCGATGTCGCCAGCGAGATCTCGATAGTCAGAAAAATCGCTTGGTTGGATGATTTGAAAACGAGAGGTGTTCATTTTATTATTTTACCTTTTCAAAATTTTGTTCAACCAGAATTCATTAAATCGCGGTCCATTCACTTTTGTTAGGACTCGAGTGAGTTTTCCTGAAGGATGAATTCGTTCATGCAGCCATCCATCTTTTTCTTCCAAAAGAAGAGGCAGTTCTTCGATCTCAACTCCATCATTCCATCCCAGAGCAATAGCACAGGCAAGCGGATCATGCAGGAAGTTGATGATGTCATTTGGCAATCCCTCGCAGGTTTCGCCGAACTTCTGTTCGTTTTGCTCATCCACTGCGAAGGCTTCGGCTTGCTGCGCAATAAGTTGTGCTAACGCTCCAGATTTTCGCAGGTCGTTGAGATAAGCCCTGCGTAGCGCAGTCTCGACTGTTACCGAGAGGGGAATGAGCGTTGGTCGGGAATGTTCAATTACCTGCTTCGCTGATTTCACATCCACTTGAACATTCCAATCCATTTCATTGCCCCATTGTGGAAAGCCAGCTCGAATTGGGTAAATGTAGCCTCCCATCAGGAAGAGATTTGCCTGCAACAAGATGCCGGGATATTCAAGATCGAGCAAATATAGATTTGTAAACGGACCAATGGCAATGATCGTTGCGCCTTGTTCGATGCTTTGCGTTAAAAGTTGAATTGCATCTTCCATTGGATTCGGCGAAGGAGTAACAGGCCTTGACCAATATCTCTCCTCATCCGGAAAGCCTAATTCTGGGTAACGATAAAATCCTTGCGAGACATCCACGCCTGCGGCAACTGGAATATTGTTTCTGCCTTCGAGTTCCAACACACAGTGAACATATCCTGCTCGTCTGCCGTGTGCCTCCGCTACCGTTGTGATGCCAGCGAATTCAACTTCGTCCCAACGGAGCAGCATAGCCAGCGCACAGAGATCATCGATGTCGCCACCGAGATCGGTGTCAAGATGAATCTTACCCATGATTGGTCTGCTATCTTTCTATTCAGCCTCATACTTTCTTTGTTTGTTCTCTTGTAAAGCGGATAAATTCCATTGACTCATCAAAAAGGCCATGATCTGGTTTGTCGTGCCGCGCCACGAGGGCACGTTCAATGATCCGACTCCACCTTTCACCTAGTGCATCTTGTGCCCAGCGCGCTGCAGTAGGTTTTGAAACGATTGTTCCGTGTTCCAGGGCATAAAGCGCGCGACACATGGTGAGGATGGCAAACGCATGATACTCCGCTCCATGTTTTTTCAACCAGGAAGGATCTTCAAGCATTGGGAACCACCACTCATGCAATACTCCCACCACCGCGTGGCGGATATCCTCCGGGCTGATCGGGTCGATCAAAGTCTTTGGATCCGGACCTGTGAGAACAATTCCGTTTTCACGAATCACATGGCGCTGGATGATCCAGTCACTGCCGCGTTTATCCAGGTAAAGCATACCTTCGTTGACCGTTGGAGATGGCGCGCTGTGAGGATCATGCCGACGAATATCCCGTTTAGGGATGTAGGAGCCTTCCAGTTTGGCAGCCCATTTTAGTCCGCTTTTCCAGATGCGGTGATGCATAGATTCTAGTTCGGCGATTGTTTTATCTGAAAGCGAGCTAGTCGTGACGACAAGAAAATCAATATCGCTGGTTTCGAGATCAAAATCACCGCTGGAAAGGGAGCCATATAAATACATACCAACAAGTTGATTGCCTAAGACTTGGGTTGCACTTGAAAGTAATAAATCCAATATCTTGTTTATTTCGGGGTACTTTGTTGGACGGTTAACTATCAAAGGGTAACCTTTCTTTTTATCGACTGAATGAACTTTGAGTTTCGATTTTCTTGCAGTATGTAAGCGTGTAACGGATCAAGTCCAATGTTCCATTGATGTCTTCAGGCTGCGCTTCCAAACCGGGGTTTTGCCTGCCTATCCATGCACGCTCGATCAAAGCTGTCCATTGAATGAAATTCTTCTTTGCCCAATTCGCAGCGAACGGCTTGGAAACGATGACTCCGTATTCCATCGTGTATAGCATTCGGCAAAGAGAAAGAACGAAAAAGGATTGATAGCCACGTTTGTCGATCTGGGATGGATCATCTAGTATTGGGTTGGCCCATAATGGTAGCACATCTACAACCGCTTTTCGCAATTCATTTGGTGAAACAGGATCGATCAGTGTTTGGATTTGAGGACCTTCTACAGTGATTCCATGTTCACGCAAGATGTGTCGTTGGATGATCCAATCACTTTCGTGCGACATCCTGTGAAGAGTCTCGCCGTTGCCTCTGTCAAGGTGCGGATGAAGCTTATCATGCGGGTCGAATCGACGTAAAGCATCTTGTGGAATGTAGGAAACTTCCAATTGGATAGCCCAGGGCGAATCCATCGTTGATATTCTGACATGCATTTCATATAAAGCTGAAAATGTATTCTCTGAGACTTTATCTTTTGTGACGATGAGAATATCGATGTCGCTATGTCTGTCGAAGTCACCGTTGGCAAGTGAGCCGAATAGATACATGCCAACGAATTGATCTTGCAGTATCTCTTTTACATTTGTGAGCAAGAGATCCAAGATTTCGTTGACCTCAGGAGAACGGGTGGGGGATATTGGTTTCATATCTATTTGATTCTGAATGTCGTTGCGAGGAGCGTTTGTTGCGACGGAGCAATCTTCTTATGAATTGGAGATTGCTCCGTCGGGATTTCAACGCTGTCGCGTCTCAACCCTCCTCGCAACGACGCAGTTACCACTTCTCCACTGTGCCATCTTTGACTGTCCACACATCGGAGGCGAAGCGCTCGATGAAGTAACGGTCATGGACGACGGCGAGAATGGTTCCTTTAAAGTTAGCAAGCGCCTCTTCAAAGCGGGCGCGCGAGGGAATGTCAAGATGATTGATCGGTTCGTCGAGTAAGAGGAAAGTACAGCCTTGCGCGACAAGCAATCCGAGTTGCAGGCGGGCGCGCTCACCAAATGAAAGATCACGTGTGGCGCGCAGTGCGTCGTCGCCCTTGAAGAGGAAATAATGTAAGAAGTTACGCGCTTCGGTTTCATTGAACACAGCGACACTTTGGATAGTTTGCAACGCGTTTAGATTGGGATTGAGCAATTCCTGCTCCTGCGCCATATATCCGAGTTTTACGGTCATGCCAAGTTTCAGAGATCCTGCTAACGGTTCAAGTTTCCCCGCAATAGTGCGAACTAGCGTCGTCTTGCCTGTGCCATTGGGGCCAGTCAACGCGATGCGTTGACCGGCGCGAACGTAGAGATTCAAATTGGTGAGCAAGGGTTCATCGTATCCAATCGCGAGATTCTCCGTGACCAACACGTCTTTGGATTGTCCCGTTCGCTTCTCTGGATTTTTTGAATGAGGCGAACGGGATTGATGCGCGGGCGCGCCGAACTCCAATTTCATTTGCCAGCTTGACTTTGGTTTCTCAACGCGATTTTCTGTCAGAATTTTTTCGATGCGCGCTTCTATATGTTTGGCGCGTCCTGCCACGTTTTTGGTGGAACGGTTACCAAAAAAGCCTTTTGCAAATTTATCGCCGCTATCCGCTTTACCGCCTTTGCGCATTTTCGTCAGCCCGCGAAGATGAGCCGCCGCGGCGCGGAGTTGCGCGATCTCATCCTGCTGGTCCTGATAAGCTTGTGCCTGTTTTTCTCGCTCGACAAGTTTTTGTTCAAGATAATCGGCATAATTTCCCGAATAAGACTTGATGTTATGTGTATTTGGATCAAGTTCCAGGATGGATGTGACTGTGTTATCCAAGAACGCTCGGTCATGGGAGACAATAAACGCCGCGCCATTAAAAGAGACAAGCCAGTCTTCAAGCCATTCGAGCATTTCAATGTCAAGGTGATTCGTTGGTTCATCAAGCAGGAGCAGGTGAGGCTCTTCGAGCAAAACGCGCGCTAACATCAGTCGAGTCTTTTGTCCGCCGCTGAGGTGCTTGACGGGAGTATCGAGGGGAATGTTCGACAGGCCGAGGGGAGAAAGGATGGAGGGAAGAGATTCGAAATTAGAGATTTGTGCGAGGGCTTTGTCATATTTCTTTTGGATGTTCGAGTCATTAGGGTTGGCTGCGAGAGCTAAGGCGAGGGAGGCGATTTCAGATTCAAGGTCTGCTTCTGAAACAGTATGGGGGCTAAGGTCGCCGTCCTGAGCGTGTCGAAGGGCCGCCTGAAGCGTTTGTTCGTCGTCGAAGGCCATCCCTTGAGCAAGAAATCCAATTCGTAAGTTGGAACGTGTCGAAACGACAGTTCCCGAAGCAGGCTGTTCGAATCCTGCAAGGATGCGGAGGAGGGTAGTCTTGCCACAACCGTTAGGACCAATAAGGCCCACGCGCTCATGATTACTAATACTAAAAGAGATGTCTTCGAGAATAGGCTGAATGCCGTAAGTTTTATAAAGATGGTGAACAGTAAGCATAACTTTCCTGTAGAAGGGGTGAGAGTGCGACGCACTCCATATGCCAATTTTAAAAACGAAAACCGAGGGCAAGCCTCGGCTGTTTCAACTCTGACAAACTCATGTCCTCGGGGTATGCAGTTGGCGACTCGACGTCGCCACTACTTTCAGCGGGTTAGTGCCCTGAAAAACTTGTTGACTACAGGATATCTGTCATTCGCTATGCTCCTACTAATCACGGACAAGGAAATTATACCATTTACTTGGCAGGAATAAATCGTAAGGGATTATAAAGTCTCTTGACTTTGCAAGACAGTTCCACTTTGACGAGCAATGCGAATCGTGTAAATCACTCGCTGTAGCGCAGAGAAACTATTCAAAATTGCCAAAACCCATAATGCAATGCTTGCTTTACCAATCAATATCCCGATTATCAAAACAAGGATTCGCTCCGCGCGCGTAAAAAGGCCGACCATTTTTGTGTCAATGCCAACCATACCCGCGCGGGAACGTACATGGCTGCCAAATACAGAAGCAAACATTGCAACGAAAATCAGGATGATTTCGATAACGGCGTGACTTTGGAGATAGAGCAAGAGCAATCCTAAGTAAATCACAAAATCACCACAATGATCACTAATTGAATCCAAAAACCCACCGAACGGCGATTTGACGCCCGTGGTTTGTGCCAGTGCACCATCTATCCCATCCAGGAATCCTCCAAATAACAGTATCCATGCGCCCAAAACTGTTTTGCCGAGTGCAAATAAGATGCCTGCAATAATCACCACGAAAAGACTAGCAACTGTTAGATGATTTGCTGTAATCCCAAGCCGCGCGAGGAAGTCAAGGAATGGCCTCAACAACGCACCATACCAGGTCCGTATCCATTGTGAGATCATAATTGTTAATCCTTTTGTTACTTCGGTGAAATGAAATGACCGAAACCAAACCCCAAATAGGCACTAATACCAAATCTTATTGTTTTGCCCAAGAAGCTTGCGAGCAGAAATTTAAAATAGGAATATCTGTTTCGCCCTGCAATTAAACCAGCGATGTCGCCCAGAAAATTAGGGATCGCGTCAAGGAGGAAGATGGTCAGGAACGGATGGCTACCCATCCATTGAAAGATTCGTTGATACCAGGTATCTTTTCGCTCCTTCGGCGATACTAATGCTCGAGACGCGTAGCCAGCGACATAACCGGTCGATTCGCCAATGGCTGATCCCAAGCCTGCTACAAGGGCAACAATCATGGGATTTAACAGAGCACCGACCACAAACGTTGCTACCATTGTGGGTCCAGGAATGAATAGAGTTGCCGCGCCTAGTAATGTAATGACAAAGACTCCTCCGTAGCCGTATACGGCTAAATCAGTAGGATCAAGCGGAATAAAAAAAATGCTGATGCTCAGTGTAATAGAGCCAATCAGTACAACGACAGAAATCGCCTTGTCATACTTCTCTAACAACTTCAGCATGTGAAGGAACCCAGTTTTTTCGAATCATCTCAAGCGCTTCAAGGTCATCCATTGGGGTAGGAGGGGATTTAAAATAGAAGGCACATGCATCAGGGATATATCCACCGATACCTTGGTCGATTGCTCCCCGTGCAATTCGAATCAAATCGACGACTGAACCGGCACTATTGGGTTTATCGTCGCTTTCGAGTTTGATTGAAATCTTGAGGGGCGAGCCACCGAATACAGCAGCCTCAATTTCTATGAACGCGTTTTTCAAAGGTCCCTTTGTAGGATCGTAATGATGACCAACATGAAAATCTGTTTGTTCATTCAGATAGCGTGCCAGGGATTTTCGCTTTGAAACGAGTTTTGACTCAGCGCGATAGACAAAATTCGCAAAGTCAGTGTTGCCACCGATATTAACTTGTGAGGTTTTATTGAGAGTCGCCCCGCGTGATTCGAGCAAATGTAATAAAGCGCGATGTAAAATCGTGGTGCCGATCTGACTCTTGATGTCATCTCCTAGTAATGGAAGTTGCTTCTGACAATACAGTTCTTGAATCTCAGCCCGTTGGGCAAGGATCGTTGGGATGCAATTGATAAAAGCACAACCAGCTTCCAAAGCTGCTTGGGCATAAAACTCTGTCGCTTCCAGACTCCCTGTTGGAAGCATGTTGACCAACACCTCTATGTTATTGTCTCTTAACACTGAAGCCACATCGACTGGCTGTTCTGTGGATTCACTTACGAAGCGTGCCAAGTGCTCTGGATTCCCATCAAGCGTTGGACCACGAAAAACACGCGCAGTACCATCAACCTGTAAGCCAGGAATACGGATGAAATTATTCGGCGATTGATATATTGCTTCCTTCACTAGCTTGCCGACCTTCCGATTCGAAATATCGAACGCGACCGCGATCTCTATGTCACAGACTGAATAACCACACAGGACAGGAAATAAAAGCCCTGCCTCTGAATCAGGATTCTGACGATAGTATTGAATCCCTTCTATTAGACTGGATGCGCAGTTACCAAGTCCAGCAATCGCAACTTTAATAGATTGAGAATTATTCATCGTTTCACTTTCCCTTTCATACGATAAAGAAGATTTTGCCGATACAATCAAATTGTTATAATATCGGGCTATTATGTTTAACGTAGAAAACTTTGAATATGAGACGCATGGAAGACCCCCGTTTTATCTAAATGGTTAACAGAGAATTTCAGTCATTCTTTGTACTTTTTAGTGCTGTACCCCACCAACAGTATGATAATGATTTGGGAAATTTGGCTAGATATCCTGACTCTATCTGGTTGATTTGAAAGCCACTCTGCATGATGAGAGATGGAATATTCCGAGTCAAGTACAAGCCTTGAAACAACCATTTGTATATTGGCTCCAATCGCTTTTGCCAGCGCTGGACTCCAACATCGGGTGCAAGTCCAAGCTCAAAGAAGATGAACTTGCTAGACGGTTTCAGAACACGCTTAATTTCTTTTAGCGCAGCTGTGATGTCAGAAATTGTGCAGAGCGTAAAGGTACTAACAACTGTGTCAATCGTTCTATCTTCCAAAGGAATACGCTCTCCGGGTAGATCAATGAACTCGATATTGAGTTTTGCTTGATCTTCTCGTCTTTTGGCAAGTTGAATCATTCCCGGGTTTGGTTCAAGTGCGTAAAGCTTGCGAACATTGGATCGACTGTAATACGGGAAATTCGCGCCAGAACCGCTGCCAATCTCAAGAACCTTTCCCTGAGCGAAAGGAATGAGCTGTTGACGAACTTTATTAATAGGTGGTGGATCACCCAACCTATTAACAATATAAGGATAGACAAAATCTTTATAGAAAGACATTGATGAGTTATTTTGCTGATAGCACCAACCACACTTCCATTTCTCCCTTGCCTTTTATATTGACAGTACCGCGCGGTTCGCACACGAATTCATCTTTGATTAACTCGTATGTTGCTCTTGTAATCTGAACAGCACCGCTTAATCCGTGAGATTCCATTCGGCTGGCAACGTTCACTGCGTCGCCCCACACATCGTAGACAAACTTGCGCTTGCCAATCACACCTCCAATCACTGGACCAGAATTGATCCCGATTCGAAAATCGACACGTTGACCATTGCCGAACGTGTGGGTAGCAATAAAGTCGCGCATTTCCAATGCCATCCGAACAAGTGCCTGAGCATGATCTGCGCGTCGACGTGGGACACCGGACGCCACCATATAGCTGTCGCCGATTGTGCGGATCTTTTCGACATCATACTTATCCAAAAGAGAGTCGAAAAAGGAGAATGCCTCGTTCAGCAATTCGACCATCTCCGCAGGCGCGAGTTTGGCTGAGAGTGGAGTGAAACCCACCATATCCGCGAATAAGACGCTAGCGTCTGTATAGTGATCTGCAATGGTGCGGCTTTCATCTTTGAGTATCGCAGCGATCTCTTTCGGAAGGATATTGAGCAGCAAGTTTTCAGACTTGGCTTGTTCACCACGCAGAAGCGTGAACAGACGGTTTTTCTCATTAACGAAATAAGCCAGCAGAAAGATAGCAATAGCAGAGACAGTGCCAATGTTCAGGATGAAAAAGACTGTCACGGTGGCTGGTGAGAGAGAGGATAGGACCAATGGGTGAAATTCAAAATACCCACTAATGATGGCAAGGCCGAGATAGGCTGCTAACCAGCGTAGTGCCCGTCGAGGTTCGTCAAATAGAAGGGCGCCAAGGGGCGACAAGAGTGACCACAAAATAACCGCACTCGACCGAATAAAGCCTCCCAATGCAATCATAAGCAGGAAGGGCAGGAAAAGAATCAACAGGAGCTGAATAAAAAGAAAAGGTTCATAACGGCGCGTCAAATGAAAAACGATCACGCTAAGGATGGAAATGATTGCATAGCCAAATGGGATGGAACCGGCAATATATTCACCAAATGAAAAATAGATGAGGCCCCACAGCGCACCTGCTGCAATAAACATAAATGACCCCAATGCTAATAATGTTTTTTGCAGACGCACTTCATCGCTGTCATGCGGGTCTGCACCGATGCGAGCCACGCGTGCCAGCACTTGTTGGATCAAATCCCTTGCTCCTAGGCCGTTAATAATCAGGCCTTGCGACAATAACAATAGATGAACTTTTGCTCTGTTCCAAAGGGCGTATGGTGGGCTTCATGTGTGCTATTCAGTAGGATGAAACCATCTCCAAATTCATTATGTAAACTCTCAGGTTCATAACGCACGACTGGCAGGCCACTGCAACGCTCAGGTCCATCACTCGCAAAGGTCGCCACGATGACGTGTCCTCCGGGTTTGACGGCTTCTTTTACAGCGTTCACATAACGCCTGCGGTCTTCAGGTTCTGTCAGGAAGTGGAATACCGCCCGATCATGCCAGAGATCATATTCGAGGTGAGGCAGTTTTGTCTGTAGTATATCTGCCTCCAGCCAGGTAACCTCGTTCGCACGTGAGGCAAGTCTCTGTTGAGCAGCTTCTAATGCGGCGGCAGAAATATCCAAAACAGTAATGTTTTGATAGCCGTTGTTCAGCAAATCGCCTACGAGTGCAGAAGGCCCACCTCCCACATCGATGATCTGACCTGTTTTTGCAATACCAGCCTGGGCAATAAACTGTAAGGACCACAGCGAATGTTCCTGATACCAACTCACTTGTGTAAGAACTTTTGTTTGATAGATATGTTCCCAATGGGGTTTCAGACTCATGCAGCGCATTATACTTGAAATGAAACAGACTACAACACAGGCGGGAGACGAAGAGTAAATCTCTAATTTATCTAGCCACGATGGTATAAAACATACTTAAGCCAAACCGTTTGCTACTCAGGATTTTCAAACCTGCCGCTCTTACCAGATCCAGCGGATCTTGATTCCAGCGGCAGCCTGCGTTCTGCTGATAGTGTTTGAGTACGTTACGGTCTTGATAGTTTGCTAGCCAAGATATACTGCTATGACCGTGCTCGAGCAGGAGGATCAGCCCATTCGTGCGGCAGACGCGTTTCATTTCCTGAAGCGCCTGGATGGGATCAGGAAACGTGCAGGTGGATAATGTTGAAGTCACTGTATCGAAACTTCCGTCTGGGAATTCAAGTTTCTGTGCATCCATCACTTTTATTTGAACGCTCAAGTTCAAAGTCTTGGCTTTCTGTTGCGCGATCTCTAACATGCGAGGGCTGAGATCAATAGCAGTAATTTCGCTTGTAGCAGGGAACACGGGAAAGTTCGACCCTGTGCCGCAAGCTACATCCAGAATTTTTCCGTGCGCTTTGGACATTAATTGTTTTCGCTGGCGCGTGACACCGAGAATGTGCTGATCAAACCATGTTTTCTTTTCATATTGAGTGGCAAGCTCATCGTAAGCACTTTGTAATTCATTCATTTTCATCTTTTCGACATCAGGTTTATAACGCGGCTTGCATGTTTTTCCTGTGCTTGTGATTGATTTCATGGGTTCTCCTTTTTGTTATACTAGACCTCTTGCAAAAGTCAGTTGAGTGCAAGGTTGTAAATAGCAGCGATCAGGTTGAAACGCAAGGCAAATCTCTTTCTGCGATTCCGGTACCTTTCACTCAGGATCCGAAACACCTTCAGCTTGCGAAAAATATGCT
>WNFZ01008044.1_pt1 | contig 17244 bp, 14 predicted proteins | sample 5400081 | NCBI WGS metagenome assembly WNFZ01 (sample SAMN13153365, study PRJNA577476) | soil metagenome | isolation source: 80 cm soil or saprolite under grassland replicate 1 | place: USA:California | collected 2016-06-15 | reverse complement strand
GACGTCGGACGCCCGGCCGGCCACTCCCCCGTGGCGCAATGCCCGGGCCATGGCCGCGTAGCAGCGCAGTACCCCGGTGCGGGGGTCGTCACCGGATAGTGCTGCGGTCCCGGCCTCTGTCGCCTCGGCCAGCGCAGTCGCCGCAGAGCGCGCCGGTCGGCGGGCGCGCCGCCGGACCGACCAGGCGGCCAGGGCGAGCAGCAGTACCGCGGCGACGCCGAATTCGGCGACCGCAACCAGCCCACTGACGTAGGGGGCCGGCGCGGGGCCGGGCTGCGGTCCCGGGGAGACCTCAGCGCTGGGAACCGCCACTGGAGCGGCCGGGTGGGCCGGGAAATGGCGGACGATGACCAGCGCGACAAACGGGGCGGCGAGAGCCAGCACCGCGACAGCCACGGCCACCAACCGCGCCAGCGGGCCGTGGTCCGCGGGCGGCGGTACTACCGCGGGCTCCTCGTCCTTGCGTCGCGGCCGCCGCAGCAGGACCACAAGGGCGACCACAAACCCGGCAGCGGCAAGCGCGAGCACCGCGGCGAGCGCGGCGAACAGCACCGCGGGTGCGGCCGGGGAGCGCGGTGCGGTACCGGCACGCCAGGCGGCCGGCACGGCATTAGCGCCGGGTACCGCGACCACGAGCAGCGAGACGACGGCCACCACCGGAAGTGCGTCGCGCCACGCTGAGGACTTCGGCACCAGGCACCTCCAGCGCTGAACCGGTGAGGTCGGGACCATTGGCGGCCGACCCGGCCGCGGTTGCGGCGGGTCCCTCCGCCGTGCCGGCATCAGTCTAGCGCCGACGGCCCGTTCTTCTTGCCAGCCGACACGTGCATGTAGACACTGACCAGGCGATGAGGCTCGCCTTCGAGCGCGGCGCACCCGCTGATGGCCTCTGTCCACGAGCCGGTGACGGGCGGGGAGGAGGCGAGGGTGGCGGCTGAGGCGGGACAGCATCCGCTACAGGTCCTGAGCGGAGTATCTGACCGGGCGGTGGAGCTCCAAACGGAGGCCGAGGTGGTGATCCGGGCCCGCGCCCGGCCGGGCGAGACGCCGACCCGGGTGGCCCGCGACGGCGGATGGATGGTCGGGCAGTACTTCCTGTTGCACAAAGCAGGTCGAGGCGCTGGGCGTGGACCGGTCGCTGACGCGGCAGCACCGGCGGGCCCGCGAGTTGGTGGCGTACCACCTGGAGCTGTTCGGCGCCTGCCTGAACCCGGCCCTCCCCAAGTACCGCGACCCCGAGCTGGAGGCCCGCCGGCTGAGCCTGGACGGTCTGGGGCCGCCCGCAGCCCACCTGCGCGAGCTGTGCGAGGAAGTGTGCACGCCGAGCGCCCAGAAGACGAACGCCAACACCGGCCAAAGCTGTGTTTCGGGAGTAGCTGACCCGCGTCTTACCCCAAGTCCGGATGGCTGACTTGCCCGGTCGGCGCGGTCCGCACCGCTTGATCGGGACGGCGAAGCCCTGGCCGGATCCGGGGCTTCGCCGTGGGGTACTCACCTCTCGGCGGCGCACTCGCGGTGGGTGAGTACGGCGATGTTCTGGGCGGCCTGCGCGGTGAACCCTTCGGCACGCAGCGCCTGGGCGACGGTGTCGATCCGGGTTGGGCAGGTCCAGGCGGAAACGGGTGGGTCGTCCTGGTCGGGCGTGGGCTGTGCGCTGGCCGGCGTTGCGGTGAATACGAGCGCGACGGCTGCGGTGGCGACGGTCATGACGGCGATGGCACGGTGCCGGCGGATCGCGGCGGACATGATGTTCTCCTCGGCTGGGATGCGGTTCTGGTTGGTCGCAGTTCCGAGGCTTCCGCTAAGGCATGGGGAAGCGGATCAGTGAGCCACGCACCAACCCCGTTCGCGGCGCCTTAGTTGTCGGTCCGCGGGACCTTAGTCGGGTCGAGCCGAGGGGTTTACGGTTGGCTGCTGGTTTGGTGTGCTTGGGAGATGGATGGGGTGCAGCCCCTGATCGGTCGTCGCGCCGAGCTGGTGTTCCTGACGGATGCGCTGGTTCGCGGGTCCGGGCGACGTGTCGTGCTGCTCGTTGGTGAGGCTGGCGTCGGTAAGACGCGGCTGGTGGCGGAGGCGGTTCGACAGGCCCGCGCCGCGGGCATTGCGGTGTTGGAAGGTGCTTGCCTGCCGCTGACCGACAGCGTGCCGTTCCTTCCGATCATCGAGGCAGTGCGCGGGCTGGGTCTGGCTGGTGGGAAGCCGGGTGTCTTGGAGCGGTGCGATCCGCATGTACGCGCCGAGTTGGCGCGGTTGGTCCCGAGCTGGAGCGCCTCCCCCGGGTCGGCTGAGCCGGGTTCGGTGGAGGGGTGGCAGCGGGGGCGGTTGTTCTCGGCGTTGCGGGACCTGCTGGCCCGGCTGGCGGCCGAGGGTCGCTGCGGTCTGGTGATCGAGGACCTGCACTGGGCCGACGCGACGACGCTGGACTTCCTGGCCTACCTGTGCGCCGTTGATCGGGACGGGGCGACGCCGCTGGTGCTGACCTGCCGGGAGGAGGAGATCGACCTGAGGCGGCCGGTCGGCCGCTGGGTCACCGAACTGGCCCGGCTGGACGGGGTGGCGCAACTGCCGCTGGGTCCGCTGTCGTCTGCGGAGGTGGCCGAGCAGATCCGTGGACTCCTGGGTACGGCGGCTCCTGCCGGGCTTGTTGACCAGGTGTACGCCCGCGCCGAGGGCAACCCGTTCTTCACCGAGCAGCTGGTCGCCGCGAAAGCCGACGCTGCGGTGGGAGTGCTGCCTACCAGTCTGGCTCAGTTGCTGATCGCCAAGGCCGAGGCGGTTGGCGAGGAGGGTCGGGCCGTGCTGACCGCACTGGCTGTGGCCGGGCGTGGTTTGGACGAGATGGCACTGGCGTCGATCACCGGTCTTGACGGTCCGCGGCTGCGGATCGCGGTGCGGGAGCTGGCCGACGCGCGGCTGATCGACCGCCCCGGCACCGACCGCTCGGGTATTGAGGGCCGGTACCGCCTGCGGCACGCGCTTGTCGGCGAGGCGGTGGTCGCCGACATGCTGGCCGGCGACCGGCGCGAACGGCACGCCACGGTGGCGCGGGTGTTGACCGCCCGGGGCGCTGCCGACGGTTCCGGTGAGGTGGCCGAACACTGGGCGGCCGCGGGCGAGATCAGCGAGGAGATGCCGTGGCGACTCGCGGCAGCTGAGGAGGCTGAACATGTCTACGCCTACCGGGAGGCGGCCAGGCATTGGCTACGGGTGATCGATCTGTGGACACACGTACCGCCCGCCAGCCGGCCGGCTGACCTCGACCTGGCAACGGTCTATCTGACGGCGATTGGTGCCCTGGACCGGTGCGGAGATACCAAGAAGGCTGGAGTCGTGGCCGAGCAGGCTTTACCGACGCTGGCGTCGACCGCGGATCGGCGAGAGCTTGCCCTGCTGTACGAGCGGGCGGCCGAATACCGCTATTTTGAGGATGATCCGACCGCCCTGCGTCCACTCGAGGTCGCTCTGGGTTTGCTGGCTGATCTGCCGCCCGGAATGGAGCACGCGAAGCTCCTCCGTTGCTACGCCCAGATTCTCTACGACCGGGGTCGCGCTGGAGAAGCTCGCGCTTGTTTCGACCGGGCCCTGCAGGCCTGTGGTTCTGAGGCGGCAGCCCATGAAGAAGCCAGGATCCTCTGCGGGCTGGCCGCAATCGCCTTGGAAGAGGGCGACATCAGCGCGGGAATGCGACGCCTCGATGAGGCCACCGCGCTGGTCGAGCGGCACGATGACGACATTGCGCGCCTGGTGGTTGCCGCCGAGCGCAGCCAGGCCCTCTTCCAACTCGGGCGGCTGGAGGATTCGGTAGCCGCCTCGCGGACCGGGCTGGCGGCCGCGCACCGGGCCGGCCTGGAGCAGCATCCCACCACGCAGCTCCTGCTCTCGGTACTCGCTGACGCACTCATGGAACTCGGGCGCCCCGCCGAGGCGGTGTCCGAGACTCAAGCGGTCACGGAGGTACCCCCGACATCCGGTGCCTCCTATGACCACATGAACCGGGCTCTGCTGGACATGCTGGCAGGCGACCTCGCCGCCGCGACCACGCGATGGGCGGCGATCGAAGCGGTGTGCCACACCAACAACCTGCGGTACGGCGGCAACCTGGTGGACCGCGGCGCCATCGATCTGTGGGCGCATCGGCCGGCGGAGGCGCTCAACCGTATTCGGGAGGTTCCCCAAGGCGTCGACGAAGCCAGGTACCGGGGCTTTACCGCGCCCATTCTCACCACCGCGCTACGGGCCTGCGCCGACCTCGCCGAAGCGGCCCGGGCCGGCCGGGACACCGCCGGGGAAGAGGCGGCTCGACATGCCGCGCGGGATCTCGTCGAACTCCACGACGCGATGCGGCCCGATCCGTTCGCTCCGCACCCGTACCACGTGACGGCTACCGCACACGGCGCTACCTGGGCGGCGGAGCTGACCCGGGTGAGCGGAGGCGCCAACCCCGACGGCTGGGCCACCGCGGCTGCCGCCTGGACGAGGCTCGGCCGGCCACACCGCACCGCCTACGCCCAATGGCGACAGGCCGAAGCACTCCTCGCCACCGGCCGCACCCCAGCGGCCAGAGAATGCCTACGCCAAGCCGCCGCCGGCGCACGGACCCACATACCGCTCCTCGCCGAAATCCGGTCCCTGGCCCGGCTGGCCCGTCTCGACCTGAACGACAAGCAACCCCGCCACCCGGTACCGCCATCGACTCCGTACGGCCTGACTCCACGAGAAACCGCCGTCCTCGAGTTGGTCGCCGACGGCCTGACCAACACCGAAATCGGTACGCGGCTGTTCATCAGCGAAAAGACCGCGAGCGTCCACGTCACCAACATCCTGCGCAAGCTCGACGTCAAAAACCGCGCCCAGGCCGCCGCCCTCGCCCAACGCGCCGGCCTCCTCACCTCCCGAGCATCCTCCCGTGGACCCACAGCCCACTGATCTCGGATGTCCGTCAAACCCAACACCGTTGAGTTAGCGGTTTGACCGTGCCGTCAAGCCTTCTTCCATGATCGTGACGTTGGTGTTGATGGTGTAGTTGAGGCTGGTCTGGGGGAACGTGCCGGCGTTCGGGCTGTACTTGCTGGTCGGGTTTTTTCTGGTGCGGGCCTTGCCCCGGTTGCGGGGTGTGGGGAGCAGGTCGTCGAGGACTGCCTGGCCGATCACGCCGACCAGACGGTCGCCGACCGCGATGATGATCCCGACGGCGGCGATGACCTGATCGGCGGCGGTTTGCAGAGCGGTGGTGAAGCTGATCCGGTCGGGGCGGGCGTCGGGACAGGTGTCGACCGCGTCCACCGCGATCCGGATGATCGTCTGGTAGACGGTCAGCAGGGCGTAGACCTCTTGGTCGATGTCGGTCGGATGCTGGGAGCGCAGGACCCGGCCGTCGAGGATGGTGGACTTGATCGACAGGTAGGTGGTTTCCGCCTGCCACCTGCGGTGATACAAGCTCACCAGCTCGCTGGCGGGATAGCGGCGGTGGTCGAGCAGGCTGGTGACCAGGCGCCACTGCTCGCGGGTGACGGTGCCGTCAGCCCAGGTGATGGTGACCCATGCCTCGATGATGCGGACCTTGAGCTTGCCGTAGCCCAGCACCGACAGGTACGAGCCGTCCGGCAGTTCCCGCAGGATCAGCGGGGTCCGGCGGGCACCGGAACGGCACAGGTAGTGGGCCTGGGTGGCGGCGATATCGCGGAGTAGTTCCCAGGAGTCGTAGCCGGCGTCGGCCAACACGAGCATCCCCGCGCCGATCGCGTCAAGCAGCCGCCGGGCGTGGGTGGTCTCCCCGTCGGCCTCCGGTCCGAACACGGCGGCCAGGATCGCCCTGGTGCCGCACTCGACCAGGACACTGAGCCGCAGCAGCGGGTAGCCGAAGGTGAGCGTGTCCCCGGACCGTTTCCGATAACCGGCGGCGATCGCCGCCGTGTCGGGCACGTGCAGGGTCGTGGCGTCGACAGCCACGGTCCGTAGTCCCCGCCAGAACACTCCCGGCGTGCCCGGGCGGCCTACCGCACCGCTGACCGCGGTAAACAACGCCTGAAACGGTTTCGGGCCGACCCTGCGCCTCGCCCTGGCCAGCGCCGACACGGAAGGGACGGCCAGGTTCAGCACCCGCAAACCGGCCGTCATCTTCGCCCACACCCGCCGATACCCGCTGTGCTCGAACAGGGCAAGGGCGAGCACGAAGTAGATCACCACCCTTGTGGGCAGCAGCCGGACCCGCTGCTGCACCGTCGCGGTCTCCACTGCCACCGCGTCGACGAGGTCGAAGTCCAGGATCTGGGTCAACTCGCCGAGATGGCCGGGCGCGTACACGCCCTTGGCTACCGCGATCTTGCGGGTGATGACAAACTGGCCAGGCAACGGGACCCCTCATGATCAGTTCTTGGTCGAACCCGATCTTGAGGAGTCCCGTTGTCATATTTCAAGATGATCTAGCTCTTGACTTCACCCTGACCGTCCTAAGTCAACAGTGTTGATCCCTAACCGGGCCAACGATCTTCCGTCGTGGTCACTGCCGGCACATCCGCGGCCAAGACACGCTGCCAGCGCTTGACCATGGCAACCCTTGTCCCCGGCGGTCGCAGCGCGTCGACACGGATCTGATCGACGACGGCGCGCATGATCAGTAGGCCGGCGTCGGCCGTCACCGTCCAGGTCAGGCGCCGACACCAGGCGTGGATCGAAACCTGGACCCCGGTCGCACGCTTCCAGTAGACATCGACCATCGTCGACGTGTACGTGGACGCGGTACAACGACCCGCCAGCGGCGTGCCGAACCGCATTGGTGCACGCCTCGGTGAGGGCAAGCGCGAGATCGCCACAGACGGCGGCCGTGACTCCGGCGGCGTCGAAAAGGCCATTGAGGGCGTGCCGAGCCACTGCCACGGCCCAGGTCGACGTCGGCAACTCCAGCGCGGTCCCAACAACCAAGGCATCAGCCCCCGGCAGCCCACGAGACGATGAACACGTTCGGTCGGGGTCCGGGACCAGGAACTCACTGGCATTATTCTCCACCTGAGCCTCGATCCACCGACCTGATTCTGCAGGCGGCTTTTCCTTGAGTTCGGAATTCGGCTCGTGATCTTGGGTGTGGTGGGTGTGGTTGGTCTGCCGACCGCGGATGTCGGCCTGCTCGGGTGGGGTTCGCGGGGATTTTCGGGGGGTGTGGTCGGTGGTCGACCGCCGGAGACTGTCCGATGTGGATGGTCAGGCGGGTGGGGCGTGGACCGCGGTGAACAGGTTCGCCCAGGCGTGTTGCCAGGGCCGGTGTTCGGGTAGGTGCAGGTGGATGGTGCGGGCGCGGTGGGCCAGCCGGGCGGCGACGTTGATGATCTCGCGGCGGATGGTCGCGGCCCGCGCCTTGGCGTAGTGGGGTGCGGCCAGGTGCCCGGCGGCGCGGGTCAGGTTGTGGGCGATGGCGGCGCAGGCCAGCCAGGCGCTGTTGGCGCCGAAGCGGCCCGACGGTAGGTGGGCCAGGGGTCCGGCGATGAGGTCAGCGTTGATCTGTTCGATGATCGCGTGGCCGCGGTGCTGGGCTTCGGCCTGCACGAGCACGAACGGGGAGTCGGTGAACACCGTGAAGTAGCGCCAGCAGCCGAACAGTTCGCCCTGGCCGGTGGGGGCGTTGGGATCCAGGCGTTTGATTCGGCGCACGATCAGCCGGGCGGTGATGGCGTGACGGGTGCCGGCGAAGGCGGTGTAGACGGTCTCGGCGATCTGCGCGTCGGAGATCCACCGGCCTTCGTCTTCGTCCCAGATCGCCTCGGGATACTTGATGTCGATCCACTGATTCTCGGCGATGCCCTCGCACGCGGCCCGGATCTTCGCGTCGATACGGGTGGTGACCGAGAACCGGGCACCGTTGCGCCGGCACGCCCACAGGATCTTCTTGGCGTAGAACGCCGAGTCCATCCGTACCACGATCAGCCCGGCGGCCCCGCACGCCTTCGCGGTGCCGATCGCCTCGGCCACCATCGACGCCGCCCCGCGGGCGGAGCCGGCGTTACCCGCCCGCAGCCTGGTGGCCGCCACCACCGGCGCAGTGTCCAGCGCGGACAGGATGGCGATCAGCGGGTTGTACCCGCGTAGCCGCACGTCATAGCCGCCGACCTTGGCGTGCCCGAACGCCGCGCCCTGCTTCTTCTTGCCGTAGCAGCGGCGCAGCATCGAGTCCACGTCCACGAACATCACCTGATCGGCACCGGCAAGCACCGCGGTACGCGAAGCCAACTGCACCAACAACTCCCGCCCGGCCGACTGCACCTGACGCACATGCCCGTGGCTGAACTCGCGCAGAAACGACCCCAATGTTGAAGGCGCGTACACCCCGGCGAACATGCTCGCCATCCCGCCATGGCGGACCACGTTCAGGTCGTCGATGCAGTCCGCACCCGCGACCATCCCCGCCACGACCGCGCTGATCTTCCCCGCCGGGTTCGACCCGACCGAGGTCGGCAGGTGAACCTTCTCCGCCACGATCCCCGGCAGGTCACACACCTCGGCCAACCGCATCACCGGTTCCAGACCCGCACACGACACGAGATTCGGATCATCAAACGATGCGCGCACCACCGGGCTGTCATGCCGTAATCTCATCCCACAGGTGCCCTCTCGGACTGGACTATGGAAGCCTCGATAACTCCCATTCTCCCAGTTCAGAGGGCATCTCCATGCCGACACACCCACTCCTATCGAAGTCAATCGGTGGATCGAGGCTGAGCGTTGCTCGAAACCCCGGCCCCGTCGTCCGTCGCCCGAGCTCGAAGATCAATACCACGTCGTCATCACGTGACCCTTCTCACCGCCCTGCACCACCCGGACGTCCAACACCTCCGGGCTGCCCGCGCCCGCCTTCCGAAGCCCTCCCGGTCGACCAGACACCATCGACCGGCGCGGCCGGCACAAGCCTGGGCGTGGATCACCCTTCGGGCCACTGACAGCAGGCCCCGACGTCAATGCCTGTCTGGACGGCGCAGATCCACATGGCCAGGAGCGCGTTCCGCTAACCCGTAGCGCTTCCGTCAACCACCCGTAACGCTCCCGGCAACCCCCAGTCGCCACCCTCACGCGAGGGCGACCTGTTCCGCATCACCAAGGGATGGACAACTCGGTGAGAGAAACCGGCGGGACAAAACGCTGAGAAGATCGACGCAACCGCAGGTCACCCGCAATCGGTGGCGACGGCGCGCGACCGTGACGCCATCGGTCTCTAGATGCGGCTTGCCGCCAGCGGCACGGCCCGGTTTCGTCCAAGGATGCCGGCCGACCACCCCATCGATGTTACCCACCGCATCGGAGGTATCCGCGATGACATCCTGTTCCTGCTCGTCGTGTCGGTCGCCGTCCGGCCGCTGACATGGACACGCGCCGTTGCCCGATCTGCGGGCAGCCACAACCGGCCCGCCCTGGACACCATGCGCGCCGACATCGCCTCGCATCGCCGCATCGACCTTGAGCGCTACCTGTGGCGTACCCGGTACCGGCCAGCCCTCAGGCGGTTGTGGCGCTGGCTGCTGACCGGCCGCACGAACTGACCAACGACCCGCCCCGAACACCCCGGCGCGGCATCACCAACGTGCCCAGCCCCGGGATGCCGCGGCGCCCGGCGAAGTCATCGCCTCCCCGTCCACGGCTGAGCTGTCCCACAGGCACGTCGCCTCGGTTGCCGCACCCACCGAGGCGCTGAGCACCGCGACGACAGGCACAGCGCCGCACGACGTTCGGCCATCGCCGTTACCGTGCTCCGCCGCGCACACGCCTTCGCCGACCAAACCGGCGACCGACCGGGGGCGGCAGGCGTCCGCACGCCTGCGTCCTGGCGAACGTCGACCGCTCGATCGACGGGGCCAAGCCGGCCACCCACCCACCCAACCAACCAACCAACCGCACCTGAAGGAGGATGCCCATGTCCACCGACAGCACCGGCTATCGAGTCCGCCGCGCCCTGAGCGCCGACGAGCTGGCGCACATCCACGCCGAGATCACCGCCGCGCGCAACACCACCGACCTGCTGATGCGGGTGTTCCGGGCGGTGTTCACACCGCTGCTGGCCGACCTCGGCGCCACCCTCGACGACATCAGCGAAGACAACAAGCTGCGCACCGGCCAGTACGCCGTCCCGACCAGCCAGTGGCAGGCGATCGTCACCGCGATCACCGACCGCGCCGCCGCGTGGGGTACCGCCGCGCTACTGACGTTCGACCTGATCGAGCTGATGCCCGCCTCCTACGACGACCCGGAAACACCTGCCCCCGCCTGGCACCGGGTCGACCGGCGCCCGCACACCCTGCAGCTCGCCGTGTCCCGGGAGGCGATCGACGTGATCGGCGCCTGCGAGGCCCGGCTGCAGGCCCTGGCCGAGCACTACGGTCGCGAGGGCCGGATCTACCTCGACGCGCTGCACAGTTGGCACCACCACGCCGTCGGGCTGTTCAGCATGGCCTTCGGCGCCGACACCCGCATCACCCGCGACGGGGACCTGTCCCTGTTCGCCTCCACCGGCAGCGGGTTCGTGTACGCGGTCATCTTCCACGGCCAGCGCCGGCACTGCACCGCCGACGGCTGCCACACCATGATCGGCGACGACGGCATCGCCTACCCGTCGCACCGCGACGCGCCGGTGCTCGACCACGACCACACCCCGTCCTACCCCGTCGGTTGGCCGCAGCCCGGCACCTGGTCGTCGCACTCCTGAAACCCCCATCCGCGACAACATGCACCCGCGGCGGCTGTAGGCACCCAGCGAATCGTGCAGCAGCTCAACGAATCGTGGAGTGAAACGTATAGCGCGATCGCTGAATCGTAGAGCAGGACCCGGTTCGTGCTGTTCGGCGGCGGTCAACGACCTGACGACCGACGCCACACCATGCGATCGAGGACGGCGTATCGCCGCGCACGACACGTTTCCGTAGCTGCAACACCTCGCAGGCTCGGCACGTCCATTGTGGAGCCCAGGTCACGAAGGTCGTTCGCTCTACGATCCCGCGCTTGCCTACAGCGGGACCGACCCGACGCCGGTGCCTCGTCAACCCCACCCAGCCCCGCGCGGGCTGCGCCGCGCGCGACCACCCGCGCCGCGCAGCCCCCACATCACCCGCGTAGCCACCCATGGCAAGGAGACCTTCATGCGATACGAGAAAGGCCAACGCGTCGCCCTGGTGTGCACCGACGTTATGCGACCTGTCAACGTGTTCCACGCCGTCGTGTCTCAAGGCCCGGTGGAATCACCGACCTGGCCTCACCTGGCATAGCCCAGCGAACATCGAGCCGCCACCTGAGCGCGGTCCGACCTTGCGGCGGTGTTGCGGACCACTTCGGTCGTCGGGCGACTCTCCCGCAGGTGAGCGCCCAACTATGCCTTGGTCTTCGGCTTTGCTGAGGTTTTCGCCTTGGCCGTAACCTTCCTAGCGGCCGTGGTGGCTTCCTTTGCCACCTTGCCAGTTGCGGCCTTAGAACCCCGAGCGGCACCAGTGCGGGACCTTCCGATCTGTGAGCGATCGCCAACCAAGGGGGTCCTGCGGCGGCCCTGAACAACGGATACCTCAAGCCGCGCACCCAGCGCGCCGACGTACTGTTCCAGTATGTCGATCGTCACGTTTCGTGATCGCTCGATCGCCGCGATCCGCGGCTGAGACACTCCGACCCGCTTAGCAAGTTCACGCTGAGACAGTCCGGCCCGCTCCCGAAGGGCGGTTAGGCCAGCCGCAAGGCGCAGTTCATCCTCGATGTCACGAACGCGCTCCCCGGCTCCCGCCGCTTCGAGGACCCTGGTCTCCCATTCCTTGAGGCTCATCGGCGCTTCCTCCTCGATTCCTTACTCGGCGCTTGCTTCGCAGCAGGCTTTCTTTGCCGCATTGCCTTCAATGCGGCCTGATGCTCGTCAAAACGTTCATCTGCTATCGGAATATTCGTGTCATACCAGCCCTTCCAGTTGTCACTCTTGTCGCCTCCGACAAGCAGGATGGCTGCCCGTTCAAGATCGAAGGCGAAGAGAACCCGCACCTCGGTGCGCCCCGTCGACCCCGGTCGTAACTCCTTCATGTTGCTATGTCGGCTGGCGCTGACTGTATCCACGAGCGGTCGCCCCAACGCTGGACCTTGGTCGCGTAGCACCCGGACCGCCGCCAGCAGCGCCTCAGCGTCGCTCTGATCGAGACACTCGGCCCACTGTTCGCAGGCGGGATGGAACTCCACAGACCACTCAGCTGACGGCACACCTATAACAATACCGTTATCGCTCTTCCAGGACAACCCGGCGCTGCCAGGCAGGTCGGCGAGCCCAAGTCTCCGCCGCGGCCTGAACCGATAGGCGCCACGCCGGCCACGAGGAACCGCGCAACGTCAAGTGGATCGCGACGGCAAGGGACGGATGTTCGAGCCGCCTTCTTGGCCGCCGGAGCGCGCGAGCCGCTGGATCTCGGTCTCCAGTTCTGCATTGCGTAGTGCGAGGGTCTGGATCTGGTTGGCGTAGGTGGCGATGGTGTCCCGGCAGTCGCGGATCTCGGCGGCGTGGTCGGCTCTGAGCGTGCGCTCGGCTGTCTTGAGCTGCTTGACCTGGGCGCGCAGTTCTTCGATCTCGGGCCGTGGGACCTGCGGGGCGTCGAGGACTTCCTTGACCGCTGCGGCAACTGGTGACCGGTAGTACGAGGCACGGGAGACGCCGGCCTCGACGCAGATGTTGGCGACGATGATGCGGCCGTCCGTCAGTTCGGGCCGGCCGAGCGTGAGCCGCTCGAACGCCGCGACGAGGCGCCGGTCGATATCGGTGAGGGAGGCAGGATGACTGCGGGCAAGGCGCGCCTGTAGCCCTTGAACGATGCGGTCGGCGTCGGCGCTGTCGGCGTTCATGATGTTGGCACCCCGTAGGCTTGAAGGTCGGCGATGAGGGGGGCGAAGCTTGCCGCGTGTTCGGTCAATGCGACTCGCTGCAGCGGCAGCAGTTCCCCGGCCTGGAGTGCCTGCAGCGCTTGGTCGCGAGCGGTGAGCAGGCGGGGAAGGTGAACGGCGGTGCGGCGAGCGTTCGGGCAGGCTGAGCACATGTTGAGCATTGGCAGCGGCCTACCGAGGCTCTTCGCACGCTTGCTGCAGACGGCTGTGGCGGGTTGGTAGAAGCAGTCGTTGAGCACGCCGGGGTGCAGGATGCGGGTGAGGTGTTCCAACATGGTGCGCAGCCGGGCTGGGGTGGCGACGACGCCTGGCAGGTCGCCGAGTTCGCGGCGGATCCGGGCGAACTCTGCGTTGATCTTCTGGACGGATCCGCCGCCGGCGCGGCCGCCGTCGTTCCAGTCGCGGTAGAGGTCTTCGAGGTAGTCGAGCTTGGCGACGGCTTCCTCCGCGGCGACCTCGGCGGCGAACCCGGACGCGGACGTGCCGGCATAGCCTTCGAAGACCGCGAATTTGGTGTGTTGGTACTGGCGGGCGCCCGCGACGATACCGAAGGGCTGATGTGCGATGTGCCAGGCGAGCGTGCGGCGGAACTGCCGGGTGTCGAAGGCCCACGGGACGCCGGCGCCGGGGTTGCCGGCGTTGCTGCCGGCGGTGTCGCTGGGGATGAACGGGCCGTCGGCTGTGCTGAACAGGTCGTTGACGTGATCGCGGAATCTGGCGAGCTGCCTGTTGATGAGTGTCAGGATCACGTATCCGCCGGTTCCCGCGCGGTAGCCGAAGAGGTGACTCGGATCGTCGTTGATTTCCAGCAGGACCTCGACCGCGCGGTGGACGGGTTCGAGGACGACCCACTCGGCTTCGTCGCCGGTCACCTTGCGGCCCTTGAAGACCCGGCCGCGTATCTTGTGACGGGGTCGGCCGTCGTCTCCGGGTTCGGTGAACGCGCAGTCGCGTGACAGTTCGCGTACTTCGGTGTCGCGCATGCCCGACAGGTATGCGATGACGATCCAGCAGGCGGTACGCAGGTAGGCGAACTCGCGGTGCAGCGTATAGGGGTCCAGTCCCGGTGTCCACTGCCGGCCGGTGCCGGGCCAGGGTGATATGGGTGTGCCGAGGCTGCCTGGTTCGTAGCCGAGTTCCTGCGCCGCCTCGACGAGCAGACCCTTGTAGCGCCCGGCGTTGCGATTGCCGGTCAGCAGCGCGACGAGCCGACCGTTGGGCGACTGAACAACGCCGTCGACAACGGCGGGCGGCCCGGGACACATGTGCACCTGGTGGAGGGGAACGGCGGGGATACCGCGGCCTTCGGCACGCCGCTGTGCGATGAACTCCCGCACCGCCGCGTCGGTCTCGCCAGGTCCGCGACGGGCCACTCGGTCGGTCTCCAGGTCGGCGAGCCGGCGCTGGGCGGCGAGCAGGTCCTGCGCCGCCGTGTCGACGTAGAAGACAGCGGCCCGGATCAGCGGGCCGATGAAACGCTCGGGGATGCGGGCTGTGCTGTTCTCCGTGTCGCGTCGCAGACCGGCGACGGCATGGCTTGACCGTCCCAGCCAGGGCTGGACCGGCAGCCGGTCCTGGGTGAGGAACGCGCCATGCGCGGCGAGGTGTTTCAGGGCGCCGACCGCGACCTCCGCGGCCTTCGGGGAGATCATTTTCCACTGTGTCAGGGCGGCGTCCAGGTGCGTTTGGGTGACGTCGGCCAGCCGCGGAGCGCCGAGTCCACGCAGCGTCGCCAAGACGATCCTGACGCGTTGGAAGGCATCCACCATGGTGGTGAGCTTCGCCGGCCGGGCGGTGACGTCGCCGGAGGCGCCGCCCCGACGCAGGCGGGAGTAGAGGTAGTCCTTGACCGTGCGGACCGCGATCTCGTCGGGCAGCGTGGTGAACAGGCACCGGGTGTGGCGGGCCGTGTGCGGGACGAAAGGCCGGAAGTCCCAGACGTCGTCACCGAGCCGGGGCCCGCGTGCCGCGTTGCCGATGGCCAGGTGTTCAGGCACCACATACTCGTCGTCAGCGACCACGACGGGCGCGGCCAACGACGGCGGCGCGAGGCCGCGCACGGCGCTCACGCGACACCGCTCAGGAGTTGGGCGGGCAGCGCCAACCGGGAGCCGGCCGCCTCAGCGATGGCCCGCGCCGTGATCAGCTGCTCCGGGGTGAACCGGGGGCAGATGCCCTCGACGATGCGGTCGAAGGCCAACCCGTAGCGGGCGGTCCACTCGGCCACGGAGAACTCGTCGCGTTGCCGGTCGAGGTGGGCCAGGAAGCTCAGAATGCTGGGCAGGTGCCGGGTGGTGAACACCGCGTTGGGGCACTCCAGGCAGCCCCAGACGGCAACCGGACAGCCCGACCCGGGTTTGCGGGCGAACGGGGAGCCGTAGAAGTCGCGGCAGGAGGCCAGCCACACGTCGTCGTGGGTGGACAACGCCGCCCGCACCTGCGCGGGGGTCAGATCCCCGCCGCCGTCGTCGAGCCGGTCGCCCGCCTCGTTGAGCACGACCGGCGGCGCCAGCGCCGCGTCGAGAGCCTCACGCAGGCCCTGCTCAACCGCCTCCTCGTGCAGCCCACGGTGGGCGTCGATGTCGGCGTAGTGGCCGGCCGCAACCTGCGTGGTGTGACCGGTGGTGAAGTCCTCGAGTACCCCGGCCGTGCGCAGGTACTGGCGGGACTTGAAGGTCTTACGCAGCCGGCGCAGGTCGAGCCTGACCGCGACGCCACCGCGGTCGGTCATCTGGTCGATGCGGTGCCGGTGCAGCCATGCCGGGTAGGTCCAGTTGATGTTGCGCCGCCCGGGAAACGAGGGGCGAAGCCCCTTGTCCGCGACCTCGACCCAGAGCCGGTCGCTGCCGGTATGGTCGCGGCCGCGTTGGGTCAGGCGGATGGCCAGCCGCAGCAGTCCTCCCGGAAAGTGCAGGGCGCCGCCGTCGGACAGCCGCAGCGTCTTGTGTGACCGCCCGTGCGAGCGGTTCTTGACGTATGCGACGCTGACGAATCCGCGGGCCGGGTTGAGCAGGCAGTCCGCTGCCAGCGTCTGCGCGCACTCGGGCTCCATGCCGGTTTGGCAGATCAGCAGGATTAGGAACGGCACCAGGTCTTCCGCGCCGAGGTAGATGCGCCGGTTGAGTGCCCGCAGGCTGCCCAGCAGCCAAAGCTTGCGGCGTAGCGTCGGCCTCCGGTTGTAGTCTGAGGTCAGCGGGCCGCGGTGGGTGATGTGCCACAGCACGTTCTCCAGGCGGTGCCACCCGCCGATGTCCGGGTCCTGCCCGGCCGCGGCGAGTCGCTCGCCCTCCAGGATCCGGTCGCGGATGCGGCGCACGTCGGCGATCGCCGCCTGCTCGAAGGCGTCGAACACCGGCATCGGATAGGCGTCGAGCGGGTTGGTGACCCCCTTGGCGACCGTGGCGCCGAATCCGAGGCGGGCCTGCATCTCGGCGTCGAACGCGTTCGGGTGTGCCTGCTGCAACGCCCGCAGCATCCTGACCAGACACACCATCATCGTGTACGGAGACCGGCTCGCCTCGCCGTAGCGGGCCAGCAGCATATGTTCGAACGCGCCCAGCAACTCAGGTGTCAGGTCGTCAAGATCGAACTCGTCGGCGGCGTCAGGCTCGGTGGCCGCGACGAACGTGACGAAGCCGCGGAGCAGGGCGACGGTGTTCTGCACGCTTGCCGGGAACCGCTGGGAGCCATCCTCGCCGGCGATGTCGCGCACTACGCGCGCCAGGTGCCGCACCAGCCGGGGACACGGCAGGTCGCTGAGATCGTAGTGCTGGTCCTCGGCACCGAAGCGCACGGTGAACACGATCGGCCCGATGACCGGCACCGGCTGCGGCGGCGCCGGCATGTCCTGCGGTGACGGGAACCGCACCCGCCGCCCACGCTCGCCGGTCACGCCGCGGCCGCCGCATCTACCTTGACCTGATCAAGCACCACGTTCTGGGCGTCCCACTCGGCCAGGGCCGCGAACACGATCTCCTGCGCCGCGTCCAACACATCGAGGTAGGCGTAGACGCTCGATTCCTGACTGTGTCCGAGCAGCAGCTGCAGCTTGCGCATCGGATTGCCGATCAGCAGCCGCTTCACCTGCGCCCGCGTCAACTGCCGGTCCTCCCGCTCGCCCAACGCGCGGACCGTCTGACGCAGCAGCAACCCGAGCATGTGAACGGCGTAGGTGTGCCGCAGCGTATGCGGATGAATGTCCAGCCCCAGCCCGAACCTGGCGCACCGCTGGTTGGCCCGCCGAAACACCGCCTGCCACGACGCCGACGCCAGCGGCCGACCATCCTCACCCAACCACAACCACAACGGCTCCGCCGGCTGCCCCGACTCGTCGCGCCGCACCAGCCGCCGCCGCGCCGCCACCCCGAG
>WNFZ01002553.1_pt1 | contig 17247 bp, 15 predicted proteins | sample 5400081 | NCBI WGS metagenome assembly WNFZ01 (sample SAMN13153365, study PRJNA577476) | soil metagenome | isolation source: 80 cm soil or saprolite under grassland replicate 1 | place: USA:California | collected 2016-06-15 | reverse complement strand
TGCTCCCGCGGCGGGCACAACCGCGCCGCCTGCCGCGGCAGCCGCCAAGCCGACTAGTGCTCCCGCAGCGAGCACCAGCGCGCCCGCCGCGGCCGCCCCGGCGCCGACTAGTGCTCCCGCAGCGGGCACCAGCGCGCCGGCCGCTGCGCCCGCGGCTGCCAAGCCAGGCGACACGATGGTGCTGGCCGGCGAGTCGATCGGCGACAACTACGATCCGAGTGTCACTTTCCAGGGCTGGGGACATTCCTGGATCAATACCGCCACGACCGAAACCCTCATCGACTCGCGCACGGGCAAGATCGCGCCGTGGCTGGCGACCGAGTGGAGCGTTTCCTCGGACGGCCTGGCCTGGACCTTCAAACTTCGGCCGAATGTGAAATTCCACGATGGCACACCGTTCGACGCCGAGGCAGTGGTGTTCAACTACATGCGTCAGATCGACGATAAGCACCCCTTCTATCTGGCCGAGGCGATCACTCGCGGAGCGACGCTGGTCGGAGTGCAGAAAGTCGAGGCGAGCGGACCGCTGGAAGTGAAGTTCACCCGCACGCGGCCCTCGGGTGGCATGCTGGCGCAGCTTTCCATCCCGTGGGCAGGCCTGCTCAGCCCGACCGCCATCCAGAAACTCGGCGCCGACTATGCTCGCCAGCCGGTGGGCACCGGGCCATTCACGTTCGAGAAGGGCTCCAAGGGTACCGAGGCGTCCGTACTTGCCAACGCGAACTACTGGGGTGGCAAGCCGACCCTCGGCCGGGTGGTGATTCGCGCCATTCCGGACCTGGCGGCGGTGACCGCGGCGCTGACCGCGGGCGAGGTGGACTTCGCGACATTTGTGGACTTCAAGGACCTGGACACCTTCCGTCGCAACCCGAAGCTGAAAGTGGAGGTCGTCGAGGCGGCCAACTATGGCTATGTCGGCGTCAACACCAAGGCGCCCAAACTACAGGACGTGCGCGTCCGGCGTGCGCTCGCGTACGCCATCAACCGCAAGCAAATCGTCGACGTCGTGCTATCGGGCCAGGGCGGACCACCCGGCAGTTTCGTCCCGGCGCCCATCCCAGGCTACGCCAAGAACCTGGAAGACTACTACCCGTACGATGCTGCCAAGGCCAAGGCGCTGCTCGGCGAAGCGGGCGTGAGTGGCTTGAGCCTCGGCATCTGGTCGCCCAGCAATGGCTACTGGCCGGCGCTCGCGGAGCTCATCCAGGGCGACCTGGGCAAAGTTGGCGTCACGGCAACGATCGAGAAGATCGACCCGGCCCGCTTCGGCGGTGCAGTGACGGAGGGCAAGCACGAGTTGTTCGTGTGGGATGCGAGCCAGGCGTCGGCTGATCCGGCGGAGTTTGCCAACAGCTTCTTCCTGTCCAGCAACCCACGCGCGGCCGGTCGCTGGGGCTTCAACAACAAGGACTTCGACGACATGGTGGCCAAGCAAGACGCGGAGCCTGACGAGGCCAAGCGGCTGCCGATCCTCGAACAGATGCAGAAGCTGATCCTGGACGACGTGCCCCAGATCATGCTGTACAACGGTCGCTTCGCGGGCGTGACCTCGACCCGGGTCCAGGGCTTCAAGACGCTGCCGTTCCGCCACGCGGTGCATTTGCACGACGTCAGCTTCGCGTAGCAAGTCCGCAACGTGACGGCGCAGCAGGCTTCGAGTTCGCGTCGGACTCGGACGGCCCTGCTGCGCCGTAACAAGCTGGCGACGGTGGGGGCGGGTATTGCGCTCCTCGTATTCCTGCTTGGCCTCTTCGCGCCGTGGGTGACGCCCTACGACCCGCTCGAACAGGACACCCCCAACCGCCTCCAGCCACCCTCGGCCGCGCACCTGTTGGGCACCGACCAGTTCGGCCGTGACATTGTCACTCGCCTCGCGTTCGGATCACGCACGACGTTGCTTGTGGCGCTCACCGCCGTCGCGGTGGCGCTCCTCGCGGGCGGTGGGCTGGGTCTGCTTGGTGGATTCGTGGGCGGCGAGGTCGAACGCGTGATCGGCATGCTGATGGACGTGCTGTTGAGTTTTCCGTTGCTGCTGCTAGCGATCCTCGTGGCGTTCATCCTGGGCACTGGCGTCATCAACCTGGCATTTGCGGTTGGCATATCCCAGATCCCTACGTTTGCGCGCCTGGCGCGCGCACTGACTCTGTCTGTGCGCGAGCGTGACTTCGTCACCGCCGCCAACGCGCTTGGCGCGGCGCCCGCGCGCATCATGCTGCGACATGTGCTACCGAATATCGCCGCGCCGCTTGGAGCACAGGCGACCTCCACATTGGCCCTGGCGATTCTCAGCGCGACGTCGCTCAACTTCCTGGGACTGGGCGTCCAGCCACCGACGCCAGACTGGGGCGCGATGGTCGCCGACGCGAAGCGGTACATCTTCGATCGGCCGGAGCTCGCATTGTATCCAGGGGCCGCAATTCTGCTGACGGTGCTCGCCTTGAATCTCGCGGGCGATGGCCTGCTCGATGTGTTGGGTCGCCGCGACCGGCGAGCCGCCTGACGCACATGACTGCATATGTCTTGCGTCGCCTGATCCAGCTCCCGATCATCCTGCTGGTCGTCAGCACCTTCATCTTTTTCTCACTGCGACTCGCGCCCGGAGATCCGGTCGTTCTCGCGACGGAGAACGTGCGCGACCCTGCCGAGATCGACCGTATCCGCCACGCGTGGGGACTGGATCAGCCACTGCTGGTCCAGTACGCCCGCTACGTTGTGGGCGTGGTCCAGGGCGACTTCGGCCGCAGCTTCTTCGGCAATCGCGCAGTGTCCGAAGTGGTGCGAGAGCGTTTCCCGGCGACGCTCGAGTTGACGCTGTGCGCAATGCTCGTCGGCTGTCTGCTTGGCGTCACGTTAGGTGTCGCCTCTGCTGTGTGGCGCAACTCACCGGCGGACCTGCTGTCGCGCGCGCTCGCCCTGTTTGGCATCTCCACGCCCAGTTTCTGGATGGGACTGATGCTGATCAGCGTCTTTTCCGTCCAGCTGGCATGGCTGCCCGTTCAGGGGCGCTTCGATGCGCGCGCGCCATTTGAGCCCATCACCGGTCTGTACGTCCTGGATGCGCTGCTGCACGGCGACCTTGGCCTGCTGGTCAAAGTACTGTCCTACCTGGCCCTGCCGGCGACCGTGCTGGGCGTATTCATCGCCGGCGTCATCGCGCGCATCACCCGCGCGTCTGTGCTGGATGAGCTCGACCAGCCATATGTTGTCGTCGCGCGGGCAAAGGGCCTGCGCGAAACGGCGGTGGTCGTCGGACACGGCCTGCGCAACGCGCTGTTGCCGATCGTCACGCTTGCGGGATTGCAGTTCGGCAACCTGCTGGGCGGCGCGGCCATTACGGAGACGGTCTTTGCGTGGCCAGGCCTGGGGCGAATGTTGGCGGAAGCGATCTTCGTCAAGGACTATCCGCAGGTCCAGGCCAGTGTGCTGCTGATCGCATCGATGTACGTTGTCGTCAATACCGCGGTCGACCTGGCGTATGGCGCGATCGATCCGCGCATCGCGCGCCGGTGACCGGCGTGGCGCCGCTGATGGTTGTCCAGACGGTGCTCGGGCCAGTCGCCGCGGCTGACCCACTCCGTTGCTCAGTTGCTGAGCCGCGGGTCGAGCGCGTCGCGGATCGCGTCGCCGAGGAAGTTGAAACCGAGCACCGTGACGAAGATCGCCAGCCCAGGCGCTACGGCCAGCCACGGGTCTTGCTGGAGATAGCCCTTGGCGGTGTTGAGCATCGCGCCCCAGCTGGGTGTCGGCGGCTGGACGCCGAGGCCGAGGAACGACAGTCCGGCTTCGGCCAAGATCGCGGCTGGCATAGTCAACGAAGCTTGCACGACGATCGGCGCCATGACATTCGGCAGTACGTGTGTAGCCATCACATGAATGTCGTGTGCGCCGAGCGAGCGTGCGGCCTGGATGTAGTCCAGCTCGCGTACCGACAGCACCTGCCCGCGCACCAGCCGCGCGAACAGCGGCACACCCGTGACGCCGATCGCGATCATCACGTTGTTGAGACTCGGCCCGAGCATCGCCGTAATCGCCAGCGCCAGTACCAGCGTGGGCAGAGCCAGCAGACCGTCCATGATGCGCATGATCGTGCCATCGGTGAGCCCACGGACATACCCCGCGACCAGGCCCAATAGTGTGCCTGCGAGCAGCGAAATGCCGACAGCGATGAGGCTTACTTCGAGCGACACCTGCGCGCCGAACAGAACGCGTGTCAGCGTGTCGCGCCCGAGCTCATCCGTGCCCAGCAGATGGCTGCCGCTGGGTGGACGCAGGATGCTGCGGATGTCCTGCTGCGTGGGGCTGTACGGCGCCGCGACACTGGCGCTGAGGGCAGCAGCGATTACCAGGGATACGATCGCTCCGCCCACCCGTACCAGTCGCTGGCGCCACAGCCGCCTGAGGAACTGCCGCAGCGGCGACGGCGATTTCGCATGCTTCCGATCGCCAGTCACCCGCTCAACCGCCTGCGATCCGCGGGTCCAATTGCGCGTACAGCAGGTCGGCGATGAGATTCGAGATCACGCGCACCAGCGCGAGGAACAGCACAACCCCCTGCACAATCGGGAAATCGCGGGAGAAAATGCTGTCGACTGCGAGGCGGCCGATGCCCGGCAGCGCAAAGATGGTCTCGATCAGAATGGCCCCGCCGAGCAGCGCGCCGACCTGCAAGCCGACAACCGTCACGACCGGCAACAGCGCGTTCTTCAGCCCGTGACGGAGCACAGACGCCTGCTGCGAGAGCCCTTTCGCTCGCGCGGTCCGCATGTATTCGGTTTCGAGCACGTCTAACAGCGACGAACGCATGAGCCGCGCGACGATCCCGGCCAGCGCCGCACCTAATGCGACGGCCGGCAGGAACATCTGCTTGATGTTCATCCCAGGGTCCTGGATCAGCGGTGTGTAACCGCTGGGCGGCACCCAGCGCAGCCACAGCGCGAACACCAGTATGAGCAGGATGCCGAGAAAGAAGCTGGGCAGCGACACGCCTGCGAGCGCCAGCCCGGTGCTGGCGAAGTCAACCGAGGTATTGCGCCGACTCGCGGCCAGGACGCCAGCTGGGAGGCCGATTGCGAGCGAGATCACCAGTGACACGAGGCTGAGCTCGAGTGTGACGGGCAAGCGCGACACGATTGCTTCACTTACTGGCTGATGAGTGCGGATGGAATGGCCGAGATCGCCGCGCAGCACGTTGCCGAGCCAGCGCGCGTATTGCACAGGCAGCGGCTGATCGAGCCCGAGCTCGGCGCGCAAGGCGGCGATGGACTGCGGATCGGCGTCTTGCCCGAGCATGATCTGCACCGGGTCGCCCGGGGTCAGGTGCAGCATGAGGAAGACGCCCAGGCTGAGGATCAGCAGCACTGGCAACGTGCCGAGCAAGCGGCCGCCGATGAAACGCAGCATCAGCCCGCGGGCCTCACCGCGCCGTCGACCACACGGCGCCGCGGTGCATTGACGTCAGCTCTTCCAGGTTGCCTTGAACCGCATGAGCCCGTCGGGCGTGACCTCGAATCCCTGGACCGTTTTCAGCGCGGCGAAGCTCGTCGGCGGGAAATACGTGAAGACGTACGCGGCATCGTCGTTGATGGTCTTCTGGATCTGCTGGAAAATCTGCTTGCGTGTGGCCTGGTCACCAGCTTGCCGCTCGCGCACGATCGCCTCGTCGATTGCAGGCGAGCTGTACTTGCCGTAGTTGAAGGCGCCCTTGGTCTGGAAAATCGGCTCGATGTTGCCGTCCGGATCGATCCGCCCGCTCCAACCCAGGGACATCGCGTCGAAGTCGCCTTGCTCGCCCACCTTGAGGAGCGCGCCGAACTCGACCGTTTGAATCTCGACCTGGATATTGGCTTCACCCAGCTGGGCCTGGATGAGCTGCGTGATCTTGTCCTGCAGCGGGCTGTTGCTCTGCGCCTTCAGGACGAGTTTGAAGCCGTTTGGCTGGCCGCCTTCCGTAAGCTTCTGCTTTGCGGTCGCCAGATTGCGCTGCACGTGCGGAACGGATGCGTCGAATGCCCAGCTGCTGGGCGGGATCGGCCCCTGCGCGATCTCGCCCACGCCGAAATACGCGACGGCGAGCAGCGCTTCGCGATCGACTGCCAGATTGACCGCTTCGCGCAGCGCCTTGTTCGCCAGTGGACCCTTGACCGTGTTCATCCATAGCCCCTGGTAGCCCACGCCGGGGCCCTCCAGGTAGACCGCGTTGGGCAGGCTCTTGATATCCGGCACGTCTTTCGGGTCGATACTGAACAAGAAATCCACGTTGCCGGTCTTCAATTCGGTCAGCGCCACGGACAGGTCAGGAATTGGCCGATAGGTGATCTGATCGAGGTAGGGCAGGTTCGGCTCGAAGTAACCATCGAAGCGCTTGAAGGTGACGTGGTCGTCCTTGATCCACTCGACGAATTGGAAGGGGCCGCTACCGACGGGGTTGCGCGCGTAGTCCTTGCCGAACTTTGCGCGCGCGGTGGGCGAGACCATGTAGCCCGCTCGATCGGAGATGATCGACAAGAATGGCGCAAAGGGGTTCTTGACCGTGATTCTGACCGTGAGCGGATCCACGACGGAGACCTGGTCGATGCCGTCGATCTCGGGCTTGCGTGGCGAGACGTTTGCTGGATCGAGGATCCAGTCGAAGTTCTTCTTCACGGCGTCCGCATCGCACGGCGTGCCGTCGTGGAACTTGACGCCCTGTCGCAACTTGAAGATGTAGGTGCGCGGGTCGGGCGTGGTCCACGACTCGGCGAGGTCGGGGACGATGTTCAGGTTCTTGTCGGGTGCGATCAGGCCGTTGTAGATCGCGGTGTAAACGTTCCGATCGACGCCCGCCGAGGCGCCGTGTGGATCGATGCCGATGATGTCGGAATTGAGTGCGACCTTGAGCGTGCCGCCTTTCTTGGCTGCGCCGCTTGCAGCAGTTGGCGCTGCCGCCGCTGACGTGGGCGCCGCGGCGGCAGATGTCGGCGCCCCCTGGGCCGGTTTGGACGTCGCGGGTGCGGCGGTTGCCGCCACGTTCGAAGGCGTGGCCGGTCCGCACGCGGACAGCAGTCCGAGCCCGCCGACGCCGATAAGCACGCGCAGCACGCTGCGTCGACTGAGGCCTGTGGCATGCGCACTCGCGTCAGGAACAGCAGTGTGGTCGGTCACGCTCGCGCTCCCCCGATGTGATGCGCACCAGCATATCCGAGGCGCTACAGCCCGGCGCCCTCATCAGACCATGAAAGGTGCGCTCGGCTTGCTCTGCGAGATTCAGTGCCCAGCGAGCGTGCCGCTGTTGGATCTGATCCACATCCGTACCCGTTTTGAGGCGTTCCGAAGCGTACGCGCGCAGCGTCTCGAGCAATCGATAGCGGCTGTTCGCGTCGCTCGGGGCACGCTCGACCACCACCAGTGACCGATCGACAAGGTTTGCCAGCAACTCGAGCACATGCGCTCCCTCGCCGCACACCGCCGTCGCCGCTGACAGGCTGAAGCTACCGGCGAACACGCTCAATCGATCGAAGAGTCGACGCTCCCGCTCGTCAAGCAATCCATAGCTCCAGTCGATTGCCGCGCGCAGCGTCCGATGGCGTGGCGGTGCGGTTCGTTTGCCGCTGACCAGCACGCCGACACGGTCATTCAGGCGTTCCAGGAGCTCACCAGGCGATAGCACGCGTGTACGCGCCGCGGCCAGCTCGATGGCCAGAGGTAGGCCATCCAGCCGACGACACACTTCGGCCACGTCGTCAGCGTTGCGCTCGGTAACCGCAAAACTCGAGTCCGCCGCGCGCGCCCGCTCCTGAAAGAGATGGACAGCATCCGCTTCGGTGAGCGAGCGCAGACGCCGACACAACCTCGCCCTCCGCCCCGAGCGGCTCGCGACTGGTGACGACGATGCGCAGGTGGGGACAGGCTTGCAGCAGGCGGTCAGCCGCGGTGGCGGCCGCCGCCAGAAGATGCTCGCAATTATCTAGCACCAGTAAGAGGTGGCGGCTAGCAAGTGCACTCGCGAGGGTTTCGAGCAGCGGCCGACCGGACCGCTCCGGCACCCCCGCGCTCTGGGCGATGGCGAAAGCGATCTGGGCCGGCTGGTCGAGGGACGCGAGCTCGATGAATCGGATGCCATCCGGGTAGTCGTCGAGTGCCTCCCTCGCCAGTTCGACGGCCAGGCGTGTTTTGCCCACTCCGCCTACCCCCGTCAGCGTCAACAGGCGGGGACGGTTCAGCAGACCGCGCAAGTCGTGCATCTCTGGTTGGCGCCCGACAAAGCTAGTCAGCGGCAAGGGCAGCGCCGCTCGATCCATCAAAGGCAACGCCGACGCAGGTAGCCGGCGCCTGGCTGAAAGCAGTCCGTCACGATCGACCTGGTTGAGTCCGAGCGCTTCAGCGAGTCGGCTCACGGTGTCTGGGTGCGGGCTGGCGTGCAATCCGCGCTCGACGTCGCTGAGCCCGCGGACGCTCAAGCCTGCCCGTTCGGCGAGTTGTTCCTGGGTCAACTCCGCCGCCATACGGTAACGGCGCAGCAACTCCCCAAATCCTGCCGAATGATGCATCCAGTGTCGATCGCGTGGGCGATCGTGTGGATTGTGCCTGGTTCGGTGGCGCACTCGCGAGGAGACTGGCCGCATGACATTTCCACCTGCCGTCGCGCGGCTGGTCGAGGCAGCTAACGCGCATGACCTCGATGCAATGACCGACTGTTTTGCCCCTGAATTCGTCAATGAGACCCCAGCCCACCCGGAGCGGAACTTCCACGGACGCGACCAGGTGCGCCGCAACTGGTCACAGATCTTCCGCGCGGTGCCCAGTATCCGGATCGATGCGTTGCGCTGGGCTGTTGATGCCGAAGACTTGGTCTGGGTCGAGTGGGACTTCAGTGGCACGTTCGTAGATGGCTCGCCACACCGCATGCGCGGCGTATCGATCTTCGGGATCGAGCAGGATCGCTTGGCGCGGGTTCGCTTCTATCTCGAGCCGGTGCAGACTGATGGGGTCACGGCGGAGACCGCCGTGCAACACGTGATGGACCAGGCGCACTCATGAAGCTGGTCGTGGGCGCAACTGGACAACTCGGCGGTCTGATCGCACGCCAGCTTCGCCAGCACGATACTGACGTGCGGGTGCTGGTCCGCCCCAGCTCGGCGTATCAGCCACTGGTCGATGCGGGCGCGCAGCCAGTCTTTGGCGACCTGAAAGCGGGGCATCCCTGGACGCCGCTGTCAAGGGGGTCGACGTGGTCATCACGACGGCCAACGCAGTCGCCGCGACCGGCGCCGACACGATCGAGTCGGTTGACCTGGTGGGCAACCGCGACCTGATCGACGCTGCGCGAGCGGCCGGCGTCGGACAGTTCATCTTTACGTCAGCACTCGGCTGTACACCCGAGTCGCCGGTTCCGTTCATGCGGGCCAAGGGCTTAGCCGAGGAGCACTTGCGGGCCAGTGGCATGCCGTTCAGCATCCTTGCGCCGAACTTCTTCATGGAAGTCTGGATCGGAGCAATTGTGGGTCTGGCTCTGGTCGAAGGACGTCCGGTGACGATTGTCGGCGAGGGTCAACGCAAGCACAGCATGGTGTCTATGGCGAATGTGGCCGCGTTCGCGGTAGCGGCCGTCGGGCATCCAACCGCCACCAATCGATACCTACCCATCGGCGGACCGCAGGCATTGTCCTGGCGCGACGTGGTCGCCATCTACGAGCAGATCCTGGGTCGTGGCGTCCCGATTCGGATGCTGGCACCCGGCGAGCCGGTGCCCGGTCTGCCGCCAATCGCCGGTGGATTCATGGCGGCCATGGACACCTACGATTCGCCACTGGATATGGGCGAGGCTGCCAGCACGTTCGGAGTGGAGCTTACCTCCGTCGAGACATTCGCACGACGCACGTTGCGCGAACGCGCATCGTCTCGGCCGGCATAGCGAGCGCGCCTCCGACTTCGCGGAACGAGCTTCGGGTGACATTATCGGACGAGGTGCGCGCCGAGTGGTGCCAGTTGGACGAGGCTGCTCAGCGGATGCGGAGGGCGACGTTCGAAGGATCCCCGGATAACCGGGACGCATGCTTCATGTCGGCGGGAACGACCAGGCCTACCGTTGAGGCTGTTGGCCAAGCGCCCGCGACCGCAGGCGCCAAACTCAGCGACAACAAGGAGTCGCCGTGAATTCGAATCCAATTCAGGCACACCGCTCGAGTAGCATCGTTCTTCGCCTCGGCGCCATGGTGGCGTTGATCGCGAACGTCGCAAGTGGCTTGTTATTTCCCGATCACAACAGCCTGACTGCTCCCCTGCAGCCGCTGTACGTGCCGCTGAACCTGGCATCAATCATCGGGGTGGGTCTACTCCCGTTCGGACTGCCCGGCTGGTACGCTCGCCATTCCGATGAACTGGGCAGACGCGGCCTCGTTGGCGCGGTGTTGGTGGCGGTGACGCTTCTGATAGCCGGCATCTTCATGGGCCTCTACACGGCCATCGTGATGCCCTTTGCGGCCGCCGAAGCCCCCGCACTGGTGTCGCCGGGACCGGTCCTGCTGCCAGTCCTGCTCATCACCGTCGTCGCGGAGATCGTCGGGCCCTTGCTTGTAGGCTGGGACATGCTTCGACACTCGGTTGGACCGCGCTGGGCGGCGTGGACGATGCTTGCTTCGGCGCCGGTCACGCTGGACGAGGGGGCGGGATACACAAGGACCTCGGCGTCGATCTAGCCTCCGAAACAGAGAGCTAACTACCTGCTCATTCTTGCGCCAGGAGCCAGAATGGCCGCATGCGGCGGCGATGACGCAGACCAGTCGCGATCAGGACTGTCGGTTGGTCCGGGCTGCGGTAAAGTCGCCTCCGCGTGGGCTTAACCGCGTTCCTCTGCGGCCCTGGCGTACTCCGTCACTCTCGGGATTAGGTCCGCACCGGCAGCGGTGGGACCTCGAGCAGCCTGAGCGCTGGCGCGGGACTGAGCCGTACCGGCCATACGCCCATCCCGAAGATGCGCGCCCCGACGTGGCGCAGGAACGGGATGCGCTGCTGAACTCGGTAGCCGAGCGGCATCCGCGCCGCGCCATCGCCGCCTGGCGCCGCCATCATCCAATCTTGCATCAGCTGCTGGTAGGCCTGGACGATGCGTACCGGCCACTGGCGGCGGCGCTGAACGGCCGCCAGGTCCGCCACGCTCACGCGTCCAGCGCGCAAGCGAGGTCCGAGCACATTGGACGCCACGGCGGCGTCCTGGATCGCCACGGTGATGCCGACCGCGCCGATGGGTGACATCGTATGGGCGGCATCCCCGATCAGCAGCAGGCCGGGCCGGTACCAGCGCCGAAGTCGTGACGACTCGACCGCCAGCAACGAGAGCTGGCTCCAGTCGCGCAGTGCGTCCGTACGGTCGGCCAGCCAGGGCACCCGTTGGGTGATCGGCCGGCGGACGGCCTCGAGCCCTTCGGCGCGCACCCGCGGGTAGCTGCCTTTGGCGATCGTGGAGCCAACCTGCCAGTCGGTGCCGCGGTTGTGCAAGACGGTCCACCCGCCATTGCTGACAAAAACTCCAGGTGCAGGGTCGGTGTCGCGTCGTGGCAGTCGAAACCAGAGGATGTCGAAGGCCGCCGGCGTGCGCATAGGGTCCAGTCCCGCCAGGCTCCGAACGCGCGAAAAGCGGCCGTCGGCGGCGACCACCAGCTGCGCGCGCACCTCGTGCCATCCGTCCGTGGCTCGGTAGCGCACTCCGCGGACCTGCCCATCGTCGTCCTCCAGGAGGGCCTCGACACGACCGCCCATCACCAGGCGGAAACCAGGGCAGCGCTGGCCCTCTTCAACGATGACGCGAAGGAACCGGACCTGTGGCACATAGGTCATGAACGGGTACGGGGTTTTGAGCCGGCCGACGTCCGGAAAGGAGGCCCTTTCGGATGGCGTGGCGAGGGCTCCCGTCGGGTACCGAGCTAGAGCAACTTCCAGCACACGCTCGGCCAGACCCATCTGGCCCATCAGATCGAGTGCCGCCGGCTGCAGCACGTCGCCCCGAAAGTCGCGGTCGAAATCGTTGTGCGCCTCGAGAAGTGTCACGTTGATGCCCTGTCTGGCTAACAGCACGGCCAGTACGGCGCCTGCCGGTCCGCCGCCGACGATGCAGCAATCGGTGTCCGTGGAATCGACAATTGATTCGGGCGTCATCTGAGTTCCCCCTGAGCTGGTATCGACGATCAGTTTCGGACGACCACCGCGATCCGGCGTCCGGGGAAACCAGCAAAGGCAGCCTGTATCTTTGGCTGCGCCAGGCGGTCTGAAGCCTACAGGTTTCCCTGCAGGAGGCCGTGCTTGACCGCCCAGACGGCGAGTTGCGCGCGCGAGGCGAGGCCGAGCTTGGCAAAGACGTTGCCGATGTGCCGCTCAGCGGTTGCCTCGGTGATTACAAGGTCACGGGCGATGGCGCGGTTGCTCAGTCCGCGCGCCACTAACGCCGCGACCTCGCGCTCACGCGGCGTGAGTGGGCCGGCTGGGTCAACGGTGAGGGGTGCCGTTCTGGTCGGACCAGGCTCCGGCTCCGCGAGCAACTCCAGCGCCTCAGCAATGGTTTGCGCGACGGACTGAGCCTGACCTTCCGATACGGCCACGTCAGCCGCTCGAGGTCCGAGTGTCGTCCGCGCCACCGAAATATGTCGCTCGAGGGTCGTCCGCTCGGCGGGTGGTAGGGGCGCACCGATACTGCTCCGCAGGCCTGCCGCCGCGCCCGCAAGACGTACGGCCTCGACTGCGCGGCCCATCGTGGAGGCCAGTCGCGCACATCCTTCAAGCGTACGAGCTATCCCCTGGCGGTCGCCGGCGTCACGATACGTGGTGAGGGCCTCTTTGAGCAGTGCCCGAGCCCCGGCAAGATCGTGTTGCTCGACAAGAAGATCAGCCAGATGGCTGGCGGTCCACGCAGCGAACCAGCGGCCGATCTCGCGCGCATGGGCGAGGCTGGCTTCGAGCAGCTCGCGTGCAGGGTCGACATGACCCTGGCGCGCCTCGACGTCGCCGAGCAGCCGCAACCCCATCGAGGCGTTGAGGCGCGAGCCGACCGCGTCGGCCGAGGCCAATGCCTGCTCGGCCCACGCCCGAGCCGCGTCGTCATCGCCATCGTCGAAGGCAGCTTCCGCGAGCCAGAGCTGGTTCCGCCCCACGACGGCCGCATTGCCAGCCTGCCGGGCAAGTTCAAGGCTCTCCAGAAACAGCGGACGCGCGGCCTCGCGGTTGCCGCGCCAGAGCTCGCTGCGTCCAAGCACGAACAGTTCGTATGCCGCCTCAAGCGGTTCGTCGAGCTGCCGCCACATGGCGAGCGCCGTTGTCAAGTGCTTGTCACCGGAGGCGAAATCGCCCTGCCCCTGGTCCATCAGCGCGGCGGCGTGAAGCGCCTTGGCGTATCCGGCGTTTGGTCGTCTGGAAAGCGCTACCTGCTCCGCCTGGGCCAGCACCTCACGCAGCGTGGCACGGCCTTCGTTCAGGTGGCCGCGGAAGAACCAGAACTTGCCCAGTGCGCCCGCCATCCGCGCTGCGAGTTCAGCCTCGCCGTTGGCCAGAAACTGACGCAATGCGGCGCGAACGTTATCGTGCTCTGGCTCCAGGGTACTCAACGCGCCAACTTCATCACCCGCCTCGTATCGCGTCTCGGCTCGCTCCGCCAGCTCCAGGAAATACAGGGCATGGCGGCGTGTCGTCGCGGCCATGCTGTCGTCCGCCCTGAGGCGTTCGAGCGCGTACTCGCGCAGGGTTTCCAGCAGACGGTAGCGGACCTCGCCGCGAGTATTCGGCAACTGGGCCACCACCAGGGACTTATCGACGAGGCGGCCGAGGAGGTCCAACACCGTACTCGGCTCGATCCCATCGCCGCCGCAGACTGTTTCAGCTGCTGCCAGATTGGAGTCGCCGGCAAAGAGGCCAAGTCGACTAAACACTTTCCGCTCTTGCGCGGGGAGCAACTCATAGCTCCAGTCCACCAGCGCACGGATTGTCTGGTGGCGCGGAAGCGCTGTGCGGGTACCGCTCGTCAGCAGGCGGAACCGATCCTCGAGTCGGCCGGCAATCTGGTCGACCCCGAGCAGCCGCACGCGCGCGGCGGCCAGCTCGATGGCCAGTGGCAGACCGTCCAGCCGCGTGCAGATCTCGGCCACAGCGGCGGCGTTCGCGTCGGTGAGAGTGAATGATGGGACCACGGTTTGGGCGCGCTCGAGGAACAGTCGAATCGCCTCATAGTCGAGCAGCCCACCAACGTGCCGCATCTCCGTCGATGCAGGAATCGACAACGGCGGGACGGGCCACACCTTCTCGCCGGCAATGTTCAACGACTCTCGGCTCGTGGCCAGGATGGTCAGCAGCGGACAACCGCGGAGGAGCGCGTCCGCGACCTGCGCGCAGGCCTCAACCAGATGCTCGCAGTTATCGAGCACGAGAAGCAGCCGGCGAGAGCTCAATGCCTCCCGGAGTGTTTCCAGGATGGGTCGACCGGCTTCTTCATGAATGCCGAGAGCCGCGGCTATCTCTTGCGGCACGAGAGCGGCATCAGCCAGCGCAGCGAGACTGGCAAACGACCAGCCATCATCGAAGGTCTTGCCGCTCTGCACGTCGCGCGCTACCTCGATTGCAAGACGGGTCTTCCCAACTCCGCCGGGGCCCGTCAGAGTCAGCAGCCGCGTGCCGCTAAGGAGGCGTGTCACCTCCTGCAACTCCTGCTCGCGGCCGATGAAGCTGCTCAGCGGCGCTGATGCGCCGAGGGTTAGCATGCTTGCCCGGCCCGGTCTACGCGCCGCCGCCGCGTCCGTCGGGCTGGTTGCTGTGTTCGTGGCTTCGGCGTTCGGCCATACCTCAAGCCCGAATGGAGACCGGCCTCACCGGTCTCGCGGCATTCTAATGCCGCTGCTCAGCACTCGTCTTCGGAGGTCGCTGGTTCGCACTGGCGACAATCCAGCTCACGGTCACCAGAGTCGGACTAGCCTTCGACGCCTGCACTCTGCTGCCGGCTGCGAAATGAAGCGAGCGCGTGCGTCAAAGATTACAGATGACAACCCCGAAGGCGTCCTAAAGAGACTCGGGTAATACCCGGCTGTCGGTAGTCATAGCCGTAGGTCGCAGTGGCGGAGGAACGCGAGGCAGAGTGGAGCATCGCTCCCAATGCGGTGCAGGCCGTCTTCGGCAACGTCGGCGGTTTCGTCGATGGTGTCCAAGCACAGGTTGGCGAGCTCCTTGGACTTCAGATTGCCCCACACCTGTTCGGTCGGATTGACGTCCGGAGCATACCCAGGCAGCGGCTCAGTGCTCAGCCAGTCGCGCTGAGTGGCAACCCAGTCCAGCATGCGGCGGCTGCGATGTGCGGGCAGCCCATCCCAGATCAAGAGCACCGAGCGCTGCTCCTCCAGTTGGTGCAAGTCGCTCAGGAATTCGATAAGGGTTTCTTGGTTGTAGGCGCCAGGACGCAGTTGAAAGACGAGGTGGGCATCACTGCCATCGGGTTCGTACACCAGCGCGCCGGCGATGGACAGTCGCTTCCAAGCGAAGCGGTGGCGCAGCACGGGCGTCTGGCCTCTCGGCGCCCACGTGGCTCGCACCGATGGCAGCAATGACACACCAGATTCGTCCTCGAACACGATCAGCGCGTTCTGCCGCCGAACCCTTTTTTCAGTTGCGGCCAGCGCTTCTTGACCCAGTGTTCGATTGCTTCATCGTTGCGCTCGACGGCACGCCGTGCTGGCCGTTGCCAGGTCCAGTTCAACTGGTCGCGCAGGACGTACCACACGTGGCCTGGGTGGTACGCAACGCCGGTCACCCGCTCGATCACATCGGCCACACGCGGCAACGTCCACAGGTCGGTGGTGTACCCGTTGGCTTCGGCACCTTCGGCCAGTGCGACCTGGACCTGATCGAGCTGTTCGTGGTTCAGCTTCGGCTTGCGTCCGGCACGGCCCGCCGCGCGCAACGCGTCCCGGCCATCCTGCCGCCACGCCTTACGCCACTGCGAGACGATTTGATGCCGCACGCCGACTCGACGGGCGACCTCGGCCGGGATGACACCTTCTTCAAACAGGTCGGCCGCCTGCATACGCCGCTGCTCCATGCCTTTGAAGTCACGCCGCGGTCGACCTCGTCTGCGCCTCGACTCTGCTACCTGCTTTACCGGAAGTGACGTGGGCATGTGTCAGTGTCGCACCCACACCTCTCTCTCCGGTAGTCCTCCATGCGCACACTATTCCGCGATCCTCTTTAAGCTAGGCCTCGGTGCTCGTCGACTGGGCTCCTGCAGCTCCCGCGGGACTTGTGTCCGCCCCGAGGAACTGATCGGCGACAGAATCTGGCCGATAACTCGGGGTTGAGGAGAGGCTCGTCGGCAGCTTCCTGATTCACAGTGTTCCACAGCATGTCCTTTCCAGCGACACCCCGCGGGTGGTCTTGCAGCCACCCCAGCGGGTGGTAACGGAATGTTGGCTACGGGATGAACACCGATGAATGCGGGCCCTCTTCGTGGTCGGACTCGTGTATGCCGTTGCCTTTCGCCTCACCGGCAGCGTGCTCATCCTATGGCCAGTATTCCAGCCGATGGGGCATCTCTACACGCTGATTCAGGACCGTCTGGCGCTGCCGCTGGAGGCTACTGTCGCGGAGTCCCACCCGCTGGGGTTGGCACGGACCACCCCTGCGGGCATGGTGGCAGCAGTCCATTGCGGCGACACTGAGTAGCAAAAGGAGGGAGCCATGCGCACCATCCTGATCGCACATCGCGATGTCACTTTCGCCGAGCAGCTGACGGCTGAGCTCCGCCAGGCCGGCTACCGCGTGATCGAATGTCCAGGCCCGTGGCCGCCAAAAGAGCGCTGCATCCGCTGCGACAAGGGCTATTGCCCGCTCACCGAAGGCGCGGACCTGATGATCTATGATCCGCAGCTCACTGCTCTGGACGGCCAAAGCCGGCGCTACAACCTGGCGGTTGACTCGGCACAAACCCATCCCGACGTACCGATGCTGCTCGCGTTGGCGCCGAATGAAGTACCCGACGCGGGCACGCTGCGCGCCATCCGGCTTGACGCCCCGCACGTTCATGTCGCCGCCAGCAGCCCAACCGCACGTTTGAGACAGATAGGTCAACTTATCGCAATGGCACAGCCAGTCGAGGTAAAGACATGAAGCTCCTTGTCGTGGATGATGATCCGCACTTGCGCGATGCACTCCAGGTCGGCGCGCAGCTCCAGTGGGAGGATGCGTACGTGCTCACCGCGTCAGAAGGCGAGGCGGGTCTCGAACTCTTCTTCAGCGAAGAACCCGACA
>WNFZ01008286.1_pt1 | contig 17248 bp, 11 predicted proteins | sample 5400081 | NCBI WGS metagenome assembly WNFZ01 (sample SAMN13153365, study PRJNA577476) | soil metagenome | isolation source: 80 cm soil or saprolite under grassland replicate 1 | place: USA:California | collected 2016-06-15 | reverse complement strand
CGATTTCAGTCTTCAGCGCGTTGAGGAACACTCCAATCTGGCTTCCGGAAGCCAGATTGCGCCGCGCCTCCAGCGCGAGTGTTCCCGCCGCGTCAGTGGTCGCTGGAACGGTGAACTGATCATCGCCGTCCGCCTGGGGCAGAATATTGCCGTCGAAGGCATACCCTTCCTTCACCAAAATGCCGTTGATGAACCAGTCGGAAACGCGCAGGTTGACGCTGCCCGAACTGACCGAATCGAACGACCAGACGGTTACGTTGTAAGATTGGTTCGGCTCAAGGTATTTCAGGGTGACACCCAGGCCGTTGGTTCCGGTTGTGCTGGTGGCAAAGACGAAATCCTGAAGGAGTTTCTCCTGGGTAAAACCGGCCGTATTAGTGGGAGCGCCCCGCTTGCGCGTGTCCAAACTGCTGTCGAGACTCAGCAGGGTTGCTTCCACGCCTCCATAAAGATAAGTCGTCGCCGCCGTCGTTGCTCCGCTGCCCGTGAGAATGAACGACTCAAAACCGGATGGAGTATCACTGGCGGTCGCGCTCCGGTCATTGAAATCAATGGCCAGACTCGCGGGTGGAGCGGGACGTTGAGTGACCACCAGCACCGCCGCGTCGCTGGTTACGCGGTCCGCCACATTGCTCACGATCACGGTGTAGGCGCCGGAGTCAGCCACCTGGACGTTAGTCAAGGTTAACGAGGCTTTGGTGGCTCCGGAGATTGGCGAAGTGTCTTTGATCCACTGATAATAAAGGGGGCTTGTGCCCGCAGCGGTCACCGAGAAGGTTACGGTGCTGCGGGTATAAACGTTCGCGCCAACGGGCTGTTGGATAATGGAGGGCGGTGTCGGGGCCACGGGGACAGGAATACCCGACGTCAGGATTTGTTGAATTTCAGTTTGTGTCAACGGCCGATTCCATTCTGCGACTTCATCGACTGTGCCCCAAAACCAGTTCGTCGAGGCGGCTCGCAAAATCGCCCCGACCGACGTGGTATCGACCGCGAGACTGCCGCGCGCGTAGGTAAAATCGGTCTCGTCGAGCACGCCATCGATGTAAAGTTTGCCTTGTCCATTTCGATCCACCCAAACGAGATGGTGCCATTGATTGTCAAAAACGGGCCGCGTCGAGAGACGATCGAGCGCTACCGCATTACCGGTCGTGCGGACAAAAACCCGGGCGGATGGGCTGGCGCCGTTGACCTCTGTTCCAAGGCTGAAGAGCGAGTTGCCATTCGTGGACGAGCCTTCGGAAAAAAGGCGCCGATCGGTCTGCCCCGAACCGTCGGCGCTCACCCACATCGACACGGAATAGTTGGTGGTGGTGTAGATGGGAAATCCTCCAACCCGATAGGCGTATTGGGTGAAGCCATCGAAGTTCAAGGCGCTGTTGAACTGGCCGGAGACCAGGTTCCCTGAAGTCAAATCCACCAACCGCATGTCGTTGCGGCTGTAAAGATCGGCCGTGGCATAATAATTTGTGGCGTCGGTGATGACGTTGGTCACCGTGTCAAATGGCCAGAATGAAATCAGACCACTCGCCACGTCTGCGGGCGGATCGGGCAGCACCGTCAGTGTGGCATTGGCGCTGTTGGTCGAGTCCACAATGTTCATGATGCTCACCGAGTAAAAGTCGCCGGAATTGTTCGTGGTGACATTGCTGGCGCGATAGGTCTGGGCGGTGGCACTCGGGATGACCTGGCTGTTCCTGGACCATTGAAAGACGAAAGGCCGCGTTCCGCTGGCGCCGACGGAGAAAATCACCCAGTCGCCGACATTTCTGGTCACGCTCACCGGCTGGGTGATGATAACTGGCGCTCGTGGAGGAATGGGAGTAGCGATGCCGTTGGTCATAACCTCTTGAACCTCGTTCTGGCTCAACGCGCGCTCCCAGACCGCCACTTCGTCAATCGACCCGGTGAAATAGCCGGCGATGGCCGCGCGCACCAGGACACCGATGGCCGTCGTATTGAACGACATTGCTCCATCCAGGTAATTGTAGTTGAAATTGGCCGGGTCCAGGTTGCCATCCACGTAAAGTTTGGCCGAACCGCGGTTGTCCACCCAGGCGATGTGATGCCAGGTGTTATCGAAGACCACGGCGCTGGAAACGATGTGGTTGACCAAAGTGGGGCCGCTATCGGGGCGGATCAACACATCCAGCTTGGTATTGTTCCCGGCCACCTGGCCGGTCTGAAGGAGAAACAGCGGGTTGTTGCTCGTGGTGCTGGCTTCAGTAAAGAGATACCTGGCGGTTTGCGCCGCGCCTTTGACCCACATCATCACCGTATAATTTCCCGCCCGGTAAATGGGCAAACCCGTGTCCACATTGCCGGTCGCGTGTTGGATGCTCAAATATTGCGACGTTCCATCAAATGAAAATGCGTTGCCGCGGGTTCCCGTTCCCAGGTCAGTAGAGGAAAGATTGTTCAACTGCAAATGGTTCGCGAAAGAAAGGTCCGGCGTGGTGTTGTCGCCGTTCGCCGTTTCAAATGGCCAGTAAGAAACCAACCCTTCGCGCACGTCTTGCGCGGCGCGCACAATCGGATTCACAGCGACAATTGAAACGATGATTAGCAGGAAGAGACAGTTCTTCATTGGCGGTGTCTTGGTTCCAACGTTCGAGTCTGTCATCCGCGAAGGCGCTTCAGACGGCGGCCGTGCTTCGCTTTCTGTTTTGGAACCAAGAAATTTAAGCCACTCCGTCTGGCTGCGGTCAAACGTTTTTTCACATTTTCAACCCCAACCGCCGTCCAGCGGAAGCGCTGGATCGTCGCTCCGTTGCCCGCGCTGTCGCGCTCGTCGGGCATGGTCCGGATCAAGTCTGGACGCGCGAGGCGTCGTGGCGACCGGTTTGGAAAAGAGCCCAAGTGCTGGTCCATAGTTCAGTTACTGCATCCGAGGATTGAAGACCGCTCAACACAGTGTGGCGCTGCAAAGTTTGTCCTTTGAAGTTCCTCCTTCCCTTCCTATGCTCCGCGCGTGGCCGCAGAAGGACCAGCGGAGATCAACGCTTCGACACGCTATTGCGCGGTGCTGGGCCATCCCATCATCCATTCCGCCTCCCCGGCGATGCAGAACGCCGGCATCGCCGCGCTTCGACTCAACTGGCGCTATCTCGCCTTTGACGTGCACCCCGATCACCTGCGCGCGGCCATCAACGGGGCGAAGGCGATGAAATTCATCGGGCTCAACCTCACGGTGCCGCACAAGCTTCTCGCCCTGCGGATGGTGGACGAACTGGACCCATCGGCCAAAACCTGGGGCGCGGTAAATACGATTCGCTTCGAGGCGCCCGATCCCCAAGGCCGCTGGCAGCCACTCGTTGAGTTCGCGGACGAAGTGCCGGACGAGATGCGGGCCGTCGGCTTCAACACCGATGCCGACGCCGTCGCGCGCGCGTTGCGCGAAGACCTCGGAACCGAACTGCGCAATGCCAGCGTGCTGCTGCTGGGCGCCGGTGGCGCCGGTCGCGTCGCGGCGTTGAAACTCGCCTCGGAAGCCGTCGGCCGGCTTTTTCTCGTCAATCGGACAATGAAAAAAGCGGAGCAAATCGCCGACGCGATCCGCCAGCGGTTTCCCCGTCAGGAAGTGGCGGTGGGTTATCCGCAGACCCAAGTGGACCTGGTCATCAACGCGACTTCGCTCGGCTTGAAGCCGGAGGACGCTCTGCCGGTTGACGAAAAGCATTTCTCACTTCGCCGGGCGCGCGCGGTTTACGACCTGATTTATCGTCCGGCGGAAACGTCTCTGATGAAGGCGGCCAAAGCGGCCGGTTGTCGCACCGCCAACGGGGTGGGGATGCTGCTCCATCAGGGCGCGAAAGCGCTGGAGATCTGGTCCGGGAAAAGCCCGCCGATTGAAGTGATGCGCGGCGCGCTGGAGGAAGCAATCAACGACTCGATGACTTCTGACCCCGTCCCCACTCGCTATGACTAATCTCCCGACCTGGCAGCTCATCCCGTACCATTTCTGGTCGGTCGTCCTGTTCGCGTTCGGGAGCATCGTGGGCAGTTTTCTCAACGTCTGCATCCACCGGATGCCGCGGGGAGAAAGCGTCATCACGCCGCCGTCCCATTGTCCGCACTGTCGCTATGCCATTCCCTGGTATCTGAATATTCCGCTGGTGACCTGGCTGATGTTGGGCGGCAAATGCAAAAACTGCGGCGCGCCCATTTCGGTCCGCTATTTTCTGGTCGAACTCCTGACGGCCGTTTTGTTTCTGAATTGCTGGCTGGCGTTCGGGCGCCAATCGCCCGCCCTGGCGCTGGTTTACTGCCTGATGCTGGCCGGGTTCATCGTGGCGACGTTCATTGACTTCGAGCATTTCATCATTCCCGACGAAATCACGCTGGGCGGGATGGTCGCGGGTTTCCTCGGCTCGTTTTTTGTTCCCCTGCTGCACGGAGCATCCACACGAGCGCTTTCCCTGGAACGTTGCTTTGCGGGCATTCTCGTTGGCGCCGGGTTGGTCTATGGCATTTTACGGTTGGGCAAGCTGGTCTGGGGCCGGCAAAAATTCGACCTGCCGCCCGATACGAGAGTCTTTTTCACAGAAACGACCGTGAAATTGCCCGACAAGGAAATCCGTTACGAAGATATCTTCTATCGCAAATCCGACACCATCGTGTTGGAGGCCAAGACGGTCGAGATGGTTGACCGTTGTTACGTCAAGGTCCCGCTGCGGCTGTCGCCCACCCGACTGCGCGTCGGCGACGAGACGTTCAACCCGGAAGAGGTGCAGCACCTCGAAGTGGTGACCGATGAAATCGTCGTGCCGCGCGAAGCCATGGGACTGGGCGACGTCAAGTTCATGGCGGCCATCGGGGCGTTCCTGGGCTGGCAGGCTGTCATTTTCTCGCTAATGCTCAGCGCCCTCATTGGTGCGACGGTGGGAATGACGTTGATCGCCCTGCGGAAGAGTGAGTGGTCCAGCCGACTCCCTTACGGCCCTTACATTGCGCTGGCGGCGACTCTTTGGATTTTCGGCGGCGATAAAATCGCACAGTGGTGGTTGAGCCGGTGAACGAATTTTTCACGCGCCGCCGATGACCCAAGGCGCAGCGCAGACGCGCGGCGGTCTCAGGAATCCTGACCCCGCGCCTTGGATGGAGCCGCTCACGGAAGCAATGTGACCCGAAGCCCTGCGACATTAAGTTGATCCGACCGGATCATTTAATGTCGCGGAGGCCAAAAGCAGGGTCAGGCGTTTTCCACGGGGTCAGGATTCCTGAGTCTGCCGTATCGCGGATTTGTAATCCGCGCCGCTTTACGACGGACGATAACCGCAATCCTGTTCTTAATAGACCGGCACGGCTGGGGAGAACAGAATTAAGATTAAGATTAAGAGAGGATACTTAAGCGGGCTTATGAAATGACGTATTAGCCGGCCCTCGTGACTTACCAGAGGCCGCCGCTCATTCGCACTGGGCTTTGTGGCGTAAAGCGTGGTCCACCAACACCAGTGCGGTCATCGCTTCGACCATTGGAACAGCGCGGGGAAGCACACAGGGATCGTGCCGGCCGCGCGCTTTCAGCGTGGTATTCTTGAGATTCACATCCACCGTTTCCTGCTCGACCATCACGGTGGCGACCGGCTTGAACGCCACACGAAAATAGATGATCTGCCCATTGGAGATGCCACCCTGGATGCCGCCGGAACGGTTGGCGGTCGTATAAACCTTGCCGCCCTTCGACCGAAACGGATCATTATGCTGCGTGCCGGTCAGCAAAATGCCGTCGAAACCGGAGCCGATGTCGAAGCCCTTCGACGCGGGCAGACTTAACATCGCTTTGGCCAGCTCGGCTTCCAATCGGTCGAACACCGGTTCGCCCCAGCCCGGGGGCACGCCCCGCGCCACGCCAACGACAACGCCACCGACCGTATCGCCGGCCTTGCGCATCCGTTCGATGAGCCGGATCATTTTCTCGGCCGCGACCGCATCGGGACAGCGGACAAGGTTCGCCTCGATGTCTTTCAGTTTGACCGTTTCCGGATCGACACGGGCCAGGATGCGCTGGACCCGTTGCACGCAGGCCAGGACTTCGACGCCGTGGCATTCGCGCAGGATTTTTTTTGCGATCGCGCCGGCGGCGACGCGTCCGACGGTTTCCCGCGCGCTGGTCCTTCCCCCGCCTTGCCAATTGCGGATGCCGAATTTCGCCTGGTAAGTGTAGTCGGCGTGGGAAGGTCGAAACTTGGTCGCCATCTCGGAATAGGCTTCGGGGCGCGCGTCCTCGTTCCTGACCAACAGGGAAATCGGGGTGCCCAGCGTCCGGCCTTCAAATGTGCCGGAGAGAATTTGAACCGTGTCGCTCTCTTTGCGCGGTGAAACAATCCGGGACTGGCCAGGCCGGCGGCGATCCAGATCCGGCTGGATATCGGCTTCGGTCAGTTCCAGCCGAGGCGGGCATCCATCAACGACCACGCCCACGGCGCCGCCATGGGACTCGCCCCAGGTGGTGACGCGGAAAAGGTGGCCAAAGCTATTTGCCATACGCACAGAGTGCGGGAAAAGTGAGGCGAGGTCAAATTTTCAACAGCGCGGGCGTGGCCAGTGAACCTGACTGGTTTGCGGAAATTCAGCTCGGCTCGGAAACGGGATCGAATTGACGCTGAAAATGACAGGCCCAACCCTGGCGTCAATGGGAAGTTATCAACGCAGGCGGGTGAACAGATTGTGAGTCACTGCGGACGGCTGTCGCGGAGAGAAGCGCCGGCTAGTCCAATAGGACCAGGCAGTTCAGGCAGGCGGCGTCCTCTTTGGCACGAAGTTCCTTCTGGCAGCGTGAGCAAGTCCATCGGGTATCAAAATCCCGGGCGATCAACGCCACCATTGCGCCAAAGAAAAGTGTCGCGGACGCTGTTACCTCCCGGAACAGATTCTCTCTGGCGCCGGAAGTAGCCCGAATGCCGCCATCGAGCGAATATTCCAGGAACACCAATCCCCCAATGGCTATCATCCAACCGATGATTTCCACGGTTCTCCACCATGCGTTTCCCGTTCGCTTTTTGACTCTTTTAGCCATAATTGTCCGATTCAATTGTCAACTTTTAGAACACCACAGTACAAGCAAAATGCCTGCCATGACCATCTTAACGATGCGAACATGCCAGGCTTTACCAGACTGAACTCATCCACTAAAAAACGTATCTTCGCTGCGACGTTCCTTCATTGCACGGGCCAAGGCTTCGACGCGGTGCGCCGGGAAGCCAGCCGCACCGCGCCTTTACAGCTCCATCTGCACGCCTCGCAGGGACTCGTTTGTCGCAGATGGCGAATTGTTGACAAGCACCAGGGATGCCAATTACAGAAGTAATAATCAATCGGGCCTGCCAGATAACTCGTTTGCCTGGTGAACGATTCGGCAAAGCGCTCGCAGCCCGTTGTCACCCAGAAGAGATGAGGGCCGCACGGTGACCAAGCCGCCCAACCGATCCAACCAAATACAACCAAACCTTCCCTTCTCCCCGTTCCCGTTTTTCAGACCGGGTACATCGCTCGTATTGCAAATTCGATGCCAACGAATTGCACGCCGGGGAGGGAATTGTTTACATCGCGATCGGTTTGTTATCTCCCAGGTGTACCGCAAACTGTGATGAGAGGCGAGTTGACTGCGCTGGTCGATCGGGGTGCAATTGGGGCAAACCGCTTCGCACTAAACGAATGACCACTACGCTTTATTGCGTCGGTGCTACACTGAGCGGACGGCCGAGGACCGAGGGTTAAATCCGCCATGCCGCTGAACGTATTGATTGTCCCCGACAAATTCAAAGGCACGTTGTCCGCCCGGGCCGCCGCCGATTTGATTGCGCGGGGCTGGCGCGAAGCGCGTCCGCAGGACAACCTGGAATTGTTGCCGATGAGCGATGGAGGGGACGGATTCGGCGATGTACTGGGCCGACTATTGGAGGTGGACGAACAAACGCTGGCGACTTTGGACCCCGCTCACCGTCCGCTCCAGGCCAAATGGTGGTGGGATCCGAAAAGCCGGACCGCGCTCGTCGAATCGGCGAAAATCGTCGGCCTTGCCCTTCTGCCTCCCGGGAGGTTTCACCCGTTCGCGCTCGATACCTTTGGCCTGGGAGCGGCGGCCACCAATGACGGCGGTTTTGGCGTCGCGCGTTCGCTGGGTTGGAAGTTCCTGGACGAACGCGGACAACCGATCGAACGGTGGAATGAATTGATCTCCTTGCAGCGGATCGAGCCGCCCGCGCCGAAAAGGAAGTTGCCCGAACTGCTCGTCGCGGTCGATGTCCAAAACCTGTTGCTGGGCCCGAGAGGTGCCAGCCGTGTTTACGGCCCGCAAAAGGGCCTGCTGCCTGAAGACATCGAACATGCCGAAAAATGCCTCAGCCAACTTGCGGAAATCGTCGAACGGGACCTCCAGGTGGATGCCGCCGCGGAACCGGGCGCCGGCGCCGCCGGCGGACTCGGTTTCGGTTTGCGTTCTTTTTTCAATGCGCGGTTCGAACCGGGTTTCAGCATCTTCGCGCGCTACGCCCGATTGCCGGAACGGATTCGCGCGGCCCAATTGGTCATCACCGGCGAAGGCGCGATCGACGCGTCAACGCTGATGGGCAAAGGCGTCGGCGAAATCGCCGGAATGTGCCACGAAACCCAGGTGCCGTGCATTGGTCTGGCGGGCACGCTCCGCTCCTCCGAACTGAAGCAACCGGCCCGCCCGCATTATTTCACCGGGTTATTCGGGATGTCGCCGCATCTGACCACGGCCGACCTCGCCCTGCGCGATCCCGGGATTTGGTTGCCGCGATTGGCGGCCGAAGTCGCCCGGAATTGGCGCCAGCCATGAACGTCGCCCGCCGCACTGGGGCCGCCTCACTGCATTCCGCGCATTCCCTCGGCAGGAAGGAAAAAACAATTTCCCGTCATTTACGAGCTGCGGTATATTGGCCGCGTGGTGATTGATGAAGAAAAGGACTAAAATCGCGTTGCATATTCTGTTGGTGCTCAGCGCTTCCCTGTTTATCTGGCGTTTCAAGAGCAATTACTCGCGCTTGATGGCGGAGGGCGAGACAAAGGGCGACACCGACCTGATCAATGTCAAGGTGCCGGACTACGAGAAAAACGTCGTGGCCGTCCGAACCGATTATCACCTCGGCGCCTGGGGCGCGGGATTGGTATTATCGCTGGTCGGCCTGGGATTGATATTAGCGCACGACGTCTCGGATTTCTTCGGCAGCCGCGCTTTGAAAGTCCTCTACAATGACGAGGGCGAAGGGATCGCCAATCCCGACTACGAAAAGGCCGAGGAGGAATGGGCCAATGGCAGATTTCTCGAAGCCATTCAGCTCATGCGCGATTACCTGAAACAAAACCCGCGCGAGCAGCACGTCGCCTTGCGCATCGCCGAGATATACGAGAAAGACCTGCAGAATTTCCTCGCCGCCGCGCTGGAATACGAAGAGGTCCTCAAACAAAACCTGCCGCCGGAACGTTGGGGTTGGGCGGCCATTCACCTGTGTAATCTCTACACGAGCAAAATGAATCAATCCGACAAAGCCATCGCTCTGCTCCAGCGGATCGTGGCCGAATACGGTGAGACCGCCGCGGCCGACAAGGCCCGCAAGCGGCTTTCCCAACTCGAGGAGGAAGGCATCGTGTCGCCGGCGATGGAAACGCCGGAGGATTCAGCGCCCGCGCCCTCCCATCTCCCGCCCGGATTCGCCCCGAAGAAACTCTGACGTTTCCCCGCTACCAGCCCAACCCGGGCGGACCCAGTTCCGCTCTAATCCTGTAATAACAGCTTATCGAGCCGGGTTTGAGAATTGTGCACTGGTTGTTTCTCGCAGGCCAAGGCCATCCGGCCACAGGAATCCAGTTCGTGGATGACAGTGAATCTTTGCTTTCCAAGGTATAAACGTAATTTTCACCAAGGTCGGCCCAGCTAAAGTGAAGACTGTTTGGGTCGGGAACCACGATCAGCGGAATGAAATACAAATCAACAAACGCCGGAGGGAGATCCGTCCTGTTCACTGCCACAAAATGAAAGGGAGCAGTCAACGCCAGAGTAACAATTTCGTTTTGAAGAGGAAACCTGTTGACCACGGTAATTCGTAATGCCTCGGGTCCAAGTTCGACGTTGTTGATTTTAATCTCATACCCCCCGGTAGATCTTGTGCCCATCGTTGTGACCAGGACCATCTCCTTTTCAAAATCCACCTGGGGAGGGTCCAATGGCGGAATAATTCGGCTGACGTGTTCGGCCCAAACCCGCGTCCACGAAGCCAGGTCCTTTATCACTTCGCGTCGGGCTTCGCTAATGCCGCTGTAGGCTCCTTCCGCCAGGTTTCGCAGGGGCAAATTGACCTGCCCTTGAACTATCATGCACCCCAAGCAACCGATGCCAAGAAATCGTGCAAGAGTCGTTTTCATGTCAATCCCTCGTCACACCCCGTGGACGACCCATCAATCCTATGAGATCAGATTCTTCGGAAAATGCAAGCCTGCATAGCGTTCAAGAGAACGCCCCGGCACGCGAGACGGCAGTTGTGTTCGGCGCGCAAAACGCCTGCGGCCTTTGCCTCTCTCTCCCCGCGAGGAACGAGCGGGGAGAGAGTCGGAGAGAGGGGAAATTGATAAAAACCGCCTCCTCTCCCCTGCCCTCTCCTCCTTTTTTTCAGGAGGAGAGGGAGAAAAACGCGGTTGCGCGCTCAAGGCAAATCTTCTGCCGGACACGACTTGGCGAGACGCCTGCCGTGCGTTGAGCCCTCGGCGGTTCCCGGCGCCATGCGCGGTCGAAATACTGTGGAAACTGCCCATGAACCTGCGCTTTGGATCAATACCCTCGCTTGCGTCACCGGTTCGCTTCCGCTACCGTCCGCGCCTTGAGTTCTGCGCCGTTACAGCCAACGAACAGCCGACACTACGAACCACTGACAACGAACAACCAACCCATTCGAATGGCCTCCCTGAATGATCATTACCTGAAATTGAAATCGGGCTATCTCTTCCCCGAGATCGCCCGGCGCGTCAAAGATTTTTGCGAACAGAATCCCGCGGCCGCAAAACGCCTGATCCGCTGCGGCATCGGCGACGTCACCGAACCGCTGCCGGCGGCGGTTATTGCAGCGCTGCACCAGGCGGTGGACGAAATGAGCAAACGGGAGACCTTCCACGGTTACGGCCCCGAGCAGGGCTATGAATTTTTGCGGCGCGCCATCGCTCAAAACGATTATCGCGAGCGGGGCTTGGAAATTGCTGACGACGAGATTTTCGTTTCCGACGGCTCGAAGTGCGATTGCGGAAACATATTGGACATCCTCGGTCACCGGAACAGGATCGCCCTGATGGACCCGGTTTATCCGGTTTATGTCGATACCAACGTCATGGCCGGCCACACCGGCCCGGCGGACGAATCAGGCGTTTACCAGGGATTGGTCTATCTGCCGTGCACTCCCGCTAACGGTTTCGTGCCGGAGATCCCCGGAGAAAAACTGGACATCGTTTATCTTTGTTATCCCAACAACCCGACCGGGGCCGTGGCCACCCGCGAACAGCTCACCGGGTGGGTCGAGTACGCGTTGAAGAACCGGTCGATCATTCTCTACGATGCCGCTTACGAAGCGTACATCTCCGATCCCCGGATTCCTCATTCCATTTATGAAATTCCCGGCGCGCGCGAGTGCGCGATCGAATTCCGCAGCTTTTCGAAAAACGGCGGCTTCACCGGGTTGCGCTGCGCCTTCACCGTGGTGCCGAAAACGTTGCTGGCCGGGACCGACGACGGCGCGTCCGCGAGCCTCCATCCGCTCTGGTTGCGGCGTTCGACCACAAAATTCAACGGAGTGAGCTATATCGTGCAGCGGGCCGCCGAAGCGATCTACACCGCCGACGGCAAGGCCCAGGTCCGTCGCCTGATCGACCATTACATGGGCAACGCAACCGTGCTGCGCGAAGGGGCGCGCATCGCCGGTTTGAAGGTCTTTGGCGGCGTCAACGCGCCCTACCTCTGGGCGCAGGCGCCGAATGGCATCACCAGTTGGCAGGCTTTCGACAGGATTTTGCACGAAGCCAACGTGGTAATCACCCCGGGCAGCGGTTTCGGGAAAAACGGCGAGGGATTTTTCCGCATCTCGGCCTACAACAGCCGTGCCAGCGCGGAGGAAGCGGCCAGGCGGCTCCCGGCGTTGAAGTGGTGACACGACGGCCCGAATGATTCGGGCTTCATTCGATGGCATCGGGTCTCAGGGGCGGTAAAGCCGGCACGCTGACGGTTAACCGGCATTTCTCACCGGCAACTTTAAACCACTACGGCAGCGGCTGGGACCGCGTAGTGGCACGGCCGTCTGGCCCGTGCGAGATTGGGCAACCGACCTGGGGGCGAGACGTCGGCGAGACGCCCGGGCCATTTCCCTGACAACCTTTTGTTGCATATGCAACAAAAGGTTGTCTCGGCAGATTTGGTGAGAAATGCCGGTTTAGTCCGAATCGCGCGCCGGTTTGGCTTCCCTGCGGCCCGATTCTCTTTAAACTTCGCGGTGTGAAATGCCCTGTTACCGCGTTGCTATTTGTTTTGGCTGCGCTCTCCGCCATCCCCGCGGAGACGAACCAACTCACCACGCGGCAACGGTTCGAATCACAGCATCTCCAGGCCGTGCATGCGGCGCGCTTCCTGTTCGAGCGCGAGCGACGGCCGCTGCCCGATTTTGGCGTTTACGAGGACTTCCGGGCGGTGATGCACGTGCACGCCGAAGATGCCGAGCACACCAAGGGCACACGCCAACAAGTGCTCGAAGCGGCGAAGAAAACCGGCGTGCGCATTGTGATGTTCACCGACCACGGCGGCCCGAAACCCCAGACCTGGCACGGACTGCGCGACGGCGTTTTGTTTTTCGCCGGCGAAGAAAACGGCGGCGCGGGTCTGCTGCGATTTCCCAACTTCGCTCCCGACCGCACGGCGCTTCCGGAGGGTGAACTCCGCTTTCTATCCCACATTGAAGAACGCTACGACGCTTCCAGCGACGGGTTTGCGGGCATGGAAATCTCCAACCGCCATACCGATGCCAAGCTCGACAAAAGTCTCCAGGAATATCTCCTGACTTCCGCGACGCAGTCCCAGGAATGGAAAAACCTGGTCGCCATGTTCAAGGCGTATCCCGACGAATTTTTTGCCGCCAGCGGCGATTATCACGCGGAAATATTCGCCAAATGGGACCGGGAACTTCAGCGACGGCCTTTCACCGGCATCGGCGCCAACGACGCGCACCAGAACCAGATTTTTTTCGGCACCACGTTCGACCCCTATGAAGTGAGCTTTCGCAATCTCTGCACGCACATTCTGGCGCGCGAACTGACCGAGCCGGAGGTGCGCCAGGCGCTGCGCGACGGTCACGTTTACGTCTCCCACGATTGGCTCTGTGATCCCACCGGTTTTGCCTTCGGCGCGGTCAATAACCTGGGTGTCTTTCCCGTGGGTGACGGCACCGTGATGAGCGGAAATACGCGCGTCGTCGGCCTCACTCCTCTGCCGGCGAAGCTGAAATTGATTCACCGCGGCGAAGTCGTTAAAGAAGCCGTGGGAACCAATCTGACCTTCCTTCCCACGAAACCGGGCGCTTACCGCCTGGAAGCCTGGCTCACCGTGGATGGCGAGGACCGGCCCTGGATTTATTCGAACCCCGTTTACGTCAGAGCCCCGTCCCTGTCCGATCTTCGCTTTCCCTCCCGGGAGCTGTCACCAAACGTCGAAGTCAGGAAGGACATCGATTACACCCGGGGCAGCCCGGCCGATGCCAACAAGCACAAGCTTGACTTGTATCTGCCGAAAGACCGAAGGCCTGCGCCCGTTTTCATTTTCATTCATGGCGGCGCGTGGCGTTCGGGCGACCGTTCGCAATATCTGCCGTTGGGCAATCGCTTCGCCCGGGAAGGCATTTTGACCGTCGTGCCTAGCTACCGGTTGGCCCCGCGCAACCCGCACCCGGCGCAAATTCAAGATGTCGCCGCCGCGTTTGCGTGGACGATGCGACAGATCAGTGAGTATGGCGGCGACACCAATCGCATTTACGTGGGCGGGCACTCCGCGGGCGGGCACCTCGCGGCGCTGCTCACTCTGGATGAAGGCTATTTGAAGGCCCACCATCTTTCGCCCGGGAATATCCGTGGAACGATTGCGCTCAGCGGCGTTTTTGATTTGGCCGACGGTGACAGTCAGGCCTCGGTGTTCAGCAAAGACAAACAAGTCCGGCGCAAGGCATCCCCGCTGTTCCATATCAAAAGCCCGGCGACGCCCTTTCTGATTTCCTATTGCCAGTGGGATTATCCCACCCTGCCCGCCCAGGCGCGCGTATTCCATGCCGCCTTGCAGAAGGCAGGCATCGACGCAAAATTGGTCTTTGTTCCGCGCGAAAACCATATTTCGGAAATGATTTCCCTCCCGCAGGACGACGATCCAACCGCCCGGGCGATTTTGAATTTTATCAGGTAGGACTGTCCGCTACTTCAATTTTCCAAGCATCTGGTAAATCCAGACCAGCGCCGTGTTCATGACCTTCTCCCCCGCGCCGACTTCCGCCGGCGCGACGGCGTTGTCGGCGCCGTAGCCGCCCTCCGCAACGGCCTCAATCGTCGGGAAATATTGATGGTAACCGTTGCAATAGCCAAAGAAGAAAAGCTGCTTCACCCGCGTCCGCTCTTTCAAACGAATCGCGTGGTTGCAGAAAAATTCGCCGGAAACACCCGCCAGCGCAATGTCACCATTGAGCAATGCCACCGTCAATCGCGGGCGAACGCCGCCAACATATTCGTCGGCGTAATTGGCCACCAGTTCCGGAAAAAAGGCAACCGAGTAAGCGGCGCGGGTGAGCGGATTCGACAAGTCGGTCCGGGAGGCGAACTTGAACCGGTCTTCGCGCACGATCAACGCTGGATGGACGACTTCGCCGGGCGTCAGCGACGACGCCAGTTTGACCACCTCGCGCCCCAACGCCTGACCGAATGCTTCATAACCCTTGTCCGGCCCCGGGTTCGCGGACAGGTCGCCGGCCGCGCCTTGCATGAAGATCGCCCTGGCACCCGTCTCCTTTTCGACCGCCGTCTTCATCGCGCCCACGTAGTCGGCAGAAAACTTCACGGTCTCCCCGGAAACCATCGTTGGATGCGCCGCGAAATTCACGAGCAGGGCGATCGGTTTGCCGGACCTGTCATCGAATCGCATCACCGCCAGTTCACGGTCCACTGGCTTGGGCTCGATTTTGCTGTGGCGATTGCGATTGAAACCGTCGAGTTTGACTGAGCCGGTCGCCATTTTCGCGGGAGTGAGTCGGGAGTCCGCCTCAACAATGACCGCAACAATGCTCTCCTCCATCGCCTGGTAATAACGGATGGCGGCGTCAAACTTCCCCTTTCCTTTGCCGTCCTCGTCGGAAAGTTCAAGCACGGGTCCGTGATGGGTGTGCGATCCGGCGATGAAGGAGTGTTCGATGCCCGCGACGGCCTTGATTCGCTGGCGGATGACTTGAAGCGATTTCTCGGTCGGCGAGCGGCCCAAATCCAACCCCACAATGGCGAGTTTGTTCGTGCCCGCCTGGATCACCAGCGCGACGGCGTGGAGCGGATCGAGCGCGCCGGTGGAAAGCGCGTCGTGTCGCGCGCCGTAGCCCCACATCGGCAGCGGTTCTTTCGGGGTAATGTCGCGTTTGGCGGCGCCTGCTTTGAACGCCGAGGCGGGCGCTTCCGCCCTGGCGAAGACCGCGATGATCAGGACAACAACAATCAGAGACGTGCGCACGAAGAAGGAATGCATTGGCCCAGCTTCCGGCAACCGGACCGCACCGCCAAGCGCAATTCGAGCGATCGGCCGCCGATCTAGGCCGGATATTTCCTAACGGGGCGGAGCCGCAACCGAAGCGGAGCGCGGGTCTGTGACCCGCAGCAGGTTCGCCGGACAGGAAGCGTTCGGATGGTGCAGCAGCGCCTGAAAATTTGGACGTGTTGCGGCTCACAGAGTCGCGCTCCGAAGAACTTGCGCAAACCGCGAAGATTTTTCCCGATAGCAACACACACGCGCAGGGAGCACAGGCGACTCGCCGCGCGGAAGCCGGAGCGCCTGAATTTTGTGCTAGTGGTTCGGCCAGGCACGATACATTCTAAGCCGTTGGTGAATGGATTGAGCCTGGCAGAGGCGACAAATAATTATCTACGAGAATAAGTATTATGCATAAGAAACCACTGACGGCTGAGGAGTTTGTCGCGCAGATGCAAAATGATCCCGACCTCCTTGAGCGCAAGCGGAAATTCGAAGAAAAGCGACAAGCGGAAATTCAACACCATCGAGTCACGGCTCAGCCTGTCCTTGACGAGCTGAAGCAAGCTGGGTTTGACCTCGCCTCTCTGGACGAACTGCGAAGAAGTGGCGTCGCTTACCGGACTGCGATTCCGATCTTGCTTAAATGTCTTCCATTGATCTCAGATCCGGACGTCAAAGAATCAATCGTTCGGACATTGTCAGTACCATGGGCAAAGCCAACGGCAGCGCTTCCTCTGGTCGCTGAGTTTTTGAGCGCGTCTGAGAAGGAGACGGGGCTGAAATGGGCCATCGGAAACGCGCTGGCCGTGGTTGCGAATGAAAGCCTGTTCGAGCAACTCTGCAAGCTGGTGCGCGACCGACGGCATGGGACAGCTCGGCAGATGGTCGTTCTTGCATTGGGGAAAATGAAGAATCCTCGGGCAATTGACGTGCTGATCGAGTTGCTTGATGACGACGAGGTTTCTGGCCACGCCTTGAGCTCTCTCCTGAAGCTTAAAGCGCGGAAGGCTCGTCCGCATTTTGAACGTTTCCTAAACGATCCGAGGGGTTGGGTCCGAAAGATTGCAAAAAGGGCAGTGGCCAAACTCGAAAAGTGAATAAGATTGAATTCTACCTGCCTATCAGGCGTGCACGGATACGTCACGAGGGTGCGATCCAAACCGGCGGTCAGGAGCGCGGCTGTGGTCGAAGACCCAGCCGCAGCAGCGGGACCAGCCTTTGCGCCGGGGGGTCCATCCAACGCGCCCGATAATCGGGGCGCCTGCGGCTGGTGCTCCGCACACACCCGCGATCCCTTCAGCGATTCGACCGCCGCTTTGGATCGCACCCCCTCACTACTGCCCGGTTGCTCTTGCTCTTCCCAGTCCGAACTGATCTCCGGTGGCCACCGGTTGGCCGTCCTTGAAATCGATCTCCAGCATCTTTTCGCTCTGCACGTCGGTCCCGGTCTCGTCCTTCAACCCGGCGACGATTTTCCGCGTCGCAACT
>WNFZ01002812.1_pt1 | contig 17250 bp, 20 predicted proteins | sample 5400081 | NCBI WGS metagenome assembly WNFZ01 (sample SAMN13153365, study PRJNA577476) | soil metagenome | isolation source: 80 cm soil or saprolite under grassland replicate 1 | place: USA:California | collected 2016-06-15 | reverse complement strand
GGAAAATAGTTTCCGATGAAGGCAATGCGTTTAATTATAGAATGAGTGGATTTTTCCATGCAATTACTCCTTTCAAACATCCTCCAGTTCAGCACATGAGAAGCTTGTGATGTAGATGTAAAAGTAGTGCGGCTACTTGAGGATGTTGATCAGGGAAAACTATTAAATCACTATAGAGCCCAGGATCATCTCCTGTGCTTCAAGAAGGTTCTTGAGGAGTGCCAGATTTTCTTTCAGCTGTGGGCCAGAAAGTGATTTGAACTTATATTTCCTGCTCGGCTTATATTCGGTCACTTCGAAGATGCCCTGGTATCGGCGTCCCAGCAAGTGACCAATGCTTCGAAAAAAGGATCCAAGTCTATCGACGCCGTCCGGGAGTTGGGCAGCCATCAGAGTCCCATACTGCCATTTAACATCGTTCTCTGAGGCGCTCACAAAGTCAAAGACCTGTTTGACGGGTCGAGAAATCACCGTACTCATATGCAAATTGATCATCTGTTTCCTTCGATGCGGCAAGCGTTTTTAAGGCTCCAGCATGGGTCTTGTCGCGATGGGTTGGTCTTTTGGTTTGGCCATACTCACTTTCAAATCATGATCTCCGAATGAATAGGCATTGAACATGCTGATCGCCTTATCTGCTTCATTTTGCGCACTCATGGTGACGAACGCAAAGCCCTTCGACTCGCCGCTCTTGCGATCTCTGATCACTTCCGTTGCAACAACAGCGCCAGCTTGCGTGAACAGCACATTGAGTTCATCCTGCGTCGTTGACTTGGACAAATTTCCTACATACAATCTTGCATCCATGTGAAATTCTGCTTTCTACCCTAAAGGGCACATGTCCGGCATCGCTACCGGGATAAAACCGCCGTCAACCCTATAACAGGGTTGACGGCGGTGAGGCCATACAAATCCAGTTATTTTGTTTTCAATTTACATTCAATTGAGCCATTCAAGCGGGCACGCAACTAAATTGTGGGAACCGGAACACCAAGTTGCCCGAGGATCGCCTTCAGTCCAGCGCCTTCAGTTGGCTCAGCAATCCAGGATGTGATCTTATTATCTTTGACGGTTATCTTTGTCTTTTCATGCTTGGCAGAGAAGGTTTTGTCCGTGGCAGGGATAACACCCATATTCATGTTGGTCAAATCGAATGGTCCGGTATGTGTCCCGCTCAGTTGCGAGATAGCTCTTACTACATCGCCTTCTGCGCCAATCACCTTGAAATGATAGTTCAGGTCTGGGAAGGCGGTCTTCAAGCTGGAGCTCATTCCCAGCCAGGCTTCCTTGTTGATCGGCTCAAGGATAGGTCCGCTGAACTGAAAATCATCTGCAATCATGGATTTTGCATTCTCAAAATCACCCTTCTGGATGGAATCCAAAAGAGCCTGCACAGTCTCTCTCTTATTCACAATGTTTTCCTTTACTACTAATCGAGCTAACACTAAGCAAGTGGGCCTGGGAATTAATGGATGTTCCCTATGGAACACCCTCCGTTTTCCCCCGATTGATAAACATATTGTTTATGGTATGCCTGTATCAGTGTAACACAGTATAGGGTCAAAATACGCGGGAAGACAAAATGGGAGACCTTGGAGTACAAAAGGGTGAATGAAGTTTGTCCGCGAACAGAGCTAATGGAGATCCAGTTTCTTTCGATTTCCTTCGAGGGAATGACAAAATATTGGTTCATTGGGAAATGCCGTGATCATCCAGCATATCTGGCGTAAGGCGACATTAATGTCGCCCTACATTTGAGCCAAAACATTTTCGATTGCAGTAGAATGAATAAGGTAAAGTTTTATGAATCAAGTTCCTGAAAGCCAGCTACCTTCTGAAGAGGAGTATCGAAACATCTTTGAAGTCTCAAGCGACGGGTTGATCATCTATGATATCGAGACAGACTCCGTGGTGGAAGCCAACTCCGCCGCATGTAAGATGCACGGTTACACTCGCCAGGAATTCATCGGACTGAATCCGGCTGTCTTTATGCCTCCTGAAGAGCACGCCTTATTCAGGGAAAATGTCCGGATGGCTGAACAGGATGGCGTGTCCGAAACGCACATCGTCCATACACGTAGGGATGGCTCACAGTTTTACGCGGAAGTACGCAGGTCGCCGATCAGCTATAAAGGCAGGCAGTGCCAATTGAGCGCTATTCGAGATGTCAGCCAGCGCATCCAAACAGAAAAAAGCCTGGGCGAAAAGATTGAAACCCATATGCGCGAACAAGCGACTCTGCTCACCATCTCTCACACGTTGGCATCCTCGTTGGAATTTCAACCGGGTTTGATCCTCGATCAATTGCGAGAGATCATCAAGTATAGCCATGGCGGGCTATTCGTATTGGAAGACTCTACACTGGTTACCCTGGCAATGCGCGGGACGCCACAATTGGAGCAATCCTCGGCTTTTCGCATCCACCTCCAGGGCTCGGACACTCTCAACGCGCTGTTAAATGGGCATCGACCCATCCGCATCGCAGATGTGTGGAGTGACAACCCGCAGGCGCGATTCCTGCGTTCGCTTCTGGATGATGGGGCGGCTGCCTTGCTCGAAGGGACGCAATCCTGGATGTGGGTACCATTGGCAGTCAGGGGCCGCATCATCGGCGGGATTGGTATCGCCGAAACCCGAAAGAATTATTTCACGGCTCACGATGCTGATCTGGCTTTGAGCGTAGCCAACCAGGCCGCCATCACCATGATAAACGCCGAACTGTATAAGGACGCGCAGACGTTGGCGGTCGTGGAGGAACGCCAGAAACTGGCGCGCAACCTGCACGATGCCATTAATCAGTCCCTCTTTTCAGCTGGCTTGATCGCCGAAGTTCTGCCGCGTTTGTGGGAACGTGAACCCGAGGAAGCGCGCCGTTCCCTGGAGGACCTGCGAAGGTTGACGCGCGGCGCGCTGGCAGAAATGCGCTCTCTGCTGGTCGAATTGCGACCCTCCGCCCTGACCGATACGGATCTGGCTGACCTGCTGCGACTCTTAGGCAATGCATTCACAGGAAGAACGAATGTGCCGGTCCTTGTGAAAGTGACAGGCGAAGGCGCGCTGCCTGCCGAGACCCAGGTGGTGTTCTACCGTATTTGCCAGGAAGCACTCAACAATATTGCCAAACACGCCAAAGCCACTCAGGTGGAAATTGATGTGAGGCATGAACCGGGCGCATTGGATCTTCACATCCGTGATAATGGCCGCGGTTTTGACAGCTCGGAGCAAACACCGTCGGGCCACTATGGACTGAGCATGATGCGTGAGCGCGCCGAAACTGTGGGCGCGCGACTGACAGTCACAAGCGAGCCCGGACATGGCACAGAACTCTATATACGCTGGAGAGAAGCACCAAAACAGGAGGCCGTATGAGCATGCGCGTTTCCCAACCCATTCGCGTGATGCTGGTGGATGACCACACCATGGTACGCCGAGGATTGGCCGCCTTCATAAAAGTTTTTGATGATCTGCAGCTCGCAGGCGAAGCCGAAAGCGGCGCAGCTGCCATCCAGCTCTGCGCTGAGGCTCTGCCGGATGTCGTGCTGATGGATATGGTCATGCCCGATATGGACGGGGCAGCCACAACCCGCCTCATCCGACAGCAGTTTCCTCAGGTGCAGGTGATCGCTTTGACCTCTTTTAAAGAGGGAGACCTGGTGAAGAACGCCCTGGAAGCCGGAGCGATCGGCTATTTGCTCAAGGATGTCTCTGCAGATGAACTGGCTGGAGCCATCCGCGCCGCCCATGCCGGTCGCGCCACACTCTCACCCGAGGCAGCTCAAGCCCTGGTGGAGACAACAAATCAACCATCCGCGCCGCGGCTTGACCTAACAGAGCGCGAGCTTGAAGTCCTGACTCTCATGGTGGAGGGATTGAACAATACCCAGATCGCTGGCAGGCTGACCGTCAGTTCATCCACGATCAAATCCCATGTCAGTAATATCCTTTCCAAATTAGGGGTAGCCAGCCGAACTGAGGCAGTCACACTGGCGTTACGCAGCCACATTATCAAGTAACTCACCAAATCTCCCCCAACTGGCGGAGACAAACACCCCCCGACCGATGGATGTAGTCGAGGCGTGTTTGCTATAAAATTAACCAGCGATGGATATTCGAGGCGCTCGCCTATTAAGTGCCTTATAGGTAGGTGAAGAAAATCGAGTGTAAGGTGTCTTTCACCAACCGATTCTTTACATAGCTGATTGCTCTGATCCTCATCGTGAACCTGCTTTTCTTTTATCCCAGGCATTGGTGAACCTGTCCTTATCTAATTCTAAACACAAGAAAAATTTCAAAATGCTAATCAAGCCAACACTGCAAGATTCAGAACTTCGTTACCGTCGCTTGTTCGAAACAGCTCAGGATGGAATTTTGATTCTGGATGCCACAACAGGGATGATCGAGGATGTCAACCCGTATTTGATCAAAATGCTGGGCTATTCGCGCGGAGAGTTTGTGAAAAAAAAGCTTTGGGAAGTAGGCGCGTTTAGGGATATTGAAGCCAGCAAGGACGCCTTCGAAGCATTGCAGGAGAATGAATATATTCGCTACGAAGACCTGCCACTTAAAGCGAAAGACGGACACCTCATTCAAGTGGAGTTTGTCAGCAATGTCTATTTGGTTGGCGACGGAAAAGTGATCCAATGTGATGTCCGTGACATCACGGAACACAGACGGATCATCGCTGCATTGCAGGGAAATGAGAGAAAATACCACGACTTGATTAATCAAAGCCCGGACGGCTATTTCATTATTGAATTGTCGGGCAGCATATTGACGGTCAATACAGCCATGTGTAAGGAGCTTGAGTTCAGCGAAGAAGAATTCCTTTCCATGAACATTTGGGACATTATCCCGGAACAATTTTTGGATCAATACAAGGAAAGGCTCACGAAGATTCTTGAAGGGAAGAGTTTGAAGGAAGCGACAGAATATATGGTGCATGGGAAACATGGCGGGATCCATTATGTAGAAGTTCTATCAGCTCCTCGTTACAGCGGAAGAGATATTATTGGTTTCCAAGGGATTGCACGTGATATCACCGCGCGCAAACGGGCGGAGGATGCCCTCCAGGAATCCGAGGCAAAATTCCGCAGGCTGGTAGCACATCTTCCCACGGTCGTTTATGTGAATGCGGTGGGCGATGCAAGTTCCACGCTTTACGTCAGCCCGCAGATTAAGACCCTGGTGGGATATACGCCACAGGAATGGCTGGATGATCCAAAACTATGGTCGAAAATAGTACATCCTGAAGACCGTCCGCATGTATTGAAACAAGCTGCTCATACTGACCAAAGCAATGAACCATTCGACATGGAATATCGAATGATCGCGCGGGATGGTCACCTGGTTTGGGTACATGATGAGGTCATCCTCGTAAATGATCTGGAAGGCAAGCCTCAATTCTGGCAGGGCATTATGCTCGATATCACCGAGCGCAAGCAAGCCGAGGAGACCTTGCTTGAAAAGGACAGTCTCTTGTCTGAAGCGCAGCGTATCGGTCATATGGGCAGTTGGAGTTATGATATTCTCACGGATGCCTTGCAATACTCAGATGAAATGTATCGTCTGCTTGATACGTCTCCGCAGGAATTCCAGCATAACCAAGCGGGTTTTTTAAGCCTGATCTATGCCTCAGACCGCCCAATGGTAATCAAGTGGATGGAGGAGATCAGCGCTGGCAGGCAGGTGAAGGAACTGGATTTTCGCCTGTTTCGCAAGAATGGAGAATTGCGTTACTTCCAAAGCCGGGGCAAAGTCCGCTTTGATTCGGCTGGCAAACCTACCCGCTTCATTGGAACAGTGCAGGATGTTTCCGAAAGCAAACTAGCCGAGATACAGATCCATCAGCAGATTCAGCGCCTCACCGCGCTCAGTAAAATTGATCAGGCCATTATTTCCACTGTGAATCTGGGCACCATGATGGAGGCGGTCTTATCAGAGGTGATTGCGCAGTTGCAGGTGGACGCGGCAGACGTCCTGCTCCTGCATCCCAATTCGGAGATGCTGGACTATGTAGCAGGGCGCGGCTTTCGCACGCAGACCGCTCAAACAACACAGGTGCCCATTGGCAAAAGCGCGGCCGGGCGCGTCGTAAAGGAATGCCACCTGATCAAGCTGGAAGATTTACAGGAACAGTCCCGGGACTTTCACCTCTCAGAGCGACTCGCAGCGGAGGGTTTCGTCTCTTATTTTGGCGTACCCCTCATCACCAATGGAAGGGTCATAGGTGTGCTGGAGGTATTCCATCGTACAAGCATGCATCCTTATGAAGAATGGGTTGACTTTCTCCACATACTGGCAGGGCAGGTTGCCATAGCCGTGGAGAACGCGTCCTTGTTCGCAAACCTGCAAAAGTCCAACCATGAACTTTCTGAGGCATACGATACCACCATCGAAGGCTGGTCGCGTGCCCTCGACTTGCGCGATAAGGAAACCGAAGGTCATACCTTGCGCGTCACCGACTTGACGCTGACCCTGGCTCGTGAATTTAACTTCACAAACACGCAAACGCTGTATATTCGTTGGGGGGCGTTGCTGCATGATATTGGCAAGATGGGTATTCCAGATAGCATCCTGCTCAAGCCAGATAAGCTGAGTGTAGACGAATGGGAGATCATGCGGAGACATCCCCAGTATGCATACTATCTGCTAAAGCCGATCGCCTTCCTCACGCCTGCACTGGAGATTCCATACTGCCATCACGAAAAATGGGATGGGACAGGCTACCCACGCGGGCTCAAAGGTGAAGAGATTCCTTTGCAAGCCCGCATTTTCACTGTAGTGGACGTATGGGATGCACTGATATCAGATCGCCCATATCGTCCGGCTTGGACAAAAGAAAAAGCGCTGGAATACATCCAGCCTCTTTCAGGTACGCACTTTGATCCACAGGCGGTGGATGTTTTCATGAAATTTTCTCTATTAAAGTAATGGTCTCCCCCAAATGGGGAGATCAACACGATCAACTTCATTATCTGGATTATCATGGGGCTTTGATCGGCTGGGCTGCCAGCGTCATCATGCACACAAATAATCGCCAGGGTCTGATCGCCGACATTATTGTTGGGATCGTGAGCGCGTTCGTAGGAGGTTACTTCCTGAGTCCGCTGTTCCACGTCGGTACGATCAACCAGGGTGACTTTAGCATCCCGGCCCTGCTGGGAGGTGCTGTCATCCTTCTGGCATTCTCAAGTTGTTTCGCAATGTAGCTGGATTCCTGATTGTCATACTAATTGGCTTGGGTATCTACTTATATTTCAACTGCTGGACTGTGGCATCCACCACAGCGTATTGCGTCAGTCTCTAAGCCTTGCCATTCCTGCAATAACCTCCTCCCCCAAGTGGCGGAGACAAATACTCCCCAGACGCAGGATGCGCCTGGGGAGTATTTGTTATACGATGAGTGTATTATGACCCGCGTATATATAGCTGACGGTTTAACTGAAGAGCGCTCCGCTCTGCGCCTAATGTTGCTGGATCTCCATATGGACGTAGTTGGAGAAGCCGAGGACTGGGCAACCGCGTTAGCACAGGCTCCGCTCAAAACTACCGATATGTTGTTGATCGATTGGAACTTGCTCCCCAACTCGCCTACCGGGGCTCTGGAGGAACTGCGCAGAGCCTGCCCGGCTGCGCTGGTCATTGTCCTCATCAGCCATCTGGATGCCCGTCAGCAAGCTGCCCTCTCCGCCGGCGCGGATGCGTTTATCAGTAAAGGGGAAACGCCTGAGGGTGTGGCAGAACGCTTGCGCGCCGTTGCTGCAAGCATTCGTATTGGATAGAGCCAGCATAAGAGTGAAAGTTATTCGAATGATCCGAAGGAGGATCCATGAACAACGATGTATTGAAAGGTCAGTGGAAACAAATCCGAGGCGAGGCTAAGGCGTGGTGGGGCAAACTCACCGACGATGATCTGGAACGAGCTGCCGGCAAATTCGATGTGCTTGCGGGCTTGCTTCAGGAAAAGTACGGTTATACCCGCGCACACGCCATCGAGGAAATCGATAGGCGCGTCACTGAGTATGAAGCCAATCTCAAAAAGACTACGCCCACTTCGTAGTTTGGCAACATAACTTTTGCGCCCTTCCCTGCTAAGAAGCGGCACGAATTAACAAGAAAAACGTGGGCGTTTGCCTGTGGAATACATTCAAATAAGGAGAAGAAATGAACATCATTATTTACCTCATTGCTGGAGCGATCGTCGGGTATGTTGCGAGTCGGATCATGCATACGAATTCACAGCAGGGATTGCTGCTCGATATCGTGGTAGGCGTTGTCGGCGCATTCCTGGCTGGCTACTTCATCAGTCCTCTGTTGCATGTCGGGACGATCAACCAAGCCATCACCCTGCCAACCATGCTGGTCACCCTCGTGGGTTCCGTAGTTCTGTTGTGGATCTATAAGGCGCTTGCTGTCCGCCGCTAATTTCAGTGTATGCCAAATAAATGAGCAGGGACAACTATGTCCCTGCTTGCAAGCTTTGCACAATAAAAAACTTATCTGGCAATCCATCCAAGCTCTCTTAATATTAGTGCAGAACGATGCTCAGAATGAAAAGTCGCCATATCAAACGACATACAGTCGGTATCTAAATCACTACGACCGAACGCCATTTTTATCCATAGACGATGAGAGGTCAACATGGACAGTTCCTTTCGTGACCAAGAGTCCACCACGCAGAAGAACCCGAAGAGATTTTTTGTGGGCCTGATCTTGCTTGCCAGTATTGTCAAAAGGCTGGCAGAGCTTGTCAGGTTGACGGAGCAAGAACGGGAAGAGGCCGGCATTCATATCGATCGCCTGGGCGACGAATAATAGTAGTCAATGCGAGCGTGCGTTGATCATGTACAAAATACAAACCGCAACGCAAATAGCGGTCACCATTAGTGATGAAGGAGAAAAGCAAATGATCCATGAGAATCAAGAATATAGAAACCCCGCAAATAATATATTGAACGTTTTGATCGGCATGCTGGTCGGCGGACTGGCTGGCACTATAACAATGCTATTGCTGGCGCCACAATCTGGAAAAGCTACCAGAGTACAGCTTCAGAAAAAAGGTATCGAGCTGCGCGATCGGACAACTGAACTGGTGGACGACACCATGGCGCAGGTACGTACGGAAGCAAACAAGATTGCAGTTAGTGGACGCGAGAAGATGAAAGAATTAACACAACACGGTCAGGAAATCGCCGTTGAGCAACTGGAGCACGTATCCAAAGCTGCACAAGCTGGGAAAAAGGCAATCCAAAATTCCTGAAGCCGACCTCTTACATAGGTCCTTGTAATTAGGCAATCTTCTCAGTTGATTACGAGGGGACTGTCAGCCAATTGATTCGGTCAGTCAACCGTTCCCAGTATTGCCGGATCGCAGCGAGTTTCATATTTTGAATGTTTATCATATTAATAGAAAATAGCTAGACCCGTGAATGAGAGATGTAAACATGTTCCCAACCCAGATAGCCAAAATAGATGCTGTTGAATTTTCGAGGTGTGAAGAATTGGAGCAAAAGACCGATCATGGGAAAAGTCTCAGCCCTGACCAAAAAACAGATGCAGCGATAAAAGAATCTGTTAACGATGCCCTCCGGAAAGACGACGTTCTACGAGCCATAGAATATAACGAATTTGAGGTCTACGTAAAGAATGGAGTCATCTACTTGAACGGTCATATCGTAAATATGACCAGCCAAAAGCGGATTGAGAGTGCTATTCGTACCGTTGACGGCATTCAGGGAGTTCAAAATAATCTCGTTCCCGATGACAGGCTCACTCTTGAGGTTGCCGGGTCCCTGGGAGAGTTGGAACACACCTACGGTTGCAAGTTTTTTACAGGTGCATCGCACGGCGTGATTTCACTGAATGGTGTCGTAGGTAATGAGAATGTGAAATCATTAGCGGAAAGGTGTGCAGCGAGTAATCCGAAAGTTCGCGGGGTGGTCAACAACGTGCACGTTTCCGGAGCCACGCAGGATCTAAAAGACCAACCATTCCTGCAACCCACCATTGGAGAGATCATTTATTTTCTCGATGGGGTCTCCGGGGTTGTAAAACAGGTAATTATGAATCCGAATAATCGACGTGTGATTGCCATGACCGTCTGGGGACAATTTGCAGATCAGCGCCAGGCTCTCGAATCCCTAAAAAATAGCGACGCCGGGTCTCCAGACCGACTTGTCGTTATTTCCATGGATGTAGTCCGTTATATAACGGAGGATTCAGGGTTTTTATCCATCAACAGCAATGAGCAAAAACGGTATATGGAATTCGATCCTGGTTCTTTTCGTTCACCCAATGTAGGCTGGGTACCTCCTTATCCGTATTGCCCGGATGTCGTGCTGTTCCCTAATGAACGACGAGAAGTGGAGTACCAAATTTTAAAACAGCTTCCCCGGTCTCCATTTGTCGTTGCCTGGGGAGAACAGCCGCTCAGAGAACAGCTCCTCGCCAATGATAGCCTGGGCGGTTAAGGAAAAGCCATGTAGTTGTTCCTGTTTTATACTTAGTGGAGATCAAAAATGAAAATCGGCATTATCGAAGCAAAGTGGAATGAATTTCGCCAAAAAATCATGAACCGGCGGAATGAACGTCGCACCGATCAAATTGCCGGCGTCGATAGCGCCCAGGAACGATCCATCAGCATCCTTCAGAAACGGTATGGATTTAGCAGAGAACAAGCGGCCTCCGAAATTAAGAAGCATTATTCGAAGGCCCGCCTCGGCTAAAACTATGTTTTTCAGGTAAGATCGAATGATGGCGGAGAACTGAACTTATGAAGTTCTGCGCTGGAAGCACGATGGCGACACAATGATTGAAATCGATTATTCAACACTCAAACAGAAAAGGAAAAACAATGCAAAAAAAAGTTGGCTTGTGGATCGACCGTAATAAGGCAGTGATCGTAATCATCGATCACAACATTGAAGCGAAAAGCATCATCACTTCTGACATGGAGCATTACGTCCTGTACTCCAGCGTTGTCCCCGGAGATGGTTCACCCGAGGAAATACGCGACCGGCGCTTCTGGAACCATCTCGGTGAGTATTACGACAAGATCATGGCGCAAATTCGTGATGCCACAGAGATCCAAATATTTGGACCGGAAGTAGCGAAGTATGAGCTCCAGAAACACCTGGAGAATGAAGGGTTGTCGCAAAATATCGTTAGCATGGAAGAGATCGGCAAATTGACAGATCTTCAGATCGCTACAAGAGTCCAGAACCGTTTTCCAGTCGGATCTCGATTTGATTTTTCCTAAAAGAAGTTTTTTCATCGCATGGAATGATGCCATATCCATGCCTGACGGATTTAGCGGATTCGTGCATCATTCCCGAATCCGATTGCGCACTTAAGTTGGAAGGATCTGATCGTTCTCGTATTTGGTGTAACTGAGGAGAAAATGAATTTGAAATTGAACTTGCTCTTTATTGTTATGGATGTGTTGACTATAGTAGCCTATCCGATCGTATTTGTGCACAGGAAATTAAGTCAGTTTTCCAAATCAATAGCAGGTATTTCATTGGCACGTTTTTTACTTGCAGGTTTTATCACAGCCGACAAATGAGCCAGTGAACAATTATGTACTGCGAAAGAAAGGCGGTGATGCGTACCCAAACGATTGATTTTCAAGACTAACATACTCTTTGTGTTTTCCCAGAGCATCGTTCAGAACTGGAGCAAGCCGTCTCCACATTGGGTCTGGAAAGCCATTCTCCTGTGATTGTGCTGATCGGTGGCAGCCATCGAAAAGATGTTGCGACTGAAATAATTGCGGGGATCGGATGCAATGGTAACCGGGATGCCCAGCCAAGTTTGTTCAGCAAAACGTTGGAGTTTGTTATACCAACTGGCGACAACTTGCGCACCTGGGATTTGCCAAAGATTAAAGTGATTCATCGCCTGGTAAGCAATTTGAGTCACAGCTGCGCGTGCGAACCCCGGCGCGCCGGGTTTGTCTTCGATCGAAGCATCCGCATTGACTACTGTCCCATTAATGAACAGGAGTCCCGCTTTTTCTTCCAGTGTCATTTGCCCCAAGAGATCGTCAACACGGGCATCAATTGGCTGTCGAGGATCCTCATAAACATCCAATTTGCCGTTTTTGTTGATGTCTCGGAAAGTAAAGCCGTCCTCTGTTTTTAACAGACTAGAATGCTGCATCGAGAGCTCATGTAGCGGATTAGGTACTGCTTGATGTGATTTCATGGTTGATCTCCTTGTTGCTCACGTCTGCAATTTAGTTGAGATGGTTCATAAACACAAGCTGGCATGTCGCCCTAAAATATTTCCTACTTCCCTGAAAACAAGATAATAAAAAGTTGGGCTTTTGACATCATCGATCAACGCAAAAAAGCTTCGTGCAAACCACCATCTACAGTGATGATCTGTCCGGTCGTCTTGCTGAATTTATTGCTACTCAATAGATATGCAACTTCAGCTTGGTCCGCGAGGGTAATGGGAGATTTAGTTAAAGTGCGCTGGGCATAAAAAGCAGCGAGTTTGTCGCGCAGAACTTCTGTGCTTTCGCTTTCATCAAAGGCAATGCTGTACTTGGTTAATGAACTGATCACACGGTCACGCGGGAACATGCTGCTCCCCTCGACCACTGTGGCAGGCGCCAATCCATTGACACGCACCAAAGGAGACAGCTCAATTGCCAATTCGCGCACCAGATGATTTGCAGCCGCTTTGCTCGTGTCATATGCAAACGAGCCCTGCTTTGCAACCGCGGCATTGGCGCTTGTCGTGATGACGAGACTGTTCTTCAAACCTTGTGCCTGCCAGATTTTCTTCGCCTCATCCGCGACAAGATATGGACCAGCTACATTAATGGCGTAGGTCAATGCCCACTTGTCATCGGGGATATAACCTTGTTTATCAGGTGGAACAAAAACCCCTGCTGTGATGATGATATTGTCAACGCCCCCATAGGCGAGGAGCACGTTCGCAAACATTGATTGAATACTTGCGCGCTGCGTAATATCAACGCCGAGTCCAATGGCTGGACCGCAACCTGAGATACCCGTCCCGGCTACGCCAATGCCCATACCGTATATGTCAATTAATTCTTTTGCCGTTGCTTGCGCCGCTTCTTCAGACAGATCTGCGCAAACGACATGTGCGCCTTCTTTAGCAACACGATGCGCGGTCGCTTTGCCAATGCCACTCCCCGCGCCAACCACAATGACTACGTTACGCGCGAATTCTTTTTCAGGTGGCATGCGTTTCAATTTTGCTTCTTCGAGCAGCCAATATTCGATATCGAATGCTTCCTGGCGTGGCAAACCCTGATATTCGCTGATGGCTTCGGAAGCGCGCATCACTTCAATCGCCAGGGAATAAAACTCTGCTGTGACACGGCTTTCACTTTTGTTCTTGCCCCAGGCGATAAGTCCGACCCCTGGAATGAGAAAGACGGTCGGATTCGGATCGCGCATGGCGGGTGAATTCGGATGCTTACAGGCTTCGTAATAGGAAGCGTAATCGCTTCGATACCTGACCAAACCTGCTTCCAATTTCTCGAGGAGACTCTCCACCGATTCTTCTTGCGGATCCCAATCCACATAGAGTGGCTTGATCTTCGTTCTAAGGAAATGGTCGGGGCAGGATGTTCCAATCTCAGCCAGACGCGGGGCATCCACGCTATTCACAAATTGAAGCACACTGTCCGTGATATGGATGGTGCCAATGAAGCGATTCTTCCGCGAAACCATTCCACGCAACTTTGGTAGCAATTTGACGATGATTTCCGTGCGGGCTTTTTCATCCAAGGACTCATACTTTTGCCCGCCAAAGGTCTTGTGGCCTTTATCATGCTGCTCGAGATAACGCGCTGCCTTCTCGATCAAAGTCAACGTCAGTTCATAACAAGCCTTATCATCATCGGCCCAGTTAATGAGACCGTGCTGTCCCATCACCAGTCCCTTGAGGTCTGGGTCCTGCTGCAACTTTTGCTTCATCACCAACCCTAGATCAAAACCGGGACGTTGCCAGGGTACCCAACCAACTTCCTCTTCGAATATTTGCTGTGTCAGTCGTTCCTGATCCTTGCTGGCGGCGATGGCAATGACAGAAATAGGATGCATATGATCCACGTGACGGAAGGGAATCAAACCGTGCAATGGTGTATCGATGGAACTCGCGGCAGGATTTAGATCAAACGTCGTGTGCCGATACATATCCACCATTGCGTCTTCAACCTCGGTCTTTACACCTTTGACTTCCGCCTTGCTGTAGATGTTTTCCAGTGACAAAAATTTATCCATATATAGCGAAGCAAAATTGGCACGGGTGGATGTTCGCAGGTCGCCGCCAGAACCTTTCACCCACAACACATCCACTGCCTCGCCCGTCAAGGGATCAGTCATCCTGATTTTAGAGGAAGTGTTGCCTCCACCTGTATTGGTGATGCGCTGGTCAGCACCGAGGATGTTACTGCGATAGCGCAATCGTTCCACGGGATCAAGTTGATCCGCGATTTTGTCATCCCATAAATGATTTACGAATTGAAATTTCTCAGATCTTGTCGCCATAATCTTCCTATGAATGGTAAAAATGCCGATGAAATATAGTAGAACTTGCTATACGAAGCGCCGTAGGGCGAGCCTTGGGAGTCGGCATGTGTCCTGCCTTATATAGGTGGGTCGCCCCTACCAGTTATCGTTTTGATAATTCCTTTTTCTCATAATCCTTGACAACAGCCATAAAGTCCATACCAACCGGAACATTCTTCTTCGAACAGTAGGTATCCCAAACTGCACTGAACGGCATGGACTTGAGCTCTTCCTGCAATGCCAGGCGGCTGGAGAAATCTCCTTCGATTTCATACTGTCTTAGCATCTCGCGTGGCTCGAGCAATGCAACTAGCAGCGCACGTAATGTGTTTCGCGCACCAATTGTCCATGCGGCGATTCGGTTGATGCTGGCATCGAAGTAATCCAACCCGATATGAATTCGTTCCAAGGCATCGTTGCGGACAACTTCATTGGCGATCGCTTGCGTATCATCATTGAATGTGACGACATGATCGCTGTCCCAGCGCACGCCTCGGCTGACATGCAACAATAGTTGATCCAGATAAAGTAATAAGGATGAAATCTTATCAGCGATTGTTTCTGTGGGATGGAAGTGTCCCGAATCCAGGGTAAGTAATATTTTACGACTCAAGGCATACGCAATGTAAAACTCCGCAGAACCGACCACATAACTTTCCGAGCCGATACCAAAGAGTTTCGGTTCCACCGCATCGAGGTTATAGCGCGGATTGATCTTCTCCGCGAGAACCGCATCCAGCGATTCACATAAAAGTTTGCGAGGTGTTCGACGATCTGCAGGGCTATCCTTGTACCCATCGGGAATCCAAATGTTGGTTACGGCAGGAGTTCCCAACTCCTTCCCAAAGTATTCACCGATCTTGCGACTGGCAATGCAGTGTTCAATCCAGAATTGACGGATACCCGCGTCACGATGTGCGAGCGTAAATCCATCCGCAGACTTGGGGTGCGAGAAACAGGTTGGATTGAAATCAACGCCGTGACCGTTCACCTTCGCCCAATCCTTCCACGCCGAAAAGTGTCGTGGTTCGATTTTATTGCGCTCCACTTTTTGGTCTGCTTCGAGATAAATCGCGTGAAGGTTCACGCGATGTGACCCGGGCAACAGCGAATACACTACATCCAGATCCTTGCGTAATTCATCCGCTGTGCGCGCTTTGCCGGGATAATTCCCTGTTGCGGCAATTCCACCGGTTAAATCACCACCGGGATTTTCGAATCCGCCAACATCATCTCCCTGCCAGCAATGCAGGCTAATGGAAATGGTTTCAAGCGCAGCAAGAGCCTTCTCTGTATCCACGCCAAACGCGGCGTAACGTTCTCTGGCAAGGTTGTAGGAGTTTTCAATATTTGTTTTGAAATCGTTCATGACTGCCTCTAGAAAATATAGTTCAATCCAGATGGAAATATTCTTCCAGTTCGACAAACGTTTCATCGGGGCGCGTATTGGCATCCACAAACGCAGACATGAATTCCTGCCAGCGCGTGTTGACTTCCCTCGCTGCCATTTTTGCCTGAGCGACAGAGAGGCTTTCTTCCGCTTCGAAGTAGCCAAAGATCAAGCCGTCTTCGCGCATGAACAAGCTGTAGTTATGCCATCCGGTTTCACGCAGCGCATGTAGCATTTCGGGCCAGACGTGTTTGTGATGCTCCTTGTATTCCGCGAGGCGATCCTGCCTGACTTTGAATTGAAAGCCAACACGTTTCATGTTGCGATTCCTTCGAATAGTTACCACTATACAAGCTCTGCAAGGAGATCAGCAAGAGCGGTAAGTACCTCATCCGCATTTGGCAGCGCCGCGAGCCCATGTCGCAAACTTCTTTTCCTTTGGCTTTGCAGTATATTCACAATGAATACATTTCCGGGAACGAGTTTTGTGAGCGTATCTGTCACAGCGGACCAGGCGGCTGGGTCGTCACTAATTTCGTCAATCGTATCATCAATGGATAAAGCCTTGCGTGAATCAGCATCTTTATAAGCATATCATACCATAAGGAGTCATGTGTCGCGCAGATGCATGGCTTAAGCCACCGCCAGGTCGCGGTCGTATTGCGATATGTCGATATCCCGGCTCAACGGCAGTGATGCCGCCGACCGTTCGATGAAGCCAGTCTGCAACCGCGCCCAGGGCATAATGGTTAAAGGATGTCATCTCGCCTGGATTGATACTTCCATCCGGGAGCATGCTGTCCCAACGCTCCCAAATAGTGGTGGCACCCATGGTCACCGGATACAGCCAGGATGGACATTCGCGTTGCATCAAGAGATGATACGCGGCTGCATAATTCCCCGTATTGCATAATACATCACAGATGAGCGGCGTGCCTACAAAACCAGTCCCGATGCGGTAGCGGTTCGCGCGCACCAGCGCAAGTAGACGGTCTGCCGCGTGTTTTCGTTGCTCAGGGTTTGGCAGCAATCCAAATTCAATCGCCAAGGTATAAGCCGTCTGCGCATCGCTCAGAAGACGACCTGCAGGCGTGACATATTCTTTCCCAAATGCCTGACGTATTTCGCCAGCAAGAGAAAGATAGTAGGTTTCCTTTTCCATCATACCAAGCACACCAGCCGCCTGCCCCACTAATTCCGCGGAACGAGCAAAGTAAGCGGTCGCGATTAAGTAAGGATCTGTTCGTGCTTCTCCTGGTTGATCGGGCGGCGCGGCAGGGTCAAGCCAATCGCCAAACTGGAATCCCT
>WNFZ01002552.1_pt1 | contig 17251 bp, 11 predicted proteins | sample 5400081 | NCBI WGS metagenome assembly WNFZ01 (sample SAMN13153365, study PRJNA577476) | soil metagenome | isolation source: 80 cm soil or saprolite under grassland replicate 1 | place: USA:California | collected 2016-06-15 | reverse complement strand
CGCAATCCGAAATCCGCAATTCAAAGACGTTCCGGGCCTGTGCAAAGCTGCGACCATTCAGGAAATCGCGGCCCAGGGCTGGTCGCTCAACCCCGGCCGCTACGTTGGCGTGGCCGCCGGCGAAGCTGTGAGCGACGAGGACTTCAAGGAACAACTCGAAACGCTGAACGAGGAACTCGAAACCCTCAACGCCCAGGCGCGCGACTTAGAACAAACCATCGACGGCCATGTTGCGGAAATTCTGGAGGCGTGATGATGGCAGCCAACGGAAACGACAACTGGAAACCCGAAAAGCTGGAGGACGTCTGCACTCAAATCACGGATGGAAAACATGGCGATTGTCGGGATCAACCAAGCTCCGGCTTCTATTTTCTTAGCTGCAAGGATGTAGCCAACGGAAAGTTAAACTACGAAGACGCGCGGCAAATCACCGAAGACGACTTCCTCGACACCCATCGGCGAACGAAGTTTGCACCGTCTGACGTTTTGATTACGAATAGCGGGACGATTGGCAGGATGGCGTTAGCGCCGGACAATGAACTGACGTCGCGGACAACGTTCCAGAAGAGCGTCGCGATTCTGAAGCCGATTCCGAGTCTCGTTGAGCCGAGCTTCCTTTACTACGCACTCCAGGCAGACATTCGCCGGTTGATTGAGTTTGCGGGCGGCACGGCTCAGAAGAATTTGCTTCTTCGCGACCTCCGAGCGTTTGAAGTAAGTGTTCCCCCGCTTCCGGTGCAACGGCGGATCTCGGGAATCCTGTCGGCCTACGACGAGCTGATGGAGAACAGTCAGCGGCGCATCCGGATTTTGGAGGCGATGGCCCGCGCCCTCTACTGTGAGTGGTTCGTCCACTTCCGCTTTCCCGGCCACGAAAAGCTCCCGCGCGTCGCCTCCCCCCTCGGCGACATCCCCCAAGGCTGGGAGGTGCGCACGGTGAAACATGTGGCGACCGTGAGTTACGGCTTCCCGTTTCAGTCGAAGAAATTCAACACTGACGGGATCGGCACGCCCGTCATCCGCATTCGCGACATCCCAGAAGGATTCAGCCCGACGTTCATGGACGAGGACGCCGAGCCGAAATATCATGTCAACAATGGCCACATCCTTGTCGGCATGGACGGCGACTTCCACATGTGTATCTGGTCGAGCGGACACGCCTTTCAGAACCAGCGAGTCGCCCGGTTCGAGTCCAACGGCGAGATTGGCAACCTCCATCTGTTCCTTGCGCTGGAGAAACCGATTCAAGAATTGAACAAAGCCATCGTTGGCACAACCGTCGCGCACCTTGGCGACATGCACATCAGGACGATTCAGATTGTTTGGCCGCCAGCGAACGTGCGCGCCAAGGCACGCGAGGTTCTTGAGCCGATGTCGGAACAAATCATCGCCCTGAAACGCCAAATCCAAAACCTACGCCAGACGCGCGACCTGCTGCTGCCGCGGCTGCTGTCGGGGCAAGTCAACTTCAAGGAGAACTGAGCCATCAAGGCACCATGATTCCCTTTGAAACTGACAATCTCAGGGCCTACATGCTCCTGCTTCGCATTGAGATTGCATTGCGCGAATGCTTGCGGAATTGCCTGGAGTCCGAATATGGAGCGCACTGGCGGAAAAGACTGCCTGGGGAACTGCTGAAGAAGATCAAGCAGTCGCAAGCTGAAGAAAACCGGCCTCAGTTCGACTTCCTTCGCTTAGGGCCTCTCTACTATCTCACTTTCGGTGAGTTGTTGACCCTCCTAAAGCAAAAGCCCGGCTGCAGCGTGGCTGGAAAATTGGGAGGGGACTGCATTTTGAAACAGCTTGAGAACATCTTCACGCCGCGAAACTCAGTCTGTCACTCACGCCCTGTGTCCTCGGTCGGCCTGAAAACGATCGAAACACTGTATGCAGAGATGGAAACGGCTCTGACTGCGGCTGGGTTTGCGCAGCTCATAGCAAAACCCGACACCGGTTTGGCCCAAGACGAAGCTGCGAAAGCACTGACTCCTTCGCTTAAAACGGTCGTGCGGGATTTGCCAGACCTTCCTCAAACATTCCCGATTCCCGAAGCTTTTCAGACCGCGACAGCCCAATTCTGGTGGGCGGATGACTCCCTTGCAGGATTCAACCGTTCTATCGTCGAAGCTGCCATTGGCCTCATCCGCGAATACAATGCCTTTCCGGTGGGTGTTGGGTCTGCGTGGACACGACAGAGGTTCTGTGAGCAGCGTGACATGAAAACGCGAATTCAATATGCCGTCATTGAGTTGGAGAAAGTGACAATATGAACCAAGCAACGAAACCTAAACTCCCTCCTAATCCCTACAAGCGCTCACCGATCAAAAAGCTCGAGGATTTGGCGGGCCGTGCTCGGGAACGGAAAACGATTCGCTACTACCTGAATCTTACCGTCTCGGGGGATAGTCCCCACTTGGCCTTAATTGGGCAGAGAGGTGTTGGTAAAACTAGCTTGCTCAACGGGGCGGAAACTATCGCGAGGGATTTGAAACTCCTGCCGGTGCGCCTCGACATGAACGAGCTAAAGGCCAAATCACCAGGTAGATTCTGGCAGGATCTGTATCAAACGTTGGCTCTCTCCATGGTCAAGACAGGATGTTGGGGTGGTGAGCACGGAACAATTTACGCTGAGCTCTTGCGCATGATTCACTCCCGCCAGCCAGGAAGTCTTGAAAAAGCAGTGATGCAGATTCCCTATGTGTTTTCCTGCCATCAAGGAAGCATCGATAACTTTGAATGTCCTGACGCTCTTGTGGTGCATGATTTCGAGGCCTGCCTGACTGAGTTACGGAGCAGAGGACTTACCGGAATCGCCCTCCTGATCGATGAAGCCGATTGCCTAGGCAAGAATGTTCCACTGCTTCAAATGTTCCGCAACATTTTCCAGGTCGTCGAACATTGCTCCCTCCTCTTGGCAGGCACAGAGGCGGTCTTCCCAGCGTTGTCCGAAGTGTTCTCGCCGATTCCGCGCCAGTTTCATCGAGTCGACGTGAAGCCTTTCGCTAGGTGGTCAGACACCATGGAGCTCGTTCTCCGCCCGATTCCGAAAGACCTGTTTGATGCTGTCGCACCAAAACCGGCCGTGCTGAGGGAGTTGCACGAGCTTTGCGGTGGTGCCCCAGACGAGGTCCAACTCTACTGTCACCACATGTATCGCAGCGTGGAGGACTGTTCATGCGAGAGAATGGCTCTCTCGCCGCAGGTTTTCCGCGCAGTCCTTCGCGAGTATCGTTCGAACTCTCCCGCCAATGTCGATGCTGTTTTGAACGCAATCGAGCGTTTGCCCGATAAGCTTCTTTATGAATCAAAATGGCTGTCACGCATAACCCTGACTCTTGACGAAAACATCCGGGTCTCCGTGCTTCACCAGGAGATCAAACTCGACAAGGCTCTTTCAGTAGATGAGAGGTCGAGAGTCGCTCGTGAGCTAACTGAAGGCTACCGCTACCTCTTCGAAGCCGGAATCACTGAGATCGACAATTGCATTCGACTGGCAGGAGCGCCGCTTACTACGGGTTTCTGGAAATCATTTGTGAACGTTGAGCGGGGGAAACGATGGTCATGGGATGACGATTCTTTTGCGGACAGTCTGCACCAACCCATCATGAACGCAGTTGGGCGGACGTGCGGGGCGGTTGCCCACATTGATAATATCCACGGAAGTGATGCCGTGGCAGCTCTTCAGACTCTTCGTGACGGGAAGACGCCTCCGGAGTTTGACGAAGGCATGGTCGAAATGATCGCCTCAGCGCTTTTCGCGCGAGAAAATAAATCAACCCATGTAGCTGACGTAACATTGCAGATCGATTCGCCTGCGGGAAAACAAACAATCCAATCCAGATTTTTTGAAAAGGCTGCAGTGGAATTGAGACAGGAGCTAATTCATGAATGGATAGAGAGTCACCGTGCCCTCCTTGCGGGCAACGACATTTCGATTGCTCTCACCGGTTTTAAGCGCTGGAAACTTCCCGCTCCGCTCGAATTGCATCGTCTCGGACGCATCTCGGGATACCCGATTCCGGAGGTCTTTGGTCCAACAGAGAATCAACAAGCCATCTCGACGTTTGCTGAGGGAGACATCGTCGGCTGTATAGAAATCTTCCGGAGAATCCTCGCCGACAAGGATGACCCCTTCGCCCGAAACAACATGGCATTTTGCCAGATCCTCACCGGTGATGTGGCAGCGGGGTTGGCCAATGCCGCGAAGGCTCTCGCTGAGTATTACCAACCGCTGTTCGAGCTAAACAAGGGGATTGCTGAATTCCTTCAGGGGAGTGTTGGTGCAGCAAAGAAATCTCTTCGCAACGCCTTGCAGCAGCTACGCGATTCGGAAAGGGAGTTTGATGCCGAGGCTTCATACGTTCTTGTGCTCGAACCTGGAGAACAGAAGGTCAATTCGCATGGAGGGTTGCCTGTTGATGCCGGGATCTTGCTCAACTTGTGGCGCATGGGCGAAATGACCCGAGGCGAATTGGAAACCGAGTTAGCAAAGCTCTATCCCGAAAAAGCGCAGAGCTGGTTGGCAACGTTCACCGCACCGGAATAAAGGTGTGGTTCACAGCGATAGTCTGATGCCTCACGCCTACACCGAAGACCGGCTTGTCGAGCAGGCCGCCATCGGGTTGTTCGCCGAGCTTGGCTGGATCCCTGGCGCGTCATACTCCAGTTGCCAACCCGAGGGCCGGATGGCACGATGACGCCATGAAGACGTTGGCTGAAATCGAACGCGCTGCCGGGGAGCTGCCGCCGGGAGAGAGGACAGAGTTGCTGTTGTTCGTCGCCCGGAGCCTGCGCCAGGAACAGGCACCGCTGCCCGAACCGCGGCTTTTTTCCGATGAGCAACTCAAGGCGTGGATGGATGAGGACGAGGACGCAATGCGCCGCTTCCGCGCCGGCGCGTGACCCTCTTCCTGGTCCGGGACGTGTCGACAATTGACCGGCCTGCCGTGTTCGGTCCCGCGAAAGACCGGCCGGTTCTCTTCACCGCCGCCGCCTGGGCCGAAGTGCTGTTAACATTGGATCGCGCTGACTTCGGCACGGTCATGGGGACAGGTTTCTACGGGTTGGAAGTGCTGACGCCCGGTGATTTCCTTGCTCGGGGCGCGCTGCCGGCCGGCTCAAGTAATCCCGAGTGCCGAGACGGGAACACTTTCCGCAGATTAACAATACAGAGTCCGATGCCCCACGCCTACAGCGAAGACCAGCTCGTCGAGCAGCCCGCCATCGGGTTGTTCGCCGAGCTTGGCTGGACCACGGTGTCGGCATTGGATGAAACCTTCGGCGAGAACGGCACCTTGCTGCGCGAGACGAAAGGCGAGGTGGTGCTGGTGTCCCGGTTGCGCGAGGCGTTGGAGCGGTTGAATCCTTCGCTGCCGCCGGAGGCGATCACTGCTGTCGTGGATGAATTGAACCGCGACCGTTCGGCCATGAGCCTGGAAGCCGCGAATCGCGAGGTGTATCTGCTGCTCAAGGAAGGCATCAAAGTGTCTGTCCCGGACCGCGAGCGCGGCGGGCAGAAGACGGAGCGGTTGCGCGTCGTGGATTGGGAGGATCCGGCCAACAACGATTTTCTGCTGGTCAGCCAGTTCAGCGTCACCGGCGCGCTCTACACCTGCCGGACGGATTTGGTCGGCTTCGTCAACGGGCTGCCGCTGGTCGTCATCGAGTTGAAGAAGCCGGGCGTGCCCGCGCGCGCCGCGTTCGATGAGAACCTGACGCATTACAAGCAGCAAATCCCGGCGCTGTTTTGGTTCAACGCTCTGCTCATTGCTTCGAACGGCACGGACAGCCGCGTCGGCTCGCTCACCGCGGATTGGGAGCGGTTCTTCGAGTGGAAACGCATCGAGCGCGAGGACGAGCCCCGCCGGGTGTCGCTGGAAGTGATGCTGCGCGGGACGTGCGACCGGTCGCGGCTGCTCGACCTGCTGGAGAATTTCACGCTGTTCTCTGAGCACAAGGCCGGCCTGGTAAAAATCATCGGGCAGAATCACCAGTTCCTCGGCGTAAACAACGCGGTGGCTCGACTGCTGAAGCTGCGGGAAATGAATTCGGAATTTCGCTCGCCCTCACCCCAACCCTCTCCCCCTGGGAGAGGGAGCGGCGTGGAGGCGCGTCTGGAGCGTTCGAGCGGCGTCGTGCAGTCAACGCTGGCAGCGCGCGGTTCACCTTCTCCCGGGGGAGACGGCTGGGGTGAGAGCGGGCCATCCCCTGCTATCATTCCCAAGCCCGGTCAATTGGGCGTCTTTTGGCAAACCCAAGGTTCGGGGAAGTCTTTCTCAATGGTTTTCTTCGCGCAAAAAGTGCTGCGCAAGGTGGCGGGCAACTGGACGTTCGTGGTCGTGACCGACCGAATGGAGCTGGACGATCAGATCGCCAAGACGTTTAAGGGCACCGGCGCCGTGAGCGAAGCCGAGGGTGAACAATGTCATGCCGCGAGTGGTGCGCATCTGCGGGAGCTTTTGCGCGGGAATCATCGTTACGTCTTCACGCTCATCCATAAATTCCAGACTCCAGAGATGCTCTGCGACCGGCCCGACGTGATTGTGCTCACGGACGAGGCGCACCGCAGCCAATACGACATGCTGGCGCTGAACATGCGTGCGGCGCTGCCCAGGGCGCTGTTCCTTGCCTTCACCGGCACACCGCTCATCGCGGGCGAGGAACGGACGAAGGAAGTGTTCGGCGATTACGTTTCCATCTACGACTTTCAGCAATCCGTCGAGGACGGCGCGACCGTGCCGCTCTTTTACGAAAACCGCACGCCGGAGTTGCAGCTCGTGAATCCGGACCTGAACGAGGACATCTACAACCTCATCGAGGCGGCGGAACTCGATCCCGAACAGGAAGCCAAGCTCGAACGGGAGTTGAGCCGCCAATACCACCTCCTCACCCGCGACGACCGCCTGGAGACGGTCGCCCAGGACATCGTGCGGCATTTCCTCGGACGCGGCTTCGTCGGCAAGGCGATGGTGGTGTCGCTCGACAAGGCCACCGCGCTCAAGATGCATGACAAGGTGCGGAAACATTGGGCGGCGGAGACGGACCGCGTCCAGCAGGAATTGGCGAGGATCGCATACCGGGAGGACCACAACTCCCCGGAAAACGTCCAGCGTGAAGCCGAACTTTCCAGTCGCCTGGATGTGCTTAAGACGACCGACCTGGCGCTAATCGTGTCGCCTGGCCAGAATGAGATCGCGCAAATGCAGGCGCGCGGCCTCGACATTGAGCCGCATCGGAAACGGATCAACCAGTCGCAACCGCCCCTCGACGAGAAATTCAAAGACCCGGAGGACCCGCTCCGCCTTGTTTTTTTGTGCGCGATGTGGCTCACCGGTTTTGACGCGCCGAGTTGTTCCACGGTGTATCTGGACAAGCCGATGCGCAATCACACACTCATGCAGACCATCGCACGGGCGAATCGGGTCTTCCCCGGCAAGCACAGCGGCGTGATCGTGGATTACGCCAACGTCTTCGCCTCGCTGGAAAAAGCGCTGGCCATCTACGGCGCGGGGAAAGGCGGCACGAACCCGGTGAAGGACAAGCAGAAGCTGGTCGAGGATTTGCGCGAAGCGGTGGACGCCGTGACGGCCTTCTGCGCACGACGCCAGGTGATTCTCCCCGCCATCGAACAACTGGCCGCCGGCAGCATGGGGCGATTGCAGCGAATTGACGACGCGGTCAACGCGTTGATTTCTCCCGACCCATTGCGCCGTGAGTTCTTCGGCCATGAGCGGCTCGTCAGCACCCTCTACGGTGCAGTGAAGCCCGACCCGGCCGCGGTGGAGGTCGCCGGCCGCGTCGCGTGCCTCGGCGCCATCGTCGCCGCCATCGGCACGAAGCTCAATCCGAACGAGGCGGACATCACGGAGATGATGGGCGACCTCGGCAAGTTACTCGACGCCTCGATTACGAGGGTGGACATGCCCGCCAGGCCTGCGGCGGTGATCGATTTGTCGAAGATTGATTTCGAAGCGCTGCGCGAACGCTTCAAAGACGCCAAGCACAAGAACACCGACCTTGAAGTTCTCAAGGCCGCCATCCGCGCCCAGCTCGAAAAGTTGATTCGCCTGAACAAGACTCGCGCGGACTTCCAGGAAAAGTTTGAAGAGTTGATCGAGTCCTACAACTACGGCAGCCGCAATATCGAAGAACTGTTCAATGAGTTGGTCACCTTGAGCCGCACGTTGAGCGACGAACAGCAACGCCATGTCCGCGAGAACATGACCGAGGAAGAGTTGGTCGTGTTCGACATCCTCACCCGGCCTGCGCCCGAGTTGAGCAGCGAGGAACGCGCCGAGGTCAAGAAAGTTGCTCGTGAACTGTTGAACCGGATCAAACAACTGCTCGTCCTCAACTGGCGCCAGAAGTCAACCGCCCGCTCGCAGCTGCAGCTCACCATCGAAGACGTGCTCGACACCGGCCTGCCGCCTGCCTACGACAAACCACTTTACGAGCAAAAATGTTCCGCCATCTTCGAACACGTTTATGAGAGTTATCCGGAACGGAACGCGGGCGTTTATTCGGAAGCGATGTGAGGGCAACTTTATTTTGCGAGGACAGGTTCTCGTCGGGTTGTTCAGAATCGATATGTTACCCAAATCGAGGCGTAGTCCACATCTTTGCCCGGGGTGGTCTGTTTGAGGAAATCTCCCGCGAAGAAGTGGGCGTAATCAGCGGTGAGCCAAAAGTGCCGGTCAATCCGCCATTCCAGCGTGATCTCCGCCTGGTGGCCCACGTATCTGGCGTCGCTGGTCCGGCCTGATTGAATCAGATTCACCGCCGGCCCGTAGATGCCGTCGTGAGTATTTTCGCGCCAGAAACAGTCCCAGGCCAAAGCCAGGGTCAAGTCCCTCCGCAGGGCCAGGTCGAGTTGCGGATGAACATCAAGGTGATTCGCCGGGCCGATCAGGGCCGGCTCGCCAAAATACGCGCCGCGCGGAAACAAGGGGTTGAAGGTCCGGAGATCGGGATCATCCGGGCTGTCATCCCCGCTCGTGACGTTCGCCTTGATTCCGAATCGCGGTTTAAGCGGAGCATGTTCCAGCGTGAATCCAACATCCGAAGCCGCGGTCCAGGCCTGAATGTCGCCGTTGCCGAAGCGGCCGAACTGATACACGAACTCGAAGTTATAGTCCCAACCCGCCATTCGTCCCCAGAGGCGCGTGCCGACGGAGTGCCGCAGTTCATCGGCCGTCCCCTGGTCGAAGCTCGCGTTCTTCCGATCCAAGCCGAGATAATAAAGGTCAACATTGCCACCCGGCAGCCAGGAAACCGGAGTGACGGCATAAAGGCCCCAGAAATTCTGGTCTGGATTCGGATCATCGTCGAACACACCCGTCCTGGTTCGCACCGGCTTGGCGGCGAAAGCGTCCATTTGCCAATCCCCGACTTTCAGGATCGTCTTCAAGCCGTCAAAGCTGAGACGCACGTTTGGCGCTTCCCGAACCGAAATCAATCGGGATGAGCCGTAGGCCAGCTCCTGCCGGCCGGCGCGCAGGGTGATCGAATCCGCTTCCGACCAGGGAACACGGATGTCGAAGAACGCCTGGTGCAGGTCGAAGTCGTCGCGGTCAGTTGGACGCGGTCCGCCGTTGCGCCCCTCTTCCAGACCGCTTTTCCCTTGGATGAAGACGCGGCAGTAATCTCCGCAATGAGCATCGGCATGAAACATGTAACGCTGGAGCAAATAGCCGTTGTCGTCCTGGGGGCCGCGTCCCCAGGAACTGTTGTGGTAATACTCGTAGCGCTCGCGAATCTCGCCGCCCAGGGTCAGGTAGCAATCCCGATTGGGGCCGAGCGGAATAAACTTGATGGCGTCCAGATAATCGGAGCGGCGTGAGTCGTCCCGCAGATAGGCGTAGCTTTCGTCGTAACGAAGCTGCTTGAACGGCGGCGGCGGATTGGTCGGAGAAGGATCGGCCATGACGCGGCCGATCGCAAGGGTGGCCGCGCCCGCGATCCGGCGCACCCATCGGCAAGTTGTCCGCCTGGTCTGGCCGCCTGCTCCTTTCACGACGATCAAACCAGTTCAGAAAGCGAAGCAGTCGCAACCCAAGCCAAAGAATCCGGCGTAACGATGGCGCGCGGCGGCTCCGGCGGCGAACAGTCGATGCAGTGGCTGAGCGCAGCCGGGCGAGTGCCGCCCGGCGGTGGGGCAATGATCCACCGGAACACCGGCGCGCGCCGCTTTGCCGATGTCCAGGGGCGCGCCATAGCCGCCAAACACTTTCACCGGTGACCATTCCGGCAGCACCGGAATCGGCGGCGGCGCGTGCGCCCTGAATTCCTCAGTCGCATGAACGATTCTTCCGCCCATCACGGTGAGCACCGATTCGATGGCTTTGATTTCTTGCTCCGGGACGGAGAAATAATCGTCGGTGAGCGCGACGAAATCGGCCAACTGACCGGGAGCGAGCGCGCCCTTCTTCGCGCTCTCGCTGGAAAACCAGCTGCTGCCCTGGGTGTAAAGCCGGAGCGCTTCCTCGCGACTCAGGCAATTGTGGCCGGGATACATCGATACGCCTCCGACCGTTCTGCCCGACACGAGCCAGTAGAGTGATACCCACGGATTGTAGCTTGCCACGCGCGTCGCATCGGTGCCCGCGCCCACCGGAATCCGCAGCTCGAGCATCTTTCTCACGGGCGGAGTTCGTTCCGCGGCCTTCTGGCCATACCGATCCATGAAGTATTCACCCTGGTAAGCCATGCGATGCTGGATGGCGATGCCGCCGCCCAGCGCCCGGACGCGTTCCAGGTTGCGGTCGGAAATGGTCTCGCAATGGTCGAAAAACCAGTTCAGCCCCTGGAACGGCACGGCGCGGTTGACTTCCTCGAAAACATTCAGGAAGCGCGTGATGCTCTCGTCGTAAGTCGCGTGCAGGCGGAATGGCCATCGGTTGGCCGCCAGCAACGTGACGACTTCCTTGAGTTCGCCTTCGAGCGAGGCCGGAAGGTCCGGGCGCGGTTCGAGAAAGTCTTCGAAGTCCGCCGCCGAAAACACGAGCATCTCTCCCGCGCCGTTACAGCGGAAAAAGTCGTCGCCTTGGCCGGGCCCGGTCATTTTGATCCAGCGCGCGAAGTCCTCCTTTTCCTGCTTCGGTTTTTGGGTAAAGAGATTGTAGGCGATGCGGAGCGTCATCTCGCCGCGTTTGTGGAGCTCTTCAATGATCGCGTAATCCTCGGGATAATTCTGAAAGCCACCGCCTGCGTCAATGATGCTGGTCAAACCGAGCCGATTGAGCTCGCGCATGAAGTGTCGGGTGGAATTCAGCTGGTGGTCCGGCGGGAGCTTCGGTCCCTTGGCCAGGGTGGCGTAGAGAATCGTCGCATTGGGTCGCGCGACGAGCAGCCCGGTCGGGTTGCCTTTGCGGTCGCGCTGGATCTCGCCGCCCGGCGGATTCGGCGTGTCCGGCGTGTAGCCGCAGGCGCGCAGGGCGGCCTGGTTCAGCAGGGCGCGGCAGTAGAGATGCAGTATAAAAACCGGCGTCTCGGGGGCGGCGGCATTGATTTCCTCCAGGGTCGGCATGCGGCGCTCCGCAAACTGAAACTCGCTCCAGCCACCGACGACGCGAATCCATTGACCGGGTGGCGTGCGCCCGGCCTGTTCCTTGAGCATCCGCAAGCCATCGGCCAGCGAAGGCACGCCGTCCCAGCGCAGCTCCATGTTGTAATTGAGGCCGCCACGAATGACGTGCAGGTGCGAATCATTCAGACCCGGAATGACACGGCGGCCGTTGAGATCAATCGCCACCGTGTTCGGCCCGCGTTGCAGGTCCCCGTCATCCACGGCGACGATGCGGCCATTCTTGACCGCGAGGCTCGTGGCTTCCGGATGTTGCGGGTCGAGTGTGGCGATCTTTCCGTGGTGAAAGATCAGGTCAGGAGTAGTGTTCGAACTCATAGCGATGCATTTCTTTCGTTGAAGCGCAACCAGTCCACTCGCCCGCTGGAAAGCCGTACGGGTCCGGCCGCTGAACTGGCAGCCGGGAAAGTGTGCCATGCCCTCCAGCTTAGTGGTGCGCCGAAGTCCCTGCCGGCGTCACACCGCGACCAGATGCGCGTCCATCGCCGGTGCGCTTCTTGGAGACAACTTGGGGGACCTTTGCCGTTTGCGCGGCGTGGTGAACCATCGTGTAGGCGTACTCGACGCCGACGCCGTAAGCACCGGCCTGCGGTCGGAGCAAGTTCATGAGCGCGTCGTAGTGTTCCTTCTTCGCCCAGTCGCGCTGCCATTCGAGCAAGGCGGCGATGGCGGTCAGACGCACCGCACCGGCTTGCACCATGCGCGAGAGCGCCGCTTCCTGTGCCGCGGGTGAAGTCGCCCCGCAACAATCTTCGACGACATAGATGTTGTAGCCCGCACCGAGCATTTCAATGGTCGGCCAGGTCACGCAAACCTCGGTCCAGAGGCCCGTCATGACGATGTTCTTGCGGCCGGTGGCTTCGATGGCTTGGCGGAAGCCGGGATCATCCCACGAATTCATGGAGGTCCGTTCGACGACGGGCTGGCCGGGGAACACGTCCAGCAATTGTGGCCAGACGTAGCCGGAAAAGCCCTCGGTTTCGACGGCGGTGAGCACCGCGGGCACGCCAAATTCCTTCGCGACCTTGGCGAGAAGGGTGACGTTGTTGATGAGACCCGCGCGGTCGGCGTTGGCCACGCCGAAGAGCATCTGCGGCTGGTGATCAATGAACACGATCGCGCTGTCCTGCGGCGTGTAGAGCTGATGGTATTGATTCATGCTGAGACAGTATCAATCAGCCCCACCCTTGAAAACTGAATAATGGTGAAATCCGAGTCATCCGTGGTCAACCTCTGCTGGCGAAACTCGACGAGCTCCCTCACCAAATGCTTGGGACAACGATGGCGATGTTGCAGGTACTTATTTTGGGAAACGAATAGTCTGAGGCGACCACGGATGTCCCGGAGCGGCAGAGTCGCAACCAAAGTTCCTGAGCCACGGATGGAACACGGATTAAACACGGAAAGAGAAAGCGCTCTGATGGCTTTGGAAAAAGAGGAGATCACGGAGAAGATAAGCTCGCAGCTTCACCGGAAAGGTCTCTTTTGGGAATCCGTGTTCCATCCGTGTTCCATCCGTGGCTCTCCTGAAGATGAGACGCCTGCGGGCGGGCTGAACGGACTTGACGCTCGGCGCGCGGGCTTTAGGATAAGAGCGTTCCTTGAGTCGAAAAGCATCGCGCCGGGTGAGTTGTTACACACTCGGGATTTCAAGTTGTGTGTACCGCATTTGAGTTTTGTGCGTTGAATCAGCGGTCGCTCGCCGCTCGACTTCCCGCCGGCAGTTGGAACCAGGATGGTTGGTCGTGATGCCCGCCGGCGAGTGGACTGTGAACAACGGTCAGAATCACGAGCGAGAACAAGCCGATCCCCATGAATAGCTGGGCATTGCATCGAACGGCGATGGTCGTCGCCTTGACGCTGACCAGCCTCCTGGAGAGTCAGCCGAGCCGGGGTGATGTCTGTCCCGCGCTCAGCTTCGTGGCCCAAGGGCCGTTCGGCGCCGGTACCAACCCGGTGGCTGTGGCGGTCGGCGACTTCAACGGGGACGGTCACATGGATCTCATCGTGGCCAATCAACAGTCCGAGAACGTGTCGGTGCTCATGGGCAACGGTGACGGAACCTTCCAGGACGCCGTCAACTACACCTCGGGAACTTACCCTCAATCGGTTGCGGTGGCCGACTTCAATGGCGACGGTCACGCTGACGTCGTCGTGGCCGATGATTACGCGCCCGGCTCGGTGTGTGTGCTTCTGGGCAAGCAGGATGGCACGCTTCACGAAGCGGTGCCCTACGATACCGGACCGGATCCTCTCTCGGTGGTGACTGGCGATTTCGATGGCGACCATCAGCTGGACCTGGCTGTGGCGAATGAGGAAGGAGTCTCGATCCTTTTGGGCAAAGGCGATGGCACTTTTGCCGCGGCGCTGACCTACCCAGCGGGGAGCTTTCCTCAATCGATGGTGGCCGGGGACTTTGACGGCGACGACAAACTCGATCTAGCTGTGGCCAACGCCGGCGGTGTCTCGGTGCTGTTGGGCAATGGCGACGGCACGTTCCAAACGGCCACCCGGTTTGCCGCGGGGAGGAACCCGATTTTCCTGGCGGCGGGCGAATTCAACGGCGACCACAGACTTGACCTGGCCGTGGTCAACGACCGAGGCATTGCGGTGCTGTTGGGCAATGGCGATGGCACGTTCCAGGGCGCCGTGAATTACCCGGCGGGAAGTCTTCCTCAATCCGTGGCGGTGGCGGACTACGATGGCGACGGCCTGTCCGACCTGGCGGTGGCGATCGACGGTGGCATTTCCGTGCTGTTGGGCAATGGGGATGGCACGTTTGTCAGCGCCGCCTTCTACGACTCGGCGGGATCCAGTCCTCTCTCCTTGGCGGTGGGCGACTTCAACGGGGATGAGCGGCCCGATCTCGCAGCGGCCAATTACAACTTCATCGACGGCGGAGTCTGGGTACCGCTCAACACTTGCGCCACTGCTGAAATTGGCCTCGCCATCGCGCGCCGTGACGCCAGCGTAGTTTTGTCGTGGCCGTTCCCTGCGACTGGTTTCGTTCTCGAATCCACCCCCAGCCTGAACCCACCAGACTGGCAGACTGCCGCGGAAATGCCGGTGAACAATAATGGCCGCTGGGAGGTCACCGTGTCGGTTGACCAACCGCAGCGCTATTTTCTTTTGCACAAGCAGTGACCAAGTTGGGCGCACGACGAAAATCTTTACCAGGTCAACCATCGCCGACTTTTGAGGCGGAAGTATCTGGGAAACACATATACAATAATTGAGTCCTCGGGCCGGCGTGGCTGGGTTCCATCGTTGGAACGACCGGTCCACCGGCAGGTCAGTGCTAAGACCTCCCGTCAACCTCGGCTTGCTCTTCTATCCGTGGAATCAGTGTAATCCGTGGTTAACCTCCGAAAAAAATGAGGGAAGACCACGGATGGCCCAGAGCGGCAGAGCCGCAACGAAAAAGGATCTGACCACGGATTACCCGGATGACACGGATAAAAAAAGCAAATCCGCGTCCCTGAAAATCTTCGCGGAAATGAAAGATTTCTTCTTATAGTGGTACGGATTACCAGATGGGTAAGCCGTCGGTGTTCCTTAAAAAAATATCATTGAAGTCCGTGGTCCACCGTCTCTGCGTTTCACCGATGCTCTGAACTCAACGGGTCCTCAGCAGTTAAGTTCACCGACTCGCACGTGCTGCTGCCAACAATGGTCTACCCCGCTCACCCTCGAGCAGAAGAATCCTTTGGGATCTCTGGGCTTGACGCAATCGCCGTGCAATCCTTAGGGTGTTGGCGGTTCCTGAGAAAAGTATGTCGGCGCGTGTGCATGCCGCGTGTTGGGTAGCCGTACGCTTGGGGTCATCAAGGCGTTCTGGGGCGATCTTTTTTTACGTCCGTCCAGCCAGCTTCCCACCCGTCATCCCAATCTCCGTAGCTGCCAGGATGAATGGCGTTCGGTTCGGAGACAACCAGCGGAGCGCGGGCTCAGAACTACTCGCACGATCGTCAGAGACGGAACTCGCTTCTCATGAAAACTTCCATATTGCCCGCAACGGCTTTCGTCATCCCCGTCCTCCTGATCCATTTGGTTGCCGGGGACCGGACGATAGCCGCGGACTGTTCCGCGCCAAATTTTGCAGCGGCGGGCCTGTTCATTGCCGGGAATCAGCCGGTTGCGGTGGCGGTAGGCGACTTGAACGGCGACGGCAAGCTGGATTTGGCCGTCGCCAATAAATTCTCGGCGGATTTTTCGGTGTTGTTGGGCCAGGGCGACGGCACATTCGTGACGTTCACCAACTACAGCATCGGAGCGGCTCCTTCCGCCGTGGCGATGGGCGATTTCAACGGCGACAACAAGCTGGACGTGGCCGTGGCCGATTCGGGGTCGACGAACGTTTGGGTGCTGCTGGGGAATGGCAATGGCACCTTCCAAGCGCCCAGCAACTACGCAGTGGGAGACGCTCCCCAGGCGGTTGGCGTGCGCGACTTGAATGGCGATGGCAAACTCGATTTGGCTGTCGTCAATCGTGCCTCAGCCGATATCTCGGTGCTCCTGGGCCGGGGCAATGGCACCTTCCTGGACGCCACGAACTACCCCGCCGACGCGGATCCTGTGGCCATTGCCATTGGCGATTTCAATGGCGACAACAAGCTGGACCTGGCCGTAGCCAATTCGGCTCTTTTTAGCGACCCGCCGAGCCTCTCGATCCTGCTGGGCAACGGCAACGGCACATTCAAGAACGCGACCAATTACAGTGCGGGAACGAGTCCTCGTTCCGTGATCGCGGGCGACTTCAACGGCGATGGCAAGCTCGACCTGGCCGTGGCCAGCTATGGCACTTTCATGACCAACAGTACCTCAGTCTTAACGAACAGCGCCGTCGTGGTGCTCCTGGGCAAGGGCGATGGCACCTTCCCCAACGCCACCAACTATGCCGCCGGACAGGGCCCTGTCTCGGTGGCGTCGGGCGACTTCAACGGCGACGGCCGTTTGGACCTGGCGGTGGCGAACGATCGCTCGGCGAACGTCTCCGTGCTGTCGGGCCGCACTGATGGCACCTTCGCGGACCCGGTCAGTTTCAGTACGGCAGCGGGTGCCCGTGCCGTGGCCGCAGGCGGCTTTAATGCCGACAACCGGCTCGACTTGGTCGTGGTCAGGGATGGGGGCGCCTTGGTCCTGCTGAACACCCCCTCAGACACCACTCCCCCGCAGGTTAATTGCCCGGCGAACATCACGGTCAATGCGCCGCCAGGAGCGTGCACAAGCAATGTGACATTTAACGTAACCGCGACGGACAACTGCGCAGTAACTAACCTGGTGAGCGTGCCGGCCAGTGGCTTTGCTTTCCCAGTCGGAGTGACGACGGTTACCAGCACGGCGCGGGACAGCAATGGCAACAGCAATCAATGCACTTTCTCCGTCACGGTCAATGACACCCAACCACCCACGATCACCTGTCCGGGCAATATCACGGTGAACGCGGCGCCGGGAGTCTGCACCAGCAATGTGACCTTCAACGTGACGGCGACGGACAACTGCGCCGTGACGAACCTACTGAGCATGCCGCCCAGCGGCTTTGCTTTCCCGGTGGGGACGACGACGGTGACCAACACGGCATGGGACGGCAGCGGCAACAGCAGGCAATGCACGTTCACTGTGACGGTCCGTGACACGCAGCCGCCGGTGATTGACTGTCCGGGAAATATG